>Ga0182018_10003168_pt1 | contig 15172 bp, 15 predicted proteins | sample 812P2MmetaG_FD_120490 | JGI IMG/M metagenome (GOLD analysis project Ga0182018, IMG submission 120490) | Permafrost microbial communities from Stordalen Mire, Sweden - 812P2M metaG | ecosystem: Environmental > Terrestrial > Soil > Wetlands > Permafrost | place: Sweden: Stordalen | collected...
GCCGATCGGTCGATCCGGTAGGTTCGGCCGTCCAGATCCACCGCGAAGGAGCCGGATGACGGCTCGGTGCTAACAACTCCTCCACGACCTTCGACGATCAACTCGATGACGTCAGCTCCAACTCGAACCCCCTTGATGGTGGGCGGAACTGCCGCCACGTCCCATTCCTGGACGAGGCGTCGAATGGCACCGTCCACGTCGAGCGCGATCCCAAATCCCTCACTGACCCGGAGCCTCTGTTCGAAGCTCCGTTGAGTAAACGGGGGCAGTTTGATGAACGAGCCCCCGCGACGATGACGTTGTTGCACCCGTCGCATCCGGTCGAGGAGGCTCACCACGCCGGCCCCCACAACCCCGGCCCCGAAGGGAACGATTGGAGCTGCCGGTTGGCCGGAACCGTTGGCGCGACGCCATTGATCCCTGTCGCTCCGGTCGACCCGATCGAGGCTGACCTGGCGACCCGGCGCGAAATGGGGACCGGCCAGAGACGCCGGGAGGCACGCTGGTTCTCGATCGGGAGTCGTGTATCGCTGATCGACTGGCAGCGGCAGTTCGAGCGTCCAGCCGGGACGTATCCAATGCTCCTCGGTCAGGGCCCCGCCGTTGGACTGGCGAACGTGGTAGTTGAGTTCGGCGATCTCCCTCCATCGCAGGGAGGATCCGAGTCTGTCGCTGGCGATCGACCAGAGCGTCTCCCTCGCCGTTACCAGGTGACTCCGCCTGGTCGAGCGCGGTTCGGGTGAGTGCGGTTGAGTCGAGTCCGGCTCGGGCGAGTCCGGTACCGTCCGACGTGAACCACCTTGTGCGAACGAATGCAAAAGGGTTGCATCCGGTCCACTGGGTACGGGCGTCTCGGGGGTGAGGGCGAGCCAGCTGCTCGAATCGAGCAGCTGGCTGAGGGGAATCACGTCGTCGATTGCTCGGAAGGACAGCACCATCGGCGCAGCCGCGGACGCCCTGGGTGCCGGTGTCCCGGGAGCCGATGCGGATCGCCCAACAGCGGAGAAGGCCAAGGTCGTACCGACCAGGCAGGCGGCGATCGATTGCATGGTCCTGCTGGCCGGCAATGGCGCCGCCGAACGGCCGGTCAACCACGACCTGACCTCCACGAACACGCACGTCGTCATCCACAGCCACGAGATCCAGGCCAGTGTCAGGGCAGCCCGTTCCAGCCAGTGAGCGACGAAGTGCGAGGAATACGAGCGATGAACGGCGAACAAGCTCGTGACATGGCCCAGTCCGAGATGCGATACCGGGACACCACCCACCAAGAACAGCACGGCTGGAATGGCGAGCACCATGCCTGCCAAGGCCGCGGCCGACAATGCAGCCCGGAACACAGTGTCGCGGCTGCTCCCCGGTGACACGTTCCCTTTCCCCATCACGAACCCGTCGTCACACCTTCGACATCGACGGCCGATGCGGAAGCCACCACGGGGAGCGTCGTAACTCCGATGATCCCCAATACCTGGGTGGGGATCCGGTAGCGGATCTGGACGGTCACGGTGCCCGCTGCCACTGTTGCAGTACCTGGGTGCCCGGCGGCGACGGTGAATTGCTCAGCGACTTCGACTGCCGCTGCCTGATCGATCTGCACTGAGCCGGATCGCAGCGAGTCGACCGAGAGCGCTCCGGCCCCTGCCCGAGCGGCCTGTTCGGCCTCGTCGGTGGCCGACTGTCGAGCAGCCAGCGCAGAACCGCCGTCGAGCACCATTCCCATCAGGGCAAACAACGCGACCATCAAGAGGACCAGGAATGCACTGATCGAACCCTCCTCGGTTGTGCTGTGCGACCCATGAATCCGCTCTGACATTTGCGGCCGTCGTGCGAGTAGCGGAGTGTCTCCTTCACAGGAGTGGATGGGCTCGATCCACCCGAGCGTCGCCCTCAACGGATGGACCGGTACGGATCGATGGGCGCAATCGATGACGAACTGATGGTCGTCGTGCCGGGCATCCCGGGAACGCCCACGTCGGACAGACTCACCTGACAGGTCACCGTCACACTGACATAGCCGCCAGGGTAGAAATGACCCACGTTGGTGGAGACCGCGGCGTGGACACAGGTGTGGGAGCTCGAGAAGCCGCCGATCACCGCGATGTCAGCGGCACCTGATTGTGCGCTGGCCGCAGTGGGCTCCACTGCGGCAGCTTCGGCGGCGGCCGTGGACGCTTCGATCACCTGTTGATGCGCCTCGGAGATTCGACCGAACACGATCACTGTCAGAGCCATGACAAAGAGGACCGGCGTGACAACCACCAGCTCAACGGTGAGGCTGCCTCTCTCATCCCGAGACTTCCCTCTGGTCATTCGGATCCCCGGAACTCCTGGATAGGCCCGACCTGCACTGCCGACACCGGCAGTGACAGGCCCGGAAGGATGGTGACTGCTCGACCCGTGACCGTGATGCGCACCAGGTCCCCAGGTATGACGGCAACGACCACGTCCGAAGACGCAAGGTCGGACCCGGGTCCCTGCAGCACTGACTGGGCCCGACTCACGCCCGCTGCCGGGCTACCCCCCAGGGATCGTGCCGACCGATCACCTTCCGATGCAGCCAGCTGGGCCACCTGAGCGGCATGCGCCCAGAGTGCGAACTGGACGACCAAGAACAGGATCACCATGACCACCGGAACCACCAGTACTGCCTCAATGGCCACTGACCCGTGGTCACGCGGGACTTCGTGGTCCCACACCGTCTTGAACCTCACTATCCGAGGTTGATCGAGTTCGCCTTCGTCGTCACCTTGGCCACGATGATGGCGCCCACTGCGATGGCCAGGGCGGCGAAGATGGCCGTGATGATCACGGTCTCGACCACCGATCCTGATTCGTCCCAGCCTCCAGACGACTCGACGCGGGCCCGAAGATAGGTCCACACAACAATGATCTGACTTGGAATCATCGGTACTCCCTTCATTTTCAGGATGCTGCTTGATCGCTGTACATGAGCTTCGGCTTCGTGGCCCGTGCTCCGGACTCCCCTACTCAAATGCCACCGACAATCCGGGTGAACGCGGGATAGCCGATGAAGAGCAGGAATCCCATGAGCAACAACGCACCGGGCAAAAACAAGCGCTCTGTCATCGCATTGGCGGCGGATTCGGCATCTGCCTGCTCGTGCCGGCGCAGGGAGACAGCCCTGGCACTCAGTGATTGGCGTATTCGTGCCCCTTCGGTACCCGCCAGCTCGACAGTCGTGGACAGTTCGATGAGTTCGGAAACCCCGATTTCCTCGCCAAGTCGTCCGAGGGCAGACCACGGGGACTGACCACTGTCTCTCGCCCTGGCAAGGGCCCTCGCCATGCTTCTGGCCGCCCAGTCGGTGCTGACCTGGGATGCGGCGTACAACGAACCATCGATACCGACACCGCCGGCCAGGCTCAGGACCACCATGTCCACGAACGACCCAATCACAACTCTGAAATGACGGCGCCGATCCCGGGCCTTGCCGACCACCGAGGCAACCGGAAGGCAAATACCGGTCGGAATGGCAACCAATGCAAGCAGTATCGGAATCTCGGGCGAAAGGGTGACGCCGGCACACTGGGCCGCCAGCCAAAGCAGCGGTGGACCCAGCAGACCGACTCCTGCCGACACCAGCACGCGGGAGGCAAGTGACTCGAGGGAAACCCCGGTAATGGCCAACGACGGCTTCATCGCCGTCCACCAGGGGCGGGTGCTCAGGCTGGAGGTCTCGGTCCACTCCACCAGGACCCGACTGGATCGCTGCACCACACCGCTGGCCCCGGTCACTGGCGCCCGCGTTGGCAATGGTCGGTTGACGGTCACGGCGATGGAGTCGAGCGAGGGAGGCACGGCCCGTACTCCGTGGACCACTCCCACACAGCCAAAACCGGCCAGTGCTCCGAGGAGGATCGCGATGCTCACTGCTCGAGGACCTTCGGACCGAGGAGACGTACCGGCGCAGGCGGACGAGCCAGTGACACCATCACGATGAGCCCGGTGGCATACAAGAGCCCGACCACGACAAGCACAAGTTGACCGATAGGCGTTCCAAAAGGTGCAAGATACGCGTGGGCCAAGGTCGCCAACCCCACAGCAAATGCCAATGAGAAGATCAACACGGTCCTCACTCCGCTGCGAATCGATGCCCGACTCGTCTCGATCCGGAGGCGGAGCCCGACCTCGTCACGGGTCGAGTCGGCCAGGGCCATCAGCAGGTCTCCCAGTCTCTGGGCACGAGAGGAGATCGCCAGCAGCAACGCGCAGACCACGCGATCGGCGCAGGGGTCGTCCACTTCTTCCGCGAACTGGAGAAGGGCCTCGCGCGGGTGCATCCCCGCGCTGAGTCGCGCAGAAAGGCGAGCTGACTCGGCCCGAATGGGCGGAGGGCTCAATGGTGCCGTGGCCATGATCGCCTGACTCAGTCCCGCTGATGCCGCCAGCGTCCCCTGGAGCATCTCCGTCCATGTCGCGATGGATTCGATCTTGGTGATGGATAGTGAGCCGGATGTCTGCCGGAAGAGTTTCGGCACTCCGTAGACGGCGATGCCCACGATTGGAACAGCGGCTGGCCAACCAGAGACAGCACCGGCCAGTATTCCGGTGGTGGCGGCCAATGCAACCATCGGGAAGTGCCTGCGAAGACCATCCCCCGATGCCGCGGAGCGGACCCGACTCGTCGCATCGGCGGACCCGGTGCGCGAAGCGGCGAAGAGCCCCGAAACACCGAAGCCGAAACACAGGCCGCTGGCGACAATCAGGGTCCCGTTCACATCGGTGCCTCTACGAAGCCCGGGAATCGCATGTGATAGCCGAATCGCTCCAGCTCATTCACGGTTTCCGGTCGAAACGGGGCGGCCGAAACCGCTCTGCGGTCTACGTCGGGTCTGAACACCTCGTTGGAGACGACGTGGACGCCCTCTGAATCCACCACCTCGCGGATCGACGAGACGAACCGCTGGCGGGTGGACACTGGCGGAAACTCGAGCTGTGCGACGCGGTGGGTGGAGCGTCCCGCGTCGAAGTCCACAGAAGCATCCAGAGCACCGCTCACCATCCCATCCCTGTCCAGGATTTCGCTCTCGAGTTGCACAACAAAGTGAATGGCGCCGGCAATCAGAAGATTGGTGGCCTCCAATGGAAGACGTTCGGCTGCTTGTGCCGCATACGAGGCGATGCGCCTGAAGGCTCCAGCCGATGAGTCAGCATGGATGGTGCACATCGAGCCGGACCGGCCCTGGCTCATAGCGTTGAGCATCGGTAGGACCTCGTCGCCGAGCACCTCACCCACGATCACCCGATCCGCGTTCATCCGCAGCGAACGACGCACGAGATCGGCCACGGAGATCAAACCTTCGCCTTCGACGTTGGCGGGCCGCGCCTCGAGTGCCACCATGTCGGGATGGCGATGCGACGTATTGTCAAGGCCGAGCTCGAATGCCTGCTCGATGGTCACGATTCGCTCGCGTGGTGCGATCTCCGCGGCCAGCGCCCGCAATAGGGTCGTCTTGCCAGAGTTCATCGCCCCCGAAACGACGATATTCTTCCGGGCCTGGACCGCTGCGCTCAGGAAGGTCGCCACTCCTGCATCGAGCGTTCCCAGGGCGGTGAGGTCGGACAGCGAGAGGTCGGAGAATCGGTGACGTCTGATCGACACCGCAGGTCTCGCCGCCACTGCCATCACCGCTGACAATCTGCTACCGTCGGGCAGCCGGAGATCGAGCTGGGGACAGGCGAGGTCGAAGCGCCTCTCCGACAACCCGAATCTGCTCGCTGCTGCCCGGACCACGTCCACCAACTCCGCATCCGAGTCGGCAATCGGCGACATCATTCGCTTCGAGCCATCAGCGAATGTCGCCCACACACGATCGCACCCGTTGATGTCGATGTTCTCAATGGACGGATCGTCGACGAAGGCCTGGAGCCGTCCCAGGCCGAACAGTTCGTCGAGAACGCGTTTTGCCAACCGCTCCTCTTCCTCAGTGTCGTAACCGGCCTCCCATGCCTCGTTCTGGTCAGAAGTGAGTGCATCGAGATGCACGAAGACCTGTTGACGAGCGAACTCGCGTCGGTCGTCAGCTCCCAGGGCTGATGCCTCTGTACCGGCCAGATCCTCAGCCACCAGCTCGCGAATGGCCGAGGTGAGAGAACCGGTCATTTGAGGACCCGTTCGGCGCCACTCCTGGATGCCAATTGGTCCTTGAAGCAAGATGGCACAGCCTCGTCCGGGACAGCGTTCCCCTGTCGCACTTCAGCGAATCGGTTCCCAGGATTCGTCAGATCCTTACCGGTGATGCCACGACCGTCTTCGGCAACCGCCGGTTGAACGAGACGGGAGGCCAGCCTTGCGGCAGAGGGAACGAGCAGCGATCGCCGGAGTCGGCGCTTGCCCGACGTTTCCCCTGTCGCTACCGCGGCAGCCATCGGGTCGGACGGCACCTCGCCGACAGCGGGAATGCCCGTGAACTCCTCGATCTCGGCGTTCGAATAGCAGCCACTCTGGATGACAGCAAGGCCCACCCGGTCCGCGTATCGGGCGAAGAGTCGCGGGGCGTTCTCGCGCACATGCATCACTGACGCTGCGTCACTTCTGACTCCGACGACGATTGCGTCGGATTGATTCAGACAGGCCACCGCCCTTCCGTCACCGGCGATCAATCGACCCAGGTCGATGAGAACGTCCCACTGGCCTCCGGGTGAGGACTTGGCACTGGCCAGTAGGGCGGCGATGGATCTCACCGCTTCTGGTCCGTCCGGGCCAACGCTCCCAGTCAGGACCTCGAGCCCGCCGGGGAGCTGCTGCAGGTGTGGTCCAATCTCGACGCCTGATTGGGCCCGCCGAGCCGACGCCGCGAAGCTGGTCCAACCGGCCTTTGCCGACAGTTGGAAGCGAACGACCAGATCTCCCCCACTCGAGTCGCATTCGACCACCATTGCCCGCCTCGGCGCGGGCCACGTAGCCCCCACCAAGCAGGCAAGCGTCGTGATCCCGGGTGCACCCTTGAGTGAGCAAAAACTGACCACCGTCATGGATTCCCACCGGACAGGCTCGAATCTCCTGATCCGCCTCCCTGCCCCGATCCGGTCGAGCCGTTCCCCGAGCCCGCCGACTGGGGGGCAAGGAGTGCCAGGCTCACTTGGCCGGTGGCGGCGGCTGTGGTCACTGCGGCCGCAAGAGTTCCGGAGACTTCAACCGACACAAGCTCTGACGCGCCAGATGATGAGTCGGCCGGTGGGGAATCTACGTCGTACACGGTCGCCTCAGGAACCAGGACACCAGTCGACGATCCGGGATCGCCAGATGAAGCAACTGCGGAAGCTGACGAATCCACTGGGGATCCCGAGGTTGCCGTTTCGACGATCATCACCTGATCGCCGGGCTGAACGCCGGAGGCGGGAAGCTGGCCTGCCTTGAGCGCCATGCCCACCACCGCGTCCCCTGCCGCGATCGATTGCGTTCCGGTTACATCGCCAGTGACGAGAAGCGAACCGGCCGGAATCGTGACGGCAGCACGCTTCCCCGACAACTCCGACGCGTCCGACACCGGTATCGGTACCACCCCGCCAGCGACGGCCACGCTGGCCTGACCGAGATCGCTACCACGAATCACCTGGCCCTGTTGAATGGTCTCGGTCACGACGATGGCCGCCGACTCATGGTTTGTCGAGGCGTATGTCTCGGCGAATATGGCGATGCTGGCGCTGACCACGATGATCGACGCCATCGTCAAGACAGATCGTCTGTTCCGTGTCCTGACCGGCAGACGGGCCTTGGCTGTCGGGGGTGCGAACGACGGGGATGCCACTGCGCCTCGATCGAGGAGGGAGCTCACCTCAGGCACCCCCTTCGATCACGGATTGACCAAACGCATTCGGGAGCGCGGTGTTCACGCTTTCCACCTGCTCGACTCGAACCAGTCTCGCGGAAGAGGTAGTGAGTGGTGGGAGTTCGCCTCCACCGGCGGCACCCTGGACTGACCAGCTCACCGACCAGTCGATGGTGGCGACAACGTCGTAGGCATCATCATTGGGATTGCCGTCCGTGGACGGCTGTCCCTCCGATGACGTCAGGTAGGTGTAATCGCAGCTGGTCGACTGCTCATCCGACGGCTGCTCTGGGTTGTAGGGAGTCCCTGGACCATCGCAGGTGGTGGCCCCATCGTCCCCCATTGCCCAGATGACCGAGATCGGCGTTGCCACCGCTGTTGCACTCACCGAGCCGACCGATGCAGTCACGGAGAAGGGGTGCCAGATGCCGCCATCGATCCATAGCCAGGTCGCAAGGTTGACCACCGAGAGGGCGGAAGGGTTGAATTCGAGGGAGGGAGGCGGAAGTCGGAGCGACCGCTCGGCCTGCCGGGCGACCGAGTAGGGATCGACCGCGGGTGTCTCCGCAGTGGTCGTGTCGGGTATCCACTCGGTCTCGGTGGTACTGGCTCCGGTCGATTGATTCGTGCAGGTGACCGAATACCAGCTGCCGGGCGTCGGGCCTCCTGGTGCAAATCCCGCTTCGTCGTTCAAGGTGAGCATCGTGTAGGTGCACAACCATGGGCTCTGGCCCGCGCCGCCGTCCTCGGCGCCACCGTTCGGTGCGCCCGGTGCGCCCGGTGCGCCCGGTGCGCCGCCAGAGGTGCCACCGTCGGATGCTCCGACCGTCACTGAGCCCCCCGGACCGTCGCTCCCGGCAGCAGCGGCCCTCGCTGTTGCCGGCACGACGACGACCGCACCGGCGACGACGAGCGAACTGGCCAGCAACCGCTTCACGATCGATCGCATTGGCCAACCCCCACTCGTTGGGTGACCAGCCGCCACTCGCCGCCGGACAACTCCATCGTCGAGTCAAAGAGCTCGAAGTCCACCTGACCAGGAACACCCGGTGCTGGACTACCCGTACTCGCCGATATGACGATCTCAGCATCGTCGGCACATGACTGCACGGTCGCCTCGCCGGGCCCGACCAGTTTCACCGAGGGCGGCCCGTAGTGGATTCGACCCCTGGCGATCTGACCAGCGGCGCGCATCCGTGCCAGCAGTGATCGCGTCCACGTCAGCTGTGGATCGACGGTGGTGGCGGCGAGGTCGGGCTCAGAAGGATCCGACGTGAGAGCAGCGGTGGCAAAGGCCTGTTCGGCCGAGAGCCATGCCGCCACGATCTGATCGGAGAGGACCGAACGGTCGGACGTTCGGGACGTCGAGGTCGATGTCACCCCCGCAAGGCCGCGGGTCGTTTCCGTCCGCATCACCGGCCCGGTAGGTGGATCCGGGACCCTGCCGCACGCGCTCAGCAGGAGCAGGAAGCCGGCGGCGTACAGCGGCGCTCGGCGTGCCACGGACCAGCACCAGGTCCACCTGCGAAATACCACCAATCGCATAGAGAACCGACGATAAAAGTCGCCCGGACACGCCGCAACGAAAGTCACACTCACTGTGTGACTTGTTTCGCCGTCGCCCCGCGGACACGCTCCGGCGTGACTACCCGGTCCGGGACCAAGAATCGGCTGGCTGAACACTGCTCAAGCCTCGTCCGGGCACCTTGCTGGAACCCTTGTCCGGACCTTGCAGCGCTGGTCATCGGTTCCGTTCAGGGCGACGAGCAGTCAGATCACGGTGAATTTACCTTGCGTCACAACGATTTTGATCGGTCGGTACGTCGGGTCCGTTGCTGTGCTGGAATGTTGGAGTACTCTTCGGTCCCCCGCTCCCCTGGGTCTCGACCCATGACTCGATCCGTCACCTCACCGGACGTCTCCCGCGGTCCCAACGCGGAGTTCGCGGGCTCCGATCATCAGCGCGAACAGTGCCTGGCCGACCGCGTTAGGTGTTCGGTCCAAATTGGCAAGGAGGCCGATTCCGACTTCGTCGGCACCGATCGTCAGCGGTCTGTGTCCGGAGAGGTTCGAACTGAATCAACCCGCTATGGGTGATGCGGATGCCCACCCCTGTGGTTCCACATTGTGGACCGATGATGGCGGTCCACCCACTCAGCAGTTGACCACTGCTTTCCGCCACGTCAGGACCCTTTTTTCGGACGATGGAGCGTGGGGCGGGTTCAACGCTCCTCGGCCGCCACCGTTGCCGTTGCCGTGGGCGCTGCCGGATCCGGGTCCCCAGTGGCTGAGCGTTTCGGCGTGGGTTGCGAGAGGACCGGGGAACTCCCGGTGACCAACTTGGCGCTGAATTTGACCGCCTTGGTGGCGGTGGTGGCCCCCGTTTGGAGCACCACGGCGACGGCCAGCAAGAGGACCGCGAGTACTCGGAGCCGGTGGGATCCGAGCATCAGAATGGCGATCCGCCCGAGCGTGTACGGGGGAGAACAGACCAAGGCTCCGATCGCCCCTCCGATCGCGGTGGCACTCAGCTTGTCCCGGCGCGAGCGTTCCGACTTGATCCCGACCAATCGGGCCGGTACGGCTACGTAGGCCACCATCATGACGGCGACCACGATGCCGAGTGCGATGGCAAACCACCCTTTTCCCCAGCGAGCGACTATCACGGTGGCGAACCCGAGAGCCAGGCCGATGACGAAACCCCAGGCGGAGATCGGGCGGAGGTGAGTTCGAGCTCGGGCAAAAGCCGGACGGATTTCCGGTTTGCCGGGCTTGGAAATGGCGAAGGCGAACGCCGCATTGAGAAAGAAGCTGGCCGCGGTGATTGCGGCGATTGCCAACAGGATGGGAATGAGCACCGGACCACGGACGATATGGAACTGTTTCCCGTGAAGGACGTGGATCTTGAGGTCGAGCATCGCCGCCCAGATCCACATGGCTGGGAGGATCTGCACCAACGTCAGGCGCCAGTTGGTCACCAAGAGCTTGACTCCTTGGAAGAGCATGGCGAACGCCCCCACCACCAGGGCCAGCGGCGCCAGCCAACGGCTGCGCTGACTGAGGGCCAGGATCGAGCTCTCGACCATTTCCTCGTTGCCGTTGCGAATGGCCGTTACCAGGCGCTCGATCTGCGAGGCCACGGTGGCACGTCTGGACGTCCTTCCCGGGCCGCCGACCTCCTCTTGTTCGTGCAGTTGCCCTGTGCCTTCCTCGATGAGCGCTGGTGCCGGCTCGGCGTCTGGAGACGGGACGGAATCGGGCTCGAGGGTCATCAGCTCGACGGGGAGCTAGGAATGAGGACCACCGTTGCCGGTGTCGATGGGGGATGCTCAGGACGCTTCGTGACCCCATCGGACATCACCCACAGGCTACTTCCGCAGACCTGACGGCGGAATGCCGACCCGGCTGTGCATCGACCTCCATCGACCCGGAGGGGTGCCGGCGACGAGGGCCGTCGGACTGGGCCACACTGGTCGGTATGGCAGCCCAGTACATCTACACCATGCGTGACCTGCGAAGGTTCTACCCACCCGACCGTGAGGTACTCAAAGGGATCAACCTCTCCTTCTTCCCTGGGGCAAAGATCGGGGTCATCGGGTCCAACGGTTCCGGAAAGTCATCGCTCCTTCAGATCATGGCCGGCGAGGACGACGGCTTCTCCGGGGAGGCCCGCCTGACCGCCGGCTTCTCTGTGGGGTACCTTCCCCAAGAGCCGCACCTGGACCCGAGCAAGGACGTGCTCGGCAACGTCTCCGACGGAATCGCGGAGACCAAGCTCCTCGTCGACCGTTTCAACGAGGTCTGCGCAGCGATGGGCGCACCAGATGCAGACTTCGACAAGCTGCTGGCCGAGCAGGCCGACCTCCAGGACAAGATCGACGCCGCCGGTGCCTGGGACCTCGAGCGAACCTTCGACATCGCCATGGACGCGCTCAGGCTGCCGCCAGGTGATGCGGACGTGACCACCCTCTCCGGCGGGGAGCGTCGCCGAGTGGCGCTGTGCCGGCTGCTTCTCTCCAAGCCGGACCTGTTGCTCCTCGACGAACCCACCAACCACCTCGATGCCGAGTCAGTGGCCTGGTTGGAGCGCACCCTGCAGGAGTACCCGGGGACTGTGGTGGCCGTTACCCATGACCGCTACTTCCTCGACAATGTGGCCGGATGGATCCTCGAGCTCGATCGCGGTGCGGGCATCCCCTGGGAGGGCAACTACTCGTCGTGGCTGGAACAGAAGCAGGATCGTCTCGCTGGCGAGCAGAAGGCCGATCAGTCGCGTCAGCTGGCCCTGCAACGTGAACTCGAATGGATCCGAATGTCACCGCGCGCTCGCCAGAGCAAGGGCAAGGCTCGCATCAACGCCTACAACGACCTGGTGGCGGAGGCGGAGGCCGCCGAGCGTCGGGCCGACAGGCTGGAGATCTCCATTCCACCGGGGCCGCGGCTGGGCGATCGTGTGGTGGAGGCCGAGGACCTGGTCAAGGGATACGGTGACCACCTTCTCATCGACGGGCTTTCGTTCCTTCTCCCTCCTGGCGGCATCGTCGGGGTCATCGGGCCGAACGGTGCGGGCAAGACCACCCTGTTCCGAATGATCGTCGGCGATGAGGGCCTGGATGCCGGTCAGCTCGAGCTCGGCTCCACGGTGAAGTTTGCCTACGTCGACCAATCCAGAGACGAGCTGGTCGGTGACGCCACCGTCTTCGACGAGATCACCGGTGGCGAGGATCGCATCGTGGTCGGCAATCGAGAGCTTCACGGCCGGGCCTACGTGGCAAGCTTCGGATTCACCGGTAGCGATCAGCAAAAGAAGGTCGGGCAGCTCTCGGGTGGCGAGCGAAATCGAGTCCAGTTGGCCAAGGTGCTCAAGGACGGCGGAAACGTCCTGCTCCTCGACGAGCCCACCAACGATCTGGATGTCGACACGCTCCGGGCCCTCGAGGAAGGACTACTCGGGTTTCCCGGATGCGTGGTTGTCATCAGCCACGATCGCTGGTTCCTGGACCGCATCGCCACTCACGTGCTGGCGTTCGAGGGTGACTCGATGGTCCGCTGGTGGGAAGGGAACTTCAGCGACTACGAGGAGGATCGGAAGAAGCGGCTTGGCGTGGACGCCGACCAACCTCATCGGATCCGCTACAAGCCGCTGGTGCGCAACTGACCCCACGTGACCCAATGGCCCACGTGGTGAAGACCGAGCGCCCAATGGTGAAAGGAGCAGCATGAACGGCGTTCACCGAACGTTCGCCAGTGACAACTGGGCGGGAATGCATCCCGCAGTCCTCGCGGCCATCGTCGAGGCCAATACCGGTCATGCCGACTCATACGGAGCGGACCCCTTGACGCTGCACGTCACCGGACTCTTCAGGCAGCACTTCGGCGAGGAGGCAGAGGTCTACTTCGTCTTCAATGGGACCGGTGCCAACGTGGTGGGGCTCCAATCACTTCTGCGGCCGTTTGAAGCGGTGATCTGCGCCGACGGCGCTCACATCAACGTCGACGAGTGTGGGGCACCAGAGCGCTTCTTGGGGAGCAAGCTCATTCCCGTGGCGACACCCGACGGGAAGCTGACTCCCGACCTTGTCCAAAGGGCGGTGACCGGCATCGGGGATGAACACCGCGTCCAGGCCAAGGTGGTCTCGATCACCCAGTCAACCGAGGTCGGGACCTGCTATCGGGTCGATGAGGTCGCGGCGCTCGCCGAGTGGGCTCACCGACGTGGGATGTGGCTGCATCTCGATGGGGCTCGATTGTCCAATGCAGCTGCTCATCTTGGCGTGGGCCTGGGGGCATTCGGTCGTGGCACCGGCGTCGACGTCCTGTCCTACGGAGGCACCAAGAACGGGGCGATGGCCGCCGAGGCGGTCGTTTCCTTTCATCCGGCCGAAGACTCGCCGCTGCGCTACATCCGCAAGCAGTCGATGCAGCTGGCTTCCAAGATGCGGTTCGTATCGGCACAGTTTGCCGCGTTGCTCTCCGACGACCTCTGGCGGGTGAACGCCGCCCACGCGAACTCGATGGCCCAGCGGTTGGCTGAGGGGGTCTCGGCCATCCCGGGTGTGACGGTGGTCTACCCGGTCGAGGCCAATGGGGTGTTCGCGTTGCTGCCTCCCGGAGTTGCCGAGGCCTTACAGAAGGAGCACTACTTCTATGTGTGGGACGGGGAGTCCGGGGTGGTTCGGTGGATGGCCTCGTTCGACACCACCGCCGAAGATGTCGATCGGTTCGTGCGATCACTCTCGGAGTTGGTGTCGCCACCCGGCTAGGCAGCCCTACCCGTACCCAAGGGTTACGGCCGGCATCACGTGGGCTCGTCCCTGGGCGGTCGTCCCGGGCCTGGCGGTCCAGCGAAGGCCTGGGCCAGAGCCATCCATTCGGTGGCATGGGCACCGGCGACAGCAAGTTCTGTGTCGACCACGTTGCGCCGTTGGGTAACCACCAGACAGAAGTCGAGGGCTGGGCCTTCGATCGATGCACTTGGCGCGTCCTCTTCGCCCGCAGTTCCAATTTGCCATGCCCATCGCGCACCGGAGGGAGCGATCAGGCTCACATCGATCCTCCCGAGAGGCTCCGCCTGGCCATGGACCAGATAGGAAAACGGTCGGGCGCGCACTCCCAGGTGGGCTACGTGTCGAAGACGATCGGTGGGCTCACGATGCCTGTCCAGAGCGTCGGCGACATCTTGGCCGTGGGCCCAGGTCTCCATCAGCCGGGCCGAAGCGAAGGACATCAGACCCATCGGTGGGCCGTACCACGGGACTCGAGCGCTGGGATCGGCGGCCATGAGCGCGCCGGCCAGGCCGGTGTGAGCGTGATCCCACCACGAAAGCAGTTCATTGCCGTCCATCGAACGTCCCCTGGCCAAATGCTCCTCCATGGGGTCGCCCTCCGAGGCCATGGCCCGTTCCGCTGCTTCGCTGAACAGCTCAGGCTCAACCATGGCCGTGCGTGCGGCGTCATCGAAGAATGCCAGATGACTGATCTGGTCTCGCACTACCCAGCCCACCGCCGGCGTGGCCATGTCCCACTCGGCGGCATCAGCGGACAGCGGCTCGACGAGGCGGCGCAGGTCGTCGTACTCGTCCTCGAGGTCGGCGAAGAGCTCCGGAAGTGTGGTCATGGCCCGAGGTTAGGCATTGTGGCGGCAGTGGGTTGGGCGATCCAGCGTCGGCGTCGGGGTGTCGGGGTGTCGGGGGCCGGGGTCGGGGGCCGGGTGTCGGCGCCCAGGCGCAGGTGTCCCGGGCCAGGCGCCCGGGCGCAGGTGTCCGGGTGTCGGTGTCGGTGTCGGTGTCCGTATCGGTAGTCACTCAGGGTCTTCGAGCCACCTTCTGCCGCCGCCCAACACCTCGATCTCCGGATGCGACCAGACGAACCGCTCGACA
>Ga0182018_10003169_pt1 | contig 15170 bp, 5 predicted proteins | sample 812P2MmetaG_FD_120490 | JGI IMG/M metagenome (GOLD analysis project Ga0182018, IMG submission 120490) | Permafrost microbial communities from Stordalen Mire, Sweden - 812P2M metaG | ecosystem: Environmental > Terrestrial > Soil > Wetlands > Permafrost | place: Sweden: Stordalen | collected...
ACTTGCCGCGAACATCCTGGTACACCAGAATGTATCCGTCATCGACCCATTCGCGGTTGGCGCTCCACACCGCATCGCGCAAATGCGGGCTCGTGGTCTTACTGAAGGTGCCGGCGTTGTACGGCGTGCGCTCGAGCAGCAGGGGCAGCCCTTGAGCATTCTTGGGAATGTAAAGCACCGTGAACAGCTTGACCCCATCGCGCATGGGAATCATGACTTCGCGGCGTGTGTAGTCGTAGGCGGTCTCCGGCCGCTTCCACTTGGAAGGAATGTCACTCCCGGTCTGCACCATGTCATGGGTGACGGGCGTTGGTTGCACCCTATCCTGCGAAAAGGCGGGCGAGACCACAGAGGCTGAGTTCAGCAGGCAGAGAGCGGCGAGGAGAAGCGGGAGTCGAGTTGTCATACTCTGTCTTCCATCCTAAACGAGAAGGAAGGCAAGACCTTGCAGTGTCTATCGACTCATGGCTGTGTTGGTCTCACGCGCTGATCTGCGTCGTAGGTCTCGTCTCCTGAGATGTCGTCGCGGCATCGAGATCGGACACAGGAGCCAAAGTTTTGCTGGCGCATGCTTCATCAGTGTGAAGTAGGAATGGTGGTACTTCGTCTATCCCTTCAGTGCCTAGGACCGGAATCTGTGATGCCGTCAGCTTCAAGAGTCGCTCGCTGATGCGGACCGCCAAATTGCGTTCGTCGGAACATGATCGATGACAAGTACATCCAGGGGGACCGTTGCGTTTCAGCCCCAGTTGATCCTTCAGGGCGTTTAAAAAAGAGTTCGCCGGGAAGGTGAGCAGGATTATCTGAGGCTGGCATCCACCCAATTGTAAAATCAAAATTTCCGCGCTGCGTGGGCTATTGGCCAGACGCAACCTGCGGCCCTCCGGGACCGCGTGACGAGGGAAGGTTCAAGGCGAGGTCTGGGCTCCTTCTCTCTTCCCTCGGAAGGTGGCGCTAGGCCAGCACCTTCGACACAACGTTGCCCGCAACGTCGGTCAGACGGAAGTCGCGCCCCTGGAACTTGAAGGTCAGCTTAGTATGGTCCACGCCCAAGCAGTTCAGGATGGTCGCCTGCAGGTCGTGGATCGGCACTGAATCTTCGACCACGTTGTAGCAGTAGTCGTCTGTCTGGCCGATCGAGATACCTGGCTTGATACCGCCGCCCGCCATCCACATAGCGAAGCATTTCGGGTGATGGTCCCGCCCGTAATTGGTCTCGCTCAGCTTGCCTTGGCAATAGACGGTACGTCCGAATTCGCCGCCCCAAACTACCAGCGTATCGTCGAGCAGCCCGCGCTGCTTCAAGTCCTGAACCAGTGCCGCAGAGGGTTGATCGGTGCCCTTCGCCTGCAGGGCGATGTCCCGGGGAAGATCGTTGTGCTGGTCCCAGCCGCGGTGGTAGAGCTGGATAAAGCGCACGTTGCGCTCGGCCAGGCGCCGGGCGAGGAGACAATTTGCAGCATAAGTACCGGGCTTGCGCGAGTCTGGCCCGTACATCTCGAAAACCGAGTCGGGTTCCTTCGAAAGGTCCATGAGATCGGGCACCGAAGTTTGCATGCGGTAGGCCATCTCATATTGAGTGATGCGCGTTTCGATCTCGGGATCACCGTAAGCGTCGAACCACATCTTGTTAAGCTGGGCGAGACTGTCGAGCATGCGGCGGCGCGACTCCCTGCTGATGCCCGGTGGGTCATCCAGGTACAGCACCGGCTCGGCGCCCGCTCGAAACCTGACACCCTGGTACTTGGAAGACAGAAAACCATTGCCCCACAGCCGCGAAAACAAAGGCTGGTCCGGGTTCAGTGCGTTCGCCTGCGAAATCAGCACGACGAACGCGGGCAGGTTCTGATTCTCACTGCCCAGGCCATAGGTGACCCACGCGCCCATGCTGGGACGGCCGGGCTGCTGAAATCCGGTCTGGATGAAGGTGATCGCCGGGTCGTGATTGATGGCGTCGGTGTTCACCGTCTTGATGATGGCGATGTCGTCGACGATTTTGGCGGTGTGCGGCAGCAATTCGCTGATCCAGGTGCCCGACTTGCCGGCCTGTTGAAACTTGAAAATGGGTGCGGCCACCGGAAAGGACGCCTGGCCCGAGGTCATGCCGGTAATGCGCTGACCTTTGCGGACGGAGTCCGGCAGCTCCGTGCCCTGCAACTCGCGTAGCTTCGGCTTGTAGTCGAATAATTCAATCTGTGAAGGCGCGCCCGACTGGTGGAGGAAGATCACGCGCTTGGCCTTGGGCGCGAAATTCGGCATTCCCGCCAGGCCACCGGTCTTGGGATCGACGGCTGGCCCCTCCGCCATCAGGCCCGCCGGGCCGAGCAGTGAGGCGAGTGCTGCCACGCCAATCCCCCGCGCCGTACGGCCGAAAAACTGCCGCCTGGTCATCTCCAGCAAGATCTGGCGTCCCACTTTGTCCATAGGAGTCACTCTTTCGTGATGGTCTCATCCATATTGAGGATGGTGCTGGCAACAGTCGTCCAGGCGGCCAGCTCCGCCGGATCCAGCTTCGGATTACGCTTCGCCTCGCCCACCCCGATAAGCTTCATCGCCGACGTCTTGTCGCGCCGGTACACCGCCAGTTCTTCCCGCGCCAGCGTGAGCAGCACCGCGCGTTCCTGGGGCTGCGGTTTGCGGTCCGTTGCCAGCCGGAATGCAAAGTCAACCCGCTTCTCCGGATCGCGCCCCGCCTGGGAAATCGTCTTCTCCGCCAGTACGCGGCTGGCCTCCACATAAGTGGGATCGTTCAGCAGCACCAGGGCCTGCAGCGGCGTGTTGGTGATGGTGCGTCGCGCCGTACACTTCTCGCGGTCGGGCGCGTCGAAAGTTGTCAGCGACGGCGGCGGCACCGTCCGCTTCCACACCGTGTACATGCTGCGCCGGTAGAGGTCTTCGCCGGTGGATGGCGTATAGCTCTGCCCGGAGAAACCCCCGCCGAACGCCATTTCTTCCCACAGGCCCTTCGGTTGGTAGGGGTAAACGCTAGGTCCGCCGATCCGGGTGTCGAGCAGCCCGGCCACATCCAGCGCGTTATCACGCACCATCTCGGCGGGCAGACGGAAACGCGGCCCCCTCGCCAGCAGCCGGTTCTCGGGATCGCGCTCGGCCATCTCCTTGGTCTCGCGCGACGACTGCCGATAGGTCGATGAGGTCACAATCAGCCGCATCATGGCCTTTACGTCCCAGCCGTTGCTGACAAACTCGGTAGCCATCCAGTCGAGCAACTGCGGATGGCTGGGCTGCTCTCCTTGCGAGCCAAAATCCTCCGCCGTCTTCACAATCCCGACCCCAAAGCAGTCCTGCCAGTAGCGGTTCACCGCCACCCGCGCCGTCAGCGGATTCTTCGGATCCACCAGCCACTTTGCCAAGGCCAGGCGATTCGCCGGCGCCCCGGGCGGCAGCGGTGGCAGAAAGGCCGGAACGCCTGGAGTCACCTTCTCGCCCGGGTTGTCGTACTGGCCCCGCCCCAGGATGAAGGTGTCACGCGGCTTCTTCATTTCCGTCATCACCATCACGCTGGTGACGGACGCTTCGAGCTTGATCTTTTCCTTCCGTAACTCGATCAGTTGCGCGTAAAGCTGACGATCCTTTTCAGGCGCCGCATATTTTAGGAAGTACTCGCTCAGCGCGGCCTGGTGTTCTTTCTCCAGGCGCGCCGCCTTGGCCTCCGGAGTCTCGGCTTTCTCTTCCTCTCCGATCTCTGCTTCTGGGGGCGCCTTTTCCGGCTGCAGGGTTGCAATTTCCTGGGCAGGTTTTCCCGCCAGCGCCACCAGCACCGAGCGCGCCGGCAGGCGGATGGCCAGTGTTTCGGCCTCCTCGTCATTCAACGTGCGGTTATAGATGCGCAAGTCGTCAAGGCGGCCTTCGAAGGGCTTTCCGTTGGCCTTATTACCAATCTCGAGTGGGGCAGCGGTTCGAAACGTGCCGCTTAAGTTGTCCTTCACCACTTCCGTCACCGCAGGCTTCCCGTTGACGTAAAGCTTCACCCCCGACGCTTTACCCGAGCCGTCGTAGTTCACCACCAGGTGAGGGAACAAGGCCGTCGCGTAACGCTCCTCGGTGCGCACCTCGATAGCGTCGTCAGGCCACTTGGCGGCCAGGCGGACGATGAAGTGGGAGAGGCGGTCCCGCTGGCTGTCATACGTGGGATCGTCGATCGCAATCTCGTAGCCTTGCCAGTGTTCGGAGCTGTCCCGTTTTTGAACGAGCTTCACCGCGCTCGAGGTCGACGTCCGGATCCAGAGCGCCAGGGCGAAGCGGTCGCCGCGGTCGAAATCGCCGGTATTGCCGAAACTCACCTGGGTCTCTCCGCTGAACTCCGCAGCCTTGCCCACCTTGCCTTCGTCGTACACCACGTCGCCACGCACTGCCTTGCCGTCGTGGTGCTGGCCGGAGGTATCAGCCAAACCGCCCTCGAGCGGGTAGTAAGCGATTAAGCCCTCTTGCGACGGCTCAGCGATACCCGCCAGCGCCGTCTTTTGCCACTCGTTCCGCTGCGCCACGATGTTTTTCTCGGGCAGCGCAGCGAGGGTGCTGGTGAGCCGGCCATTCACCGCATCGAGTTGCTGCTGCTGCGCCGCAGTGGGCAGGGGCAGCACCGGATCCGCATTGCCCAGGTAGCCGTCCAGGCCCCTTTCCGGAACGCTGTTGAAGTATGCGACGAACTGGTAAAAATCCTTTTGCCGGATGGGATCGAACTTATGGTCGTGGCAGCGTGCGCAGCCCATGGTAAGACCCAGCCAAACCGTGGCCGTGGTGCTCGCCCGGTCAATTATGTACTCCGCGTGGTATTCCTGAGGAACGGCGCCGCCTTCGAAATTGATCATGTTATTGCGGTTGAAGCCGCTGGCGATCTTGTCGTCCACGGTTGCGTTGGGCAGCAGATCGCCTGCCAGTTGCTCAACTGTGAACTGGTCGTATGGCATGTTCCGGTTGTAGGCCTTGATCACCCAGTCGCGCCACGGCCACATCTCCCGCAGGCTGTCGATGTGGTAGCCATGGGTGTCGGAGTAGCGGGCCAGGTCCAGCCACTCCATGGCCATACGCTCGCCATAGTGCGGTGAAGCCAGCAGCTGGTCCACTCGCTTCTCGTAGGCGTCGGACGACATGTCCGCCACAAAGGAGTCCACCTCGGCGGGCGTAGGTGGCAAGCCCGTTAAGTCGAAGCTGACCCGGCGCAGCAGTGTGGCTTTGTCTGTTTCCTCGCTCGGCTTCAACCCTTCGGCTTCGAGCCGTGCCAGGACAAAACTGTCAATGGGGTTCCGCACCCACGTCTTATCTTTCACCTCGGGTATAGATGGACGCTTGGGGGCGACGAAGGACCATTGCGTTTCCCATTTAGCCCCCTGGTCGATCCATTGCTTGATGACCGCAATTTGCTTGTCGGTGAGCGTTTTGCCGGAATAGACCGGCGGCATGCGGAAGGCCACGTCCTTGGAACTGATTTTCTGGTAGATCTTGCTTTGCGCCGAGTTCCCAGGGACGATGATCTTGTAGCCGCCGCGGTCGACGAACAGACCCTCCGTCTCGTCCAGGCGCATGTGGGCCATTCGCATCTTTTCGTCTGGGCCATGGCACTTGAAGCAGTTGTCCGAGAGGATGGGACGGATCTCCCGGTTGAAGTCCACAGGTTTCGTGGGCGCCTCGGCTGCAGGCGCGGCTTGCGTCTCGCCGAGAATCCACGCTAGCGAGGCAGAGACGAGCAAAACGAGTAGCAGCCGCTTCACGTTTCCATCCCTCCTTGCGCGCTTGGCGGGAAACCCAGCTGAATGGTCGAATTATCTCGAAGTGCGACCGTAAAATCCAGCATCCCGATGGATGACAACAGCAGACTCTACCAACGGGTACCTTGGCAAGCTAGAATCCTGATCCGGCGGAAAAAGGCCTTCACTCTTGGATTGTCGGCTACACGGAAGTTGACTAACGAAGGGGGCGCTTAGTTGGCGAGTCGTCGTTGCTTGATCTGCCTGCGAGTCGCAGTATCGCTAAGTTCACTGTGTCTAAGGGTCATACAGGAGGCTGAACCTACCCCGTTTTTCAAGAAGTATTAGGGGTAGCGAAAGGGTCGTCATGCCCTTCTTCTTCGTCTCGGGAAAAGCCATTCATTCTTCGTACTACTTACGAAAGCTGTGCGCAGCCGAGGCTTCTTGATCGCCGGCAACTTTTCCCTTGGCCTCAGGAATTCTCACATCGGGAAAGACCGCTCGTTTCCCGAAGTTGCTCCGCAGCAGGTACTGGAACTGAGATAATCCTCGATCTCTAACTAGCGGACGGCGTTAGCCGCTTGCGTCATGTTCACCCAGATTAGTAACGAATAGTCGGCCAGTGTTTACAAATCCAGTCCACTTGGAGGCAAAACCGACTTTTCGGATTCCCAACTTTCTTCACCCCGTGCGGAATGACTGAGTTATTAGGTTCCGGGAACCAAGTTCAGGAGAATGAACCAGATGAAAGTCAAATCGAAGTGTAGAATTTCAAATGCTTGCAGGCATCCAGCGGCGGGGTGACTTTCTGAAATGGACAGCGACGTACCGCAATATCGCCACGACGCCTTCCTAAGCTACTCCCGCAAGGATTTAGCTTTTGCGAAGACCCTCGAGGCGAACCTCGAAAACTTTCGCACTCCACGGGGTTTGGCGATTCAGGAACACAATCTCGAGATATTCAGAGACGAATCGGACTTCACAGGAACTGAATATTACGAATCCATTGAGCATCATCTTCAGCAATCTGCAACACTTGTGGTTGTCTGTTCCCCAGATGCGGCGACGAGCGGCTACGTCGATGACGAGATCCGGCGTTTCGTGCGCAGCGGTCCTGGTCGTGAGCGGAAGATCGTTCCGATCTTGTACCGTGGAATACCGAACAATGAAGCGGAACCGGGACAAGAGCAGGAGAGCGCCTTTCCAGCCGCCCTCTGCGAATCGCTGGGAATGCCGCTTGCCATCAATTTCCGGGGCTTCGATCTAACCAAGCACAAAATGAACCGGGGGGCGTACTTCAACTCCTGGTACGGTCTTCTCGCCAATATCTGCGGTGTGAGCCGCGCGGATATCGAAGAGCGGGACCGGCTCAGGCAAACCCGGCACAGGCGCATCCAGGTCGCCGTTGTCAGCGCGGTGTTCGTGGCTCTACTGGTTGCCCTCGTCATCACACTACTTTCCCGGCAACAGGCTGTAAGAGAACGCAAAATTGCCGAAGCCGGAGAGTTGAGCGCAAATGCGCTGAACGCAATGTCGGGCGATCCTCAACTCGGGCTTCTGCTCAGTCTCGAGGCGGCTATGCTCAGCTATTCGGCGGACCGCACCATCTCCATCGAGGCGCAGGAAGCGCTCCATCATGCTCTGCTGACGCAGCGGGAAAGGCTCAGGCTGTTCGTTCAGCAGGGCCTCGTAGCCAGCGTGGCGTTTAGCCCCGATCGGCGCTTGCTGGCCACGGCCGATTCGAGCGAAGTCCGTCTGTGGGACACAGTGAGCGGGGTCCAGCTCCCAATCCACTTTGAGGGCGCCGGCAAAGTCCTCAGTCTCGCCTTCAGCCCCGATGGCACCAAACTGGCAACCGGCGGTAGAGACAATACGGCGCGTCTATGGGAGGTGGAATCGGGTCGCGAGTTGGCTGTGTTCGAGGGACATAAAAACTATATCTGGAGCGTGGCTTTCAGTCCCGATGGAACTCGGCTGGCAACTGCGAGCGTCGATTCAACCGTGAAGCTGTGGAGCGTAGCCGACCGACGTGAGCTGAAAACGCTTGCCGGGCACACAGCGTCCGTCGAGACTGTTGCTTTCAGTCACGACGGAAAGCTTCTGGCCAGCGGCGGAGCGGATAATGCAACGCGGATCTGGGACGCAGAGACCGGCCGTCAGCTGAGTGTGATGCCTGGCGGGGGAGAAGACGGAAGCAGTGTTCGCGGTGTGGCCTTCAGTCCTGACGGTCACCGGCTCGCCACCGTGAACTCCTCGTCAACGGACGCAACGATATGGGACGTATTCTCGGGCCAGCAGGTAAACACTTTCCACGGGCACACGTCGTCGGTCTTCGCCGTCGCTTATAGCCCCGACGGCTCACAGGTGGCTACATCCAGTCTGGATAAGACGGCGAGGCTATATGACGCCGCCTCCGGAAAGGAGTTGCTCGTGTTCACCGGCCACAGCGAGGCAGTTACTTGCGTTTCGTTCAGCGCCGATGGATCCCATCTTGCCACTGGTTCTGAAGATGGTACAGCCAGGATATGGGAGCTCGAGCAACCAGAAGAATCTCCTCCACTTGTCGGCCACACCGCCTCTCTTAACGGTGTGGCCTTCAGTCCCGACGGCAGCCGGATAGCTTCCGCAAGCGATGACAATACTGCGCGAATTTGGAAAGTGAGTACCGGGGAAGAGTTGGTTACGCTAACGCACACAGGCGCTGTGAATGGCCTGGCTTTCAGCCCGGATGCGAGCCGAATTGCTACCGCCAGTTCAGACCGGGAGGCGAAGGTTTTCGATGTGAACGGTGGAGCGAAGCTTTTTGCCCTGGTCGGACACAGTGCGGCGGTGATGAGCGTTGCCTATAGCCACGATGGCAGGCGCCTGATTACCGGGAGCAGCGACAAGACAGCAAGAATCTGGGATGCATCGACAGGCAAGGAACAGGTTACGATGCGGACCAATCTCCGCGAGATAGATTCCGTCGATCTGAACCGGGACGGAACACGCGCGGCGCTCGGAATCAATAACCATGGAGATGGTACCGTCACCGCCGCTCAAATATGGGATGTTGGGTCCAACCGCCCGTTGGCGAATCTCGAGGGGGACTACGTTTGGGTAAACCACGTTCAGTTTAATCCTGATGGTAGCCGGCTCGTAACCACTGGATACACGCCGCCATTCGTGACCGACATCTGGGATGCGCGATCGGGTCAGAAGCTTCTCAAGATGGCGGGACACACAGCAGCCGTGTTAACAGCGGCATTTAGCCCGGACGGACAAAGCCTCGCAACAGGCGGGGAAGACTCAACGATAAGAGTGTGGGATCTGCGGGATGGGCGGGAATTACTGACCCTGACCTCGCCAAAAGCAACGGTCAGGAGCCTGGCATTCAGTCCTGACGGCAAGCAACTTGCATCCGCGGGGAGCGACGGAATTGTGCGCCTGTACGCCGTCGACCCCATGGATTTAATGGTGCTGAGCGCCTCCCGGTTGGCCCGCAGTCTGACGGCGGACGAGTGTCGAAGATATCTGCGTCGCGATGATTGCTCCACGACAGCTTCTTCGAAACTCTTTGCGGCCAAGGAGTTCGCACAGAAAGGAGACAGCGCAGTTGCGATGAAGATTTTCAGCCAGGTTTTGGCTGGCAATCAGACGGGTTCCGGCGATTCCTACGCAAAACTCCTGTTGAGCGAACTTCGTATGAGTGAGGCACGCGAGCGGGCCGAAGCCGGTGACCTCGCCGGAGCGGCTGCAGGATTCCGCGCGGCCCTCAGCCTCCAATCGCGCTCCTCCGCCCGTTTGGAACAAGAAGCGGCGTCCCTGGTTTCGATGACAGAGGTCAGAAACGCAAGACGGTTGGAAGCCTCGGGCAGATGGACCGATGCGGCAGCCGTTCTGCAACAGGCCGTCATCTTTGATCCCAAAGACGAAGAGGCGTATGTCGATCTTGCCGACTCTTTCTACAAGACCGCGCAATACGACAAGTCTGTCGAAGCGATGCGCCATGCTGCGCGGATACGCCCAAGCGTTTCGAACATGATCGAACTCGCCAACAACCTGAGAATGAACAAGCAGTACCCGGAGGCGGTGACACAGCTGAATCAGGTAATTGGGCTCGATCCGGACAGTGAGCGTGCGCACAGGATTCTTGGCCTCACTTTCCGCGACACCCGCGATTCTGATAGGGCGCTCCACGAATTCCAAACAGCGATCGTGATCAAACCGACAACTTTTGTTTATCAGCAAATTGCGAGTATCTACGACTCGCGTAAGGACTTTAGGCAGGCGCTGGACAACCTGAACAAAGGCAAAGCGATTGAAAAGACCGATGTCTCTCTCTACGAGGATGCGGAGCGAATCTACCATGAGGAGCAGGGCGATTTTCGGGCTGCCTACCGAGAGCTTGCAGAGGCCCGCGCCGTGGCGCCAGGTGATCTACCTCTTGCAGCTGACTTCGCCGAGGCATGTCTGACTGATGGCCAATTCCAGGAAGCAATCGACACGGTCGACAGCCTGCTCGGAGCGCGACTGCCGTCGCCGGATCTTTCGATTAGCGACCAAGTCGCGCTCAAGTTTATCAGGGTCGCCGCGCTTAGTTTCAATGGTAGGTCCCAAGACGCAGACGCCGCTCGGCGGCAGTTCATGACATATCTCACAGCGCTTGGCCCATTTAAACAGACTTGGAATTATGCGGGCACGAAGCGCTTTCTTGGCGAATATGAGATGAATCAAGACCTGCGTGCCCAACTACTGAAACTACTCGCCTTAATTGAACTTAGAAACTCAGCTGCCGGGCCGTCCTGAAGGGGAGGTCACTCCCAGGCGAAGTCTCAAGGCTGGAGGGCCGCGCTTTGACTTTGTAAAGCGACTCGCGGGCCCAGAGTTGAAGAGATTCCTGCCCGTCCGCTGGCCCAAAATGAGATGCCATTTCTCGGAGAGGTAATAATGCCGCTCTTGTGCCGTGTTCTCCAAGAGCACCTGCCGCGTTCTCCCGCTTCCATGAAGGTCTGATTTATCAAAAGCAAAAGGGAAATGACAACTGGCTCAACGCTCGCTTGACCTTTGAACAACAAAGCCACGGCGAGATCTTGCTGAAGGGTAACGGGAACGCGTAAGGACGGTTTCAAACATTCGGCGATACCGTCTTGAGCTCCAAGATATCGATCAAATAATCGATGTAAGCGAGGTCGGTGTTGCCAAATTCAATGAGAGCCTCCTCAAGCTCGCGAATGACAACAGTGCGGGAATGAAGTTTCACTCTTTGGAAATACTTGCATTTGCGGGGATGAAAGGCCGTTCCGTCGACACCTCCTGCGGCTGCGGATACAATCGTCAGCTATCTAACGTTTTCTCGTTTCGACCGACACCAACTCAACAGATCAATATTGCTGAGGTCATTGAATGCCGATCTACCCTGAACGATGGAAAAGCCTGCTTGATCGTTACAAGGACGACCGTCCGCGCCGCTTGCTGGCGTTAGATGGAGGTGGCATTCGCGGCCTAATTACTCTTGGCATCCTCCAGAAGATTGAAGGAATGGTTCAGGAAAAGACCGGCTTGGCGCTTTGTCAGTATTTCGATTATATCGGCGGAACGAGCACCGGTGCGATCATTGCCGCCAGCTTGGCTCGTGGCATGACAACTGCTGATCTAATCACGTTCTACAAAGATTTCGGGCGGCAGATGTTTTCCCCTTCCGCTCTGTTTGACAGGTACAAGTATCTCCACGACGCGGATCCATTGACTCGCCAGCTACAGCAGGTGTTTGGGGCCGCTACGACACTTGATCCGGACGACCTCAAGACTCTTTTGCTGGTGGTGACGAAGAATGTGACCACCGACTCTGCGTGGCCGGTGAGTAGCAACCCCGATGCCAAGTACAACGATCCAAAACGGGCGGACAACAACGCGAGAATGCCATTGTGGAAACTGGTTAGGGCCAGCACAGCTGCCCCTGTGTACTTCCCCGCAGAGGTCGTGACGTGGGACCCGGCCAGCCCGTCAAAGGCGGTCGTGTTTGTCGATGGGGGAATGACGCCGTATAACAACCCGGCTTTTCTGCTTTACCGGATGGCGACTGAGCCTGCATACAGATTGAACTGGGCCAAGGGAGAGAAGAATCTCCTGTTGATCTCTGTCGGCACGGGTGCCGCGGAGTCTTTAGGTGCGACTGCTGCAGCGCCGAACAAGAATATTGTCTCAACAGTCGCTGGTCTCCCGGGAGCGTTGATGTACGCGATGCAGGTGGACCAGGATATTGCTTGCCGTATTGTGGGAAGGTGTACATATGGTGCGCCGCTGGATCGCGAACTGATGGACCTTGTGCCCAGAGAGTTGCCAGACGGATTGACTTTGGAAGAGTGCTACGCAGCTCCTAAGATACCGCTGACGAAGGACCTTGGCCGGAGCTTTCTTTACGCGCGGTACAACGCGGACCTGAGCCGTGCGGGCTTAAGCGCGATGCGATTCCCGAATGTCAACCCTGATCAGATTCAGAAGATGGACAGTCCTGACAATATTCCTGAGCTGCTCGAGATCGGCCGAGCCGCCGCAAGTAAGGTGGGGTCGGAGCATTTCGGATCTTTCCTTTAAGGTGATTTGGGAAGGGGGACTCTCTGCAAACTATGCCCAAGTTCTTATGCAAGAAGCTCCTTTCCATCCAGCACCATCGCCGGTATTCCACGCTTCTTCGCCGCCGCAATAAAGTCCTGCGTTCCCCCGGGCAGTCCCATCTCACGATCCCAGAGCGCCATCAGCGTCACGTTCGTCGCGCCTGCTGCTGCAGCTTCTTCGAGCAACCACATGTTTGTCCTCTTCCAGATATCATAGTCCGGTGGATCGCGCATCCAGTCCGGAAGACAAGGCATCGAAGCTAACACTTGCACCTCATTCGGACCGCTATGGTTCTCCATTAAATCTGTAAACCGCACAACCCATTCCGGTCCAGCCGGACTAACCGAGTGTTCGATAAACAGGTTTTCTGGCAGCGCAAGCAGGACCCGTGTCGGCACCTGAAGTTCGCGGCAGACCTCGTGGAAAAGAATGTCACTGCCACTCGCCCCGCTGGCGATCCCAAGCGCCGGGCCGGGGAACGTGTTGAGCAACTGACTCATCTCAGCGCGAAGCATGGCCCGCGCTTTCGCCTCCGCAGTTTTTGGAAAGCGCGCCTTCTCCCGTCCTGGCGTGTCGATCATATGGCCCGTAAATACGATCGCCTGGCGCAACACTGGTGGGGGTGCTACAACAGAGGGAAAACTCTGCAGACAGCTTTTCACGCGTTGCGTACGAGCATCTAGTAGCGCAAAGAGCTCCAATTGATCGCGAACTGAGCCAACATGAAAGGACGGCACAAGCGGCAGTACCTGCTCATATGCTAAGACCGCAACGTCGTCCCTTTGTGCTGTAAGAAAGAGATAGTCAGCCTTTGAGACTGAAACCCAGATATCATCCTTCGTTTCGGACCTGTTCTGTGCCCCCTCGATTGAAAGTCCCACGGCTGCGGTCAGGCGCGCCGCCTCAGCCTTCAAGAGGTTCTCGTCCCTGCCCGAGCTGTCCACGCTGTCGAACATATTCAGCCACGTGTCACGCTGATGTTCGATCAAATCAAGTAGAAGCACCGTCAGACTTAACGCATTTAGTCCGGAATAGAAGTGGTTCAGATTCTCACTGAAGGCTGCAGCATACAAATCACGTGCCTTGCGAAACATTCCCGCGCGAAGTGCCGACACTACGCGAGCCGTAGGTTCCTTGCCAGTAAACAGATCTCGTGCTCTGACCTTCGCATTCCTCGCACGTAGCGTTAGCGCCTCCGTCCGATCGTTCACAGAGGCGAGTGGGTTCTTTAACACGCAGTCCAGACACTGGTCGGAAAGAACCAGTTTCCCAAGCCTCTGGTAGATGGTTCCCAACATCAGGTTTGCCTCTAGGTCCAGCGGATAAACTTGTTTAATTAACTCCCAAGTCAGGCGTGCGGGGGCGAGAAAGTTACCCGCAAACTGGCGGCGTCCCACGAGCCTGCGTCCACCCATCTCCCAGAGAAGATGCCGCGTCTCCGATCCGAAAAGCCCCAGCTTTCCCCCTTGCCTTTTGCTTGCGGCGAGATCGACTTCATTGGCAAACGTTAGCGGCACTGGGCTCAGTATCGAGTGCTCCGGCTCCTCCAGACGCGGCAGTGAGCGAAAGACCGGGCTGTCGATGCGGTTGGCAGAGATCGTCTCCTTTAATCCCCGTGCGAGCAAGGGAACGGAAGCAGCGGGATCGTTTGGATCGTATTCCAAATAGCGGTCCGTTTTCAGGTCGAACGGGACCTCGTTGGCCGACGTCCGCAACTCTGCCGGCCTATCTACCTTGGCCCGAATAAGGTATGTCAGCCGAGTGCGCAAAGAATGTCGGATCCCCAACTCATAAAACACATTCGCGTTGTGAATCGAAATATCGGCGATTACCAAGTCAGCAAGGAGAAGCAGTTGAAACATGTCTTCGCGAATATTGCCGGCTTCCGTAATCGCTCCCGTCGACCGACCCGCGATCCCGGCCTGTTCAAGACTTGGACGGACCAAGAGTTCCTCGACACGGTCGAAGTCGATACCTTCCTTATGTCCAAACGGGCGAACAATAAAAGCCTGCATTCGTCATCACCTGCCTCTGGCGCTTTTCCGGACTGCTAAAAGGGGGGATCTGGAGACATGATACCTATCCCCGTCATAATATCAACCTGGCGAGTGGGGCGACTCGGTACGTGAACCCCACTACTGGCCGTTCGGTTGTCATTGACGATGCCACAGACGAGGTCTTACATGTTGGCGGAGATAGCTGCAAGGTACAGACGTAACGTAACCGGTGCAGTTACTTGTGCCGTATGTCTCCTGGGATGGTGAACCTTCCGTCTCCCTTGCGCTGTATCTGGACCCGATGAGTGACTTGGAGATCAACTTGAAGCGGTCGCGGCGGCTACAGCTCTGAATCGCACCCGCCAGAAACGAATCCAAACGGTGCTATCCCCGCAGGCCGACTGATCCGTCGCCTGACCTTTTTTTTGTATTTGCCTTGACCGGGGTTCATTCGATTGTGCAACAAAAGCCGACTTGTAGCTCTAGTCGGGCGTCGATGAGTGACTCGGCGATCTGGCATTCGTTGAGAGAATTGGTCTCATGTCCCGAGGTCTGACTGGCTCAATGCCCTTGTGAGTCGAATGAGTCCCTGCCGTATCGCAAGCTCGTCAAATCCGCCAAAGCCGAGGAGCAATGCATTCGGATCAGGACGTCTCAGGGTGCATCGATCGACGGCAAGAACCTCAACACCCTGGGCCGCCGCCAACTTTTCCGCCTGTCGTGAAGTCATTCCATTCTTGAGGTACCCGATCGTGTAGAGGCCTGCCCTGACGTTAGAGATCTCAAGCAACCCACCCAGATGTTGCTTGGCTCCTTCCATGAGTGTTGCGAGGCGCTCCGCATACAGATTCCGCATCCTCCGCAGATGACG
>Ga0182018_10003171_pt1 | contig 15165 bp, 25 predicted proteins | sample 812P2MmetaG_FD_120490 | JGI IMG/M metagenome (GOLD analysis project Ga0182018, IMG submission 120490) | Permafrost microbial communities from Stordalen Mire, Sweden - 812P2M metaG | ecosystem: Environmental > Terrestrial > Soil > Wetlands > Permafrost | place: Sweden: Stordalen | collected...
CTTTGTACCGCTACAAACGGAGATGTTCCTTGCCACAAGGAAAAGTATTAGGTCGGACTCAAAGGTTCTAAAGGTGCAGGTAAGGGTGACAGTCATCCGGAATCTCTGGCGCCCACTGTTTAGCCATATATCCGCAGATAACCCTATTGGCGTTTGGCGTATGAACGCGGATGGGAGCGATGCCAGGCCAGTCACTCTCAGCGACCGCGGGACATTCGGTGGGGAGATCTCCCCCGATGGCAAATGGTTGATCTCTTATTCGTACGAGCATGGCCCTTCGAAGGTCTCGATAGAGGGTGGGAATCCTGTCTCGCTGGATCCAAACGGCGACTACCCTGCGATTTCTGCCGACGGCCGCTGGATTGCCTTTCCCTCATGGGATCAGAAGACCAAAAAACGTGCAATCGAAATCGTGGCTGCTGATAATCGCGGCCCTCGTCGCTTCTTATCTTTCATTTCCGAGTCCCAAGTGCCAAAGGCATCAACCATGGGAAGCCTGCCCATCCATTGGACTGCTTCTGGCGATGCCATCACTTATGTCCGAACGAAGAATGGTGTGTCAAACCTCTGGAGCCAACCCATTAACGGAGGGCCAGCAAAACAGATCACAAATTTCACTTCCGGCCTCATCTGGCGACACGCCTGGTCTCGTGATGGCAAGTATCTGGCTCTTGCGCGGGGTACGTTCTCTATCGACGCCGTCATGCTGACCGACCTGCGCTAAGCGGCTATCTCTCATGCAGGAACCCGCAGTTCATTGGCGTAATCAGGCCTTGTCGCTCACGACCCAGCCGTTCCCGACTCGTCAGTTTCTGGATCGCGTGCTTGCGGCTTGGCCGCTTACTGAATACGCTCGAGTGTGAACCGATCACGTCGAGCCCAATAGGGGCACTGCAGGCAAGAATCTCCTTCTGGATAGCCCATGTTCTTGGCAGGCTAGGGTGCGGCCGTTCAGTACCAGAAACTCCGAAACGTAACTCCTTGGTCAGGTCAAGTTCATCGACCAGATTCCCTAGGTTGAGAACGTTCACTCGCTACAATATTAAATGGGGCGCCGAAAGGCTAATAAATTCCCGTGTCGTTATGATCTTGGTTTTCTTCCAAAATCTTGGCAAATGCTTCTGATTGCCGGTAATCAGGTAGTCCGCACGCGCCGCATCGGCGCATTCGAGAAACACATTGTCATCAGGGTCGCTGGCGACTTGAAGGCGGCGCACCGGGGTGACAATATGGCTATGGTTCCTGATGAGCTGTAGCAATTGCTGGCGAACCCCTTTGCGGATACCCAATTCTTGACGTGAAAGCACATCCGCGTATTCCTCCAAAATGGGATGTGATACGTAGAAACGCGCGGGCCTGGTAATGGCTAACAGCAGCGTTGTACGCTGGAGGCCCTCGGGCTTTAGCGCAGCTGAAACCAGCACGTTGGTATCGATTACCAGACGGAGCGAAAGCATTAGTGCTTTTTCTTTTGCGCTCTGGTGGCCTTGATTATCTGGTCGATCTGGCGTGACGTGAGGGTATTGGTTCCGTTCCGCTCCGACTCTTCACCGATAATCTTTAAAACCTCGGGCTCCGGGGCCGCCAACTTAACGTAATCGCGGATGCTCAAGAGCACCGCTTTGGGGGTGCCGCGCTTTTCGATGATGAGCGACCGGCGCTCGTCTTCGACACGATTTAGGAGCTTCCCAAAATTCGCGCGGGCACGCAGGGCAGAAACTACTATCGTGCCATTCTTCCCCGTGAAAGTAGGGGCCATAAACTCTCCATTTCAATCATTTGAACTGTACAGTTTAACAGATGGCCAGTCAATGAAACTGATCGGTGCATCACAAAACCTTCAGAAGTCAGCAGTGCTCGGATGTGGATTCTAATCTGATCACGGTGTGCGCGGGATGCCAAAAAAGCATCATTGTGGCGGCTGTGTATGAGTCTGCAGAAGTTAAACAGAAGGCCTAGCAAGATTCGAAGGAACCCGCCTAAAGAAAACACTATTTCGGAATCAAATGCGATCCGGGGATGCTCGCATCGAGGGTTGCCAAGACCGCAGCATTTGCGGTCGCAAGCTTGCTTAAGTGTCCATCGGTAATTTGCTTAGGTGCTCTGACCCAAGCAGGCAGATGAGAAACATCGTGCTCATCTGGGATGAACTTGAGAGGAGAAGTACGCGCCTCCTTAAGGCGCAGCAACAATGTGCGAGCCTGAGTCACGGTAAATCCGTAGGCCGGGGCTTGGGCCAGTACGCGTACAAACCCAAGCTCGGTGATCGAGCAACTGGCTAGGTTCGGCGAATTGTGAGATTGCACCCAACCAGCAAGACGATCATGAAACTCATGATTCATGAAGCCCAAAGCGACCAGAGCATTCACATCGAGCAGGTAGATCATGGGAAGTTTGCCAAGATTTCCTCAACTTCCTTGCTGCTCATTGTGGGTGCGTTCGGCCCCGCACTCAAAGCGGGGAGTCCAGTGACAGGGTCAGTCACCATTTTTATTCGGTGCGGACGTTTTCTGCGAGGCGTCAGCACAATTCTCCCATCCTCGATATTCGCGTCCAGGGGATCCCCTGGACGAATATCGAGTCGGCGGCGAAGCGGCCCTGGAAGAACGACTTGTCCCTTGGTCGATACTTTGGTTCGCATGGTAAGACGATCTTACCATACTTGAAGGTCTTTCGCAACCATACGTAGATGTTGAGCAGGCACAAGACTCTACGGAGTCTCCGCATCCAGTTGCTCACCACTTTGAAATCGAAGACCGTGCTGGGTTCAGCAGTCCTGCCTTGACCGCACTAGTCCGGGACGCAATCTTTCGCCGACGCTGATCACTGGCCGCCCACGACTTTCCCGTTCCGAACCACGAGGTGAGGATGGAGGGGTACACCCGGATCCTGCCGTGGGTCTCGTTCGTAGGCAACGAAGTCGGCAGCACTACCGCTCTGCGAGCGGATCTCCAAGTCCCAGGAACTTCCAGGCATCGATTGTCCCGGCGCGAATCGCTCGCTCCGGCGTAAAGCCGGCATCAATGAACGCGAGTATCTCCAGCGCAATATTCCCATGGTCAATTGCGGCATGAGCGTCGTATGGTTTCTCCATGTCGGAGCCTCGCTCACATCCTTCATGCCGAGATCAACGGCTTGCGGGGCAGTGGCAGCAGCCCTTGAACCATCCCAGCAAACCTGCGCATGAGGGCTTCGGCTGTCGCCCGCCGCACTGTTTGGAGCGTTGGTTTTGACCTTGCGTCGAACCGGCCGACCAGATGTCGCACCAGCAAACTAGTCGCAGTCGGCATCGGGATCAATTCCATGCACGCGAGTGCGCCGAAATCCGAAGCTCCCGCACTGTTTCCGTCTGCAATCTGTCAAGTCCGCCAAATTAGTCGTCAGGACTGTGCAGTTTGGATCAGCGGAGCCATCCTTTCCAAGCGCATGCTTCACATATCAGAGAAGATGAACAGGCGAAGCAAAGCCACCGGGGAAATGGAATATGAGTCGTATCAATAAACTGACACCAAAACTGCGCAAAGCTCCGCAACCGCCTCTGTCACACGTTGGAGCACCTGCTGACGCAGACCGAGCCAAGAGACCACTTCTCGTCCAGCCCTCTGCTCCCGAGTCGGAACTGAATCCAGGTGATCGCGTCGAGGGTTTGGCTAATTTCGGAAAGCCGACTGGAGAATTCGGTACAGTTGAGCAAACGAACGAAGACGATGCGCTTGTAAAGTGGGATGACGACGGCCGTATGCGGCTGCGCCAACCTTGGCTGAAGAAAATTACTAATAAAGTTCATGCCCTTGCCAAACAGCCAGTGCATAGTTCCACAGTATTCCACAGTCTTAACTCGCCAAGGACAGGCGATATTTGAGGCGGGGATAATTTGCATCCAACAGTGTCAGACGAGCTGAAATTATGAATGAGAAAATCGCTCAGGAGATACTCCAGGAGTTGTTTCCCGCCTTTGAGGCTTTAGAGACTCAGAGCGCAGCCCTTTTGCAATTGTTAAAGGACAAGGGAATAGCCAATGAGGAAGAACTTGCTGCCCATTTCGAGCAGGCGGGAAAAGCGAGCAGCGTCAGATGGCTTGCTGTTCGGGTAAGAATCGATTACCTGCTCTCGTCCGCCATGAAGACCGCTGAACAGGATGTTAAGAAAGAGTCGCCGAAGACCACGGAAAACCCGATAGCAGAAACATCTCGGGAAAAGGAAACTCACGAAGATACTCTCGACATACCAAAGACTGCTACCAGCAGCAAGCCCGTCGCCGACGACACTGGTGCGGGTGCGAAAAACGACCAAAACCAGCAAGGCGAAGAAGACAGTCAAGCGAGTAAAAAAGCGGCAGAAAATGCAGCCCGAGAACCCGGTCGGTGCTGATCTATTGCAAAGCACTAAAACCATACAAGCCCGAAGTCACAGTCCTCATCCACAAAGTCACCAAGAAACCCAAACCGTGAGTCCTCGATGTACAGCCTGATGCAGTTCGCCCAGACGGTGGTGGCTACCCGATGCCAGCATCGCCCACGGCTTCTTTCCAGTACAGCATTGTTTCGTCGCTGATTGCGGGCAGTGGTTTGTTCTGCTCCTCTTCGTAAATCTCAGACAAGCAGTCGAAGAATGCCTTCGCCTCCGCTACCAGTCCAAGTACGGTCAAGCATCTCAGGATTCTCGTGATCCGCAAATGATTGTGATCGCCCGGAGAAAGCCAACCTGCCGCCTTGGCCGCAAAATTCGGAGCGCGAGTCACCGTGATGCGCTCCCCTAATCGAGCCTCAAACCCGTAGAAATTCATCATGCGGAGGAAAGAGGCTCGCAGTTTCTCCTGTAGCTCGGGCCGCGTTCGGAACTCATGTATTGATTCGCCGGTCAGAACGGGCGCTGCAACGTTGAAGCCGCTCCGCTCGGGCAATGGGAATAGCCATTGTATGTAGTCATGGACCGATTCCAACTGAGCGTCTGGCGATCCCTGAATCTCGTTCAGATAACGGCCGCGATGATCTGGTTGGGTGCCGCTGTAAAACCCGATGATCGGTATGTTCGCCACAGCGCTAAGAACATCCTCCCGTTGTCCCAGTACTTCTCGTCATCATACTCGCGTGTCAGCGCCCTCCTGATCTTGCCCGCGTCCCCCCGGTCGATGAGCGCATGCATCTCCTCCGCCGTCCAAGTAGTGCGGTGCTCCAGCGGATGAAGAGTACAGCGCTCGTAGATCGTTTTCAGAAAGAAGTCGAGGATCTCGGGATGGCCGAAGATGAACAAGAGGGTTAAAGTTCGCGTAACAAGCGACGGTGTAAAGGGGTTCTTCGATCGCGCCCGAGAACACGCTCGCAAACTGGATCGTGGCGAGGAGGTAACACCTGAAATTACCGTTTCATTCGAGAACGCGAGCGACATGATGCGGGTTCTTTCAGCACAGCGTATTCGACTCCTGCGTGTTGCGAGAAAAAAAGCGACTGCTGTGTCTGATCTCGCTGTTGACCTAAAACGCGGTACACGTGCAGTCGGTCGCGATGTGGATCTACTCGAACGGTTTGGGTTACTACGAACCCGGTACGAGAAGAACCCGGGACATGGAAAACAGAGAATCGTTGAATCTCGCGCCGCCAGGTATCAACTCACGCCAACGATTTAGGTGTAGAAGCTCAGACTTGATCTGAGACTGTGGTTCTTGATCATGCACAGCTGGCAGTGATGCTTGGGTTGCCTTTTGCGTTTGTGGTGTTCTGTTCTCGCTCTCTCGCTGCGATTTGCAGCGCTTGAACTGAATTGGGTTGTGGTACCAAAAAGAAAAGGCTAAGCTTTCGCTCGGCCGTTCTTTGTGTTGGTGCGGGTCAGGATACTTGGCGTCTGTAAAGGTTTAGAAGTTTATCAATTCACCGTGCAGTAAACAGTCCGCCTTCTTTAGCGCCCCTGCAGCGCTCCCACTGCAATAGGTTTTACCTGAGAAAGTTTGCTTTTATTCTCTGCTTTTGCCAAATTTACGTCGTAGGCCCCTTGCAGGTTCAACCAGAACTGCTCTGAGGTATTGAAAAACCTAGCCAACAGCACCGCAGTTCCCGGGGTGATTGACCGTCTCTGAAGCACAATGTCGTTGATCCGTGGGGCAGGAACGTGCAGTTCTTTGGCCAGTTGATATGGAGACATCTTAAGAGGCCCAAGGAACTCCTCTTTCAGAATCTCGCCGGGGTGCACTTTCCAGTTTGGGTTACCTGTTCTTGCTATTGTCATTGCTCTACTCCTCATTTTCAGTGTTCGTCCGCTAATCGCACATCGTATGCGTTTCCGTCGGACCATCGGAAAAACAAACGATATTTCCTGTTGATGCGAATGCTGTACTGCCCTTTTCTATGATCTCTGTATTTTTCAAAATTGTTACCGGGGACGGCTGCTAGGTCGCCAAGAGTAGTTGCATTGTCTAATAGAGCGAACTTGCGTTTAGTCGGGTCGGCAGGCGGGTCACCACCCGTTCTCCCTGTCTGGAAAATCCCCTTCGTCCGCTCATCTGCGAAGGTCTTGATCACACCCCGTTATAGTAACGCTACACGTTAATAATGTCAAGCGTTAATATGAGGATTTGTCCCGACCAACGCTGGGGACTGATACCAGCGATACCGTTTTTCGTGAAATTGCAGCGAACTAGGGAAACTGTAGAGACTCCAGCCTAGACTAGTCTAGGATCGAATTCCCTTGTAACCCGCTCAAACACAGGTATTACCACGGAAGTGTCGGTTTCACAGGTAGTTGCAGAGAACGACGGAATTCGAATCCCTCCCTCTCCTAATCTCTCCGTCCCTAGCAAAGTCGGGGACTGATTGTGTTTTGAAAGGCTGCGAATGCTAGTCGTTACCTTCCGACACCCGCGCTATGGTTGGGGCAGCCGAAAACATGCCGAAGTTTCTTAGTGCCCCGTGAAACTTGCGCGCAGCGTCTTGTGGTTCGAAGCACAATTGACGAGCATCTGTCCGCCGGACAATTCAGCTGTGTCCAGGACGGACACATGGCGGAGCAGGTCACCTCTGAAGTTCTTCTTGTTGGTTTTCGCTCTTTCCCTTCCGCTCTGGTTTGGCCGGCCGTTCTCTATTTCTTGTCGAAAGGCCGGGCATCGAAGAAGATCTCATTGCGCACGATCAGTCCGTCTTTGAACGTCATCAAGGCTGCCGCGTGGCAGACCCCGATGGGCTCGGCAAAGTCCATATCATAGGTCAACATCGCCTGGTCCTCGGAACCGAACTTCGCGTGCACTTTAATGCTCTTGATGAGGTTTACGAGCCGCTTGGCGGCTGCAAGAACCGCCTCTTCCCCAGTCAGTTCCTCCATCGGCGTGACAAGCCGAATGTCAGGGTGCAAGTGCCGCGCCATACCAGTGAGGTTTTTGTCGGCCATTGCTTTGTAGTAGGCAACCGCGGCAGCCACGTTCTTTTCAGTCATAGTTGTTTTCCTTCGTTTTGAATTTCTGGAAGAATGCGCGTTGTGTTCATGTTGTCGAATCAGTGTGCCAGCCGGTATTGGTCCATTGTCCGTGGCGCCGCACCAACACCTCGGTGACCCGGCCGGAAGTCAGCGATCGTTTTCCCTTCGTTTCCGTTTCGACCAGATATTTGCTCCAAATAATTACGGCCTCCCCGAAGCGCTGAATCTCGGTCCGCGGGAACTCCAGTCGAATGAGCTTTCTACCTTCCTTTTGAAAGTCAGCGGCCGATTGAAATACTTCGGCCTGAGTCTTCCATTTATCCTCCCGCTGATGACGATGGCGTCTGGCGGCACCAATTTATGGAGGGTCTTTGTGTCATTGGCAAACCATGCACGCCAAACCGCTTCCCGCACCTTGAGGATGTCGCTTCGGTCGTCAGGACTTGATGCGTAGCTCGACCCCGTCAGCACAACTATCCCGACCAACGCTACCGATACGATCCGAATTGCACGATGCATACTTCCTCCTCTGATAAAGGTCGCGGATCATCTCACAATCGCCCCGAGAGCGATCTGCGCAACCCGAACTGGCGAATGGCTTTCCTGCTCGCGCCTACGCCCCTTTTTCCAGTGGGTGGGTTTTGGCAGGACGGTAAGTTCCCGGGACTGTACGGGACGCAATTGACAGCCGGTTCCACGTGTTGATGGCGGCACAGCGAAAGTCAGGTCCGACAATTCTTTTTCGCTGAAGTGCGCGTGCGCTTCTTCATACACAGTGTCGGGCACATGCCCGGTGTTTATTAGCGTGACGGCCTCCGTCCACGCCAGAGCGGCGCGTTCGCGTTCGGTATAGTAAGGGCATTCTCGCCAGGCGCCCAACGAGTACAGCCGCTGCTCCTGTTCTCCGATTGCGCGCAGATCCTTCCAGTGCATATCCAGACAGTAAGCGCACCCGTTGATCTGGGAGGCGCGCAGCCTGATCAGATGAAGAAGAGACTCTTCCAGTCCACAGTTTTCCAGGTATTGCTCGACGCCGATCATGGCTTTGTAGACACCTGGGGCGGCTTTGTCATAGCTGAAACGAGCTTCCATAAGTCCTCCTAGAAGTTGGTCAACAGAAACAGTTGGACGACGGAGTTCACGACTCATGTTCGTGTTTGGGGCCCTCGTACAGAGCAAGTAACACGGCTGCGGCCGAGGCAGAGAACACCGAATAGTCCAGCGGAGACTTGATCCCGAAAGAGACGGCCATGGTGATGCCGAAGAGCGCTAGAAGCAGCGCGCTCCCGAGGGCTACCCAGCGCGGCCACACACCGAGAATCAAGGCAATTCCCAAGACCAATTCGGCGGCCGTGGCCGACCAAGCCAGAAATGGGATGCTGAAGGCAGGCATGAACGAGTTCACTTCCGCCGTATACTTCACGAAGTTGGCGAAGTTCCCGTAACCAACATTCTTCCCGTAAAGGCCGAAGCGTGAGGCGATTCCCGAAAGAAAAGCGGCTCCGAGTGCGATGCGCGCGTATAGGACACCCAACCGCTCCCGGTTGAGCGTGCCCGATGTTGTCGTTGCCCATCGATGTGAAGTCTCTGACGCGGCTGGCTGTGCCTTGTCCATGATTACTTTCCTCCTGGCGTTGCGATTTCTGGCACATCGCTGCTGAGTGGCGTCTCGTGATCGCAGACGAAATACGCAATGAACGTCGCCGCCTCAGTCTGGCTGGCATTTGCGGAAACGACGTGAACGCCATTGGGCGCTTCGTAAAAGCTTTCGCCGGCCTTGTAGATCGCTTCGGGTTCGCCTTTCACCTGCGTGCGGAGCGCTCCTTCGACCACGTAACCGATGACGGCGCACGCATGACTGTGCGGCGGCGAGGACTCGCCGGGTCCGTAGTGGACCTCAACCACAGTGGCCTTCAGGTGTTCACCATTCAACTTAGGCAGCGCGTGAGACAGCGCGACGCGCGCTCGTTCTTTGGTCTCAGGGTGCTTCGTAGGGCTGGGACCCTGAGTCCATGCCAGCGAACTTCCCAGCACCGCAACCCCCAGAATCACCGCGACGTCGACCCGCCTCCTGAACGCATTCACGATTGGATTCCTCATGGTTTAACCCTAAGCTCATAGTGGATCGCTAACAAGATCCATTTATGGTATATGCTATGTACCATTATCATGATGAAGCGAGCGACCGTCTTCGAGCTGGTGCTTCCGCTGCGGGATACGGGAATCCCCGCCAATCGCTGGCTGTATGGAGCCTTGCGTGCGGAAATCCTGGGAGGCCGCCTGCGTCCGGGGGCGCGGCTTCCGGCCACGCGCGACTTAGCCCGCCAATACGAACTCGCGCGGGGAACGATCGTCAACGCTTTCGAGCAGCTCAAGTCCGAGGGCTACGTGGACGGCAGCGTGGGATCGGGAACGTATGTGAGCAAGATCTTGCCCGACGAATTGCTCCAGGTCCCAACGGAGGACGGGCTGGGACTGCCAGCGCCACGCAAACCGCGAATGAAGGTCTCCAACTACGCAGGCCGGGTGCATCTGTTTCCTAATCTTGAAGTCCGCCCCAGCCGTGCTTTCCGGGCCAACATACCAGCGTTGGATTTGTTTCCCACGACTTTATGGGCGAAGGTTGCGGCTCGACGCTTAAGGCGTGTCTCGACGAATCTTTTGTTGGGCTGCGGTCCGATGGGATATCCGCCCCTGCGCCAGGCCGTAGCCAGCTACCTGAGCACTTCACGCGGTGTGAAGTGCGTCCCCGAGCAGGTTGCGATCATCTCCGGAGTGCAGGAAGCGCTCGATCTGGCGGTGCGGCTCTTTCTGAATCCCGGAGACCGAGTGTGCATGGAGAATCCGGGGTATCCAGGCGCGGCGATCGCATTCAAAGCTGGGGGCGTGAAGGTCTCTGCGATACGCCTGGATGACGAGGGCATGCAGGTGCAGGATGCGAGCATGCGCGGAGCGCGATTGGTCTATGTCACTCCGGGACACCAGTTTCCGGTCGGAGTCACGATGAGTCTCGCCCGGCGCCTGCGGTTGCTGGAATGGGCTGGGAAATCAGGCGCGCTGATCCTCGAAGACGATTACGACAGCGAGTATCGCTATGCGGGACGTCCAGTGCCAGCGCTGCAGGGGCTCGATCGCCACGGGCTGGTGCTGTTCACCGGGAGCTTCAGCAAAGTTCTCTTCCCGTCGCTCAGGCTGGGATATTTGGTGGTCCCGCCGGATCTCGTGGACTATGTGTCCGCGACTCTCTCGGTGACCAGCCGCCACGCACCGCTGCTTGAACAGGCAGTGCTTTGCGATTTCATCACCGAAGGACACTTCGGGCGACATCTCCGGCGAATGCGAAAAGTATATGCGGAGCGACTCTCGGTTCTCCTGGAATGTGCAGAGCAAAGCCTCGCTGGGCTGCTGGAGATCTCAGGCGTGGAGGCCGGATTACAGACTGCGGGTTGGCTGAGCGGTGGGATCGACGGCGAACTGGCTGCGGCTGCGGCAGCTAAGCGGGACGTTGAGGTAACTCCGCTGAGCCGTTACAGCCGCGGCAGAATGGCGCACGAAGGACTACAGCTGGGATTTGCCGCGGTGGATGTGAAGGAGATCCGGCGTGGGATTCGGGATCTCGCGATTGCGCTGGAGGGTCCATTGAAGACGGTGCATCGTAACGGTAACCGGGCGGCTCCGAGATAAGGGTTGGGTTGGCCGTTCTCGAAGGTGCATTTGATTGCGGTCGCGATGATGCTGGTTCTATAAATGCGGTGCTGCTGGCCCCAGCTAGACCAAATCACCGTGTTCGTTGAGTGCTACAGGCGTCACGGGGCGCAGTGGAATGGCGAGTTGATATCGCGTGTGCTTGCGCTCGCCCGTCCGAAGCAGCGCACCCAGCGCTACCAGTTCGACGAGGTCGCGAGTGGCGGTTGCCGGGGATGCCTCCGCGATGGTGGCATATTTGCCAGCGCTTAAACCTCCCACAAAACCATCGGGACCTTCGCGCAACATACGGAGCAGGACTTTCTCTTGACGCTGATTGAGTTGACCGCGCAGGCGATCAAGCAGCTTCGCTTTGTCGATCAAGAACTCGACGAGCGCCGTGGTGCGACGTTGAGCTTCAACCGACACTCCCGCAAACCAAGCTAGCCAGGCCGTTATTTCGTTTCGCTTGTTGGCTGCTTCGAGTGCCTCGTAGTAGCTCTTGCGCTTGGCAAGAATCGTCGCGGCCAGCGCGATGAGCGTGGGTTGGCCAAGGCTCTGTGCCAGGGACTTCTCGGCAAGTGCGCGGCCGATCCTGCCGTTGCCGTCTTCAAATGGATGGACGGACTCGAAATAAAGATGCGCGATCCCCGCCCTTGTCAGTGCGGGCAACGGTTCTGGGCCGCCCGGTCCGGTTCGGTTGAACCAGGCGATGAAGCGGTGCACCTCTGATTTCACTCGCGATGATGGTGGTGCCTCGAAGTGTACCTTGGGTTCATAAATCGCCCCCGAAACTACCTGCATTGGATCCCCGCCCGTTCGATAGCGTCCAACATCTTTGAGATCACGCCTGCCGCTCACCAGCATCCTGTGCCATGCGAACAACATTTCGTTGGAAAGGGGAGAGGAGAACGAGCGGTAGAGATCAACCATCATCTCGGCAATCCCTTGCTCCGCCGGCCCGACTCGTCGGTTGTCCGTTTGTAATCCGAATTGTCGGCGAATCGAGGATTGCACGCTGGCGCGATCAAGGATCTCGCCCTCGATCTCGGACGTGGTCACGGCCTCGGTGCTGATAGCTTCTATGGTGATTTGTTCGCGTTCGTCGCCATTCAGATGCTTGATCGCTCCCACCAGGGTGCCCGCCCCGACGAGGAACTGTTGCTCGGCTTGCGCCAGACGAGGCTCTTGCCAAGTGAACTTGGGCCAGTCGGGTTGTTGCCAGTTCCAACGCATGAGCGATAAGAAGAAGGCCTATCGCTCATAATACACTAATACGTGAGCGATAATAAGGCTCTGTCACGCTCGTGAGCAGCAGGCGTCCGCCATTGATTATGTGGCGCGACTTGCGGACCCTGATCTGATTGATCATTTAAAGAGAAACTCCAGTATGGAAACTACTTCGCCCTGTTGGCCCAATTGGATAAGGCCGACCTAGCCCGTGCGAGATTCAATCCCGGCGATCTGCCTGCGTATCTGGAACGGTGCAGAGCCTTGATCCAATCCCACAAAGCAGCATGGCACACGCTGCAAGAGTTGCTGTACGAACGCACTGTCAGAGACTTGACCGACCGTATCGACGCAATTCGACAGGGCAACATTGATGTCGGCTACGTCATGGGCCACGAAGCACGCGACATATTCGCTGGCAAATTTCCCGGCGTCACATCATGAGTGACACTGCCGACATCGCAAACCGTCCCTCGAGAATGCTAGAGGCAGGATTGCTCTTTAGCATTGCGATTGACGCCGTCCGAGCGATCAAAGTTGAACCCAGAACTGGCGGACAGCGATCTGCTCTTGTCGGTGTGGTCTTTTCTGTTATTGCTCTCGAATCATTCGTCAATGAGTCCGCATCGCCCTTCTCAACGTGGATGTGGACCTTCTCGCGAGGCGAGCCCTCGTTTGAATAGAAAAAGAACCGGACATCAGTTTGGGGCAGGCACCGGCTCACTTAGGCTCGCATTCGGCTCCAGGTAAAGCAGCCCGCGTCGCGCATCGAATGTCAGCGTAAAGCGGCGCATCATCTCCATTCCGACGATTGGCACTGCGCCTGCTGGTCCCCACACATTCCGAAATGTGTAGGGTCCAATGACCACCGTGTCGTATACGCCCGACACGTCTTCGTAACTGTTACCTAGCCCGTTGCCAAGCGTAGTCTCCTGGGTCCTGGGCGAGTTCCTAACCGTATCGTCATCAATCGAATCCTCTGAGCCCGTATCGACACGCAGTCTTCGCTCGACGAGTTCGCCGGGTTTCGCGGCCAGTCCAACGCGAACGTAAAGACGGCTATTCGTCAGCTCTAAGGGGATGGATTTGCCGTCGCCCGGGTAAGTGAATGTGTTTGGGTCATAGAATGCAATCGTGTGCTGAGATGGGTCGATGCGCACTACGTATTGCTCCAGGAATTCGGCGCCCAGCAACCCATCTGCCTTGGTTGGGAGCGGTACCTTCGACAAATCCACGAGCTTCGCGTGCGCAACCTGTGTGGTGAGGCCACCCACCGAAAGCCGCACTTCTCCTGCGTCGCTTGCGGAAACCTCGCCCTTTCCAGCTCCGTGGATAACGCCGCCGGATAGCGCTCCGATCTTCAGTTTCTGGGCCACGGCTTCATCGATAATGCTGTTCGGCGCTCCGGTATCGAAGATGAACCACAGGGGACTGGATCCATTCACTTCGACGGGCACGTAGATGAGTTTGCCGCCAGGACGATAGCTGATTTCCGCCAGTGGCTTATCGCCGGCGGGTGCAATCTGGCCGCAAACAGACCCCGCGAAAACCCAGGCGCAGAAAAAACACCCGATTGATAAGCTTATCCGCATCTTGTCCTCCATTCATCCCGCTTACGGCTCATCGCTGTAAACCGGAATTTCCATTTTGCTTGCACGGTGACGAGAGAATACACTCTCGAATGCTCGGCTCACCAACTTTTCGCATTCGTTCCAACGGCAAAGACCCTGTCGTCCCCGCAGGTCCTCTTCACAGGCCAAAAAGCCATGACTTGCCTGATTCCGAATCCATTTCACGGACACCTCCCCCGTCAACTCTCCTCCGTCGTCCAGATGGGTTTCACATCGCTGCCGCGCCTACCCGGCTGGTAGCGGCAGAGCCTCCAGTCGCCGCAGCATGCTTCCGAACAGGCGCCAAGTCAGATGGCCCTCCGCCAGCAGCAGCCGGTAGTAGCGAGCATGCTTTACCAACCGCCCGCCAGTCTTCACCAGCCGCTGCTGCAAGCTGGTCAACGACCACGTTTCGATTCCCTTCGGCAGCGCCAGCCGCCGCCACAGGTTGCCCAAGTTGTATGCGATCACGCTTAGCCACAGCCGCACCTCGTTCGACCGGAACCGGTGGCAACTCAGCCGCGTCATTTTTACCGCCTGCTTGCCTTCCTTGATCCACTGCTCGGCCGTCCCGCGCTTGTTGTAGAAACGCACCACCCCGCGGCTCGGCAGCGTCAGATTGGTCACGATGAATCCGATGCGCGGGAACAACTCCCCGGCATGATGTTCCACCTTCGCCACGACTCGCCGTGCCGTCGTCCAATTGGCGGCCCTGTAGAGAAAGCCTTTGTACCACACGATCGGTTTGTGACTGGGACGCCCCACCGGGCGCGGCAGCAGTTCGGCCACATCCCGCTCCAGGTTCTCGTTGGCCGGAATACGGATGGCGTACTTCACGCCCCGGCTTTCCAGCGCCTCGTAAATCTCTGGCTTGGCGAAGGCGGCGTCGGCTCGAAACGCCACTTCCTTGCTCAGCTTCTGTTGCCGCTCGATCTCCGGCATGAGCAGTTCTTCCCAGTCGTCCGCACTGTGCACATTGCCCGGCCGCAGCTTGGCGGCCAGACAGTCGCCCTCGCGGTTGAACAGCAGCAGCGGGTGAAAGCAGGTCGATTCGAAATGCCCGTTGTAGGCGCTCTGTTCTTGCGCACCGTACACCGGAATCTCCGTCGAATCCATGTCCAGGACCGTGCGGTACCCTGAATCCAGCGCCTCCGCTTTCGCGATCAATGCCCGGCTGAGCCCCGCCAGCCCGGCGAAGTTCGCGTCTTCGGCCAGTATCTCGGTCTCGAAACTCTGC
>Ga0182018_10003172_pt1 | contig 15158 bp, 10 predicted proteins | sample 812P2MmetaG_FD_120490 | JGI IMG/M metagenome (GOLD analysis project Ga0182018, IMG submission 120490) | Permafrost microbial communities from Stordalen Mire, Sweden - 812P2M metaG | ecosystem: Environmental > Terrestrial > Soil > Wetlands > Permafrost | place: Sweden: Stordalen | collected...
AAACCGGCCGAGGTGTCCCCGAATTAATCGCCTCCCAGCGTGTCTCAGCTCAGGGGTGCAGTCCATCCTGTCCCCTTATTTCCTGGCCACAAATTTTGACCACTAATTTTTGGTGAAAGGTGACCGGCTACCGGAACCTGACCAGCCTGTTTTAATGCTCGCGTTGTTTCGGCAGGCTACCATCGAGAAATTTCAAAACGGCGCCTTGATATAGTGCCGGGGCAGTACTGAAGGTTGTGTCGTGTTGAGCGTCTGGAATGGTGATCAGCGATTTGAGAGGAGACGGTACGGCAGCCATGACTCTTCGTACTTGATCTGTGGGTACAATCCAGTCGCGCGTTCCGGATATGAAGAGAATCGGGACGCGGATTCGGGCAGCATACGAAACCACATTGACGAGGTCGGGTCCAAGCCAGATACCGGTGCGAGCGTAGTAGACCAATGAAGCCGCGGTAGGGATGCCTGGACATCTTGCGATGAAGGCGACGGTGCGCAAAGCGGTGTTCATCCCTGAACTGCTGGCGATGCCGCGGTTGATGTTCTCGAATACGTCCGCCCCGCTTGGATATACGCCGTCTGCGATCACTGCTGCGACGTCTTCCGATTGCGCCGCCGCAAGTACGACTGCCGCGGCTCCGTAGGAAAGACCGAGGAGAACTATAGGGTCGTGCTCACCCCGCTCGTGAACATACTGGATCGCACCGAGAACATCACGTGATTCGAGATAGCCGGGTGAAGCATACTGCGCCGCGCTTTCGCCGTGTCCCCGCAGATCAATAGCCAACACATTGTATCCACCGCGAACCAGGAACGAAGCTCGGGGAAGCATGACCTGACGAGTGTGATCCACACCGTGAGCGATGATCACATTGGCCCGTGCGCGTCCTTGGGACGGAAGCCACCATCCTTTTAGCGAAATACCATCTGTTGAGTGCAGAGACACAACGTCGCCGGTAAGACCGAAGTCTTGTGGCCCGCGATTCATTCCACGCCAACGAGGATTCTCGCCGATTTGGGACGCGGTGCACAGATAACCAGCAATTCCGTAGAAGACTATCGCGCAACTAACTAAAGCAAGACCCCAACGCCATAGCAGCGCGTGACGCCGTCGATCAGAGCGACTTGCGATTAAGGCTGCATCTGCCATAGAGCATCGGGCTGTACCTCCCTGGAGGGATCGAGCCCAGACCAACAGCGAAGCTATGCACGAATTAGACACCAGCTAATATTCTTATGTTCCAAAGGAACTGGAAGCTCAACGAGGGCATTTCTCTGTTGGAGTCTCTTGAGGAAACCGTACGACAGAGGCAGGATGAGTATTCTTCATCCGGCCTCTGCGTTTTGGCAAGCAGACTGGCCCTCAATTGCAATCCGGGCTCGTCACCGAATCGGGCAAATGTTAGAGGTTGGAGAAGTTCATTCGCAGTACTCTATTGCCTCGGATGTTCGATTCGATAGTTCGCCGGCACTTCGAAGAATGAGATGGCCTGCTCACCCGTCTGAATATTATGCAATTGGTATTTGGTCTCCCCAAATCTTGGGTCGTTCGTTGACGACAGAACAATCGCGTCAAGGCTGGGTGCATACCATGTGTCGGTCACGATGGCGATGGGGTGCTCATTGCCGATCTGCCCCGCAGGAATCGTAATGGTCTGTCGAGTGCCATTGCAGAGAATCCCCTCGACGTTTTTGGTGCCGAGGTCTTCCCGCGTGATTGCACGGGCTTCATCAAGAGGAGGAAGCTTGCGCACCTGCGGCACGCTCTCGGCTTCGCGCTCGTCAAGGAACTTGCGCGACCGACGTAGTTGCAGTGCGGTGGTTTCGCCAGGATCCAACACGTAGGCGGCGCTGCCCACGGGATCGTCGATAAAGACCTTCACCTCGTTTGGACCTGGGTGCGACGGATCAAAGTTCCCAAATGTCTGTTCACGGCGCGTTCTGCCCATGCCGTCGCGATAGAACTTGCTGACGATATGGCGCACAATGCGATTGCCGTCGGAAAGTGTCTGGACGGTGTCCGTGCTGGTATCAGCGGAATACGGCTTAAATTTGATCACCTTGCTGTCAATCGACAGTATCTCGAGTGCCTGGTCCGATTCATGGTTCTCGCGCTCCTGCGCCCAGCCAGCTTTGGGTATGCACAAAGCTCCGATTAGAAGAACAAAGAAGATGTTGACGATGCGGTGGCATTTCATGGCGAATAATTCCTTTCCAATGAGAAGTTTTAACGAACCAAACGAACAGCACGGGATAGACCATCCTCTCCAACGACAAATTCGGCCAATACTGTCTCTGGAGCTGCAGTCGGAGGCACGTCCATCCCGAACTCGCGCAAATCGTCGCGCCTGATTCGCATTTGGACGACGGTGGCCACCGTGGGTGCGGGCAGCCCCTCGCTCGAAGGAAGGGTGACGAATTCGCCGATATTGCTTGTCCACGAGGATGCGGGGCGGATTGCCCTTATCCGCCTTCCATGAGCGCGTGTCTGAGAGGGACGGGTTAACGGATCTTCGCGGACGGACTCCATATCAGGCTGTGGACGTGTTGCGGTCGAGATGGGAAATTCCGGCTTTGGTGCCGGATGGCGTGCCAAGAAAAAATTGGTGGCGCAAATCCAGCAGATGAGAAAGAAGGCTGATCCAAGGAGTATGGGCTTTGGCCAAAGCCGTCGAGCGGATTTCGATCGCTTGAAGCTCGTTGTGACCTCTCGGATGAGGAGAGCCTTAGTAGATTGCGGCGCGGCGATTCGCTGATGCTCCCGGCGAATTACCGACAATGCTTCTTCGAGTTGAACATCTCGGTTGTTCACAGCTTTTTCTCCTCTCCCACGCATGCAGGGACCGCGCACAACAGAGCTGCAAGGCGTGCTTTTGCACGATGAAGCCGCGATCGTACAGTGCCGATTGGCACACCCAGGATGAGTGACACCTGTAGGTAGGTCAGCTCTTCCAATTCGCAAAGGATAACTACTTCTTTCAGCCACAGGGGCAGCTGATCGATCCCCGAACGGACCGCGTTGATGGCGGCCTTTCGGTTCAGCAGTTCGTAAGGACCGAGGGAAGACTCCTGGTCTATCTGGTCCTCAAACGCATCGATACCGACGAATGATTCTTCACGTTCCATGCGCTTCCAGAGCTGCCTCCGCGCAATCCCGCAAAGCCAGGTGGAGAATGCACCTCGCTGCGCTTCAAATTGATGCGGTTGACGAAGAAATGCAAGAAAGACCTCCTGCGTGATCTCCTCTGCCATCGAAGCATCGCCGCACATGCGAAGCGTGAATCGATAGACCATGGCGCCATGACGCTCATAGAGTTCCCCGATTGCATCCCCGCTGCCTCGACACGCAACCTGAACCAAATCGGCATCCGATTCACTTTCGCACCGGCCTCGGTATCGCTTGAACATGGCTATTCATGATTACCATTCAGAGGCAAAACAGTTCCCGAGACCATGCCAATGCGCTCGCCGAAGCGAGATGGGTCCCGAGAAGTCTTCTGTTTACGAATGCGGTTGGGTCCACTTGGACGCAAAACGGCCTCGGGGATCTTATCAAATTACTCTTCTCTAAATTATTGATTCGAAATGGTGGCCAGAGATGGGATCGAACCGCCGACGCCGGCCTTTTCAGGGCCCCCTAGCAATGGAACTAAGTGGTCTTGAATCAGCGGATATGATTGATGCAATTAGCGTTAAGGTCTCATCGTTTTAGGATGGTTTAGGACCATTTGGGATGGTTTCAACCGTACGATGGTCGTGAATTGGTCGTGCGCACAGGGGGAAGCCTTTTTGTACTGCAGTCCATAAGTTTGGCATTTGGAGCCGCGCAAAAGCGTTCCCGTGCTTCGTGAGACCCGGACTTGAACGGGATCACTTCCTGCACCGCCCACGTCTCAAGACTAAAGTGTAAAACAGTTCCTAAGGACCACGATTAGGAGCATACCGGCTCCCTCCGGCGCTGCTAGAATTTGCCCGAGGTGCCGCCAGTGCAGGTTTGCGTTCGCGATGAGACGGTTTCAGGTAAGAGTTTGTATGAGTTGTCGCTTGAATTCTTGAGCGAGCGCATTACAGTACGTGAATTGTTGCGCGAGCGCGTGCATCACGAGGTGCGGGAGTTCAACCGGCAGCAAGATGAGCTCGTCTTTCACGGGCTCGTTCAGCCGGAGGGCACGGAACGCACGTTGAACGGCAGCAAGCTGAAGGCGCACCGGCCGCTCGACTGGGAGGCGCAGTTCGCGTTGGCGGTAGATGGGTTCACCACAAACGCCTACTTCGTAATAATCGACGACCGACAGGCGGAGACTCTTGACGAGACGTTTGTGGTTGGGCCGCAAACCACGGTGAGCTTCGTCAAGCTGACCCCACTCGTGGGCGGGTAGGCTTGCCAAGTTCGGACGGGCCCCTTACCTTTCCGTTTTCAGTCGACGACCCTTTGGCGGCCGAACATGCTTTGGTCAGCTGCTGGGTGCGGGAGGCCGTCGCCAGCCTTCCGGTCGGAAGCTATTACTTAGATGTCGAGTTGAAGGACTCACCCAGTGGGCGCGAGTTGTTGGCGAGTTCTCCTGAGCGTGGCCGGCTACTCGTGCAGGTAGCTGTGGTGCAGGCAAAGTTTTGGCATACTGCCGCGAAGGCGCTTCGCGAACGCGCTGTGCGCGATGGACAGGGGAAGAATCTTTCCCAGGTTGCCGGTTGGCCAGAGGCTCAGGGCGCCGAGCGCAAAATGATCGCGGTCATTTCGGCGTTGCTGAGACGGAGTTTGCCGCTCGATCGCACAGATCTCCTCCAGCTTCTCGAATGGCTGACCCAGCGAGAATATTCGTACAGCATTCCCTTTGGCTACGCGACGAAGTCTCTCGAGCGATACGCTGCAACGCACGAGATCGATGAGGAGCTTGGTGCGGCGGCACGGCGCTTCGCGACCGTACTGCGCCAAGGTCATAGCCACAATACAAAACGGCTTGCCACGGTGATCGACCAAATGTGCGCTTCTCACCCGCAGCAAGATGACGAGGACGAGCCGGGCGAACCGAGGGCAGCTCCAGCGCCTGCTTCCGCTGGCGACCCGCTGGTGTTGGTACCTCTGAAGGTCAAGCTCGGCATGTTGCCGGCTGACGCGGTTCCCGAGACGACCGCGTGTGGACCGGACCGGTACGCGATGCTCGCCGACTCTCCGCTGGCGTCCGCGCACGCGCTCCTGACGAAATTGCTCGAAGAAAAGATCCAAGCCGTAAAGTGGGGTACGGACATGGACGCGTTCGCAGCGGGGCAAGCAATTCTTGGCCTCGATCCTTCTGCACGCAGCCGAGTCCTGGTGGCTGCCATGGAGCGCCACATGGCTTCGCTCCTGGGGCCCGCCGTGGATTACAGCGACCCACCTTTCTGGAAGTCCCACAGCACCCTTCGAGGCATTGTAAGCAGGTTAGGGCGAGAACCTCTTGGTTTGAACAGGGAGCTTCTCTTTGACCTGATCCTGTATCTTGCGATGCGTCCTCATCACACTTCTCCTCGCGGAGCTAAGCTGTCAGAAGATTCAGATGCATGGCTGCTGGAGACAGTCGAAACCCTTACCGACGATGGCAGGAGTCTCACCGAAGGCGAGCGCTTCGTGCTGGTGCTTTGGCGGATGGCCCGCGTCCTCGGACCGCATCTGGGAGCCACTCCAAGCGATATTGCCCGCCTGACACGTTGGATTGGCGACCGGGCGAAATACTTCCTGGTTCCAGGTGAGAATTGGAGCGATGCGCTAAACGTGGATATTGCTTCGCTACCCCAGACTGGCCAGGATAGATGGGTCGCTGTGCTGCGCCATGCGCTGACCGCTACCGGAGCGCGTCCTTCTGCGAAGTGGCTGAAGTCGGGGCGCGAGCTGGTGGCTGTACTGGGCGAGGAAATTTTTCGGGAGGCGATGGAGGATTGGCTGCCACGGGTTGGGCGAGGCCGTTCGCATACCATTGCGAAGGATCCGCGCGGTATAGGCGATACGATCCAAGATGAAAACGCCAACGCGCTCCGAGGTTTCCTGTGGTTGCTTCCGCTGCTCAAGCGGCGTGACGGCGATGCCCGCTTGGCGGCCGCGGTGGCGCTTTCAGCGTACCGGAAGGTACCGGGCGTGGGGCCACGCGCCGTAAAGGTTGGGAACGGAGCGGTCTACGCACTCTCGGAGATGGTCGGGCCTGAGTCAATGGGGCAACTGGCAATGCTCAAGGTGCGGGTGAGATTCGGTACAGCGCAGAAGGAGGTCGAGAAAGCCTTCGACGCGGCGGCACGCGAACTGCAGTTGCCGCGCGAGGAGATCGAAGAACTTAGCGTGCCGAACTGTGGGCTCGGTAGCGTTGGCCTCCGCGAAGAGGCAATCGGTGATTATCGCGTACGAGTGGAGGTGAAAGGGAGCGACGTCGAGGTGAATTGGTTCGACGGAAAGGGCAAGCCGCTGAAGTCCGTCCCCGCTGTTGTAAAGAAGGAGCATGCCGAGGATTGGAAGGAATTGCAGGGCGACATTAAGGATTTACAAGCCATGATTTCGGCGCAGAAGGAGCGGATTGACGGACTCTTTCTTGAGCAGAAGACATGGCCCGTCGGTGTCTGGCGCGAGCGGTACATCGATCACCCGATTGTAGGAACGATTGGTCGTCGGCTGATCTGGTGCGTGGACGGCGCAGCGGTGACGATGGTTGAAGGCCAGGCGCAGAATCTCGCAGGCCAGACGATTGTCATTGCCGATGCTGCTTCGGTCAGCCTGTGGCATCCGGCGGGCCGAAGCGTTGAGGATGTCGTGGCGTGGCGGCGACGCATCGAATCGCTCGGCATGGTGCAGCCGTTCAAGCAGGCGCACCGCGAGGTCTACCTGGTGACCGATGCCGAGCGGAATACGGAGCGTTATTCCAACCGGTTCGCGGCGCATGTCCTGCGTCAGCACCAGTTCAATGCGCTATGCGGCGCGCGTCACTGGAAGAACAAGTTGCGGCTGATGGTGGATGACGAGTATCCGCCTGCCAGCCGCGAGCTTGCGGCCTGGAGGATCAGGGCAGAGTTCTGGATCGAGGGTGTCGGCGATGCGTATGGGCAGGATACCAATGATGCTGGGACTTACCTGCGGCTGGCCTCCGACCAGGTCCGTTTCTACCGGACCGGCGCGGCGCCGAACACCGCGCATGCGGGGGGTGGCGGTTACCGCGTGCGTGCATTCGGGCCCGGTGCGGATGAGGTCAACGAACCGCTCCGCATGGATGAAGTGCCAACGCTGGTCTTTTCGGAGATCATGCGTGATGTTGACCTGTTCGTCGGTGTGGGTTCGATCGGCAACGACCCGGCGTGGCAGGACGGCGGACGCGAGACCCGGTATGGAGAGTACTGGCGGAACTACTCGTTCGGCGAACTCTCCGCGACGGCCATTTCACGCAGAGAGACACTGGAGCGGCTGATTCCGCGGCTCAAGATTGCGAGCAAATGCGTCCTGAGCGATCGCTTTCTTCTTGTGCAGGGGACACGACGGCGGTACAAGATTCACCTCGGCTCTGGAAACATCCTGATGGAGCCGAACGACCAATACCTCTGCATCGTCCCGGATGCGAAGGCTCGCGCAGGAACCCCGCAGGTTTACCTACCTTTTGAGGGAGATGCAACGCTCTCAATCATTTTGAGCAAGGCGTTCCTGCTCGCGGAGGACAAGGCGATCAAGGATCCAGTAATTCTCCGGCAGCTTGGGGAGTGAGCTCAGGTGCTTCGACAACTTAGGTCGACTGATCTGGTTCTGGGCTGCAGAGTTTCTGATCTCGTTTTCGACAGTGTATGAGAAGCAGTTGAGCCGGGACAACGACGATACAGCTGAATTGCTCCTCAAGGGGCTGCGGTAAACCGAGTGCGTGTAAGTCGTATGTTCGGCAACACCCCTTTCAGCGCCCTGAGCTTCAGAAGGTTCAGCCAAGGTGCCCCATGTACCCAATTACCCCAAATCGGGCTACGACCTCGATGTAATCGCCGATCAGACTCAGACACTCATCCAGATCCCGATAGGCGAATGGACCGTCTGTGCGCAGAGACGAATTGTCTACCCCGTCAGGTATGAGAATCGAGCTTCGTAGACTCGAATAGTCGTAGGAATCTGCGAAAGGCTTGGAGTCGCTTCGAGACATTTTTCGCCCGGTACCGTGACTCATCGAGTTGAGGACCTCGTCCACCCTGGCACCGCCACGAATCAAAACAGCGTCACCTGACATGTGAGAGGGCAGCACAGACAGTTCGCCAGGCAAAAGACGTACAGAGCCCTTCCGAATGACCACGCTACCATCATCCCGCTGCTCGTAGGTGTTGTGGGGTAGGTCTAGGATAAGGTCAGTCTCGCCGAAAACTTTCTCCAGCCGATCATGAATGGTCGCGCGGTTGTCGGCTGCCCATTTGACAACTTGATCGAATGTTTTGTCGAAGTCAGCGGGACGCTCAACCAAAGCGTCTACATGGCCGGACTCGCTTCGTGACCCGGTGTGTATGAGGAAATACACAGGCCCGTCGTCATACGGAGCAAGCGCATCGAGAAAATGATTTCCGCCGCCGAGGTCGCCGAGGCCCCCCTTGTCTGCTCTCAAGTGACCCGCGACGGCGTTCCACCGCTCCGTATCAAAATCCTTCACGGAAACACGCGAGCGGACAAGTCGCATACCGCAACCGCAGTCGGAGATAGCAAACCTACGCCAATCCTCTTGGCGAGTCAGGACGGCTGTTCCAGTGGGGAGCGGCGACTTCCCCGGGCACGCATCGGGCAGGAAGATGATTTGCTCTGCCTTGAGATCGTGTGGAATCCATGAGTGCAACTTACCCAGGGGCTCGGCCGATAAATTTGTGATCTCCACTGCCTCTCCCTCTATTCACGATGATTACATCTTCGGCCGTCGTTCGCGCCGATTCCCCGCAGAGTCACTCACCACCGATGCTGAACGAGCGATTGGCAGGAACGTCTGGACATTGACGCGGTTGCCGACAATGCCGCTTTTTCGGGACTGCCGGATTTGGGGTCCATCGAACAAACCGCACCCTCAGCGTCGGGCACACACCGAGGCCCCTTCAAAAATCCGCCTAACGGCACAGGAAATTCGATTGATGGGTTAAGCCGGACGAGGGTCTTTGGAGAGCGAGCTGCCGACTTCGCCTCGCTTCAGGACGGCGGAAGCGGACGAATGGAGACTATATCCGGCAATCCAAATGGTTGATCAGCGCCGGGACAGGAGTACACCTCTAGAGAGCTAAGATCACCATTCGTTTCGAAGAGCATGATACCGACCTCCATGCTATCCACGGTCGCGAGATGATCGCTCACGAGGCGCTCACCTTTCCTCGGAACTGCCTTTCCATCGATTGCGAAGTACACAGTGGGACAGCCGCAGGTACAACGCTCTCTGACGCTAAGCGTGGTATCTGAGCTCGCAGTGTTGGTCTATCACCGTATGTACAATGCTCAATTAACCACGCAAGCAGCCCGCGCTCGCGATCGGTGAGCGGGCGTTCGCAAGGGGCTAAGGCTGGATCGCTCATGCTCGACATGATCGCACAACCTGTCGTTCGGTAGGGATTACGATGAGCATCCCTCGCAAGACTTTGCGGGCACTTGTTCGAGCCGGTTTATCGGCCACTTGACTCCGGCGCTCCACACGAAGGTGCAGATCGTTAGGTATGAGAAGCCGTTCGGTTACCTATCAGCTGGCAGCCCGCGAGTTGAAGCAACTTTCGAAGTTCACTATCCTGGGGAAATCGCAATCCTTGAGTTTGCGAATCCAAGGTCTTAGAGAAGGCACCCACTCATGCCCGATGGGGCGCGTCGTTAGTCGGGCACCGGCAAATTCTAGCGAAAAGCCGGCGCGGCCTGCTTTGTGCCGAGATAGTTGTGATCCTGACCGGCTGGATCGTTGGCTACAATCACGGAGTGACTTGAACTCCGGGCTCCTTACTCGCAACGTACAGATACCGCAGCAGACGCCTTTCGCTCGTCAAAACATGTACAGAGGAGAGGAACCGCTGCAGGCCTTCAAAGTTAGTAATGCCTTCCGCTGCGACCAGTTCCTCTTTCCTCTTCTCCCGTGCGTGATACCACTGTTTCGCGATCCGAGCCGCGTTCTCGGTCGTATCTTTTTCGCGGATGTCTTGAAACTCTGCTCGCTCCATGAGGCGTTCATTCTCTCCGGGCGGGCTGTACACGTAAAAGCCGATTGAGCTACGCGTAGCGATCTCTTCGTTGGAAACCATTCCGCCAATTACCAGAGCGTCACTGAACAGCATACGTCCGCCGGGTTTTAGTACACGAAACATCTCAACCAACACCGCGGGGCGTCCCGGAATATGGCACAGAACGTCATTCGAGAACACAGCATCGAAGGTGTTGTCGTCGAAAGCTAGTCTCTTCGAGGCGTCGCACTGTTCAAAACGCACCTGGGAAGCGAGACCTCTTGCCAGCGCAAGCTGGTTCGCATTGCGAACTCCTGGTTCATTGATGTCCAGCCCGATGAGCCGGCAGCCCACTTTTTCTCCAAGGTGCAACGCGTATCCCCCCGAACCGCACCCCACTTCCAGCACAAACGAATCGGATCTCAGACCCAGCAGTTGGGGAATTGCATTCGATTCTTCCGTCGTAACCCAGCTTGTTTGCCCAAAATCCTGGCCGTAGGTCTCGATGCGCACTTGGCGATAGGCAGCCAACTCATAATTTCCATAGGAACTATCGTAGAGATCCACTTTCGGTGACATGTTAAAGGTGCTCCTCGACCAGGCTCTACCGGTGCGGGTTATAACCCGCACCCAGATTAGCAACCTGCTTGCTCGATGACTTCGTCAATCAAGGTGCCGGAGGCTAGGGCACCGGAGGCATACGGGCGATCAGGAACGCATCTGGAATCCTCTTTATGCTGACGGGAACAATACGGGAACATCGATGATTAAGCGTTTTCAACTACTTACAAAGAGCGAGTAAAAATGGCCTCGGAGAATCAAGGCGGCAATCTTCGGTAAGCTATTGATTCGAAGTGGTGGCCAGAGACGGGATCGAACCGCCGACGCCGGCCTTTTCAGGGCCGCGCTCTACCACTGAGCTATCTGGCCTTGGCAAATCCAAGGGCGCTGCTGTCACGTTGGGTCTGAGTCTGCAGCTTCAGGCGGAGGGCCCGGCCAGGTCAGCAACTGCGCACAAGCAACAAACGTCAGTATAGCAATCACTTCGCCCATGGCAAACTACCCCGGCAAATCCCTAGCGGCGCATCGCCCGCCCGGTGACCGTGTCGTACACTGGGGCAGTTTCGCAATTACTGTGGCCTGATAAAGATCGCGAGGTGTGGTTTTCCTTGCGAGAAAACCACGAAAGGGCTTGTCGCTTCCCCGGATTTCCTGCATCGCGGCACTGGCCGAGAACAATTATGTGCGACTTTCTTCGCGGAAAGTCGCATGCAGTCCGGTGGTGCCACAAACATCTACAGGAAATCCGGGTTCGATCTACCCCCATTGCGAAACTACACTAGTCGCTCGCAGTGCAAACCCCGAAAGCCACCCCACCCTATGTCCTGTCGTTACGCCTCAATTCGCTGGGCCCAAATCGCCGCTTCCACAATGCTTGCCTGCCTGGCGCCCGCCGCCATCGCGCAGCCGCAAACCACCGCGCAGAATACCGAAGCCCGCGCGGCTCGCGCCTTTGAGCATGCTCGCCAGCACGGGCCGCTCGCCCTTTACGCCTTTTTACATGACATGCCCAAGGGCGCCGATCTGCACACCCACCTGGCGGGCGCCGTATATGCGGAAAGTTTCATTCGCGAAGCGGTTGATGACAATCTCTGCGTCCACTCCAAAACCCTGGTCCTTTATAAGCCTGGGGCCACCACGCGGAGTCTGCCGCCGCAGCCTGTCTGCGGCGATGAAGGAGAGCGCGCATCCAGCGCGCTCTCTAACCAAAACCTCTACGACCAGCTGATCGACACCTTTTCCATGCGCACTTTTGTTCCCACCACCCAGGAGTCGGGCCACGACCACTTCTTCGCCTCGTTCGATCACTTTCTGGCGGTAGAGGATCCGAAACACGTGGGCGAGTGGGTGGATGAATTGGCCGATCGAGCCTCCGTGCAGAACGAGCAATACGTCGAAATCATGAATACGCCCAACTTCCGCCCAGCCGTGGCGGCCCTGGCGGAGGGTTTGGGACCGGTCGACATGCAGACGGACTTCGCCCGCCTGCGCCAGCAATTGCTCGACGCCGGCCTGGCGAAATTCCTGCCCGAGCAACGCGCAGAGTTCGATGATGGGGAGCGGAGCCGTCGCGAATTGGAGCATTGCGGCGGCTCCGCGGCTACAGCTGCCTGCAATCTCCAGGTCCGCTTTCTCTACCAGGTCCTGCGCGCCTTGCCTTCCCCGGCGGTTTTTGTGCAACTGGTCTGTGGTTTTGAGCTCGCGTCCGCCGACCCGCTGGTTGTTGGCATCAACATGGTGCAACCCGAAGACGGGCGCGTCGCCATGGCCAACTATCGGCTGCAAATGCAGATGGTCCATGCGCTCCATCTGCTTTACCCCAAGGTGCACATCACCCTGCACGCAGGCGAGCTGGCGCCCGGAATGGTGACTCCGGATGGAGTGCGCTTTCATATCCGCTCCGCCGTCGAAGTGGCGGACGCCGAACGCATTGGCCACGGGGTAGACGTGATGTACGAGGACCACCCCTACGATCTGCTCAAACAGATGGCCCGCAAACACATCATGGTTGAGATCAACCTCACCAGTAACGACGTGATCCTTAATGTCAAGGGCGCAGACCATCCCCTGCCCCTTTACCGCCAGTACCACGTGCCGGTCGCGCTCTCGACCGATGACGAAGGGGTCTCGCGCATCAACCTGACCCACGAATATGTCCGGGCCGCGATGGCGTACCCGCTCACCTATGGTGACTTCAAACAGATGGTGCGGACCGGCCTCGAACATAGCTTTTTAGCCGGTGACAGCCTTTGGGAGCAGCCCGGCCCATGGGAAAGCTATGCTCACCCGCGCGCCGTATGCCGCACCCAGCTCGGCCGCGAACAGGCTTCGGGAGCCTGCGCGTCGCTACTCGCAGGCAGCGATAAGGCACGGCAACAGTTCGAACTGGAACGGCGTTTCCACGTTTTCGAAATCGGGTTTTAGCTTTCCCTTGGCCTCCGTTACATCGCGCACATTTACACTCCAGAGCAGCGCATGCGCATTGTTCTCTCCAGCTTCGGCACTCTAGGCGATATCCATCCGCTCATAGCCCTGGCGCTGGAGTTACGGCGGCGAGGCCACGTTCCCGTTCTGGCTGTCCCCGAGCTCTTTCGTTCCAGGATCATTTCGCTGGACCTCGAATTTGCGCCCGTCGGCCCAATTCTCGATCCCGAAGACAACCAGCTAGTGGCCATGTTGATGGACATTCGTAAGGGCACGGAGCGCACCCTGCGGGAAATACTGTTTCCTGCCATACGGCAGAGCTATCAAGAACTGCTGGCGGCGGTTCAGGCCAACGGCGGGGCCGATCTGCTACTCGCCGGAGAACTCGTCTATCAGGCGCCGATCGTGGCCGAGGTCACGGGGATCCCGTGGGCATCGTATGTTCTGGCTCCGCTGTCCTTTTTTTCCCGCTACGATGCGCCCGTGTTGCCGCCCTATCCCACGTTGGCGCGCCTTCAACCGGCCCTACCCGGAATGGGGCGAGCGATTGCCCGGTTCGCGCGATGGGTAACGCGAAGCTGGCCGGAGCCCATCTATCAACTTCGCTCGGAGCTGGGGCTGGGCCGGGGTCCCGATCCTATCTTCGAGGCCAAGCATTCTCCCTACCTCGTCTTAGCCATGTTTTCCCCGTTGCTGGGCGAACCCCAGCCGGATTGGCCAGCTTCCACCAAAGTGACGGGCTTCGTTTTTTACGATGGCGACGCCGGTCATCGTGATCTACCCCCTGCGGTCGAAGGCTTCCTGCAACAGGGGCCGCCGCCGCTTGTCTTTACCCTGGGTTCAGCTGCCGTTCTCGACGCCGGCGACTTTTACCAGCAGAGCGCGCTGGCCGCCGGGTTGACCGGCCAGCGCGCCGTGCTTCTGGTAGGAAGCGACCCACGCAACCTCCCCAGCGATACGCCGCAGAACGTGTGCATCGCCAACTATGCCCCCTACTCCAGACTCTTCCCCCGAGCCTCGGTCATTATTCACCAGGGCGGCGTGGGCACAACCGCCCAGGCACTGAGCTCCGGCAAACCTATGCTGGTGATGCCGTATAGCCACGATCAACCGGACAATGCACGCCGCGTCCGCCGCCTGGGCGTGGCCCGGGTGATACGGCGCCAGAAATATACAGCGGAAGCTGCTGCCCGCAAGATCGCGCTGCTGCTGGAGAATGGCGCATTGCGCCAGCGCGCGGCCGAGATCGGCGCGCTGTTGCGCACCGAAGACGGATTGAAGGCCGCCTGTGACGCCCTCGAAGCGCTGGGGAAGGGTCGTAACTGACAATCGCCCGTGCCACGGACTCCAGCAGACGATGAGGTTAAACTCCAGAATCATGCCTGAAGATATTGCACTGCAGCTGCTTGCCGGCGCCCTGCCAAAGCTCGAAGCGTCCTTTCGCGATCTGCCCGGTCCGGTGCGCGACGCACCCGCATCCGCCATCGATGCCATGGCTGCCGTAATGAGCCAGGTCGCAGAGCGTATGGCAGACAACTACCCCTACTTTCATCCTCTCTACGCGGGGCAAATGCTCAAGCCGCCGCATCCACTGGCCCGCGCCGCCTACGCGCTCGCCATGGGAATCAATCCCAACAACCATGCACTCGACGGCGGCCGCGCCAGTTCGCGCATGGAAGTGGAAGCGGTGCGCGAAATCGCCCGCATGTTTGGCTGGGTCGATTATCTGGGGCATCTGACCAGCGGCGGAACCTTTGCCAACCTGGAGGCACTCTGGATCGCTGGTCAGCTTGCTCCCGGCAAGCGCATCGTTGCTTCCGAACAAGCGCACTACACCCATGGCAGAATCAGCGCCGTCCTCGGCGTACCATTCGCCAGTATCTCTGCCGACCGCGAGGGTCGCATGGACGTAGCGGCGCTCGAATCCGCACTGCAAGCCGGCGATGTGGGCACCGTGGTGGTCACCCTCGGGACCACCGCTACCGGCGCCGTCGATCCACTGCACAAAGTGCTCGCGTTGCGAA
>Ga0182018_10003173_pt1 | contig 15148 bp, 10 predicted proteins | sample 812P2MmetaG_FD_120490 | JGI IMG/M metagenome (GOLD analysis project Ga0182018, IMG submission 120490) | Permafrost microbial communities from Stordalen Mire, Sweden - 812P2M metaG | ecosystem: Environmental > Terrestrial > Soil > Wetlands > Permafrost | place: Sweden: Stordalen | collected...
CGAAGATCACGGGCTTCGATCGCGTCGAAGACATGGCCAAGCTCCCCGGGGAAGTGATGAAGGTCACCTCGGGCGCGCACCCGGTTGTGTACACCGACGTTGCTTCGCACGATCAGAGTTCGGCTAGCACCGAGCCTCTAGCGTTCCTGAAAGATGTGAATTCGTTTCTGGCTTTTCAGGACGTGAAGCCGATGATCGATTCACTCCGCACCACGAAAGACGCCGGAGAGGTCGCGCTGATTCACAAAGCGGTGGATGCGTCTGTGGCCGCGCACTTCGCCGCTTTCAAAGCGGTTAAGCCCAACGTGACGGAGCGCGAAATTTCAGCCCTGATGCAATACGAATGGGGCAAACGCGGTTGCGAGCGCCCGGCTTACGCTCCGATTGTGGGTTCGGGCTACTACTCGACGGTGCTGCATTACTCAGATGACGACCACGTGATGGAGTCCGGCAACGTGGTTGTGATCGATGCCGCCGGAGAATATTCGATGTACGCTTCCGACATTACGCGCACGCTTCCCGTCAATGGCCACTTCACCGCACGGCAGCGCGAAATTTACGATGTCGTTCTCGGAGCGCAACAGGCTGCGGAGGCTGCTTTCAAGTCTGGCAAGTCCAACCTGAAGCGCGACGATCCAGATTCGCTGTATAAGGTGGCTTACGATTACATCAATACCCACGGCAAAGATCTGCACGGCGACTCGCTGGGAAAATATTTCATTCATGGCCTCGGGCATCCGGTGGGGCTCAACGTACATGATGCGACCGATCCCAACGCCCCGCTGGGACCGGGGCAGATCTTCACCATCGAACCGGGCATTTATATGCCCGAGGAAAGTCTCGGCGTACGCATCGAAGACGACTACTACGTCGACCAGGATGGCACGCTGATCAAACTGAGCGCGGCGTTGCCCTCGAAAGCTGAAGAGGTGGAGAAGGAAATGGCAGGGAAGTGAAAGCAGTGGTCCGTTGCTGGTGATCCGTGGCCAGCGGAGCGACCGAGGAGCGGAGGTTCTTCCGGGCCCCTGACCGCTGCTACGAGATGTACTCTCGGATGTATTCGTCCTGCGTCTGCGACAGGTGGTTAAGGTCGCCGTCGAAAATCACTTTCCCCTCGCGCAGGATTAAGAAACTCATCGGTACTTCGCAATGCTGTCCCTCCGGTAGTGGGGCCATGCGGTTGGCTTGCTTGTCGAACTGGTGCGTAGCCATGGTAAATGCGTCCTGCAGGCGGTGGGTGACCATGAGTGCGCTGGTCTTGTAAACGTCGCGCTGCTTCACAATCAACTCGATAATGGTGTTCGAGGTCACCGGGTCGAGGCCGCCCGTGGCCGAATCATAAAGCAGCAATTCCGGCTGTGTGATCAGCGCGCGAGCTATGGCCACGCGCCGCCGCATCCCTCCGGAAAGCTCCGACGGATACAGGTCCAGCGTGTGCTCCAGTTCCACGAAGCGCAATACCTCGCGCACATTGCGATCGATCTTGTCGTCGTAAACCCCGTGCTCTTCCATTAACCGGTAGGCAACGTTTTCGCATACCGTGAGCGAGTCGAAGAGAGCGCTCTCCTGGAAGACCATACCGATCTTCCCGCGCAACTCGAAAAGTTCATCCTCACTCATCTGGGTAACGTCTTGACCCAAGACAACGATGCGACCAGAATCCGGGCGGATCAGTCCCATCGCCAGTTTGAGAATCAGGCTTTTGCCGGAGCCCGCGACGCCGAACAGTGCCTTCGTCTCGCCCCGAGGCAGACGGAAGGAAACTCCGCGGAGCACTTGGTTATCATCGAACGCAAGGGTTACGTCTTCAAAGATGATGGCCGGTGCAAAATCGTCTTTCGTTTGAGCCGCGGCGGAATCGAGAGGCGAAGTCGGGGCGGACATGATGTTAGTGATACGACAGTGTAGCCATCAGGAGGCGGGTCACAATTAAATCCATCGCCAGAATCAGCACCGAAGCAGCCACCATGGCCTGGGTCGTGGCGCGGCCCACGCCCTGCGTGCCGCCGCGCGCGTTCATTCCGTAGAAACAGCCAATCGTCGCGATGATGAAACCAAAAATCACGGGCTTGATCAAACCCATGAACACATCTTGAAATACAAGTGTCTCCCAGGCGTTGGACCAGTACTGGCGGGCGTCGAGCCGCAACAAAAGTTTGGCGATTGCGAGGCCGCCGATCAAACCGACGAGATCGGAGATGATGGCCAGAAAGAACAACATGAAGACTGTCGCTACGATGCGGGGTGTGACCAGTTTCTTCATGGGATCGGTGCCCAGGGCACGCATGGCGTCGATTTGCTCGGTGACCACCATCGATCCCAGCTCACTGGCCATGCCAGAAGAATTACGGCCGGCGACCATCAGGCTGGTGAGTACAGGACCCAGTTCGCGAACCATTGACGTTGAGACCAGTTGGCCGACGAGAGTGATCGATCCGAAACGCTCCAGGGTATTCGAGGCTTGCAGCGCCAGCACGGCTCCGGTGAAAAAGCCAGTGAGCACGACGATCGGCAAAGAGCCCACGCCGATCGTATCGGCCTGGCTCAGCATGTCGACGAGGTAGAGCGGTTTGCGGAAGAGATTGCCGACTGCCTGGAAGGAAAACAGGACGTAATCCTGAACTATCTGGACTTTGCTTTTGGCGAGATCGGTGGGCGAGGTCAGTTCCATTCTGGTTGGGAAGCGAGCCGGCTCGCGCCGCGCTTTTTCGAACTATAGCAGAGAAGGGTGTGGGCGTCAGGTCGCAGCGAAGAAGGGAACCGCACCCTTGGTTTATCCCCGTGTCTTTTTCCTGATCTCGATATTCAGCCGGCGGATTTTCTGATTGAGCGTGGAGAGCGGGACCTTGAAACGTTCGGCGGCTTCGGTCTGATTCCAGTTGCACTTCTCCAGCATGTCACCGATGATGCGCTTCTCGACATCTTCCACGATTTCAAACAGCGATGCATCCGCGGAAGGATCGTGCAGCGTCAGCGAGGAGCCCCGGCCCAGCAGATTGTCCGGCAGCAGGTCGATGGTGACTTCGGTTCCGGAAGAGAGCACAACGGCGCGCTCGATCACGTTTTCCAGTTCGCGCACATTGCCCGGCCAGGAGTAGGACAGCAAGGGCCGCAGGGCTTCTGGCGTGATTCGGCGCACCGGACGATCATTTTCCTCGGCATATTTCTTCAGAAAAAATTGCACCAGCAGAGGAATGTCTTCGCGGCGCTGACGCAAGGGGGGTAGATCAATCGTGATTACATTCAAGCGGTAGAACAAATCTTCGCGGAATCGTCCTTCCCGCACCAACTGCCGCAGGTCGATGTTGGTGGCGGCGATGATGCGCACATCGACCTGAATCTCCTGCACTCCGCCGAGATGCATGAACCTGCGATCTTGCAGCACGCGGAGAATCTTGGCCTGGGTCTCGAGGCTCATGGTGGCAATTTCGTCGAGAAATAAAGTGCCGCGATCCGCGATCTCAAACAGGCCCTTTTTGGAGGCAATGGCGCTGGTGAATGCGCCCTTCACGTGGCCAAAAAGTGTGGACTCCAACAGGTCGGTGGGCATCGAGCCGGTATTGACCGGAACAAACGGCCGGTCATGGCGCGGAGAATTCAGATGCAAGGCTTTTGCGATAATCTCCTTGCCCGTCCCGCTTTCGCCCTGCAGCAGCACGGTGGACCGGCTGTTGGCAACCTGGGCGACGAGGTCGAAGATCTTCAGCATCGGCTCACTCTTGCCGACAATGTTCTCGAAGTTGTAGCGCTGCTTCAGGGCGCGCTTTAGTTGTACATTTTCTTCCGCCGCGCGTCGCCATCCCACGGCGGCGCGCACGTCGGCCAGAAGCTTCTCGTTGTCCCATGGCTTTTGGACGAAGTTGACGGCACCGCCCTGCATGGCGCGCACGGCGTTTTCCACCGTGCCAAAGGCGGTGATCATGATGACCGGCAGTCCGGTTTCGTGGGAGCGGATTTCAGCCAGGATCTCCATGCCGTTGCGGCCAGGCAGCGTTAGGTCGAGCAGGATCAGGTCGAAGGGATGTTCACCGATGCGCTGCAATCCCGCTTCGCCGCTGCCTGCGGTTTCCACAGCGAAGCCTTCGAGCTCCAACAGTGTCTGCAGAGACTCACGAATTTCAGCCTCATCGTCAATGATGAGAACTGCGCCGGCCAAACCTGGATTGCCGTTTAATCCCGCGCCAGAAATTACCGCCGCTTCAGACATAATCGACCTCAATGAAATTCTGCTTAGAACAGCCAGGTCTACACGCGATTGTTTGGGCTAAGAAATGTTTAGGCATGAATCGCTTTCCTGCTCAATGGGAAATCCAGAGTGAAGGTGGTCCCGGTACCGGGATGGCTCTCCACCCGAATCGTGCCCGCATGTTCCTGAATAATGCCGTAGGTGACGGAAAGACCGAGGCCGGTGCCACGGCCCTGGCCCTCGCGAGGCGAAGTCTTGGTGGTGAAGAAGGGATCGTAGATGCGCTGAATGTGCTCGGGCGCAATGCCCGATCCGGTATCGGAGACACAAACGCTGACGCTGTCCCCGTTCAGGGTCGCGATGCGTAGTTTGCCCCCGCCCGGCATCGCGTCTTTGGCATTGAGAAACAGATTCAGAAACACTTGTTGCAGTCTTCCAGGATTTCCTTGAATGGTCTGCAATTTGGGCGCGAGCGCGTTCTCCACTTCTACTTTCGCCACCTTGAACTGATGTTCCAGGAGGGCGAGGGTGTCAGAGATTACTTTATTCACGTCCACATCTCCGATTTCGCTGCCGCTGGTGCGAGAGAAATTGAGCAGGTTGTTTACGATTTCAGAGGCGCGGAAAGTTTGCCGCGTGATTTTCTCCAGCAGCCCGGACTTCTGTGGATCACCCTGCAGTTGCTTCGACAGCATCTGGGTGTAGGAGGAGATCACGGCCAGGGGTGTATTGACTTCGTGCGCTACGCCGGCTGCGAGCAATCCAATCGATGAAAGTTTATCGGCTTGGGACAACTGAGCCTCGAGTTCGATGCGCTCCGTAATGTCGTCCATGATGATTAGCCGGCCGATGACCTCGAACGTGCGCGTCACGAGAGGCGCGATCGCCACATTCACGCTGCGGACTTCGCCGGCTGGTGTTTTCAGGCGGAACTTATACAGGTTGTGGATGCCTGCGTCCTGCCGTGTGCGATAGAACTCGTCGACAAACTCGGCCGGAAAGATCGCCCGGAGCGGCTGCGTCAGAGTCTGCCACCGCGGTACCGCATACATCACTTCCATCTGCGCGTTCCAGCTTTCGATGCGATCTTCCATGTCGAGCGCCATCACGCCGACGTTGATCGATTCGACGATGTTTTCGTTGAAATCTTTCAGACGTTCGTACTCCGCCACTTTCTGTTGCAACGAGGCATAAAGCTGCCCGTTCTGGATGGCGATGCCGAGATAACCGCCCAGGGTTTCGAGCAGTTCCATGTCTTCGCTGGAGAGGAAGTCGCCCTGCGTGGTTTTGCCCAAGCCCAGCACGGCGATGGTTTTCTGCTGCGCGTGACAAGGAATGTAATAGTTCAGGTCCAGACGGGCGATGGTTTGCTGCGCACCCGGGCTCTCGCGTGGGACTTGGTGGGTATTCTCGAAGAAGAGATGACCCGCAGTCTCCGGCCGGGGGGTAGCGAGGAAGGAAAGATCGAGGCTGCCGTCCGCGGTCAGGCCGAAGGCTTTGGCCAGCACGAACCGCTCCGGCTGTTCCCCGGCCAGGAAGATCGCCATGTGATCGACGGCGAGGGTGCGGGACAGCCGGTCCATCAACGAGGAGAGCATGGCGTTGAGGTCCGTCTCCGAACTGAGTTCGCGTCCGAACTCGAGCAGGGTGCGGCGGTAGTCATAGCGGGTGCGATAAAAGAACTGGTCGATGCGATCCTGGATCCACTTCCGCACGGGATCAAAAAGCAGCGCAGTGACCACGACGGCAAGGATCAGGCCCACGGGTCCAGTGCTGGGCTGGCGCATGTGCACCAGTTCAGCTACGCCGGCCACCAGCCCGAAATACATTCCCACCACGATCGCGGCTGCCAGTGTGTAAACAACGCCACGCTTGAAGATGAGGTCCACATCCATCAAGCGATAGCGGAAGATGGCATAGCCGAAAGTGAGCGGTAGCAGGGCCAGGGAAAGCGCGGAGATCTTCATCGTCGCGCCCGGGAGAGAGCCCATCAGGTATGGGATGACATAAAAAAGAGAGTAGGGAATGATGGCCAGGATGGTGCCGCGAGTGACCCACTTCAGCTGCTGCCGCAGAATCGTCGTGCTGGCGCGCCGGTAGCTGTACCAGAGGACCGTGGCAGCGGCCAGAAAGAACAGTGATCCGTACGACATTTCCATGCGATCGAGGTTCCAGCGCAGCCGCTCGCTTGCCTGCAGCCATCGCATGGCGCTGACGTGGATCGCCAGCAGGATCGCCCCGGGCACGTAGACCAACGACAACAACCAGGGATGCTTGCGTACAATCAGGCGCTTTTCCGGGAAAGTCAGAACGAAGTGAAGAAACAGCGCAGGCTGCAACACTCCAGCGGCGATATTGCCCCAATAAATGGTCCAGTCGAAATCGTTCAGCTTGCCGGTGTATTTGAAAGAGTATGCGATGAAGGAGACGAGGCAGAAAATATAGAAATGAGTGGATCCCGGGGCCGTCCAGCGGCGAAGCAATACGTAGAGGCCGATGCCGAGATAGATGAGCGCAATCAGCCGCAGCCAGTTGCTTAACGAACGTTCCGCCGGAACCAGAATTACGCTGGAATCGAGCGGAACCGCTTGTCGGAGCAGGGAATACGCGGCCTTCGACCAGACACCATTCTGGTAAAGCCGGCGTTCCAGCGCGGAAATATTCCGCACTTCTTGGCCATTGACGGAAATCAGTTGATCGCCCGATTTGATGCCACTCTTGGCACCTGGCCCGTTGGGGTCAACGCGGTCGGCTGTGAGTCGGCCCTCGTGTTCGACCCACCAAACGCCGTCGTCAGGAACGGAAACCTTCAACTCGGCTTCGAAATTGAAGCCGGCGAACACCACTGCTGCTACGGTCAACAAGAACAAAAGGACAGCAACGAAACGGACTTGGCTTTCCCGATTCATGGGCTTCGGCGGCGATCCCGAACCCGTAGTGGGCTGGAGAGGCGTGGCAATCATGTCCCGCCGATCTTCGATGAGCAACTTCGCTGCCATGTCTTATCCAGCGTAGGAGACGCTTAACTGCAGCATTCACAGCACTTCGGGGATTATAAATGGATTTCCGAACAGCCATTACGGCTTTTTGGATGTTTCTGTGAAATTCTGTATCTGGCTGCGGAACAGGGAGTTAGCTTTTTGATAAAGAAGCGTTCCGTTGACCGCAAGGTGAAACAAATGGAGCGAATTGCCGGTTCTGGCGCAACTGCAACCATTCCCGCGATTATGCTTGGTTAGTCGCCGGGACCCGGAATCAGTGGTTTTATTTCGCCGACAGGCTGAGATTCCAGCACGGCCGAGGCGCCGTTTGCGATTGGTCCGGTAGGGAGGCTTCGCCGAATCGCATTCATCAATTCGTCAGGGTGCGCCGGCCTCTGAAAAAAGTGTCGTGGCACCCGCCTTCAGGGCGCGCTCTCCGTTGCTCTGGGGATCCCGGGCGCCGAGTATCAACAGCCCTCAGCACGAGGACGACGGCTCAGGCACGGGAAGGGCCAACGAAATGCCGAACGGATGCGGAAGGTCTGAGATTGGTTTTTTCTGATTTAGAGCCAAGGTCGGCGAGACCTTCGCTCAGCCCGTCTTCGGTTGATGAGCAGTCGTTTCCGGGGGAAGATTGTCTTCATCCCAATCGAAGGAGAGCGCCCGCGAGGTAGTCTCGATCGGATCGAGTTCTGGAATGTCGTCGGCAACCGACGCGCCCAACTCCGCAAACTTGCGTGCTGAAACCAGCACCCGGCTTTCCAGCGATCCGACGGCTTTGTTATAGGCTTCGACGGCGCGGTCAAGTCCGGTGCCGACTGACGTGATATGCCCCGCAAGAAGGCGAAGGCGGTCGTGAAGTTCCTTGCCGAGCGCGCTGATCTGCTGCGCATTGCCCGCCAGTTTCTCCTGATTCCATCCGTACGCCACCGCTTTAAGTAGAGCGATCAGCGTAGTCGGCGATGCCGGAATAACGCGGCTGAGGACGCCATGTTCGATCAATCCGGAGTCTTGTTCGAGCGCAGCGCTGAAAAATGTTTCGCCAGGAAGAAACATCACGACAAATTCAGGAGTCGCGTCAAACTGCTCCCAGTATTTCTTGCCGCTGAGCGTATTCATGTGATCGCGAACCTGCCGTGCATGATTCGTGAGGCACGCGCGCCGGGTCTCTTCGTCGGTGGTTTCGAAGGCGTCGAGGAATGCCTGCAAAGGCGTTTTGGCGTCGACGACAACCTGTTTGCCGCCGGGCAACTTCACCACCAGATCCGGGCGCAATCTTCCGCCCTCTGTCGTGACCGATTCCTGCTCGGCAAAGTCGCAATAGGGAAGCATGCCGGCGATTTCGACCACACGCCGTAGTTGAATTTCGCCCCAGCGCCCGCGCACGTTTGGCGTGCGCAGCGCCCGCACCAGATTGCCGGTCTCCGACTGCAACTGTTTTTGCGTAGTGATCAGCGACTGAACCTGAGCCCGCAATTCGCCATAAGCGTCGCCGCGGGCCACTTCCATTTGCTGAATCTGAGCATCCACCTTATGAAGAGAATCTCGCACCGGGGCAACCATGTCCGCGACGGCCCTCTGGCGAGCGTCGAGGTCGCCTTGGGCCTGACTTTGGAAGCGCTTTAGCGTTTCTTCCGCAATCACCAGAAAAGACGAATTGTTGCTCTTCAAGGCATCCGCCGCCATGGCTTTAAAGGCGTTTCGCAATTCTTCGCTGGCGCGCGTGACTAACTCGATCTTTTCGTTGCTGGTCTTTCGTTCAGTGTCCAGAGCGGATTCCGCCCTGGCTTTACCCGCTACCAATTCCGTGTGAGCCTGGTGAAGCCTCGCCAGATCGGCCTTTGCAGCCGCTAATTCCTTTTCCATCAAGCTCAAGCGTGCGTGCAGTGCGGCGCTTCGCGTGCGTAGCGCCAGCCATGCAATCGCGCTGCCAAACAACAGGCCAATGACCCCACCAATACCTAGTTCCATAGCGAAGGTAACTTCTCAAGCTGAAATTCTGATTCTAGCGTAGAAGCTGCAAAGCAAGTTTGAGCCTGAGTTCTTAACTCCCTCCAGGATCGAATCGTGTTGGCGCAAGCTAATGCTAAGGACTCTTGGATCAGCGGGTAAGAGATCGACGGGCAGACGATTCTCCATCGCACTTCTTCTGGGAATGAGCGCCGTTGCGATGCCGCCTTCGGCTCGAGTGATGGCGGCTTCCAGGCGCAATGCGAACGGCGGAGAGGAGCCGGCCCAGTATTTAACGTTGATTCCGGCTTCCGCAAGTTCTCCCAACCTCCCCGTCCTCGACTACGATCTCGAAGCGGAACGGCAGCTTCTGGATTTGGCAAACCAAGCGCGATCGCAAGCCGGCGCGCCGACGCTCGTCCTTGATGCCGGATTGAGCCGTGCTGCTCGCGCGCACGCGGAAGCGATGTTTGCGGCGCAGCAACTTTCGCATCAGTTTGTCGATGAGCCCTCCCTCCCTCGGCGTCTGGCGGCCGCAACGCGCACGCAACTTGAACAGGAAGCGGAAAACGTTGCGCTGGACCTCGACGCTGCCCAGGCGCAGCGACATTTGATGCTCTCCCCTCCCCATCGCGAAAACCTGCTTAACCCGGCTTACAACGTCATCGGGTTGGGTGTCATCCGTAGCGGAAACCGGTTGTACATTGTTGAAGATTTCGGCCATGCCCTCCCCAGTTATTCCGCCGGCGAAGTAAAAAGCCGCGTTGCCGTGGCTCTGAAACAGGCGCGGCACCAGTCCGGTCAACCGGACTTGGTCCGCCGCGACCTGCCGACTGCGGACGACGCCGCCTGCTCGATGGCACAGGCGGACAGACTCGGCACCCCGCCCATTCATCAGCTTGCGCAACGCTACAACGTACTCACCTACACCAGCCTTCGCCCGGAAACCCTGCCGGCAAATGCCAGTCGCGTGCTGGTCAGCCCGCATCTGTCGACCTTCTCGGTGGGTGCCTGTTACGCGCATACGGCGAGCTATCCTTCGGGGGTGTACTGGGTGGTGCTGACCCTCGATTGACGAATAGAATTCCTGCATGTGCTAACCTTTCTTTGCCCTCCGTCTGCGCGGTTTCCCATGGAACTTTCTGTGCAGGAAAAATCACCTCAGGTTCGCATCGGCACCGCTGGCTGGTCTTACAAAGACTGGGATGGGATCTTCTATCCTCCGGGCATGCAGCGGCGCAAGCAGCATCCGCTGGAATACCTGGCGCGCTTCTTCGATACCACGGAGATCAACACATCTTTTTACGGGCCACTGAAGCCGGAACTGGCGAAGCTGTGGTGCCGCAAAGTCGCAGCCGTAAACAAGAATTTTTTCTTCACCGCGAAACTCTACCGCGCCTTCACTCACTCGCCCGGATCGGCGATGCAGCCGACCTCTGCCGCCAGTATTCGGCCTACGGACGAAGACGAAATCCGCACCCGAGAAGGTCTCGATGCCGTTGCCGGCGAAGGTCGGCTGGGTGCTCTGCTCATCCAATTCCCGGTGTCCTTCAGGAACACTCCCCTCAACCGGGAATATCTTGACCGCCTGCTGCGGCAGTTCATCGAGTACCCGTGCGCGGTCGAAGTGCGTGATTCCAGTTGGAACAACGCTGAAACCTTAGCTGCGTTCGCCCACAAGAATGTCGGCTTCTGCAATATCGACCAGCCCGTGATCGGACGAGCGTTGGCGCCTACCGAGCATGTGACGGGGTCGATCGGCTACATCCGCCTCCACGGCCGAAACTATGAGCAGTGGTTCGATTCCGATCATGGTAACGATCGCTACAACTATCTCTATAGCGAGGGAGAGCTCGCGAACTGGAAAGATAGGATCGAGAGTGTCGCCCGGCGGGCGCAAACGACCTACGTGATCACTAATAATCACTTCGAAAGCAAAGCCGGCGTGAATGCGCTGGAGCTGCAAACGATGATCAGTGGGAAGCGGGGGTTGGCTCCGCCCACGCTGATCCAGAAATATCCTGAACTGAAAAGGTTCGCCGATCCCGCCAAAGAGTTCGGCGAGAATCCGGGGCGGCAATGGTCGCTGCTAGCTCGAGATTAAGATCATCCCGATATTCTCCGGCGCTGTTATTGTCTGGAGCTTGATCGGGAGCTGCGCGCAAAAATCCACCGCGAACGCCGGCGGTAGGATGAGAGGAAATTCGAGGGACAGAACTCTGGATCGCGGTTGTTTAAGATCGTCCCATAGCAGCGTGGTCAGCCATACGCTGCTTGTTGTAGCGCAGCGCGACGTTCATGAAAACGTCACCGAGCGAGGTTTCGAAGCAAATCACCAGCGCCTCGACGTCTTCACTGCTTTTGTCTCCCTCGGAAGACGTCAGCAGTAACGGAGGATGCACGCGAAAGTGAAATCCCTGATCGTTCAGCGCGCAAATCGCATTGCCGACTACCTGGTTCGCCAGTTCGTAGATCGTTTCTTTGATGAGTCCATCGGACTCGGGCAGGGCGGCGCCCGCATAATGGCTGGCTACTCGCAATGCGGTTTGCGGCTCCAGGTCCAGAATGATGCGCCCTTCAATGTCGCCGGTAAGGGCTACCATGCCAGCCACACCTTTGCGGCGATAGGCTTCCTCCTCCATCGAGAGGTTGGCCACCTTGGTGGTGCCCTGCAGGCCTTGCGACAGCACGGCGTCGGCGGCGTTGATGAAAGGCTGAATCAGCTCCATCTTCATGGATTAAACTCCCGCGCCGGCCGCGTTCACCACGGCGCCATCTTCTCCCATCACATATTTGATGACTTCGTAGAGCACTTCCGCCTTCACCGGCTTCTGCACGAAATGGCGCGCTCCACGCTGTAAGGCAGCGACAATGTTTTCCTGGTAACCCACCGAGGACACCATCACGATGCGGGCTTCCGGATGAGCCTGCACGATCTTCTCGGCGGCCTCGATGCCTTCCATCTGCGGCATGGTGATGTCCATGAGCACGATGTCGGGGTGGGTGCGATCGAATTCGCTGATCGCCGTCAACCCATCGCCGGCCTCGCCCGCCAACTGTCCACCGAAGTTTTCAATCATGCGTGCCAGGTTTTTGCGGGCGAATACCGAATCGTCCACAATCAGGTACCGGACCGCCTGGCCGTCCTTGCTGCGTTTCACTGGAGCAAACTGTTCCATAGCAATCTCCCCTTCCAATTTCAACACGGCAGTCTCTCGCCTGCCAGATGACTCAAGTCACCAACCCGCGGGCTGACTGCCGGCCCAAAAAACTTCCCCTAGGGCGTGGCGCGAAAAGACTTTTTCGCCCCGCCGCCGCTATCGCCATGGCTTTCACCGCGGCCACAGAGCGCTTGTAGCGTGGAGGAAAGCACGTCCAAAGCCACAACCCGCGTGGCATAGCCGCGCTCGACGGCAGCTCTCGGCATGCCGTAGACCACGCAGGATTCTTCATTCTGTGCAATCGTCATCCCCCCCGCCTTTTTCACCGCGCCCAGGCCTTCGGCTCCGTCATCTCCCATGCCGGTCATCAGCACGGCGACGCCGAGTCGCCCAAATTGATCCGCAACACTGCGGAACAGCACGTCGACACTGGGACGGTGCCCGTTCACCGGGCTATCGTCATTCAGAACCACAACGTCGCCCAGGGGCAGCCGCTTTACCGTCATGTGCCGGCTTCCGGGACAAATCAGCACACGTCCGGCCTGCAGCACATCGCCGGATTGCGCCTCCTTTACCCGCAGGCTGCACAACTCGTCGAGACGGCGCGCGAACATATCGGTGAAGCCCTCCGGCATGTGTTGCACCACCAGAATCGTTCCCGCAAAGTCGGGCGGAAGTTGGGCCAGAAGAAACTCGAGAGCCTGCGGTCCTCCGGTTGAGATTCCGATCGCCACTGTCCTGGTCGGCGCCAGTGCGTATTTTGAAGGCTCAATCTTTTCCTGCCGCAGCAGCGGCGCCGGCACGACTTCGGGACGAACGACCTTGCCATCGGCGGCCGCTTTCACTTTCGCGATCAACTGGCGCGTAGCATCCGCCATGTGCACCGAGGCGTCCTGCGGCTTGGTCACGAAATCGAAAGCGCCCAGCCCCAGCGCCTTGAATGTGATGGCGGCTCCTTCGGTAGAATGCGAACTGACCACGATCACCGGCAACGGATGACGGCGCATGATTTCCTTTAACGTATCGATGCCGTTCATGCCCGGCATTTCCAGATCCAAGGTGACCACGTTGGGGTGCAGCTCTTCGATCTTTTTCAGGCAGAAAGTGCCATCCATCGCGGTTCCCACCACTTCGATGGATCCGTCCGCCCCGAGCATCTGCGGAATCAGTTTTCTCATCAGCGCGGAATCGTCCACCACCAGCACGCGTACTTTGTTCATGCCTGGACTCCGGGAGCCGCACGATATGCCAGGCGCGTTCGGTCGTCATGGTTCAGCAACAGTCCAAAGTTCGTCATGCCCGCTTCTTGCGGGCGCGAGCGTGCTATGTGTTCCACCACGGCCGGCAGGTTGAGGATCAGGACAACCTTTCCGTTTCCCAGGATGGAAGCCCCGTTTATCAAATCGGTAGCGAAGGTCTGATCGTCCAAAGCCTTGATGACTAATTCTTCTTCTCCCTCCAATGAGTCGACGATCAGCCCGTATTTCTTTTCTCCAACCATGATCACGAGAACGAAAAGCTTGCTGGCCTTCCGGTCGCCCGCCGTCGTCGCCGGGCGTCCCAGCCGCAGCAAGGGGAGCACTTGGTTGCGCAATTGCAAAACTTCGTAGTTATCCACCTGATGAACTTCGGCTTCCGTGGTGCGGGCAATCTGGCTCACTGCATTCAGCGGGATGGCATACAGGCGCCCCTCCACCCAGAACAGGAGGGCCTTGATAATCGCTAGGGTGAGCGGCAGCTTGAGGCGAAAGGTTGTGCCCTGGCCGGGACGAGTCTCAATGTGAATCGTGGCCTTCAGCCGATGCAGAACGCTTTGCACCACATCCATTCCGACTCCACGGCCGGAAACCTCTGTAACTTCTTCGGCCGTACTGAATCCCGGTCGGAAGATGAGTTCCACGGTTTCGGCTTCGCTCAGGCGCGCGGCTTCTTCCGCCTTGATCATTCCGATTTCGATGGCCTTCGAGCGGATCTTCCGCGCATCGATTCCCCGACCATCGTCGCTGATCTCGACCACCGCTTGATTGCCCTGATGAAGTGCGTTCAGCCGGATCTTTCCGCGCGGAGGCTTGCCCAGGCCTCGGCGTTGCTCTGCAGGTTCAATGCCGTGGCTGACGGCGTTTCTCACGAGATGGGTGAGCGGTTCGGCGATGGCGTCGAGAATGCCTTTGTCTAGGTCGGTCTCCTGTCCGCTGACTTCGAGATCCACTTCGCGGTCGCACTGTCGAGCCACATCGCGCACAATGCGGGGAAAGCGGCGGAACAATTGATCCACCGGGACCATGCGGATTTTCATGACCGAGCGCTGCAAATCATTCAATACTCTTGATTGGAAAGCCATGGCATCGGCGAATTTTCCGCGCAGGAGTTCCTTGGGATAACGTTTGCCGAACTCGTTCAGCGCTTGCTGCAGCATCGACTTGCCAATGATGAGTTCTCCGACCAGGTTGAGGACGCTGTCGATTCTTCCCGCCTCCACGCGCAGAATGTTTTCCGTGACCGCCTGCGCCGCCGATTCCGGCCCCCAGCTCTGAGCCTCGACCGAACGGGGTTCGACTGGGACCGTTGTCGCCGGAAGTGGAGTCCCCGAGAACGCGACTGCCGGAGCCTGAGTTGCCGGATCTTCCAGCCTTGCGGGTTCGGCCGAGGATGTTGGGGGCGTCAGGTTGACTTCCGCCGAAGCCGAAGCGGCGCTTCGGGCCGCAAGCAAGAGGATGCTCACATCCCCGGCGATGGTCGGAATCCTGCACTTGGCTGCGATCTGCTCCTCGGACTGCGAAGTGGCCAATACGAATTCCACCTGCTTGGTGGCCGCCGCCGTTTTAGCCCCGGGCCGTACCACCAGGACCTGGCCGGCCCCGCTGATTCCA
>Ga0182018_10003174_pt1 | contig 15138 bp, 10 predicted proteins | sample 812P2MmetaG_FD_120490 | JGI IMG/M metagenome (GOLD analysis project Ga0182018, IMG submission 120490) | Permafrost microbial communities from Stordalen Mire, Sweden - 812P2M metaG | ecosystem: Environmental > Terrestrial > Soil > Wetlands > Permafrost | place: Sweden: Stordalen | collected...
CCGAGCCATCGACAAGGTTGTCCGGTCGGAATCGGGGCAGATCGCCGAGCCAGGAGCTCGCCGAGATCGTGAACGTGCTCGCGACCCCGCTGCTCGCCGCCGCAGACGTCTTGAGTGTTTTCTCGATCACCTGCTCGAGCCCAGGGCTCGAAACCGGCACGACCGTACCCGAGATAGTCGCTGTCATCGCCTTCGGGATTTGAAACCTCCGGATAGCGTCCGTGTCCACATTGTCGAGGAAGTCGATACCAAGAGTCAGGTTTGCATTTGCTGCTGGAACGCTAAAAAGAATCTCTGCCGGCTGGCTAGCTTGCGTACTGAACGCGCCCGCGTCATCGTATGGTACCTGCATCGCCGCTTGGAACCTAAGGCCCGGAATCTTGATCTGGCTGATGCCCGCACCGAGGCTGATGCCTATGACTGATTGCTGGCTGGGGGGCTTCACCGCGTCGATGCGAACTCGGATGTAGCGGGTAAGCCCTTGTGCATTCGAGAGTGGAACGACGTTCGTTCCTGCTGATATCGAACGTTGGACTGATCCACGATCTGTTGTGATCGTGACTCTTCGAATGACGGGACGCTGCGGATCGTACAAGAGGCGTGTGAAGTCGATGCTCGACACCTCGATGGAGTGGCTGAACGTTATCGAGATCCACTGCCCTACAGAATTTGCAGCCGCATTCGCTATCCAGGCTGTCCCGCTATTTCGGTCGCTCTGGTCGAAGGCGCCCGCTGGGCCGTCCGATGGCTCATCGAAGAAGGGTGCTGAACCAAATGATGAGGCTGACACCGTAGCTCCGCCGATCGGTGCGGCAACGGTCTGATGCTGCTCGCCGGGAACAATGACCAAACTCTGTGGAACGTTGGGCACTGCAAAGGGTGTCTGTTGCCCGGCAGCAAGGAGGTAGGAGACGTTGTTCCGGATAAGGCCGAAGGTCGTGTCCCGTCGTTGGTTGCCATCGGTGATTACCCACGTAGCATGCGGAGCCGTCGCCGCACTCCCGCCGTGCGGATCACCGGACAGCACCACCGCCCTGCCATTTAGCAAGTTGGCGTCGGCGAGCTGAAGGATTGACTGGACTGAGCCACTCACCACTAGTGGATCGGCGGCGGGGAACGTTTCGACTTCGGAGGACGCTGGGTCGACATGAAAGATCTGGATAGCCCGCAAATGCGTCGCTGAAGCATCATCGTATACTGGTGTAGGGCCATGCGTAAGTTGGCTCAGCGGAAGATACGGCCCAAAGGAGGCGACCTCAGTGAGTCCCGGGGACTCGCTGAGAACCTGATGCACCTCGGCCGGCGGAGGCGCTCCAGTGGCCTTCAGATTCAGGTCGTTGCGTTCAACGACATAATCAATCCCCGACCTTGCCAGGAACTCTGCCAATCCTGGAGACGGGAGGCCTAGGTCGAGAACGCTCTCCACCACGTTAAGCATCTCAGTGTTGCCGTTCGATGCGTACGGAATTAGCGACCGATCCGCCAGAGAACTGTCACCCAGAACCGAAAGCGGTTCGTCGATCGGGCTACCCCACGTGTACTGAGCAAACGGCGCCCCAGGCACCAGTAGCGCTGTCTCCCGGCCTTGGTGTGCGTCCAACCATGTCGCGGTTTGGGACCAATACGATGGGATGCCGGCAAATGCTTCAGGCGTCCCAGCGGCAACGGGCGCGCTGTTCGGATAGAGTTGAAGTCGCCAGAATGGCATGGCTGCAAGAATGAGCGCCGTCAGACCGACGACCTGTAAGCCTCGCTTCAGAAGTCTCCACAAGACTTGGGGTCGGTCCGACCTAAGCCAGCCTCTGACCAACTCTGGAATGCTCGAAAAGAGAGATACGAAACCCAGGGACAATGGAAGCGCGACTGTGGGTGAGAACTTGCTCACATTCCGCAGGGGCGCGAGCGTACTTCCTAAGAGACCTTGCACCAGGTGTGCAAAGGGACCACCGAACGTCCCGGAGTACCCTGCAGTGATCGCCACTACGCCGACGCAAAGTGAGCTCACAAGGAAGAGTTGCTCCGGAATTCGCCGTGCCAAGCCAACCAAACCGATCGTGACGACAACTACTGTCCCTACCGTCGCGAGAGCGGATGAAACGAGTAGCCAGGCTCCGGGAAGAAGGGGTCCAGTAATATGAAAATAATCAATCCAGTACGACGCCCCACGCAGCGCCTCGAATGCTGATGTTGTGCTGGTGGTAGTAGCGGCTGTCTCCGTGTACGGAAGATAGTTATATCCATACTTGCCTGAGATTACGGTCGCGAAGGCCCACCAGAAGCATGAGAGGAGGAGCGCGACGGCCCACCATCCCGCCAGCGTACGCCGGAGCCGACCGGGGGGACGCGTGAGCAGCCACAAGGCGCCCATTGGCAAGGCAGATACCACCACCACCGTGGCATTGACGCCACCCATCAGCGCCACAGCGACTCCCGAGCGCGCTGCCGCCCGCCTCGCCGAGCCATCACGGGAGCCAACGACAAGCGGCAGTACTACCCATGGCAGTACTACGACCGCCACGAGCGCCGAGGAGGTCCTGGCCCAAGTCACGACGATCGGCGCGATGGAGTACGCCAGTCCTCCGAGGACCCGTGCACTCCTGGTGCCGATACCCATGGCTTCAGCTAGGCGAATAACGCCCCAGCACCCGATAGTGAGCAGTAAGGCGAGCCAGATTCGCTCGGAGACCCAGACCGGCACGTGCAGCGCATGAGCACCGGCGAAGAACGGCGCCATCGGGAACAGGTATCCGAATGCCTCGTCTTGAACTCCTCCGGACGGGACTCCGGTTATACCGCCTTGCCCCCACATGTTCAGGGCAGCTCGAATCCACGCGAGTGGCGCCATGATCACCGGCAGCTTGGTGTCATCCTCCAGCAAGCCCCACGACTGGGCAAAGGTCGTCGCCAAAAATAAGGTACCGAGAGCAGCGAGCACCCATCGACTGACTGGATCAGAGCATCCCTCGACCGTTTGGGCAGGAGGACTGGGCTGCGGCACGGCGTCCTCTACGTCGGACTCCGCAGCTACGGAGGCCACAACAGCCTCGACGTCCGCCGCATCCGACTCCAGAGATGCGGAGGACGCCACAGCCTCGACGTCTCCTAGGTCGGACGGCTGCTCTGCCGATGACGCCACAGCCTCGAAGCCGAATCCACGCCGACGGCGTCGGAACGAGATGAATCTGGTCACGTCGGCGCGTGTCGCTGTGGCGGACGGAGGCCGAGTTGACTCTGTTTCCGCGGCATGACTACGCGACAACCCAGGCAACAAGCTGACGCAATACCGGAATTCTGACTAGCGGCTCCGTCACAATGTTCGCCGCGGCCAAGCAGCAGATCGTCACGGGATTACCTGCACGCCGGAACTCGGAGAACGGCTCGACGGATCGCCTCACGCCGTTCATGCACGGCCCACCCAGTCCGTCGTGACGCAAGGGGTGAGGTCGGGCGTCACCGACTGCACCCGATGCGACGACATTCACGCGAACCCCCTGGTAGACAGCGATTCTCGCGCACGCGGAATCCACCTTTCGGTGATCGAGGCGGTCGCGTTGAGCCGAACAATAGTCCAGCACGCCCGGCGGGATGGTTACCGTTGGCCTTGCTCACCGAGTCCGGAACCGCCCGCCCGATCGCCGTCTGAGCGAGGTGTTCGCAGGATACGAAACTCTCGTTGTGATCGCATCGTCCCTTCTCGGGGCCCCTTCAGCGGCTCTTCTGGAGTCACCTCTGACCGCGACTACCATGCTCGCGTGTCGAAGGTTGCGCAGATCGTCGCGAGAGTGCTCCCTCCCAAGCTTTTTCACGCGCTCCTCAATGCGGAATACCGTCTCGCCGAGCCGGAGCTGCGCCGCGTTGCTGAAATCACGCCTCGAGATCGCGTGGCTGTCGACGTCGGAGCCTGGCGAGGGCCTTGGACGCTCCGGCTCGCCAGCTTCGTGCCTGTAGTGCACGCCTTCGAAGCCAATCCTCGGCTCGCGGCGCTGCTGTCTGCAACCGCCCCGCCGAACGTTGAGGTGCACGCAGTTGCGGTGTCGGATCAATCCGGTGAAGCCACTTTTTGGGTTGCGGACCCAAACGGGCTCGGGGCGGAAGGAACCTCGTCGCTGGAGCGAGCGGTGGTCAACGACCGGACGCCGACGCCGCAAGTCGTCCCCGTCGTCGCGCTAGACGACTTAGATCTCGGTGACGTCGGATTCTTAAAGATCGATGTCGAAGGTCATGAACGAAGCGTGTTGCAAGGCGCCACGGGTCTGCTCCGCAAGTTTTCACCCGTCGTCCTCATCGAAGTCGAACAGCGACATCTCGACTTTCCGATCTCAGAGGTGTGGACAATCCTTGAAGAACTCGGCTACGTCGGCTGGTTCCTGCAGAAGCGGCGCTGGGTTCCTCTTGATCGGTTCGACCTCCAGCGAGACCAACTGGCTGTCGTCGGCCGGATCGAGTCAAGCGGTTTTCTCCGCAACAGCTTGATCAACTCCCGCAAGTACGTCAACAACTTCGTATTCACTCCGGCCAGCCAGCCTCCGCTTGACCTTCTCGGACGGACCCGAGGCGCGACGGGGACCAAATACGGAGTCGCCAACCTCCTTCTGCAAGCCCGACAGGCCGGGCATCGCCTTCTGCGCGGCGCCAAGTACCTGTTGGGACATGACCCGATCTTCCTGCCCATTCTCCTACGGCTCACGCCCTCCGGAATTAGCCGACAGATCACCGAGCATACGGACCTCGTCGTAGAAGGCTTCCCTCGCTCCGGCAATACCTTCACCGTATTCGCGCTTCAGGATGCTTCGAACCATCAGCTTCGCATTACCAAGCACGTCCACCAGCCATCTCAGATCAAACTAGGTCTTTACCGCGGTGTGCCGACTGTCCTCGTGGTGCGCGAGCCAGTCGCGGTGCTCTCGTCTTATCTAGTGTATGCGCCGCAAGGTCGCCCTGCCGGCGTCATCAAGGAGTACATCTCATATCATCGCGAGCTTGTCCCGTACGCTGAGCAGCTGCTCGTCTGCGACTTCGAAGAAATCACGTCGGACATGTCGGCGGTGATCGCGCGGATCAACTATCGCTATTCCATGAATATCCCTTCGTTCGATCAGAGCGCGGCCAACGTTGAGCGCTTATTCACTCAGATCGCGCGCGAGTTCACGCTGCTCAATCCGCGTCGGAGGCCATCCGAGATCGTCGCCGCTCCATCTTCGGACCGCCGCGAGATGAGCGCACGCGCTCGAGAGGAACTCTTAAACCCTCGGAATAAGACCCTCCTCAACGAAGCGTTCGAAGTGTACGAATACCTCGCCAACATTTCGTCAGAGCAGCGCGCAAGGAGAGTCCCCAGTAGCGACGACGCCACCCCGGTCGCGCGAAGCGCCTCGGCCGATTAGTTCCGTGTTGGGAACTCCGGGCCCTGATCAGGCTCGTCGCTGGGCGAGCACACTGCCCGATACGGTTGTTGCCATCGAGATGAGAGAAGTGAGCCGTGATCCTCGTACAAAACAGAACTTCAAGTCGCCAACGCGGGTCGTGGTTTTCGCGTTCTTCGGCGAGTCGGTGATTGCGGGCGCAGGACCAGAATGACCAGCCATGTGGGAGCGGGCGTCGCGCTAGCGCTTTGCTCGGCCGCTTTCTACAACACAGGGACAGTCCTCGAAAAACTCGCCACCACGCGGATGCCCGAAGTGCACGTGCGACGCAGTGTGGAGATGATCCGTGTGCTGTTTCGCTCCGGGCTGTGGGATCTCGGATTTGCGCTGGTTCTATTCGGTCTGCTGACCCAGGTCGTGGCACTGTCGCTTGCGCCGATTTCTCTCGTGCAGGGTGTCATTGTATCCGGTATCGCACTTCTGCTCCTTTTATCGCATTTCGTTCTCGGCGACCGACTCGGGCGGTACGAGTATTTGGGAATTGCGGCGGTCGCGGCTTCCTTGGTCTTGCTGGGCTTGTCCTTGGACACCAATGCCGACCAAGCGAGCAGTTCTGGGAGTTTGCTTGGGCTAATGGCGGCCGCGGCGCCCGGAGTCGCGGCAGCCGTTCTGTTCTTCTTTCTCGCAGAACGGATCCGCGGATCCTCGCTAGGTCGCGCCAGGCTGCGTACACCACTTTTCGCCGCTGCGTCCGGGCTTCTCTACGGCGTCGCCGCTCTTGCAGTTAAGTCGGTATCCACGATTGTCGAGCGGCGAGGGTTGATGAACTCTATTCCGCATGTTCTAGTGTCGCCGGCTCTTTACATGTTGCTCCTTACTGCCGCGCTTGGGTTCCTAATATTCCAGACAGCGCTCCCGAGGTCACTCGCATCGATACTCGTTCCCATCAACAGTGCCATCTCGGGCGCTTACTTCATAATCGTCGGTACAGTCGTATTCCACGAACATCTCCCGAGCGCGACTGCACCGCTGATCTTTCGTCTATCGGGATTCGCGGTTATGGCAGCCGGACTGGGTGCGCTGGCAATGGGCGGGGAGATCGGGCATGTCCACGACCCCCAAGCCCACGTAGCGGAACTACCCGACGTCAAGAAGCTGGCTGGCTTCCAGTCCGGTGATCAACGGAGCGACGAGGCTAACTACTAGACGACTGCTTTGCTGATGCTGCCGGCGGAGCCAACCCAAGACACTCATTGACGAGGTCTGGCGATGAGGGTGACACCCACCTGGACTGGACTGACAGGAACCAACAGCTCAGACGCGACATTCACTCCGGTGTACTTCGGTGGATCTGCCTGACCTGAACAGTGAGCTGTGCGGGATGCGGGTCCCCGGGCCATCTCGGCGTGGACGGAAGGGTCGAACCGACACGGAGCAGGAGGAAAGGAGGCGATCTAGCGCACAGAGGCTCGCGGATGGTCGCGGCGGACCGACTGTCCTGACGTCGGCGAACCGCCGTCCGAGTTCTGGTCGTCGTGAGAGGGAAGCGCCGGACGGGACGCGAGTGCGGTGAGCTTGATACTGTCTACGACACAGAGGCTGCTGTGACGGGGGTGCGAGTGGACGAGGTTCTGGAGCAGGCGACAAGCCGCGCCGCGGCGCACTTCGCAGATCCCGCAGACCTCCGAGGATCGGATACGTGGGTCCACGAACTACTCGTTGACGTCGAGTCCCACCAGCCGGAGGTGCCCACGATCGCAGAGCGGCGTGATGACTCGGCGCCTCGCCCTCGACCAAAGTCGACGGTCGAGCTCACAATCGTCATTCCGGCGTACAACGAGGAACGTCGGTTGGTTCCGGGGTTGGAGCGACTTCAGGAGGCGACCGATACCGGCGCATTCGACGCGGACAGCACCGAGATCATCGTTGTTAACGACGGAAGCACCGATCGCACCGAGGCCGTGGCGCGGGATCTCCTGCGCAGCTACCCGCACCACCGGGTGCTCACCCTCGCGGCGAATTCCGGCAAGGGGGGTGCAGTTCGAGCGGGCATCGCCGCTGCTACAGGGCGCACGACCGCGTTTATGGACTCGGACATGGGAACCGACCCCACCGGCGTCCCGACCCTCCTAGAGGCGCTGCTCACAGCTGACATCGCCATCGGATCCAGATCGGTACCTGGATCGGTCGTGGACCGCAAGTACTACCGGCGCAAACTGATGGGGAGCGCCTGGAGCAAGCTGGTCAACTCTATGACCGATGTCTCCATTAGTGACACACAATGTGGGTTTAAGGCATTCCGCACGCCGGTTGCTCGCCTTCTCTTCCACTACGCGGCCACCGCGGGCTTTGCTTTCGACGTCGAAGTACTGATGATCGCCCGCCATTTAGGACTTGAGATCGCCGAGGTGCCAGTAAACTGGACCAGCATCGACGGAAGTCGCGTCCGTCCAGTGGATCCTCCATTGATGGTGATCGACGTGATTCGAAGTCGACGCGGTCTCAGGCGGCTACCGGCCCTCGATGCGATACTGGTATCGGTAACGCCAGGTATCTCGGACACAGAGGCAACAGGCTTGGTGGTTGAACAAGCAGGCCCGCTCCTCCCTGTCGTTCGAGCACAAGGAGATCGTCATCTGGTCCTGCTACCACTGTGCGGACCCGCCGAAATAGAGGACGTGAGAGCGCGCCTTGCTGCGATTCCGGGAAGCCGAGTCGGTCATCTTGCCGTACCCGTCACCACTGTGAGCCGACATTTATCTGTATCGAGCGATGCCTCGGACAGTAGGGCGACTATCGACCTGTTCGCTTGACCTTCGTCCACTGTAGGCAAGTTGCGTACCTGAGCCAGCCCGTCGCTGACGACAACACTTCCCGGACGCAGAAGCCATTTCCTATGCGGAGTTGGTCTTTCGCTCCGTTGTGCGCAACTTGTCTGATTAGGTCCATAAGGGGCGAACACGGCGCTCTTGTCTAACTAACGATGGCCGAGTCGCCCGCTAATTCTTGATTGCCACGTCTTTCGGGATGTTCGACCGGCTCGCGAGGCGCTCAACTCGCCAGCCAACAACCTTTCAAAGTGGTCGATTGATCGGTCCCAGGTGGTTTCCGCTGCTTTCCGCCGTGCCATGCGGCCCATTTGTGCGCGTATCTCCGTCTGTTCGACAAGCTCAATCCAGCGAGTGGCGAGTTCCTGTTCCGAGTGGACGAGAATGCCGGTCGTGCCGTCGCTGATCGCATCCCGCACCCCAGCGACGTCGAAGCCGATCGACGGAGTGCCAGCGGCAGCCGCCTCGATGATCACCATGCCCCAGCCCTCGTGCTGCGCCGAATGGAGGAGAAACCAAGCCTTTCCAAGAAGCTGCCACTTCTCGTCGTCAGTCACCCTGCCCAAGAAGTCGACCCCGGGCCCTGCCTGCAGCTCGAGCGCTTGCCGCTCTGGACCGTCTCCGATGACGACCAGCCGGCCTCCGGTGACTCGGCGCACGTCCTTCCACACACGGAGGAGAAGGTCGACCCGCTTGTGAGGTACCAAGCGGCCCAGGCAGACGAAGAGTGGCTCCTCCGACTCAGCCCGCTCGAGGGCTGGCATGTCGACGCCGAGTTCGGACAGAAGCCGAATCTGATGTCTCGGCACTCCTAGCGCGGCTATGGAGGCCGCTGTCGATGGTGAGATTGCTATGAAAGGGGTGCCTCTATATACGAGAGGCATCAGCTTGGCTTCAGCGAATCGGAAGCAAGCAGCTAAAGGACCAGGGAATCGTTGCGCCCACTGGTCAGTATGAATATGATGCACAAGCAACATTTTCGGGGCAAGTCGCCAGAGCGGTGAGAAGTACGGCAGGCCGTTTTCAACATCGACCAGGAGATCCCACTGGCGAAAGCGTCGCCAATAGTCCACTGGGGCACGCAAATACTGAGAGTACGTACCGCCAATGTCGACGACCTCGTACGGTCGCTTACCGACTGGACCGCCACACAGGAGTGCCACCTGGTGACCGCGTGCGGTCAATCCCACGGCAAGGCGGTCGATTAGTACTTCAGATCCGCCAGCCTGGGTGTTAGCGAGATCTCGCCAGGAAACGAAGACGATTCGCATCAGGTAATCCGCACTCGCCGTTGCATCCGTGAAACATAACCCAGCGGCTTCAAACGCCGCCCTCTCGAGCGCGTAGAACGCAGAATTCATTGCCCTCCGGGTCAGCCATCACGACCCAGGTCGCCTCGATGGACTGGCAAATGTCGATCTTCGTGGCGCCGAGGGAGCAGATCCGATCGACCTCGGCATCACGATCGTCGGGTGCGAGATCGATGTGCGGGCGATTCTTGCCCCCCTTGTGCTCGGGCACGGGCACGAAGATGAGCCCGGGATAGGTGTTCTCGTCCCTCGCTGTCACCACCTCGTTGGGATCCTCGTACACGACCTGGTAGTCGAGCACCGCCGCCCAGAAACGAGCGAGAGCCGCCGCATCGTGACTGTCGACGACGACCGTGTAGAAGCGTGATGCCACGCCGAGACTGCTACGGAGTCAGTGTCGGCGTTGGCCGGTCGGCGATGGCGGCGCTCCCGTTTGCAGTGGGGGCGAGCTCGGTCTCGGGGGCGTTCGCGTTCGGAGAGTGGGTCGTGACTGATTTGCGGAGGGTTTCGTAGATCGAGAGACCCTGACCGACCATGCCGGTGACCATCTGACTGACGCCTTCAGTGCCGTTGAGGACAGTCAGGTTCGACCCGGCGATGCCCTTGGCTGCGGCCTCGACGAGTTGAGGCAGCACGTCGATCAGCTTGTTGGCCGCGATCAGTGCCTGGTTGCCGTCACTCAGGGCGTCAGCGCGCACGTTGATGGCTTCGGCCTCAGCGGCCGCCACGGTGCGCTGGGCATATGCGTCGCCGTCGGCTTCATGCTTCTTCGCTTGGGCGTCGGCGGCGGCACGCACCTTCTCGGCTTCTCCATCAGCTTCGGCGAGGACACGCCTGCGATTGGCGTCCGCCTCGGTGTTGAAGTTCACCGTGTCCCGGTTCGCCTCCGCCAGGGTCCGCTGACGAAACGCCTCGGCGTCGGTCTCCGCCTTGACCTTGTCTCGGTTGGCGTCAGCGATCGTCCGGGTCTTGTACGCCTCGGCATCGGCCGGCCGGCGCACCTCGGACTCGAGTTGCTTCTCTGTGAGCTGGGCGGCGCGTTCGGCGAGGGCTGTCTGCTGCTCGATCACCTCCTGCGAGGCCTGCGCCTCGGCGAGCGGCCCCGCCTGGGCGGCGCGGGCCTTGGCCTGCTCGGTCTCAGCTGCGAAGCCCGCCTGCTTGATCTCGGTGTCCCGCTTGTACTGGGCCTTGAGCGCCATGGCTTCCTGCTCTCGCTCGGTCGCCTCCTGGTCCGCCTTGGCGGCGGCAATGCGGGCTTGACTGGCGACGGCGGCCGCATGCGGGGCGGCGATGTTGTTGATGTAGCCGGTGGCATCCTCGATCTCTTGGATCTGGAGCGAGTCGACGACGATGCCGAGCTTCTCCATCTCGCCGTGGCTGCCGTCCTTCACCTCCTGAGCGAGGCGGTCTCGCTCTCGGATGATCTCCTCGACGGTGAGGCTGCCGATGATCGAGCGAAGGTGGCCGGCGAAGATGCGGCCGACGAGGTCCTCCATGCGATTCTGCTCGGCGAGGAAGCGCCGGGCCGCATTGGCGATGGAGATGGGATCGTCGCCGATCTTGAAGGCTGCGATAGCCCGGATCCGCAGGCGGATGCCCTGGGTCGTGATGCACTCTTCAGCGATCTCGGACTCGCGCAGCGATAGCGAGAGGATGCGGCCCTTCTGCTTGATCGGGAAGACGAAGCAGCCATGACCGGTCACGATCCGGAACTGCGTCTCGTCCGACTTCCGGCGCGAGCCCGAGATGAGAAGGGCTTCGTTCGGCGCGGGGACTTTCCAGAACAGCATGCTTGGCTCCTATTTCGAGTTGCGGCTCAGCCCACCTGGGTGACGCTGACGGTTCGACCCGAGAGGCACTCGACGACAACGACGCGGGAGTGCTTGGCGATGGGCTCGTCGCTACAAGCTGTGTAGGCCTCCGTACCACCGCGGACCGGGAGGACGACTTCGCCGGGACGCATGGCGGAGATCGGCACCGTCACCGTTCCTACCGTGCCGACGAGCTTCTGATCCAACTCCTCCACGCGTGAACCTCCGGGCCGATGATGCTCTCACGACTCTACTGCCGGGTCTGGTAAGAACCTCCTCGTGGACACGGTCGAAACCCAGAGCCACCTGACGACGATCCAGCAGAACGACCCTCGTCTGCGGCGCCATGTGGCCGTGGACGTAGCAGTCATCGGAGCCGGCTGTGTCGGACTGACCACGGCTGCGTGCCTGGCCCACCTCGGTCACCGCGTTCGCTGCAGCGACATCGATGCCGAGCGTGTCGCCAGGCTGGCTGCCGGGGAGCTCGACTTCGTGGAAGAGGGCCTCGATCAGCTCGTCCAGGAACACGTTGCGCTCGGCAGCCTTTCCTTCGGGCGAGACAACGCCTGGGCGGTGGGTAATGCCGAGTTCACGTTCCTGTGTCTCCCGACACCCGAAACGCCCGATGGCCGTCCCGACCTCGTCGAGCACGTCGTCACCGAGATCGGTCCCCACCTAGTGCAGGACTCGATTCTCGTCACGAGGTCAACGGTGCCGGTCGGCTCCACCGAGGTCATACAGCGTCTTCTCGGCCGCCCGGATGTCGCCGTCGTCTCCAACCCGGAATTCCTCAGGGAAGGAGCCGCCGTCGAGGATTTCCTCCAGCCCCACCGAGTCGTGATCGGCTCAGACGACGAGGGGGCGGCAATGAGACTTGCATCCATTTTCTCTCCGCTCTCTGCCCCCCTGATCATTACTGACCCGCGCACCGCTGAGATGACGAAGTACGCCGCCAACGCCTTTCTGGCTACGAAGGTGAGTTTCGTGAATGCGATCGCAGCGTTGTGCGACGTGGTCGGTGCGGACATTCGGCAAGTGACCCGAGGCCTTGGCCTGGACCCCCGGATCGGTCCCGCCTTCTTGACCCCGGGCCCAGGCTGGGGCGGTCCATGTCTCGCGAAAGACATCGCCAGCCTGGTTCGGACGGCCGAAGGCGCCGGCGTGGACTTCAGCCTCTTGCGGGAGGCGGTCGCGATCAACGAGAAGCAAGTCGGTCGCGTCGTCGACAAGGTGCTGCACCTCGCAGGCGGCTCCATCGCCGAACGTCGCGTGGCGATGTGGGGAGTGACCTTCAAGGCCGGGACGAGCGACCGGCGTCACTCTCCCGCCGTCGAGTTGGCAGCTCGCTTTGCGAACCTCGGAGCATCTGTCTCGGTGTACGACCCGACGCTTGGCTCCTCCCTCAGCGGGATGCACACCGCGGCCGATCCGTATGCCGCGTGCGACGGAGCGGCGGTTCTCGTGGTCGCGACCGAATGGCCCGAGTTCCAGACCTTGGATTTCGACAAGGTCGGGATGCTCATGAAGCGCCGCTGCGTCGTCGATGCCAGGAATCTCCTCGACCCCGTGGCGATGAAGCGGGCAGGGTTCGCCTACGAAGGCATAGGCATCCCCTGAGCCTCAAGAGCGGACGCCGGTGAGCTTGGCGAGGGCGGTGCCCAGGTCGTCGAGCGCCCGCTCGATCCAGGGCAGCGTCTCAGGGCGGGGATGCTCGAGCGCAGCCAGACGTTGCTGCTCGTCATCGCCATAGAGCAGGCTCGTTGCCACTCGTAGCTTCAGAGTGTCGTCCTCCTCGCCGAAGACGGACCCGGGCAGGGTGGCGACGTTGCATTCGTCGAGCAGGACCCGCGCGAGGTCATCGGAGGTGTTGACACTCCAGCGGTCGGCGAGGTGCTCCCTCAGCTGAGCGAAGTCGGGGTAGAGGTAGAAGGCAGCCTGAGGCTGGGCAAGTTCAGCGCCGGCGGCAGTGAAGCGGTCCGCCACGACCCGGGCGATGCGGGCATGCAGCGAACGGCTGGCGTCGATCCGGGCCCGCAGCGCCGGCGGTTCGGCGAAGGCACAGGCGGCGGCGTGCTGCACCGGCTGGGAGGGACTGGACCAGATCTCGCTGGCGATCGCAGTCACACGGTCGAAGAGGGTCCGGCCGAGCGGACTGGCGGGGAGGCGAGCGACACCGATCCGCCAGCCACCGAGCGCAAGACTCTTGCTCAGGCCTGTCGTCACGACCGTGCGCTCAGGAGCGCACGCGGCAGCGCTGAGGAACGGTTCGGCCGGGTCGTGGAGGAGGTCTCGATAGATCTCGTCGGAGATGATCACGAGGTCGTGGCGGCGCGCCACTTCGCAAGCCGCTGTCACCACCGCCGGCGGCGTGAGGGTTCCCGTGGGGTTGTCCGGAAGTGTGAAGACGACGCTGCGCAGCGGCCGCCCCAGTGCGGCGGCCTCGGCAGCGGCTTCGCCCAGCTGATCGGGATCGGGCACACCGCCGTGCCCGGCGACCGTTGGCACGAACCGGGCCTGACGGTTGAGCAGTGCTGCTTGGGCGGCGTAACTGACCCAGCTGGGTCGGGGTAGGGCGACGTCACCGCCGATGGCGTGGAGGAGGGCAAACAGCAGCGCCTTGCTACCTGGACCGGCAACGAGCAGGTCTGGATCCGTGGGCAGATCCCGCCGGTTCCAGTAGCCGGCGGCAGCCGTCCGCAGTGACTCGACGCCAGCCACCGGTCCGTAGCCGTTCCTGTCGGCCGCCCGGGCGAGGGCAGCTTGCAGCTCGGGATGCACCGGCAGTCCCGCCTCGCCGAAGCCGAGTGGCACGACGATCTGACCTGCGCGGCGTTTGCGTTCGACGGTCTCGTTGATGGCCAAGGTTGCGGAAACGGCCACAGCCTCACCTTACGTTGTCGTCTTTTGTCGGCCGCTGCTGGTATGTTCAGTTAGTTGCCAACTCACGAGAGTCGGCGCTCATTGAATAGGGGGAAAAATGAGATCGGTGTCCCGTCGGCCGCGTCGTCCGCCTGGTTGGTATGCGGCGGTGCCGGCAGTTGGCGTGGCGGCTGCAGTGCTGATCATCAGTGCTGCCGGTGCGCCGGCAGCCTCCGCGTCCCAGTCCCCGGTTAACTTAGGAACAGCCGCCCCCTTCGCAGTGTTGGCGGGCACGACGGTGACCAACACAGGGCCCTCGGTCATCTCCGGGGACTTGGGTCTGAGCCCGGGCAGCGCGATCACCGGCTCCCCGAAGGTCATCAACGGAAAAACGTATGTCGACGATCCAGTCGCGGTGCAGGCCCAAAATGACTTGACCACCGCCTATAACGACTCGGCCGGAAGGACTCCGGCCACAACGGCTCCCAGCGATCTCGGCGGGCACACGCTGAAGCCGGGGCTGTACAAGGCGACGTCCGGGTTGGGTCTGACCGGCACGGTCACCCTGGACGGGAATGCCAACGCGGTGTTCATCTTCCAGGCAGGATCCACCCTGATCACCTCGTCGAACAGCACGGTCAAGCTCATCGGCGGGGCCCAAGCATGCAACGTCTTCTGGCAGGTGGGCAGCTCTGCGACGCTCGGCACGGACACCACGTTCGTCGGAAGCATTTTGGCGTTGACCTCGGCGACGGTGCAGACTGGCGCGAGCGTGAACGGACGGGTATTGGCCAGAAACGGCCAAGTCAGCCTGGACGACAACTCCATCACCGAATCGGCGTGTTCCACCACCGGCACCACCACCACGACGACGGTAGCGGGGTCCACCACCACCACGACGTCGCCGGGGTCCACCACCACCACGACGTCCCCGGGGTCCACCACCACCACGACGTCCCCGGGGTCC
>Ga0182018_10003175_pt1 | contig 15133 bp, 23 predicted proteins | sample 812P2MmetaG_FD_120490 | JGI IMG/M metagenome (GOLD analysis project Ga0182018, IMG submission 120490) | Permafrost microbial communities from Stordalen Mire, Sweden - 812P2M metaG | ecosystem: Environmental > Terrestrial > Soil > Wetlands > Permafrost | place: Sweden: Stordalen | collected...
GGCGTAGTCCACGCCCTAAAATTACCAACGCTGCCGCATGGTCACGCCCCATGGTTAAACCGCACTCGCAGCGATGCACTCGTTCCGAGAGCGATTTCTTTTCCAAGGCGTGGCAGTCGGGGCATTCTTGACCCGTGTATTTTGCGTCTACCTTTATCAATTGTCGCCCAGCGTATTCTGCTTTGTGCGACAACAAAGCATTCCATTTCTGCTTTGGTGAACAGTCTTAAAGGCGTCTCCAGCAGAATGCTTCGCCTCGAGCGACCAGACCTTGTGGGCCGTTATTGGAAAGGCGTCCTCTGGTCACCGTCGTACGTTGCCGCTCGTTGCGGTGGTGCTCCCGTCGGCATTCTCAAGGCGTACATGGAACAGCAGAAAACACCTCAGTAGTCGAGGGGCCCTATTTCCCCGCCCCAAAATGGCAAGGTTTACGGCCCCACGGATAAATCGGGGAAGAAACGCGGGATCTGCTTTGAAACTACTTAGCGGCGGTGAACGCTCTCTCGATGCCCTGTTGGGTGTCGGCGGCGTGGGCTGGGCCGGCAAGATAGGTTAGGTCCTGGACGAACGGCGCTTGGGCGGCGCCCTGATTCCTGAGGATTTTTTCGGTGCGGGCGGCGCGCAGGAAACCGGTTACGAAGTTTTCGGAGGCTTGGCCGGTGGTGAATTTTGTCACTCCGCCGTCGAGGATGGTTGGGGCGAAAAAGGGATGCGCGACCCCCAGACGATTGGATTCGCTGTAGGCGATGGAGCCAACCAGATCCAGGCGCTGCGGCGTGAACGTCTGGGAATCTCCCAGACCGACGATGAGGAGCTTTTTTGCCTTGAGGGTTCCGGGCGGCGGTTCGATCAGGATGGTTTCGCCCAGGTCTCCGCGAAACAGTGTGGGCTGGCGGATTTGATCGAGCAGGCCCTTCAACCTTTCATTGGTCTCAGTCAGCGCTCCATGTAAGGCGTCCTCCGGCGCAGATTGGAACAGGCAGATGATTTGTAGTTCGGTGAGCGTGTCGGCCGGGCTTTGCATCAGGATTCGAGCAGGAATGGACCCGGCAATTTGAATCTCGGCGGGTGTTGCCGCCGTGCCAGAGGTCTGGGCTTGCCGCGACGCCACGGGCAGCAAAGTCCGGACCGACAAGGACGTCACGAACAACCCGATTATCCAGAATGCAGACGATCTGTTCATCGTAATCCTTCTAGCTTGTGTGATTCGGCCTTCAGCGGCGATGGGCACCAAAAAAATAGACGATGCTGGCGACGGCTCGGAAGTCATTTTGAGGGTGGAAGGCAGTCGGAGAGGTGAGGTAGGAGGCGCGGACGTAGTCGCCTCCGGCCCTGACGGCGAAGGATGGGGATAGCTGGTACTGGGCGCCGCCGCCGAAGGCGATGGCTGGCTGGTTGATGAAACCGCGGACGAAGCCGTTCGGTCCGGGGACCACTCCGGTGATGCGGGCGCCGCCGCCGAGGACGTGGGCGTAGGTGGTTAGTCCCTTGCTGCGTGTGAGATAGAAGACGGGGCCGATGAGGTAGCTGAGAACGTCGGCGTGGCGGGTGCTGCCGTTCACGTCGGAGCCACGGTCGTAGCCGAGATCGAGGGTGACGCCGAAGCGGGGGCGGAAATCGGCGGTGAAGGTGGCGTCGACTCCTTGAAGGTTCGCACGGGTGGGCTGCAAACCCAGGTTGAAGTAGGAATAGCCCAGGCTGGTGCTGAAGACCGGCCCAGAGCCAGCAATCTTGGGCTCTTGGGCAATGGCGGGGATCGCGCCGAGCAGAAGACAAACCAGCAGCTTGGTCAAGATTTTCATGGTCCGATACGCTGCCACGCAACTGCGATCCTGAAGGCTAGTGGGCAGGGTGCCGACACAGCTGTCCTTCGGATTTGGTGTTCCGATTGGTCCTTGGAAAGAATACCACCTCGGCCATTCTATTGGGAGGTACTAGTTCCTATCGGGAACTGGGGTCCCGCGGTAGGCACCCATTAGCCTGGCGATGAGGACGGCGAGATACAGGACGCCGAGGATGGCTTCCAGGACCGAAACCGAACGAGCTGGGCCGGAGACTGGGGTGATTCCGGCCGCGCCGAGTGAGGTCATGGTGCCGAAGCTGTAATAAATGAAGTCGAAGCGGTCGGGAATGGCGTGAAGGTTGGTGCGCGGATCGAGATAGAAGGCCTGGGGCTGGAACGCGGCGATCAGGCCGTAGGCACTGGCGAAACTGAATCCGACCAGCAGGTAGATGCAGAGGGCTCCGAAGATGGTTTCGGAATCGGGGCGGTCCCGGGCGAAGACGCGGCGGAAAATGACCACGACGATGACTACGTCGAACAGAAAACTGAGAACGATGTTGACTGTCGAAAACGCGCTGGCGTCGGCTTTGGGGAGCGCGATGCGTTGGACTAACGCCGGAATCGAGAGAACGATGGCCAGGGCGAGAAGGCTGCGGTGGATTTTGGCGGCGTAGACGCTGATGAGGAGGGCGAAGCTTCCGATCACGCGGAAGGCGTAGAAACCGAAGTGGTTGGATTCGGCGTAAGGATAGAGAATCAGCACGGCCAGCAGAAAAACGAAGAGCAAAGAGAACCGGTGATTGGTAAGAGCGGACCCTTGCTCGGAGTGAATTGCGACGCTCATGTGCGGCTTCCTAGTATGACCCGACCAGAGGTTACCATCGCGGGATTAGCGGTGGGCGGCGGCCGGGGAGGCGTAAGGTCCATTGGCCGCCCTAAGTGCACGTTGTTTCCCTAGCCTTCACCGACGCATTCGTTCCAGAGATTTAGGTGCGCGCGTTTAAAGTCGCCCATGATCTGGATACATTCGGGCGAGGCGAGATCGAGGATGTCGAGGCCCTGCTCGCGGAGCCAGGCGACGCCGCCCTGGGCGTTGACGCTGTCGCCGACGATCACCTGTTTAAATTGAAACTGGTAGATGAGGCCGGAGCAATACCAGCAAGGAGCGAGCGTGGTCACCAGGACGAGGTCGCGGTAGCGAAGCTGGCGGCCTGCGGCGCGGAAGGCGTCGGTTTCTCCGTGCATGGACGGGTCGCCGTTTTGTACCAGGCGGTTGCGGCCTGCGCCTAGCAGGACGCCGTCAGGGCGGAAGATGGCCCCGCCGACCGGGATGCCGCCTTCGGAGAGTCCAATGCGAGCTTGTTCGAGCGCGACAGCGAGCATCGACTGCGGGTCCTGGGAAATTTTCATCGGCAGAGTGTAGCATCGCCAAACTGCTTGACTCAACGCGCGTGGCTGAGCAGACTAAGCGCTCCACCTGGAAATCGAAGAGGATCGGCGAGAGGATCTGCACTTTGACGCCGGAGCCCGCGGGAAACTTGCATCCGGTCGAGGTCGAAACGCCGGCGGAAGCCAGCCAGCCTCACTATGGTTTGCGGCGGCACGTGCTGGGTCCGCTGGAGGCTCTGGCGCAGTCGATCTCGACAATGGCGCCGACCTGTTCGGCTGCGCTCACGGTGCCTCTTGTATTTGCTTCGGCGGGGAATGGGACCTGGCTGGCGTACCTGCTGGCGACGGGGTGCACGTTGTTGGTGGCGCTGTGCATCGCGCGCTTCGCGCGGGAGTCGGCGTCGCCGGGATCGCTGTACACCTATGCGACGTCTTCGCTGCCGCCGATGCTGGGCAGCGCGGCGGCTTGGGCTCTGCTACTGGCTTACGTTGCCACCGGCGCATCGGTCGTGGGCGGATTCGTCTACTACGCTAACGTGGTGCTGAAGGAGTTCTACGGGGTGTCCGCGCCGGGCATTCCGCTGGCGATTTTCGCGGTCTTCGTCTCCATCTATATCGCCTACCGCGATGTGAAGGTTTCGGCGCGGTTCATGGTGTATATCGAACTGGTTTCCGTGCTGCTGATCAGCGTGGTGTTTGCCATGCTGCTATGGAAGCGTGGACTGCATTTCGATCCAACCCAGTTCACGTTGCGAGGCGTGAGATTCTCCGGAGTGCGGCTGGGCTTAGTGCTGGCGATGTTCAGCTTTGTTGGTTTTGAGAGCGCGACCACGCTGGGCGAGGAGGCCAAGCATCCGCTGCGCACTATCCCGCGTGCGGTGATTCAGAGCGCGATGCTTTCGGGATTATTTTTCATCGCGGCGTCGTACACCGAAGTGCTGGGCTTTCCGGCGTCAGCCGGCTCGCTCGCCGAGAACGCCGCGCCGATGAGTGTGCTGTCAACCGCGGCCGGCATCCGGCGCCTTGGCCCAGTGATCGACATCTGCGCCATGATAAGCATGTTCGCCTGCACGCTGGCATGCGTAACTGCTGCGGCGCGCGTTCTGCTGCTGATGGCCCACAACGGATTGGCGCCTCACGGTCTGAGCAAGACTCACCCTCGTAACCACACGCCGCACGTTGCGGTGCTGGCCACCGGGGCCGCCACGATGATTCTGCCCGTGGGACTGGCGGCCGCGAAGGTTGCCGGTGACAGGATCTACGACTGGATGGGATCGCTAGCGACGTATGGATTCATCACCGTGTATGCGCTGGTAGCCATCGCTCTGCCACGCCATTTGCGGCAGTTGCGCAGCTTGACGTTCGGCACGGTGGTGCTGGCGGCGGCGGCCGTGGTAGCTATGGTGGTGGTGCTGGCCGGGACGCTGTACCCGGTGCCAGAGGCGCCCAAGAACTGGCTGCCTTATCTGTTCTTGCTTTATCTGGCGGTAGCGATTGTTTGCAATCGCTGGCGGGACTGGCGGGGAGTTGAGGACTTCTCGGCTGAGACGGCGGAAGCGGTCTTGGAGAGTGACGGCTCCGTCGGTAACGAATGATGGCTTCGAGCGTGAGGAAATAATATTGGCCGTTGGCTATGGCTACTCCCCTTCCACCAAACAAATCGGGTAAGGCCAGCGATCATCTGGCGAACGAGCGCACGTTTCTGGCGTGGATTCGCACGAGCATCAGCATCATTGTGTTCGGGTTCGTGGTGGCGAAGTTTGGAATTACGCTGCGCGAATTCCTGCGATTGCGTGGCAGCGCGGAGCATAACAGCGGTGTGTCTCTCGGGATTGGTATCGGGTTCATGCTCATGGGCATCGGCATGGCCATAATGTCGTCGATTCGCTATCGCCGGACGATGCAGCAACTCGATGCGGACCAGTTCGAGCCAGCGGGCACGATCGTGACAATTTTGGGTGCGGCCGCGGCTCTGTTTGGAATGATATTGGTGGGATATTTGGTGTATACGGCGCGAACGCTTTCGTTGGCGATCTTCGTGTTTCTCTCTTCGTTCTAGACTCTGCCGTGTTTTCAATTGCTGGAACTACTTGGAGCCCGATCGCTTCAACTGGTAGCGCTTACATCCTGCCGCTTCCGAGCACAACTTCAAAAATGCCGGCAGGATCCCGGCGCTGCCAGTAGCCTTTGGGAAAGGCGATGAGTTGACGCGCTCCACGGGCACGATCACCTTACCGCTCCGCGAATGCAGGTACAAAAAAAAGGGTGTAAGCTAAAAGGCGGCCGCAAATTTCAGGCTCAGGCGGCAAGAGCTGCTGCAAGGCAGGTAGGTGTGGCGATCCAACTGGAAATTAATCGCAAGAATTATTCCCTCCAAGCTGACCCCGATACGTCTCTCCTCTACGCGCTGCGCGAGGAACTGGGCTTGACCGGAAGCAAATACGGTTGCGGCGAGGGGCAATGCGGCGCGTGTACTGTGCTTGTGGATGGGACGCCGCGGCATTCGTGCTTGTTCCCTGTTGGTGGTGCGGCGGGGAAATCCATTACTACCATCGAAGGCCTGGAAAAGCATGGGGCGCTGCATCCGGTGCAGGAGGCGTTTCTGGGCGCGGGTGCGTTTCAGTGCGCGTATTGCACATCAGGAATGATCATGAGCAGCGTGGCTCTGCTGCAGAAAAATTCCGATCCATCGGCGGCGGAGATTGCGCAATCGCTGCAAGGGAATATTTGCCGTTGTGGGACGCAGACGCGCATTGTCGCGGCGGTGCAGCAGGCCGCGAAAGCGATGCGAGGGTCGAGGCGATGAGCGAATCCGAAACCAACCTGCTGATCGAGCCGGAGCGGTATGAGTTTGCGGCGCAGCCGATCCACCGTTTCGACCTGCAGCGGCGTGACTTTTTCAAATTGCTAGGCGCGGGCATTGCCGTGTTTTCGGTTGCGAAGGGCGCGGCGGGCGGACAGGAATCCGGCGGTGCGCGTGGCTTCCACGGTGAAGAGGCGCCTAAAGACATAACTTCCTGGCTGCACATCGGCCAGGACGGCAAGGTCACGGTCTTCACCGGCAAGGTAGAGATTGGGCAAAACATTCGGACTTCGCTGGCGCAGTCGGTGGCCGACGAGCTGCGTGTGCCGTTCGAAAGCGTGACCATGGTGATGGGCGACACCGAGCTGACACCCTACGACATGGGGACGTTTGGCAGCCGCAGCACGCCGTACATGACGCCGCAATTGAGGCGAGCGGCTTCGGCGGCGCGGGACGTGCTGGTGGCGGAGGCGGCTAAGAAATGGAACGTCGTCGCCAGCGGGCTGGTGGCTCGCGACGGGAAAGTTGACGAACCTGCGTCTGGGCGATCACTTTCGTATGGCGAGCTGGCGGCAGGGAAAGCGCTCGCGCAGGATATGCCGGACGCCGATCCGATCACGCCAGCGGCACAATGGACGGTGGCGGGAAAACCGCAGGCAAAAGTGGATGGGCGAGCCTTTGTCACTGGGAAACACCAGTACACCGTTGATTTGCGTCCGGCGGGGATGCTCCACGGGAAGGTGCTGCGAGCGCCATCGTTCGGGGCGACGCTGGTTTCTATCGACACCAAGGCGGCGGAAGCTATGCCGGGCGTAACCGTAGTTCACGATGGAAATTTTGTGGGGGCCGCTGGGCCCACCGAGGGAGCGGCGGCGAAAGCGATTGCGGCGATGCGCGCCGAGTGGAAACAAACCAAGCAGCTTTCCGGCGCAGGGCTTTTTTCGTATTTGAAGAGCAATGTCGAGGATGGCGACGGGAATCGAGATAAACGCGAAACAGGGTCGATCGACGACGGCTTGTCGCGAGCGGCGCACCGTCTTGCGCAAACGTACACAGTGGCGTACATCGCGCACGCGCCGCTGGAGCCGAGGGCTGCCGTTGCGGAATGGGCGGACGGCAAGCTCACGGTCTGGACGGGAACGCAGCGGCCTTTTGCCGTGCGCGACGATCTTGCCGAAGCATTCCCTGTAGCAAAAGATCGCGTTCGCGTGATCGTGCCGGACACCGGATCAGCTTATGGCGGCAAGCACACGGGCGACGCGGCGCTGGAAGCGGCTCGGCTGGCGCGCGCGGCGGGTCATCCGGTCAAGGTGGTGTGGACCCGGGAAGAAGAATTCACGTGGGCTTACTTTCGCCCCGCCGGAGTGATCGACATCAAGAGCGGTGTCGCCGCAAACGGTGCGCTGACGGCATGGGAATTTCACAACTGCAATTCGGGAGGCGCCGGAATCGGCACGCCTTACCGCGTCGCCAATTCCCGCATTCAGTTCCATGCGACGAATTCACCGCTGCGACAGGGTTCCTACCGAGGGCTGGCCGCGACGGCCAACCATTTCGCGCGCGAATCGCACATGGACGAGCTGGCGCACGCCGTGGGAATGGATCCGTTGGAATTTCGGCTGAAGAATATCGCGGATACACGGTTACGCGACGTGTTCCAGGCGGCGGCAAAGTCGTTTGGCTGGCCCGGGAAAAAGTGGAAAGACGGACAGGGTTTCGGCATGGGCGGCGGGATCGAGAAAAATGGCTACGTGGCGACCTGCGCGGAAGTGGCGGTCGATCGCCGCTCGGGTGACGTGCGGGTGCTGCGGATCGTGACCGCGTTCGAATGCGGAGCCATCGTCAATCCGGACGGCCTGCGCAACCAGGTGATCGGCGCGAACATCATGGGACTTGGCGGCGCGCTGTTTGAGGCGGTGGAATTCGACAATGGCCGCATCACGAATCCGCATTTTGCGGGTTATCGAGTGCCACGCTTCCGCGACGTCCCCGAAATCGAAGCGGTCCTGCTGGACCGGAGGGATATTCCTTCGGCGGGCGCGGGCGAGACGCCGATTGTGGGAATTGCGCCGGCCATCGGCAATGCGATCTTCGACGCCACCGGAGTTCGGTTGCGAAGTCTTCCTCTTGTTCCCCAGGGCCTGAAGGCTTAGGCCAAGCTAAAACAAGGAAAAATTGAGGTTTTCTCCCGGCCCGGCCGCGGGGGGCTGCACTTGGTTTTCGCTTACAGCATGACTGGCCGGGAGGTCAGTTGTGACCCGACTGCAAGAGACGAAATAATGGAGGTAGCGAAGTGTGTTGTGCGGCTTTTCCGGGTCAGATTGCCGGGCGCAAACGATGCTAAATGGTTCGAACAAAAAGACAGCGGGCGGACGCGCCGGCCGGAAGTGGGCGAAACCGCGAGCGGTGCGGCGGTGCCCCTTCGTGGCTTCGGTCGAGGTGACCGAATTGCGGTCAGGAACCCGACTTTCGGCGCGAACATCCGAAGTGGGACTCGGTGGCTGTTATGTGGACGCACTGAATCCCTTTGCGAACGGGGTTCAAGTGAAGCTCCGGATCGTTCGGGACCAAGGAGTTTTCGAAGCTACGGCGAAAGTGGTCTATTCCGACCCGAGCTTCGGGATGGGGCTGTCGTTCACGGAAATCGCGCCGGAGCAGCGTTTAATTTTGGAGAATTGGCTGGAAGAGATCGTGCTGCAGCTTCGGCCAGTTGCCCAGTAGTTCCTTCCGAAGTGTCTTTCTTAGGGTTTTCGCTCTAACGAGGTCCCACAGACCTTGCCTAGCTGGCAGGAGGTGCTCTGTCTTAAGCAGGCGGGGAACTTGAGGCAATTCCCGTTTCGACATGGAAGATCAGTTTGGAATTTGTTTATCAGCCGAGAGGTTCGTTGTGCACGCATCGAAAACGCCCAAGTCAATGGAGGTTCAAGTATTTCCAATGTTCTGTCGATGGTCTGAATGGAGCATCGCGCCGCATCTGTTGGCAGCTTGCATGCTTCAGGTTCGAAACGAGGCCGATTTTTTCAGACTCGAAAGGGGAACCATGAGAACGCGGGAACAAGTGAGAACGCCGGAGGCGAGAACGGCGATGAAGAGCGCGAGTGCGGCAAGTCCCCATTGGGTAGGCAGCTGTGCGGCAAACGGGGAGCATGCAAAGCAGTGTGGCGCGGGAACGGGACCGCGGTTCACGGCCGAGGAGTCGATTTTGCTGCGCAGCCTGGCAAGCGGCAATACTGTCAAGGAGATGGCTGGGCAATTGCGATTGCCACGGGAGTCGTTGTTCCGGCTGCTGGGCGATTTGCGGAGGAAGACGGGTGTGGCCGACGACACGGCATTAGCGGTGTGGGTGCTGCGAAATACGGGAAGTTTGGAGCGGCGGAGTGGCAGTGACCGATAGATCGCAGTGGGGCGGCGACGGCTCGGCGGCAGCTAAGCTATACTGCCCGCCGAGGTGAATCATGCCGAATTTACAACCGGAACAAGCGCTGCTGGCGCTGAACATGGCGCTGCCGGCGATTCAGAGAGAGCACTTGACCACTCGCAGCGTGATTGAAGCCGTTCCGCCGAACAATGGCGACTACCGGCCGGAGCCGGTGGCGAAGACGGCGCTGGAATTGGCCTGGCACATCGTGGCCGCCGAGCACAGGTTCTACTCGGGCGTGGCCGCCGGGGAACTCGACTTCACGCCGAGGCCCAAGCCAGACAATCTAAAAAATTCGGCGGATATCGGGAAATATTACGGGGAGTTGTTCGCCAAGGATCTGGAAGCGTTGAAGAAAGTGTCCGGCGAACAGCTGGCGAAGATGATCGATTTTCGCGGGATGTTCCAATTGCCGGCCGTCGGATTTCTCGACCTCGGCTTGCGGCACTCGATTCATCATCGGGGGCAATTGTCTGTGTATTTGAGACCCGCGGGCGGTAAAGTTCCGGCAATTTACGGCGAAAGCTACGATTCGGCTGAAGCGAAGAGGGCGGCTGGGACGGCTTAGAGTCGATCGGAACTCGAACCGGAAAATTCGAAATGCTGCTCGCTCGATTGAGCTGAATATAACGCAACAGAGGCCGCGACTTCATCGCGGCCTCTTGTTTCATGCAAGTAAGTTTTGCGATGGCGCGATGGTTCGCCCTACAACCCTACCGAGGTGCCGCGGGCGCGATCCGCTTTGTCGACCGAGGCTTCGCCGGTGGAGGAAACATCTTCGCCGCCGGTGCCTTTGAGAATTTGCTTCGAGCGGGTTACTTCATCCGAAGTGGAACAATGGACCGAGAGCAGGATGCCGCCCTTCTGGATGATGCCTTCGTAACGCTTGGCCTCAAATTCGGGGATGCCCAAACCGACCAGCGCGCCGGTCAAACCGCCAACTGTGCCGCCGACTCCCATGCCCGCCAGAGTGGCCATGATGGGTCCCGCGGCGATGAGTGGACCGACGCCGGGAATAGCCAGAGCGCCGATTCCAGCCAGAAGTCCCAGCGCTCCGCCCAGCAAGGCTCCCGTGCCCGCTCCGGTCGTTGCGCCTTCCGGTGCCTTCGTAGCTTTTTCCGTACCGATTTCACGCGTTCCGAGATTCTCCGGCAGGAGGACAGAAATATCCCCCGCGGCAAATCCCCCGTTCACTAAGGCTTCAGCGGCCTGTTCGGCGCCGTTACGAGTCGAATAAATCCCGAACACTGCGGTTTTCTTGTCGGCCATTTGCGTTTTCTCCTTGTGAAATTTTCAACCGTCTGCGGATCCGAATATTGTTAAGACTGGCGCCGGTCAGGACTTCGGCGGCGCTATATGCAAGTGATTCGTCACGTTTCCATCACCCGCCACGGCAGTGGCCTTAGCCTCGATGGCAGCCTTCTCGTCCTCAGACCGCACCGGTCCTCGCAACGTAACTTTGCCATCCTGGCTGATGATCTTGATGTTGTGTGCGTACATGGAAAGCGACTTGTCGTCGTGAAGAGCCATACGAATCTTCTTTGTAAGGTCGCGGTCAGCGGGATTCATTTTTTGCTGGTCGGCGGTGGGTGCATTTGTGTTCTGGTTGGCCTTGCTATTGTCCGGGGCGGTTTGTTGCGGGTCCTGATGCGACATCATCTCCGCGGGCATGGATGCCCCGAGCAACAGGCAAGAACCCAGCACCAGCACTTCTATCCCAAGTTTTCTGTAAAGGGTCATAGGCTCTCCTGACGCTTGAAACGATAGGCCGAACGGCGGCGAGCGGGTATCGGGCGAAGGGTGTAATCGGGATAGGAAAATCGCGGTAGGCAGTGGGAAACAAACTAGGAGTAACTACGTTACCCGGGTTGCGAATACGCGGCGAGCTTCGTGGTGAACCGGGGAGAGAACAGGCAATATTTTTGGTGACGATGCTTTCGATCGTGGCTTGGAGGCTTGTAGGGTTGGGCGGCGGCCCAGGAAGCGGTTCGCGTGGATGTGAATTTGGTGAACGCAATCAAGCGAGCCGGATTGACGGTGCGTTCGAAAACTGGATACTTCTCGCGTTAAAAACTCGTTCGCGGATTCCCCATCACGTTCGCGGAGCCGCGGCCGCGTTAGGCGCGGCGGGGACAGCGTTCAGTAAAACAACCAACGTATAGACTCCCAGCATAACTCCGAAAGGCAGTTCGGGAAGCGAGATGAGCGCGGCAACCACAGCAAGAACACGCGCGGCGCGCTGTCCGGCAAGAAGCGCGACCCCGGCCAAAATTCCGAGGACGCCACACGCTGCGGACCAGATGATGATTCCGATGTAGACGAGATGAAAGACGGCCATCAGGGAGAAAGGATCGGGCACGCGGGTCAACAAAGCGCCGAACATGACCGTCGCCGTGGTCGTGAAGGCGATCAGCCACAAGGTCATGGCCAGGCGAAGCACGCCGTAGACAATCCAGCAGGCGCCGAGAACCTTGGAATGAACGATTGTCAGGCTTTGGCTGCGGTAGAAAAGCGGTACGTCCGAGGTCATATTTCCTCCTGGCGCGATCCGAGCTTTCCGTTGACCGGCGTATGGCTATTTCTTGGCTCTGGTGCGACGGCTAACGGCGCGCTTGGCGCGGCCGATAGTGCGACGCGCGGTGCGCGCGACTCTGCTTTTCTTGGCACTGTTCTTTGCACTGCGCGCGGCTCGCCGGACCTTGTGGACGACCTTCTTGCCTTCGCGCTTCGCACTGCCGGTGACGTTGTGCCCCGAGAGTGCTTCCTTGGCGGCGCCGGCAGCGGCATCCGCCTTGGCAGCGATCGCACCCAGTGTCGAACCGATGGATTCCGCGACACTGATGAGAATGGCCTGATCCTTTGATTTATGCGTGCGAGATGTCTTCATGATGGCTGGGCTCCTTTGATGTTGAGTGTGAGAAGCGTGCTTTGCGAACGACATCCAGAGACTGTACCCGCGACTGGCTCGCATGATTGAACCTGGCGCCACCCATCGCAGAGGCGGCATCGTGCCGACTTGCTAGACGGGTCTGCGGCCCTGGATTACGCGAATCAAGATAACGATGATGGCCAGCACCAGCAGGATGTGAACGAATCCACCCAGCGTGTACGAGGTGACCAGACCCAGCAGCCACAGGATGATCAGGATTACCGCAATCGTCCAAAGCAGATCCATTTTTGCGCTCCTTCCATAGATTCGTGTACGAGATTCAGCCACAAGCCCAGTGATACGGAAACGCCTTTGCCGTTAGGACGATGCGTTGCGGGCATCGCGATAAGCTCCTTCGGCGGTGTCGGCAACCTCATTTACGAAGTCCTTGGCGTCTCCCATGTTCTTGCGTACCCGGCGAATCACGGTCTTGCCGCGATCGGCCACGTCGTCCAGACCGTCTTGCGCCGCGCCGCGAATAAGCTCGCGGGTATCCTCTCCCGATTGCGGGGCGAATAGAACGCCGAGAGCAGCGCCAGCACCCAAACCAATGGCAAATGCGGAAAAGACCTGCGGCCATGCATTGCGACGACGAATCATGACTCTCTCCTGTATTAGCTTCTACTCATGCTTCTGCTTATGTGTGCTCTTGTTTGTGCGACCGATACGAGTCGGCGCACGATAGCGCGGCCACCCTACGGCGAACATCGGGTAAAGGACGTAGTGGTCACCCGCATGTTCGTGTAGGCTTTGGAGGTACCGGTAGGAAGAAGCATCCGTCCTAGGCCTCATTTCGGGTTGCTCCCTTGGAGTTCGCAACAATTTGCTGGCTTCCCTGATCGAAGACGAAATAATCTCCTGGGATTTTTGTGTGAAGTTCCAACAACCGAGTTTTGGCTGCCTCAAGACTGGAAGCGGTTTCCAGCCAGATAAAGCAGCCATCGAGATGACGTTTTAGGATATCGAAAGGCTCAGCAGGCACTTGTTCCTTTCCACCTCAGCAACCTAGTTGTGCGGTGGAAGGAGCAGTCGGGTTGACGGAAAATTGCATTTTTACAGACTGGCAAACGGCGATTGTCCGGCCAAGGTGTCAATGCCCAAAGTTTGTCGGTAGAAGTAGAAATAGTCGCGCGGGAAAACGTAGAGGAAAACTTGGTGGAGCCGGTGGGATTCGAACCCGCAAATGTATGGAAACAAGGGGTTTTGCGGAGCGACCCGGCCTTCCAAGATGTTGAAAAGCACGGATGGGAATTCTTAGTGCCTCCTTGATGCCCCAAGAAATCTGCAGTGAAGCTGGCACAAATATTTTCGAGAAATGTTACTCAAGCCGGAACAGATCGTGGGGCTGCGGCGGCAAATTGAAGTGATGAAGCCTATTCTCTTTGCTCCTATTGAGACCTTAGATATGCCTCCAGTTCTGTCCGCCCCGCGTGATGGGCCCAGTCTGCAGGTGTCCCATGCCAGAGCACATCCTTGATGTCTAATCTCGCGCCTCGTTCTACAAGAAGCCGAACGACGCTTTCGTGGCCTGCCCAGACGGCTTGATGCAGAGGCGTGGAGTGAGAGTGGGCTCCGGGAGGGTTGTACCGATTTGGATCTTGTCCCGCCTCCAGTAGCAATCTGACGATTTCTAGGTGACCAAACTGGGACGCCAAAGCGAGTGACAGATGGCGATCCTGCTTGTCGCAAGTGCGATGCAAGTGGCGGAATTCGTCCACCCGACCAAGCGCTGCCGCGACAGGAGGATCCAGTCGAGCGCCGCGCCTGATCAACGCGTTCACTGCTTCATGTTCCCCGTGGCACGCCGCGCCACGCAAGGCGCTGTCTGGGTCCGCTCCGTGATCACAAAGCAGATCAATCAAGGGGATTTGCACGTGGCATTCTCGCGGCACCCTTCCAGTGGAGACCAGTCCCAGAGTTTCGTTCGTTGCGGATCGCTCCACGCCCGCGTCGAGGATGACACCGGCTATCTGTACGATATTGTCAGGTAGTGTGCCGCGACGAATGGGGTTCTCCGCGATGAACTCCAGCAGCGTCGGTCTTTGGAAGTAATTTCCACCCTCAAATAAAGCACGCTGATGCGTTAGATTCGGATGCTCTTTGAGGTGAAGGCGCAACCCTCCTGTATCGCCGGCGTCTACAAGACTCACTGCACGGCGAAGCGCAGCATCTTCTATGCGGTCGTGATACGGCAGGTTGACGTAACCGCCTGCGGAACATTTCTCGATATGTTCCTTGAGTCGCGCCCAACTTCCGAATCCGCGCTCCCGGGCGATGATCAACTGGGCTTCACTGAGTTTCAGGGTTGCGTGAGAGATATCCGCATCTGTCTTGCCATTGAATCGAGGGTGGAATTCCCTGATACGCTGTACGGCTGCGAGATCGTGTGCAGCGTGGAGTTTCACGAGATCGCGCGCCTGGTGCTTTAGATGGTCCAGGTCGGGATTGGGCGGGAGCGGTCTAACGGGCATAACGAACTTCCTTTCGTGTGTCCAGGTCCGCATTCTGTGGACAGAAAGTCAGTTCGTGAAATGAATTGTCAAAACAAGGTGGACTTCTGTCCTTCCCGCGGACCGGATGCGCCCTTTACGCAACTGGAGAATACCAATCGGCCTGACATGATCGCAAGGTCTACGAGATCGAAGCCGACGCCGTCGCATTTGGCGTTTGCAGCGCGATCGAGCTCGAAACGGGGCAGCTCAGCCTTCTCCAAAAAGGGCTGACGAGTTCAAACTTGAACGCAAGGAGAACTTTCAGGAATGGGCAACAGTGAGCGGTTTTCGCCGATGTTCTTTGGTGGAGCCGATGGGA
>Ga0182018_10003176_pt1 | contig 15130 bp, 12 predicted proteins | sample 812P2MmetaG_FD_120490 | JGI IMG/M metagenome (GOLD analysis project Ga0182018, IMG submission 120490) | Permafrost microbial communities from Stordalen Mire, Sweden - 812P2M metaG | ecosystem: Environmental > Terrestrial > Soil > Wetlands > Permafrost | place: Sweden: Stordalen | collected...
GCGGCGCCTTCGGTCACGGACGCATTCTCCATCATTTGGGTGTTGATGATCACCAGCGCCAACCGCGGTCCGTGGCCGTTGGACGTGCCCGTTTCCGACCTGAGGCGCGGAGGCCTCCCGCATGCCTGTGTGGTTCGGACAAGCAAGATCGCGACGTTCGATTCGCGAATCGCCGATTGGATTGGCGAACTCGCCGAGGCGGATCGAGCCAAGGTCAGTGCGGCGGTTCGCACGATATTGGGGACTGTTACGGCGGTTGACGCGCCATGAAACGGTCAGGCCGGCCTGGATCCATAAAGTGCGGAAATATCGAATCTGACATTTGGAATTGAAATTGCCGAGAATGATGCTGGGTGGCGTGGGGTATCGCCGCGCGACAACCGGTCAACTGGTGATGACCCCACGGGCGATGCGGGAGTGACGTCCATCGCGAGACTCTTGCGGACGAGCGGCATCACCCGCCACGGGACGGGGTGGTGTCAATCGGCGCGGTGGAGGGTTGGTGTTGGACGCGGCGTCGTGGCGCGTGGGCATGCGGCTGGGCCGCGAACCTCCTATGGTAGTTTGTTGGAATCTCCGGGGATGCCTCAATGACGTGTGGGCTGGTGGGCAAACTGAAAATGTTCGATATCCCGTGTTCATTTCGTCCCTGGGTCGAGTGGAGTGCAAATATCGAAGGCTTTGGAGGCGCATGATCGGCATGGTTGCCTTACCCTCATCGTTGCCATATTGTTATTCTCCTTACTAAAAGCCCTTCGTAAGGATAAGTTTCCAATGACTCCGATGGAGGCACCATGTCCGTGGTTGAAAACGACATCCCATCGCCGGGCGGCGGCATATATTACAATGAGAAGTGGAACCTCGATGTCGCCACTTTGTTTCTTGAATATCTAAAACTGGAAGGTGTTTCGAAGGTTTTCGGGGTTCCCGGGGGCGCGATCGTTTATCTGTTGGAGGCACTCGGAAAACAGCGCGATCAATTCGATTTCGTCGTTTGCCGCCATGAAGGTGGCGCGGCCTTTATCGCGCACGGTTATTCCGTCGCGACGCAGGGTCTTGGCGTGGTTCTGACAACGACCGGCCCGGGCGCGATCAACGCGCTGACCGGCGTAATCAATGCGGATGAATGCGGCGCGTCGTTGCTGGTGGTTACCGGCGAGGTGGCACAGCAGTATTTCGGGCGCGGCTACCTGCAGGCCGGCATCGACGCCCGGCTCGACATCGGAGCCATCTATAAGAACTCGGTGCAAAGCAGTGGGTTCGTAACCAGTGAGGCCAACTTCGCGACAGTGCTCGAGAAAGCTCTGCGCGATGCGCGTTCGATTCCCGGATCGGCGACCCATATCAGCATTCCCGCCGACGTCGCGGCGCAACGCGTTCTCACGCCCCGGGGCAAGGACGCCCAGGGGAATGTCAGAGTTCTGGTACCAAATTCCACTGAGAGATATCGAGCGGCGCCAGGTGGAACCGATACGGTCAAGGTCGGTCTTGCCTTGGACGCGCTGGCCGCCGCCCAACGTCCCCTGCTCTTCCTCGGCAACGGATGCAGGGATGCTCTTCGCGAACCCAGCCGAATGGCCGCGTTCACCGCGCTGGTGGAGCGCTTCGCGTTTCCGGTGATGACCACCCCCGACGCGAAGGGGATATTTCCGGAATCTCACAAGTTGTCGTTACGTAACTACGGTATCTCGGAATGCCTCTGGCCGAGATCCTATATGACGCCGGAAGGGAGCCCACCTTATGACGCCTTGATGGTGATTGGTTCCAGCCTGGGCGAATTCGCGACATCAATTTCCGCCGCCGATTTTTACAGTACGACGTTGGAGCCGTCTGAACATTTTATACAGGTGGACCTGAATCAGGGTGTCATCGGGCGCAATTTTCCGGTGACGCTGGGGATCGTCGCGGAGGCCGGTGCGACGATCGACGCGCTCTGTTCGCTCGCCGGCGGCTTGCCGCCACCATCCGGCGCTTTATCTCGCCTGAAACTCATCGCCGAGATCAAGAAAGATCCGGGGTCCGCTTTCGAAGATCCGGCCGCGCGGGCCTCCGGCGCGGTCCCGCTCAATCCCGCCGCGATCGTCGCCGTCATCAACGAGGAAGTCGACGAGGGACACATCTTCATCGACTCTGGAAATTGCGTCGGATGGTCACTGCATTACATGGTGATCGACCCGCCGGTTCAGTATCACATCGGCCTCGCCATGGCCCCCATGGGTTCCGCGGTGGCGGCCATCGGGGCCAAAATGGGCGCTCCGGAGCAGACCTGCGTCGCCATCACGGGCGATGGCGCGTTTCTGATGCATGGGACGGAACTGTCGACCGCCGCGCAGCACGGGGTGGGAGCGGTGTTTGTCGTCTTATACGACAACGATCTTGGCATGGTCACCCAGGCCATGGGCCTGTGGTTTCCGCCCGCGGAGCAGTGGCAGGGCCCGTATCGCCTGGGTGCGCCGGATCTGGTGAAATTCTCCAAGAGCCTTGGAGCCCAGGCGACCCTCGTGACCGCGACCCAGGGCACGGCGGAATTTCGGACGGCGTTGCGCCGCGCTCTGCGGCGCGCCGATAAGGACAAGCAGCCCCAGGTCGTCGTTGCCACGATCGACGCGACGGCGAAGCCGCCATACGGCTTTCCCCGTCTTGATGCTCCGGCTGGCGGCGCTTCGGCGTGACCTGAGCAGAACGCCAAACGGCGAATGTCATGACAAACACGGACGATCACAACGATATCCTGGACGTGGCGATCGTGGGCGCCGGCGTTTCCGGCGTATACAGTGCCTGGCGGCTGATCACGGAACTCCCGCATGCGGGCGGGCCGCCACACATCGCCGTGTTCGAGTCGAGCGAACGAGTTGGCGGACGGCTGCTGTCTGTCTCCCCGCCCGGCGTTCCGAAAACGCTTGTCGAACTGGGTGGCATGCGATTCATCTCGGAGCATCGCAGGGTCCAGACTTTATTGCGGAATTTCGGTATCGCCACGGCCCCGTTCCCGGTCCACGAGCCGCAAAATCTGGCTTATCTTCGTGGCCATTGCCTCCGCATGCAGGATTTGGCGACACCGGAGAAATTGCCATACAAATTCAATCTGGACGAGTGTGCACCGTCAACGTTGGCGGAGGGTTTCACGGCCTTCGCCGCGCGCCGGTTGCTGCGGCTTTTGTTTGGCAAGGATATCGATCTCGCCAATGTGGATTGGCCGGATGTCCAGCGGAAGAGGCTTGATGGGAAGCTGCTGCGCGATTACCCGCTACGGTACGTTTTGCAGCGGTTCCTTAGTAACGAAGCGCTACGCTTCGCCGATGATTCCAGCGGCTATGACACGATTCTGACACAATGGAACGCGGCGGATGGATTGCCATGGAACCTCAGTGACTTCGGCAAGGACGTGACTTATTTCCGTGTGCCGGGTGGTTTCGATGTCCTGCCGCGCAAGATCGCCGAGCGATTTGTCGCGGCCGGTGGAACGCTTTGTCGCCATAGCCGCCTGACCGCGTTCGATGAGATCCCATTGGACGGCGGCCAACAGGGTGTCGAACTGCGCTTCGCCAGGGGTGGAGGCGCCCCGGCCATCGTGAAGGCCCGCCGCCTCATCCTCGCGATGCCTCGCAGGTCGATTGAGTTGCTCCAACCAACCGGTGCGGTGCTGGGGCGTATGGTAACGAACGATCCGGTACGACGACTCATCGGCTCGGTCACACCGATCCCCTTGTTCAAACTGGCGCTATGTTACAGTTATCCCTGGTGGCAAACACTCGATCCGGTTCAGGTCGGTGGCGGGCCACCAGTGCGGCGGATCACCGCCGGGGAGTCGATTACCGACCTGCCAGTGCGGCAATGCTACTACTGGGCTGTCGACGCGGAGACCCAGAACGCCGTGATCCTCATTTACGACGACGGCACAAGCAGCGATTATTGGGCTGGGTTACGCGACCGGACAAAGTCCAGGTCGTTCAAGGGCGATGGGCCGGCGGAGGTTGATCAACCCGCGAGTGCCAAGTGGACCAGACACCCAGCGCCTGAGCCGATGGTAGCCGAAGCCCATCGTCAACTTCTGGAAATGCATGGTGTCGCCGGCCGGCCTGACATTCCGCTGCCCTACGCCGCCGCCTACCGCGACTGGGCCGAGGATCCCTATGGCGGCGGGGCCAATTTCTGGAATGTGCACGCCGACAGCGATCAGGTCGCGCGAGACATTCTGCAGCCGAAACCGTCCGTGCCCGTGTACATCTGTGGCGAGGCTTATTCGCATTACCAGGGTTGGGTCGAAGGCGCGCTGGAAACCGCGGATGCGTTGTTGAATTCGCATTGGGGACTTCCCCAGCGCGTCTTTTGAACAATATCCAGCGCTATCAGCTCCGAGGAGCAGCGCCTGAGACAAGATGGCAACGCAACGTTTCCATTAAGAGTGCCGCCATATGCTCGGTGAGGGTGAAGCCCAGTGAACCGCCAGTACCAAACGTGAACGAAAGAACCAGGTCGCCTTCTTGATTGTGCCGGGCGAGATTCCACCAGGTGACCGCGAACCTTCCGGTTCCATCTCCATTGGGGCGAAGCATCCGTTCCCTCTCGTTCAGCGCATGCGCCGCGTGATCGATCAGGTGGGGCAACTCGTCGCTCGGAAAACCAAACGTCAAAAGGTTGCCTAGTGAGTCCCGGAGGGTCAGAGCCAGGTGGTCACCGTCCTCGGTCACGGCGGAAGTAGCGACCTCCTCAATCATTGTCGCGGCGATCTTCATTTACGGCCCCTCTAAAACATAAGGAAACGGAGCAGCGCCGGCACGCTGAACACGGATACAACGGTCGACACGACGACCAGGCTCGCGACTTCTTCCGGCTGGTTGTTCCAGCGTTGCGCAAACAAATAGTTGTAGACGGCAACTGGCATCGCACATTGCATGATCAGCACCGCGCGAGTGGTGACATCGAGATCGAACAGCGATGCGATCAAAATTCCGACACCCGCACCGGTTCCGATGCGCAACACGGACAAGGCAATCGCACGGCTCATCATCACCACCTGCAACCGTGCGAGCGAGGCTCCCAACATCAGTAGCATGAGTGGTATCGTCATGCCGCCTACAAGAGAGATAGTGTTGGTGAACCAGAGCGGCAGCGGAATGTGCCAAACGGAGACCGCCACGCCTAACAGAACCGCGTAGATCAGCGGTAACCGGACCACGCCGCGCCAATTCGTCGTGCCGGCGGCGATTGCCTGGCCCACGGTGAACTGGCCAATCATGCAGATGGCGTAGAAGACGATCGCATAACCCAGCCCCGTTTCACCGAAAGCATAGGCTGCGAGTGGCAAGCCGAGATTTCCGTTGTTTGGGAACGTCAGCGACGGAAGGAAGGTCCTTACTCGAAGATTGGTCAGCCGCAGCGCCACTACCGCCACGAGTGCGAAACAACCGAGCGCGGTTGTTGTCGCGAGTGCCATCACGGCAAAGTTCGCCGGTGCGATCGAGGTCTTGGCGAAGGTAGCGAAAATCAGACAAGGCGTACCGATATCCACCACCAACGGGGTGATCATCGCATTTTCGAGCTGCCGTCCGGATCGGACCCAGACCAGGCCCAAACCGACAGTTGCCAACACAGGAATGACGGCGGCCAGGATTGGTTCGAGCAAGATTGGTACTCCAGATTCCCGTTACGACAAGCATCCCCGAAGGGCCGGTTTCCAGCTATGATCAAATAGCCAAACTCGTGGCTTTCGCGCCTGACGCCATCTCGTCCACATTCTTACGCCTATACGCTGTGTCGTGGTCTCGGCCTGGTCTTCTTGAATCGTTCATCACACCTCCCGCCGTGCGCGTCACCGCGGCGCACCGATCTCCGTTGGTCTGACCGCGAGCAGCCGCCGCCACCAACCAGCGGATATGTCTGAGTTGAGTGGGCGCCATCGATGCCGCGGCGGGCTATCCCACCAATAACGATCATACCATGTCGCGCGCTGACGTTCCGGAAACTCATCCATCCAGTACAGATAGTACCATCCTAGTTCGGGTCGTAAGGGACACATGCTTCTCTCTCCCTCGATCGTAAGGCGAAACTCGCGTATCGTTGTGCCAGCCATGCGCACACGAGAAGTTGCGAAAGATAATACATCATGGTGGGCAAAAGCATCGATCCCGCGGCTTCCCCGGCGAACAGCACGTTCGCGATCGGAACGGCGCTGATCAGGGATTTTTGGGATCCACAAAACACCACCGCGGCCTCGTCGGCGGTGGAAAGGTTAAATGCCTGGCTTGCGAAAGCCGCGGCAAGCAACCCGCCCGCCAACAATAGCGCCACGAAGAGACCAAGAACTCCCATCATCCGCAACGGCACCTGATGCCAGATATCGTGCAGGACGGCCGCGCTGAACGCGGTATACACCACCAATAGTATGGACCCTCTGTCAGTGACGGCGAGAATCGCGCGATTGCGTGCGGCCCAGGCCCCGATCCATGGCCGTAGAAGATGCCCGATTACAAATGGAACCAACAAACGCAGGGCGATTTCCCACATCCCGTTCAGGTTGTTATGGCCGCCGTGGAGACTCGATATCACTCCAAACATGAGCGGTGTGATCACCATGCCCGCGATATTGGACATGGTCGCCGAACAAACGGCTCCCGCCACGTTTCCCTTGGCGATTGAAGTCAATGCGATCGATGATTGTACCGTGGATGGCAAAACGCACAGGAACATCACACCCATCCAGAGCGACGCGGGGAGCGTCGATGGCAGCGCCATAATCATGATCAACCCAAGCAATGGGTAAAGTCCAAAAGTGATGGACGCCGTTATCAGGTGGAGTCGCCAGTGGATCACACCATCTATGATATTGCCCCGGGACAGGCGCGCGCCTTGTAGAAAGAATAACGCGGAAATCGCGATGTAACCCAGCGTGTGGAAAATTCGCGCGCCTGATCCATGGCAGGGCAGAAAAGTCGCCGCCGTCACGACACAAATCAGCGAGACCACGAACGCGTCCGGCCTTGGAAATCTGATGTTGCCGGCCTGAATGGCAATCCGTTGCAAGGACGTCACCGCCGCGTACATCGAATGCGTCCTTCCGCCGTTAAATTATCGCGAGGACGCCACGACGGCATCGTTCGCGCGATCGCATTCCGCCGCGACTCTTCAATCGCCGGTGTCGCCGACCACCGTTCCCTCGCCCGCGAACAGGGCCCGTGCCTCGGGGCTGGCGGCCTGTAGCGCCAGCATCGTCGCGCCCGCGAGGAGCAACGCCCCGGTGGCCACGCCAAGGCGGCGACACCAAAGCGACGCCATGTTCCGTTTCGGGATACTGGTGTGAGCGTTCATCAACACTATCATAATCCAGGGCTCCGGTTTTTCATTCTGCTACAGAATCTTATTGTCAGAATCAGAGAAAACTCGCCGGCCACGCGAGGTGCGCGGCGATCGGCGGCGGCCGCTGGTACACCAGGACGGACGCGAGAATGGCCGAGGACCCGAGCGCCACAATCGCTGCCATCGGTGAAGCCTGGGCGCTAACGACCGTTGCCGGATCGCGGCGCAGGGTAATGGGGGCCGGTTCATCTGTCCTGTCCCTCGCGTGTTGTTATCATCGCGGACACTGGCCGTTTCGCCCCAGGTCGGCGATGCAAGCGCGATAAAAAAACATTAAACGTTCCAAATCGCACCTCTCGCGCCGACGCGCCTTCGGGGCATCACCTGACGCCGATTGACAACCGTCCACGTCTGCCGGACCTTGCTCGGGGGGAAGCGCCGCATGATGGCCGCCCGTGTGTCTGGAGAAAGGGGCTGGCATCTATCCCAAAGGGGTTTTGATGAACGCTGGGGGTCAAAACCAGTCCTTTGTATTCGGCCCATTTCGGTTCGTGCGCGGGGGTGGCGTCCTTTATCGCACCACCCCGGAGCGAGACTGGGTCCTGGTCTCGGTCGGGTCGCGGGCGTTGGACGTTCTCGCGGTCCTACTCGGGCGTCCCGGCGAACTCGTTTCGAAGTCGGACATCATGACACGGGTTTGGCCAGATACCGTGGTGGAGGAAGGCAACCTCACGGTACAAATCTCAGCGCTGCGGAAAGCGCTCAACGCGGGCGGGGCCGGGAACGGATGGATCGTGACGGTGCCGGGACGCGGCTACCGCTTCGCCGGTCAGGTGCTCAAGGAGACCGATGCTCCAAAGCCCGCGATGCCGCCTCCCGACAAGCCATCCATCGCGGTGCTGGCATTCATCAATGCGAGTGGTGATCCCGCTAAGGAATATTTTTCGGACGGGTTCGCCGAGGACCTCACCATCGCTCTGTCTCGTAACCGCCGTTTTTTTGTCATCGCCCAACAATCAAGCTTCAGCTACAAGGGAAGCGATACGAGCATCCGCGTTTTGGCCCGCGAACTGGGCGTTCGGTACGTTGTCAAAGGGAGTGTCCGGCTGGCCGCCGGACGGCTGCGGATCGCCGTTCAACTCGTCGAAGCGGAAACGTCCGTTAATATCTGGGTAGAAAATTACAGTATCGAACCGAATAGCATCTTCGCGCTCCAGGATGAGATTACCGCGGCGATCGCCGCTTCCATAGAACCATCGATTTCCATGACGGAGTACGAGAACGCGAAACAAAAGCCTCCTGAATCGCTTGACGTCTGGGAAGCATATCACCGTGGCCTGTGGCACTATTATAAAAGCACCGCCCCGGAAAATGAGAAGGCACGCGAATTGTTCATTCGCGCCACGGAACTTGATCCGACGTTCTCCGCCGCCTACCAGGGCCTTACGCTGACCTGGCTCGACGAAGCGGTCATTTACGCGAACCGTGACGCCCGGGAGGCCGCGGCCGAAGCCGAAGCACCAGCGCGCTCGGCGGTCGCGCTCGATCCGAACGATGCGAATGCCCACATCGCGCTCACTTATCTGTTCTTCGTCCGCGGTAACCTCGAGTCGGCCCTGGCCGAGGCCGATTATGGCTTTGGACTCGATCCGAATTGCGCCAGCGTCCATTGGGCGAGGTCCGGTATTCTGGCCCATCTGGCCCGATTTCAGGAAGCCGCCCTGGCGGCGGAGACATTCTTGCGCCTCAGCCCGCGCGATCCACGAGCCTGGAGGGTCCTGTGCCATCTCACCATCGCGGCTTACGCCGAGGGTGATTACGCGCGGGCGGTGGACGTGGCGAGGCGGGGCATAAGCGCCAATCCTTCGCAACCCACGCTCTATCGCTGGCTCAGCGCGGCGCTTGGCCAACTGGGACGCATCGCGGAAGCGCGGGTTGTTATCCGGGACGTCAGCGATCTGCTTGGCACGATGTCTTTTGACTCCTACGCGGCGGTGCAGGGCCCTTGGCTGCGAGATACTGAATACGCCGCTTTGCTTGAGGGCCTGAGAAAGGCCGGTTGCCAATTGACCGGCGCCGGGTGACCTGGAATGACCGCCATGGGCGCGGAACCGGCCGGCCTCGCCGCCGTTCGGGTTTTCCACCTTGGCGATATCCACGCCCATCCAGGCGAGCGCCTCGGTGCAGGTCGGCCCAGTCTCGAACTGCGTCAGGTCGAGGACGCGGATGCCGGTGAGGCAGCCGGGGATGCGGGAGTGACGTCCATGGCGAGACTCCTCTTGGGGACGAGCGGCATCACGCGCCACGGGACGGGGTGGTGTCATTCCGCGCGGCGGCGGGTTGGTTTTGGACGGGGCATCGCGGCGTGTGGGCGTCGGCCCGCCTCTGGAGGTCGGCGTAGCGATTACCTCGTGCATCATGGATATGACCCGACGTAATCGGTGACCCGACGTAATCGGGAAAACGCTTGCCGCGTGATGGAGGACGCCGGCCGCTGACTTCCGTCAGTTCATCGAGCCGTTAGTTTTGTAACCAAAATTTAATGTAAGCCTCCCTTTTCGGGCCCTCAGATCGGCATCCCGTCAGAACGCGGCGTCCTCTCGGCTGGCGCGCGAAGAAACCGTAGGTCGCGAAAGCGGTTTGTAAGTCGCAATGAAAGCGATTTGTAATTCAGTTTGCGTGAAATATCGGCTTCAGGCGGATAATCCGCGCGAATTCTGACCTTTCGCCAACTCGAGCCTGGCTTCGGGTGGCGGTGAAGACAACGCCACACGGAGACCATGCCATGACCGTACATGCCGGCCGGGAGCAACCCGATAACACCGCTTGTGTGTCCAGGAACGACATCGCGGCCAGGTACACGGCGGCGATCCACCGAATCGCGGAAGAGCACCTGCCCTCCGGTCACCGGTTTTTCCAACGCCTGCGCGAGCTTCCCTCGGCGGTCGCCACTGACCCCAACATGCTCGGCCAGATCCATCTTGTGTATCAGGCCGCCATGCATGCGACGCGGGCGGCGGTGTACTTTCTCCCGCATCTCGATAACCCGGCGATGCGCATGCGCAAGCTTCGGATCTTCGTTGATGACGATGGGCTGCCGGGCGGAGACACTCACCACTATCAGCTCACCGCGGCATTCCAGCGGATAGGCGCGAAGCTCGTGCTCGACGACGAAGAGTTCGGCGGCGCGGACGAGCTGTGCGCCCATCTCGATCCGGACACGTCCCGATTTGTCCGGCTTGCCTCTACACTTTACGCGCACTCGCTTGGACCGTGGTGCGTGGTTGAGCTCATGTCCGACGCATGGATGCACTGCCTCGCGGATGCGTTGGCCGCGCATTTCCCCAACATCGTCAAGGAACCCTATTTCGCCGATTGCTTCGCTGAAGGGGTGGAGGAACGCCACGCGGATGAATCACTCGCGGTAACCGGACAGATCCTGCGGAAACGCCCGGATCTTTGGAATGAAACACTCGCCGACGCGAAGCGCATGGCCGAAGCGTTGGACGGCGTTTGGGATCGGCTGGATGAAATCGTCCGGCTGGCGGAGCAACAACACACCAAAAATCCGGCGACGGCATCCAGGCGCGCGACGCCGCGCGTATCGGCACTCGCGGATACGACGGCCTGATCAGGCGGCGGCAATATCAGGCACGCGCGCTGGTGGCGCGGGGGCCTAAGTCCCGGAAGGCGCGCATATGTCACGATTAGTCGCTGGCTGGTTGACGCTGTTCGTGGTTGGAACGGACCTGTTCGTTATCTCGCCGCTCATTCCGTTTCTCTCAAACGACTACCACGTCAGCGTGAGCGCCGCCGGACTGGGCGTCACCGCCTTTTCCGTGGCCTATGTGTTCGCCGCGCCGTTTTTTGGGCGGCTGGCCGACAGTTTCGGCCGCCATCAGGTCCTGATATGGTGCCTGCTGGCGTTCGCGGCGGCGAATCTGCTGACTTCCGCGGCACACGATCTACCGGCGATGCTGATCGCGCGATGCCTGTGCGGTATCGCGGCCGCCGGCGTCACCCCGTCGGTTTACGCTCTGGTGGGCGCGGCGGCGCCCGCCGGAAAGCGCGGCACATGGATCTCCATCGTATTGACCGGATTGCTATTGTCGCTGCCGTTTGGCGCCCCGCTTGGCACCGTGGTCAGTCTCGCCGAGGGCTGGCCAGTCGTATTCGAGGGATTGGCGGGATGCGCGCTCATCCTGGCGTTGCTGAACTTCGCCGTCTGGCGCCGGCCACGGCCAGCCACGGCGTCCGCGCCGCCCGTCACGTCCCGCGCGCCGGACGTGTTTAACGCGGTCACGTTGATACGGGCGCTATCGCCCACGGTGGCCTGGAGCACGGCGCTTTACGGCATGTACACCTACATGAACGCCGGTCTCGCCGAACTTAATTACGGTACCGGACAGATCATGCGGCTGGCCGTCATTTATGGCGGCGCGGCCTTCGCGGGGGCGCTGCTTGGCGGCCGTCTGGCGGACCGGTTGAGCCCCGAGATTTCCACTCGCGCGGGTCTGATCGGGCTGGCGATCTGTTTCATCCTGTTCGATCTTTCGCTCATGGCGCGGCTTGAGTTTCTTGTCGCGCTCGCGTTGGCGTTGACGTCTTTGCTGGCCCAGACGTTCTTTCCGGCCCGGCAATCCTTGCTCATGAGCAAATTTCCGGCGCGCGCCTCCACTGCACTGGCATGGAACAACAGCGCGTTGTTTCTGGGCATGACACTAGGATCGCTGATCGGCGGGCAGGCCATGGCGCTGGGTGGTCTGGAGGCGATCCTGCCAGTCTCGGCATTGCTGGCGATCGCCGGTTGGGCGGCGACCTTCTCCGGCGGCACAACCAAAACGCGCTCCGCCACTCTCGCGCGTCCGCTCCAGGTGAGCGGGAGAGTTCTTTGATCGCGATGCCGGATTCTTCCATGGCGCCAGTTCGCGTATCGCGGCGCGAACCTTAACGAGGGACACGATGCTTCGCAAACCCCGGATTGGTCTGACCGGCCGATTGATAGTTCTCACACTGATCGCGGTCTTTCCGGCGCTCGGGATCGAGGCCTTCAACGAATACGCATTGCGCCAGTCCCGCGAAGAGGAAACCCGGCAGCGGGCCGTGCAGATCACCATGCAATTCGGCGAGGAAATGGGCGAGCTTCGCGAGGGCGCGCGGCAATTGCTGGTGGCGCTTTCGCAATTCCGGGCGGTTCGGTCGGGGGCTTCGTCGGACTGCTCGTCAGTCTTCAAGGCACTGAAATCCAACTACCCAAACTACCATGACCTCGGCGCGGCCGATACCGACGGCCGGGCCATTTGCTCCAGTTCGCCGGACCAGGCAAGCCAGATCTCAGACATGCCGTTTTTCAAACGCGCCATGAACCAGGATGGGCTGGTGGTCGGCGACTATTGGCAAGACCCTGTCAGCGGCGCGAAATTGTTGCATTTCGCGATGAAGTTCAGAAATTCGGCCGGCCAGCCCGAGGGTGTGGTGTTCGCCGCGCTGGATCTGGCCTGGCTTTCCGAGCATCTCGCCAACCGAGGCCTGGCACCGAGCGCGTCCATCCTGATCGCTGACCGCGAGGGAAACATCATCGCGCGGCTGCCCCATCCCGAGGCCCTCGTCGGCAAGAACATGCGAAAAAGCCATGAATCCATCATGGACGGCAGCAAGACGGGGTGGGAGGAAGCCAAAGGCGTCGACGGCGTCACGCGGATCTTCGGTTACGTGCCGCCGGCGCTGGCGCCGGGCGATCTGTTCCTGAGCGCGGGCGTGTCGAAAGCCGAGGCATTCGCCGATATCGAACGCGCGACCAGGCGCGGCATCGCGCTCATTTGCGCCGGCCTGCTGGCCGCGATCCTGGCCGCGGTTTATGGCGGCTGGCATTTCATCCGCAAACCCATCGCGGAACTTTCACGCGTGACGTCCAACTGGCGTTACGGCAATTACGACGCACGCGTGCAAACCTGGGATCCGGGCTCCGAGATGGGCCAGCTCTCGATGGCGTTCAATGAGATGGCCGAGGCCGTCGTCAGCCGGCAAAAAGCCCAAACCGAGGCCGAAGAGCAGTTGCGATCCCTTGCCTCCAGGCTTGAGGAGCGCGGCCAGGCTTTGCAGCGGGTCAACGGAAACATGACCGTGCTCATCGACGACTTACGCGCGGCCAAGGAGGAGGCCGAAGCCGCCAGCCAGGCGAAATCCCGATTCCTCGCGACCATGAGTCACGAGATTCGCACGCCGATCAACGGCATCATGGGAATGGCCAAGCTGCTTGGACTCACGCGATTGAATGGCCGCCAGCACCATCTGCTGGGAAGCCTGTCCCGATCCGCGCGGGCGCTCCTCGGCATCATCAACGATATCCTCGATTTCTCCAAAATCGAAGCCGGGCTTTTTGAAATCCACACAGTGCCGTTCGATCTGCCGGATGTCATCGCCGAACTCACCGATCTGTTCGCTCAGGCGACCGCGTTCAAAGGTCTGGAATTCATTTATTTGGTCGCTGAAAACGTGCCGACGCGACTGGTCGGAGATCCGGTTCGGCTGCGCCAGGTCCTGGTTAACCTCGTCGGCAACGCGGTGAAGTTCACCGAGCGAGGCGAGATCCTGCTGGAAATCAGCCTGGTGAACGCGGACCCGGATCATGCTGAACTGGCCTTCGTCGTCGCCGATACCGGCATCGGGATCGCCCAGGAGCACCACGGGAAAGTGTTCGAGGCGTTTCACCAGGTCGACGCGTCCATGACCAGAGTGCGAAGTGGAACCGGGCTCGGGCTCTCGATTTCCAGTCAGCTCGTCGAACTCATGGGCGGCAAGATATCGGTCGACAGCGAACCTGGAAAAGGTACGCGATTCCGCTTCACCGTCCGCTTCGATGTGCCCGAGACTCTGGTCCCGCCGGCACCGTCAAGGCGAGATGTCATCGGGCCGTTGAATATTCTGCTGGTCGAAAGCAACGACACGGCGGCCCGCGTTATATCGACATATCTGACGCAGTGGCGGCTTACAGCGTCTGTTGTTCCGACGATAAGCGGCGCGGCCGCCAAATATACCGAGGCCGCGGCGTCCTCCAGGCCATACGACGTGGTACTGCTGGATCTGGGCCAATCGGCCGAGGAGGGCATTGAATTCGCCCAGTACATCATCGGCGGCGTCGAATACCGGCGCTGCGACGTCGTATTGCTGGCGAACATAAACACCCGCGTGTTCGACGATCAGCTCGATCAAATAGGGGCCACCGCGATCCTGGACAAGCCTATCAGTCCTTCGGCGCTGTTCAATGTGCTCACCGCGATCGCGCGCGGTGAAAATCCGCCGGAGTCCTCGCGACGCCCGGCCGACCCGAACCTGACGGCTGGTCAACCGCGCTTCAACGCGCATGTCCTCGTCGCCGAGGACAATGCCGTCAATCAGGAGGTCGCCCTGGGCACGCTCGAAGCCATGGGTTGCACCGTCGTCACGGCCTCGAACGGCACCGAGGCGGTGCGGATGTTCGCCGATCAGCGCTTCGATATCGTGCTGATGGATTGCGAAATGCCGGTCATGGACGGGCTTGAGGCAACGCGGCGCATCCGGGAGATCGAGGCGCGGCATGGCCCGGAGCCGGATTGTATCGGCGCGCCGCCGCGCACGCCGGTCATCGCGGTAACCGCGCATGCGATGGATGAAGTCCGTGCGACATGTCTGGCCGCCGGGATGGATGCCTTCCTCGTCAAACCGTTCGATGACCGGCAATTGGTCGACCTGCTGCGCACCTGGTTGCCACACGAGAAATCGGCGGATCCGTCCGCTACCCTCCCCACGAAAACGGCCGCGCCGGCAACCGAAACGAATGTGCCCGGTACGCCGC
>Ga0182018_10003177_pt1 | contig 15130 bp, 7 predicted proteins | sample 812P2MmetaG_FD_120490 | JGI IMG/M metagenome (GOLD analysis project Ga0182018, IMG submission 120490) | Permafrost microbial communities from Stordalen Mire, Sweden - 812P2M metaG | ecosystem: Environmental > Terrestrial > Soil > Wetlands > Permafrost | place: Sweden: Stordalen | collected...
ACCGGGTTCGAAACGAAGGTCAGCCGGGCCGCCCTTCCCAACGGGGCCGAAGCCTCGAACGGAGCATCGAGCGCGGTCAGCGAATCGAAACCCGCGGTCCCGCTGCGGTGATTCACAACTCCTGTGCCTCCCAGCCATGCGCTGTAGCCCGCGATGATGTACCCCAGCTGCATCTGCGCCTGTTCACGCAGATTCTGTTGCCGCACGATCGCCGGCCGCTCATAAGGCCCACGCAAAGGCGGCAGATTCTCCCGCATCAAGTCGTCGTCCGTGGCACCGCTGGTCGGAGCCGGCGGTCTCTCGAAATAATCCGACGTCTTCTCCTGGTTCGATGCCACGGCTGGTTGCGACCCGGGTTGAATTTCCTTCGACGGCGCACCATATTGCGTCGAGACCATCGAAGGATCGACCGGCTTTTTCGCCGCATCCGGCCTCGCTGTCGCCTGCGCCGCCTGATCTGCCGCATTCGGCAGCGGCGTCAGCGCCGGACTCGTCTCGAGCCCAAGCTCCTGAGGCTGTTCCACAGGAATGCTCGCCTGCGTCCCCGTATTGCTCGTCGGCACCGACGCCTGCGGAACATACGGCTTCGCCGACGAAGGCTTCGCTGGTTTCGTGCCCGATCTCGTGTCTGTTTTCGTGTTCGAATTCGCTGGGGGCTTTGTAGTACCAGGCGTCGTCGACGCTGGCCGAGTTGTCGTGCCGCTTCCGCCGGGCCCCCCACTTCCAGTCGAGGGAGCCGGCGAAAACACCAGCGGACCCGGCAGCTCGCCGCTCCCCCCTGTGCTCTGCGCCCTCCCGTTGTTGTTTATCTGCACCGGAGCGGTTCCCATGTAATAAGGATCAGGCCCATATTGCTGAGCCCTCGCTTGCGTCGGATTCGGGTCGCTGTAGCTCGGCAACACCACCGCGCTGCCACCCTCCACTCCCAGCTCCCCATCCGGGGTCAGCAAATTCACAAGGTCCGAAGGCTTAGCCGGCCTCGTCTGCTTCACCATATCCGCCTGGTCCAGCTGGTGCGCCAGATTCGTCGCCGGAGAAACCGGCGGCATCGCGTTCAGCGAAGCTCTCCAGTAATCCGCGGCCCGCGCCTGATCTCCGCGAGCCTGCTCGAATTGCGCCGCAACCGCCAGTACCCTGGGATCGTTCGGGTATTTCTGCAGTCCCAGCCTCAGCCAGGCCTCGGCCTGCTTCATGTTCTGCACGGCAATCGCCGCGCCCACCATGCTCTGATAATCGGCGGCTGAAGCATTCGTCATATCCAGCGCCTGGTAGATCGCCATCGCGTCTTTAGGCTGTCCCGCCTGCACGAATCCCACTGCCAGCGCCTTGCTCACCGCGGGATTGCCCGGAAATGCCTGCGCCGCCGCCGTCAGAATGTCGACCCCGCGACGCGGATTCCCCGCTGCAGCAGCCTGCGCCGCACGGCGCTGCGCCCACGTCGCCCAAATCGTCTGCGCCTGGCGCCGTTCGTCGTCCGTCATATCCTGGCGATCACCCAGCCTCATCAGTTGCCGGTAAAGATCGCGATCGTCGCCGACATTGAACAACGTCCACGCATTTGCAATATCCACGCCCGGCGGCGCCATTCTGCCCTGGCCCCGGTAGTAGTCCTCCACCTCCGTCAGCAACGCCAGGGCTCCGCGTTGATCTCCATTCGCCGCATAAATCGCCGCCAGCGTCTGCTCATACTCGACATCCGAATCCAGCGCCTTGCGCACCCCCGGTGGAATCTGCTGGAGCTGCGCCAGCGCATCCGCATCGTGATCCGTCGCGTGCAGCGCCGCCATCAGCCCCTTCCACGCATCCAGCCGGTCGGGATGATCCGACAGCACGCTCCGGTAAATGCGGTACGCCGCGTCCGGGTGGTTGCGCTCCAGATCGAGGGCCGCGACCTGTAATTGCAGAGGAATGGGCAGCGGCTGCCCGTTATCCTCATAGATCCTGATCGCCCGCTCCAGAAATCCCTCTGCGACGTCCGGATGATTCTGGCTCTGATAAATCGCCGCCAGCAACGACAGGAATCCGCCATCCAGCAACGCGCTGTCGTAAGCGTCGGGCGGCATCCGCTCCACCATCGCAATCGCATCCGGATCGCGCCCGGCGAGATGTTCGAGCGATACCATTCCCTGCCACGCGCTCACATTATTCGGATCGCCGCGCAGGATTCCCCGATAGATGGTCGCGGCCTGCGCGTAGTTCTTGTCCTGCCCCAGCAGCGCCGCATACTGCAACGTAATCTCGTTCCTGAGGTTTTCCTGGTTCGCCGCGTAATGCAGGTTCATCGCCTGCACCAGAATGCGCTGCGCCTCGGCGTCCTGTCCGGCCTCGACATGCGCCCTGGCCAGCGCGCTCAGGTACTCCGGATCCTCTGCGGCGCTCCTGCTCACCGCCGGCGGAAACTGCCGCGACGTCGCGATCGCTGCTTTCCCCTGTCCTTCCTCGGCTTCGGCCATGACCAATCCTCGCCATGACGCTGCCAACCCCGGCTGCCTGCGCACCAGTTGCTGATACAGCGGAACCGCCTGCTCCGGCTCCTGCATCCTCATATAAGCGCCGGCCTCCCCGGTCAACGCGTCCACACTCCCCGGCCGCAGAGACAGCGCGGCTTTGTACTGCTTCACCGCCTCATTCGGCCGGTTCGCATTCAGCGCCTCGGTGCCCTGCTGCATCGCGTTCCAGTAGCGCGAAGTCCACAACGCCGTGGCGATCAGCGGACCGCGCAGTCCGTTCGCCTCCGTCTGCTCGAAGTACTGCACCGCCTCGCTGAAATTGCTCTGCTTCATCCGCACAAAGCCCAGCCCCGCCAGCGCCCTTGGATTCGAGGGCTGCTGCGCATTCAGGTCGGCAAACGCCGCCTGCGCCGCCACCAGATGGTTGGCGGCCAGTTGCTGGAACGCCGCCTGCTCAGCCGGCGTGCGCGCAATCCCCGCAGTCCCCTTCGCCTGCTTTGCCTCGGTTTCCGCCCATTCCCTGGCCAGTTCCGCATCCGGGTGTAGCTTCAGGTACTGGCGAACCGCGCCCGCCGCCGCCGGATTCTGCACATCCCATATCAGCGCAGCCCGCACCGCGACCTGCGCCGCCGCGTCGTGAGGATACCGGTCGAGGATCTTTTCCCCCTGCGCTCGTGTCGACGAATCGTAGGTGAGCACGCGCCCCAGATCGATGGCATACTGCGGCTCGCTCGGATACTTCGCCGTCAATCCCCGCAGTCCCTCGATCGCCTCCGGCCGCATCGACGGAATGCCGGCCTCCACGTCGTAGTAAGCCAGCGCCCAGTTGTCCGGCGGTTGTTCCCCGAACGCCTGCCGGTAGATTCGCAGCGCGTCCTCGTTGTGCCCGGTCTTCGCGAGTTCCGCGGCTTGATTCAGCAGCTGGTTCCGTATCTTGTTGCTCACCAGCGACTGAATCTTCGCAATCTCAGGACTGTCCGGATTCACCGCCCGCAGGCGATCGATGTAGGTTTCCGCTTCCGCATCTTTCCCGTTCAGCCTGGCCCACCGCCCCAGCCCGGCCAGCGCCTGCTGATTATCGGGATCCGAAAGAAGAATCTGCTGCCAGGTCTGGGCCGCCAGATCGGGATGCCCCGACCGCTCCAGTGACTCCGCTTTCGCCAGCAGCAACTTCTCCGCCGGCGATTGCCCCCGCATCTCTGCCGCGCCCAGGCAAAGAACCGCAGCCAGGCTTGCGCCCGTCACCAGCGTGCAGAAGCTTCCCTTGCCTCTCAACTGCTTTTCCTCCCTTCCGACGCTTAGCAGCGGAATCCTTCTTCGTCATCAACCGGAGGAGGTGCAACTACAGTTTGCTCCAGGAGTCCCTCAAATCCGCAGAAACCTGGGTGTGAGCCGTCGGCTCGATGTCAGACCGAGCCCTACCTCTTCTAACCTTCCATAACCTGCAACCGCTGCCGCGCTTTGGCTCGCAGCCAGCCCCGTATCCAGATTGCGAAGACAAAACTGATCGCCAGCACCGCCAGATCCACCATCCACGGCACCTGCGTGAACCACAGCCCCAGCGCCGTCCACCAGGGCAGAAGCCCGACATGATACACATTGTTGCCGATGCGGTAGCTCTCAAAATGCGTCCCTTCCAGCAAGGCCACCGTTCCCGAAACCGCGCTCGACTGTGAGCTCTCCATAAACGACTTCATCATCGGCTCGAACGTCGCGGCGCTCTTCATATCGATCAGCACCACCGTCCGGCCGCTCGCATACGGCGATTCGATTTCCTCGATCAACGCGTCCGGAACCCCCGTCGTCCCGATCACTCCTGAAGTCAGATCCTCGTTCGTCGGAATCTTCCACCACATGTTGTGGATCGCCGCAAAAAATCCGCGCGTGTCCTGGACCTTCAAACTGTCTTCCCCGAACGTCACCGGCATGGCGCTTGCCAGTTTCCCCACCGCCCCGTTGCTCTGACCCGTTGTGATCACCAGGAAGTCTTCATCCGCGCCCGAACGCAAAGCATCCGGGCCGGCCACGGTCACGCGAATCGCCGGATATCCCGTCTCCGCCCCGAAGTGCCCCATCATCGTCAGATAGGTTTCGATCTCCTGCGGCGTCGGCTGGTCCGGCAACACAATCTGCGTCTGGCTCAGGTCCGCGTAACGCGTAAACGGAAATCCCGCATTCGAGAACAACTCCAGGTTCGGCATGGCCGCCCAGTGCGGCAGCCCGCTCAGATCGATATATGAACTCCGCAGAATCGACGCCACCAGGCTAGTCGGCACCGTGTCCTGGCAATTGCCGCTCTTCAGCAACTGAAACGTCAGGCTGAACTTCATCGAATTCGAAAACGGCCGCAGATTCACCACCGGAATCGCCAGGTTGACCGATGTGTCCTTCGACGCTTCCTTCCCGGGAAGCAGCGGGACCGATCCCAGGTACGCATCGTTCGACTCCACCTGCATGCTCGAAATAGGCCCGATTGGAATAGCGTTGTAGCGGTAATCCAGATGCAGCAGTACGTTCTGCTTGTCGCTGTAGAACAGATCCGGCGGCACGCGGTAGTAAGCCGTCATTGGCTCCTTGCCATCGCCATCGAGTGTTTCCGCCGAGCTGTAGTCCCACAACTGTACCTTGTCACCCGGCTGCTGCCAGCGTGGCGCATCGTCCGGATTACTCTTCGCCGGCAAATTCAGTTCAGTAACCGCCGCCGTCGCTCCTCCCTGCAGTCCCGGCCAGCCCGTCGCCAGCGCCTGCGCCGCGGCCAGCGTCTGGTCCGCATCTCCACCGGTGACGATCAGCACCTTCCCATACGGATCGACCGGATTCACGCGCATCGCCAGCGTCGGCGCCTGCACTGCACTCAGGTTCATCCCCGGTGGCACGGCGCTCGAACTTTCCGCAATCAGGATCACGTTGCCCGGCACCATCGTCCCCACCGACACCGGAAACCGCATCGCCCGGTAGTCGCCCATCACGCCGAACCACGAAGTGACCACACCCGCCGCCTCCAGGCCTTTCAACGAAGGCGCCACACCGAACACAACTGGAATAACCGCGGGGTGTGCCAGCCGCGAATCGAAAAACGGCAGCGGCAGTATCCTCAGATCGTCGGTCAGCGGCAGCAAATCCCCGGAAAGCGCGATCCGCGTGTTCGGATCCACGTGCGCCCACAGCGCCGAATTCTCCGGGTCTTCGCACGCCTGCGCATAATGGCCGATAAACTCGAACGTCAGCTGATTGCTCCGCACCAGCAGCTCAGCCGGAACCACCACATCCGACTCCAGCGTCGCGCCATTCGACGGGGTCTCCGGAACCGGCAGCGTCGCGAACACCGTCCCATTCAATATCACCTTCAGATGGCTCTGCGACGGAATCAGGCTTGGCGAGACATGATAGTAGACGTGCATCGACGCCTGCTTCACCACTTCGTTCGCGGGGATCGCAAAATAGGTCGTGTTGAAAGCGTCCATTCCGCGCAGGTTGATCGGCCCCGGTACTCCCAGATCGAAAAGATTCTCCTCCGTCCTGAAAGTCCCCGCCGGCGGCTTCGCAGCCCCAGCCTGGCCGGCCGCTGCAGTCTGCGTCTCCGCGGCCTGTCCTTGGTCCTCCGTATTCGCTGCGTCCGCTGGACTGGTCGGCGCCACCGCGCCCTGCGCACTCGTCTGTGCCGACCCGCCAGCATCCGTGCTTTGCGCACGCGCCGTCATCCCCCAAGCCGCCAGACCCAGCGCCAACAGTAGCACCAGGCTCTCCGCCCTCAGCGGCTTTCCCCTGATTGCCTCGTTCCGGCGAGGCCTCATCGACCCTATCGCCATCCCTAATCCGCGAAACGCAATGCGTGTGATCCGGCCCAGACTCCGCAGTGGCCGATCCACTTCGCGCGCCTCACCCCAACCCAGCCACGAATCCGCACGCGAAAATAGCACCATCGTCAGCATCTCTTCTTCGGCCACCGTCAACGGATCGAATTGCATCCGCAGCACCCCATTCGCAATGGTCACCACTGTTGCCGGCAGCTCCGCATCGCCCGTGCGCAGCGGAAAAATCACCGCCAGCGGCTCGCCCGGGTTCGCGGGAATGCCCTCCAGCAGTTCCATCGCCAACCCGCCACTCGAAACGTCGATGGTCTGTCCGGGAACGACCCTCCCGTCGCTCAGCTGCACCCGCACCGGCGCCGCAAAATTGATGCGCACATGTTGACGCGTCTGCCGCGCCTCACGCGCCACGGCAACGCAGACGCTCAGAATCACGATATTGAACGACGTCCACAGCGCATTCGTGACGATGGTCCCCGGATGAGTTCCGTCCCACAACCACCCCAGCCCTGGAATATGCAGGAAGCGCGGAATCACCATCAGCAGTCCGAGCGCGTTGAAGGCCAGCAGCACAATAAATGGCCGCGCGATGCGCGCATCGAAGAATGTCTGATTCACCAGACCGCCCTTGGCCGTGACGTTGAACTTCCCCAGCTTCGGATTGAAAAGCGCGGTCAGCGTCGGCAACAAAATGTACGGCGAAAGCACCGTCTCGTAAATCTCGTTCCAGAACGAGTGGCGATGGTATCCCTGAATGCGGCTGTTCGTCACACTCGAGAGCGTCAGGTGCGGCAGCGCGTACGCCAGAATCGCAATCCAGTAGCCCGGCACGTTCGTGAATCCGAAAATCAGATAAATCAGTGGCGCCGTCAGAAAGATCAGCCGCGGCAGCGCGTACAGAAAGTGCGTCATCGCGTTGAAATAACAAAGCCGCTGGGGCAACGTCAGGTTCGGCGCAAACAGAGGATTCTCGATCCGCAGAATCTGAACCATCCCCCGCGCCCACCGGATCCGCTGTTTCACATGCGCCGATAGCCGCTCCGTCGCCAGCCCCGCCGCCTGCGGAATATTGATGTACGCCGTATTCCACCCGCGTATCTGCATGCGCAGACATGTGTGCGCGTCTTCTGTAACCGTCTCTGCTGCAATTCCACCGATCTCGTCCAGCGCCTCGCGCCGCAATACCGCGCACGACCCGCAGAAAAACGCCGCATTCCAGAAATCGTTCCCGTCCTGCACGATTCCGTAAAACAGCTCCCCTTCGTTCGGAATCACACGGAACTGCCCCAGATTTCGCTCGAAGGGATCGGGCGAATAAAAATGATGCGGCGTCTGCAGCATCCCCAGCCGCGGGTCCCTCAGAAACCACCCGACCGTCATCTGCAGAAAGCTGCGCGTCGGCACGTGGTCCGAATCGAAGATCGCCACGTAAGGCGCCCTCAGGGTCTGCAGTGCGTTGTTGATATTTCCCGCCTTCGCATCGATGTTGCTGCCCCGGGTTACGTATCCTATGCCCGCCTCCAAAGCGAACTCCCGAAACTCCTCGCGGTTCCCGTCGTCGAGGATGTATACATGCAGCTTGTCCGCGGGCCAGTCGATGTTCAGCGATGCCAGCGCCGTGTACCGCACCACATTCAATGGCTCGTTATAAGTCGGAATCAGCAGATCGATCTCCGGCCAGTCCTCGGGATCGTCAGGCAATGGCACCGGCGCGCGCCGCAGCGGCCAAACCGTCTGCAGAAAGCCGAGATACAAAATCGAAAACGCGTAGGCCTCGGCGCCCAGCAACAGGAAAATGAAAAATGCGTCCACAGGACCCCATTTCGTCCCGGGATCCTGGAAAAACCCGATGATCGCGCTCACCCGCCACCACGCATAACGAAACGTCGCGAACATCGACAGCATCATCAGCGTCAGCGTAATCAGATACGAATCCGAAACCCGGCTCAGCCAGACGCAAAGCAGCACCATCAGCAGCCCCAGCACCGCCTGTTGCGGCCACGGCAGCGCCAGCGAGCCAAAGAAAAACATCGCCACCATACCGAAGGCGATCAGAACAAAGCGCACCAGGCGAAAAAACGGCCCTGGCTCTGAGTCGAGACCCTGCCAGATTTCGCCCTCGGTCATCGCTCGCTCCAGCGCATCCCGCGATGACCCCTGTCGATCGCAACCGATGTGTTGCGAATCCACGTCACCAGGCCCACCAGATCTTCCGCCGCTGGAGAATTTGGCGCGTAGTCGAGAACCGTCATCCCCTCTGCCAGCGCCTCGCTCACGACCGAGCTCCTGTGGATCGCGAACGGCAGCAGCCGCTCACCCAGTTGCTCCCGCAGCAAATCCCGTACATCCAGTTGCAACGTAGAAGACGGATCGAACTGGTTCAGCACGTACCAGGGCTGCAGCTGCTTGCCGTTCGATCCTTCGCGAAAAAGCACCTCCAGAGACGGCAGCGTCGCTACCGAAGCCAAATCCGGAACCATCGGCACCAGCATGGTCGGCGATAATCGCATCGCCTGCCGCAGCATCGCCACCGACCCGCTCCCGATATCGATCAGCACCCGGCTCACATCCCGCGCCCCGCGCGTCATCTCCCGCCGCAGCAGATCGGGGTCCGCCTCGTATCGCTCTGCTTCGAGCGTCAGCACCCGGATCGGCGGATCGTTTGTCCATCCGCTGAACGTACGCAACACTCCAGGCTTGACTTCCCTCGCCCCAAAATGAAACGGCAGCACGCCAAACGAGTTCGTGTCGGTGAGCAGCACGCGCTCCCCACGCCCCGCCAGAGCCCGGCCCACACCCGCCACCAGGCTGGTCTTGCCCACGCCGCCCGCCAGCGAGAAAAACGTCAACACCGGAACCAGGCCTTCTACACGCTCTGTTTGAGTCTCTTCCGCGTCCCGGCCAAAAATCCCGCGCAGCGCATACCAGCGCGGTGCTCCCCGCTCGTGCGACTGCTGCGACGGCTCATTCCCCGGCAACTGAAGACCTGGAGTCTGCGCCGCAGCCGGCGGTGGAATCTGCGCCGCAACCGGCGGGGGCGCCTCCGCCAGCCACGCTGGACGCACCGGCACGGCTTCCGGTTCCGCAGTCCTCTCAGCCGCAAAGCGCGGTTCCACCCGCGGCTCCGCCGGCAGCTTCTGCCGAAAACCCGGCAGCTTCTCTCGAAAATCCGGCGACTCCTCCCCAAAATAGGGAGCCCCTGTCAATCCATATCGCGGTGAGGTACCGGTCTCTGCGGGAGCCGGCAACGCACTGGGAGCCCGTTCTTTCTGCTCCTGGCTCTCAAATCGCCGCTCGGCGGGAAGCTCATGACGAACCGGCCCGGCCCCGCCCCCCTGACTGCCGGCTCCGGGCAACAGATCCTCCCATCGCAGACTCTCCCGCGGCGGCGCCTTTTGCGCTTCCTCGCGTGCGATCAGCGCCTGATTCGCCAGCGTCCGCTGTCGCATCTGCGCCCGCACCTGCTCCCGCGATGCGCTGAAATCCTTGTATTTGGCCCCATGCAGGTTTGCCCAGGAATACAGGGTCGCGACGTCGTCGGCCGGCTCACCGCTCTCCGGATCCCGCCCGCCCATGTCGTCCCGGTCCTGCTTCATCGCATCCTCCCTTCCCTGCTTGCGGAGCACAACGGGAACCCCGATCTTCCGGCAACAGTTCTTGTTAGCGGACCGTCAACCCTGGCCTGGATCAACCTGCTTCGCACACGATCCGCAGCAATAGCTTTTCACGGTTATAGCCGTCTGCACAGTTTTTGTACCGTCTTCACCCACCTTGGGGTAAACCGGTGTACCCTGCGCCAACTCTGAATACCGTCCGAATTTGTCTCGGGGAAGTGGAAGTTCAACTAAGGTAAATCGTTAAGCCCTTCCAGGGATATTCCTCTTCAGTAACTCAGCCGCCGTTACGACCGTGGAGCCAGCCCAAACAAAGACAAGCCGAAACGCCACTCACAACGCGTCAAAGCGTGCCTCAAACCCGCTCGTCGGCTGTGTTAACCTGGATTCTGGTGTGAGCTCGTAGCTCAGTTGGTAGAGCAACGCCCTTTTAAGGCGTGGGTCCTGGGTTCGAGTCCCAGCGGGCTCACCACATGCACAAAGCAGCGGGGTCCCCGACACGCCCGCTTTTGGCGTGACGGGGTGCTATGGCGTGGGCGGGGTCCCCAGCAAGCCCGTCTTTGGCTTGATGGGGTGCTGCGTCCTGGGTTCGAGTCCCAGCGGGCTCACCATTCACACCTGCCGTTCGAACGGACCGATAGAAATCTGCGCGGCCGAATCTTGAGCGATAGACGCCGTCCCTATCGCTCACGCCTTACCTTGCCGCTCGGTGAAGTGCCTCGCCGGCACCGCCTTCAGCCGCTCCGCAGCCGTCTCTGGAGTGATATCCCGCTGCGGCCCTCCCAGCATCTCGAACCCGACCATGTATTTCCGCACCGTCGCCGACCGCAGCAGCGGCGGATAAAAATGCGCGTGAAAATGCCACTCCTCGTGCGCCTCCCCATCCGTCGGCGCCTGGTGGAACCCCATCGTGTAAGGAAAGCTCGTCTCAAACAAATTGTCGTAGCGCGTCGTCACCTGCTTCAGAATGTCCGCCAGCGCATCCCGCTCCCGCTCCTCAAAATCGAGTAGCGACCGCACATGCCGCTTCGCGGTCACCAGCGTCTCAAACGGCCACACCGCCCACCACGGCACCACCGCCAGAAATCCATCGTTTTCGGCAACAATCCGCACGCCCTCCCGCGCCTCCAGCCTCGCATAATCGCACAGCAGGCAACTCCCGTGGCTCGCCCGATACGCGGCCAGAGACTCGGTCTCCGCCTGCGGCTCATCCGGCACATGCTCCGTCGTCCAGATCTGCCCATGCGGGTGCGGATTGCTCGCCCCCATCATCGCCCCGCGATTCTCAAAGATCTGCACGTACCGAAAATCCGGCTCCGCCCCCAGCGTCCGATACTCCTCCGTCCACGCATCCACGACCTTGCGAATATCCCCGACCTGCATCCGCGCCAGCGTCAAGCTGTGGTCAGGATGAAAACACAAAACCCGGCACCGTCCCCGCTCGCGTTCCGCCCGCAACAACTCAGGCGCATTCTCCCGATGCGGCTCAGGCGAATCGGGCAATAAAGCCGCATAGTCGTTATCGAATACGTAGACGCTCGTATAAACAGGCGTAACCTTCCCGCCCGCCCGCGTATTCCCCGGACACAAATAGCACTGCGGATCGTAGTGCACATCCGAAAATCCCGAAGTCTTGTTGACCTCGCCCTGCCACGGCCGATCCGTCCGGTGCGGCGACACCAGCACCCACTGCCCTCGCAGCGGATTAAACCGTCGATGCGGAAACTGCAGAGATTCCGACAAAGGGCCTCCCGTCAATAATCCCGTTTCCTGAGCGTAAACGAACCTCCAGCCTGACGGCGCGACGGGATTTTCACAAGCCGTGTTGCGCTACTCTGGCGCCATGATTCTCGAAAACGTCATCGGCGAATTCGCCAACACGGATTACATTCTGCCGGCGGCCGCCCTGCGGGAGGCCCTCGATCGTTGGGACGAATACTCCCCACGCTTCGTCGAACTGCTTGAGCAATGTGCGAACGGCGCGGATCGCAGCAAAGAGACCAAAGCCGCCCTCTTCTACATCATCCATCTCTTCGGCGAGAAGCGCGAAGCCGGAGCTTTTCCCACGCTCTGCCGTCTTCTGCAGAATGGAGAACTCTCCGATTCCATTCTCGGCGACGCCATCACCGAGAACCTCCGCGGCATCCTCATCGCCTGCTGGAACGGCGATCTCCGACCGCTGAAAACTCTGATCGAATGCGCCACTGCCGGCGAGTTCACGCGCGGCGCCGCTCTCGAGGCCCTCGCTTATCTCTCCCGCTCCGGCGCGTCGACAGATGACGAGATGCGGGCTTATCTGGTCCATCTTCGCCGTCACATGCTCCCTCGCGGTGATTGCTTCGTCTGGGTGGAATGGGCCATGGTGGCTGCCAATCTCGGTTACGCCGATTTCGAGAGCGAGGTGAAAAAGCTCCTGGCCCGCGGCTGGATTGAGTTCCGCTCCATCGCCATAGAGGATTTCCGTGGCCAGCTTGGCCTGGTTCTGGCAGATCCCTCCGGCATGGCAGGCTTTAAGCACGACCGCATCGGGCCCTTTACGGACACCATCGGCACCCTGTCGCACTGGCACTGCTTTTCCGATGCATACAAGCGCGAGCAGACGCGGGTCTCAGCGCGGGAAATGCACACACCCGAAGAGGTGATTGCCGAAGAGCTTTCGCTGCGAACCTCTGAATGGCGTGCACCTGACACATTCCGCACTCCGGGAAGAAACGAACCCTGTATGTGCGGTAGTGGCAAGAAATACAAGAAATGCTGCCTGCGCTAATCCCTGTTCCGTAATCCCTGTTCCCTTTTCACGCCGTAGGCCGATCCGGCACCGGAGCCGTAGCCAGATACTCCCGCGCAAACCCCTCCGCATACTCCTCCAGCAGCGCCCGCACCCGCTCCGGATCCTCACTCCGCACAATCAACCCCGCATGATGATGCTTCTTCAGCCGCAGCACAATCTCCGGCGCCGTGAACATCGCCGTATCCGGCTCCGCGGTCCGCGCCAGACACAGCACGCTCCCCGCGTACAGTCCCAGCGGCTCCGGAACCTCATATTTCCCGCCTCGCAACGATGCAACCTCAATCCGCGCCCACTCCCGCCACAGATTCACGCCCGTCGCCGACTCCACCACATCCGAGATAAACGCGCCGCCCACCCGCGCCGCCGCCTCCAGAAAGTAGAACTGCTCATCCTCGTGACCCCGAATATATTCAGCATGGGTCACGCCGCACCGCATCCCCAGAGCCGGCATCAGCCTCGCATTCATCTCGACCAGCGATCGCGACACATCCGATCCGCGCTCCAGAATCCGCGTCGTGAATACACCGCCCTCATGCATCACCTGCATCGGCGGCTTCCCATACCCGCTCACGCTCGTGAACACAACCTCACCCTCGTTCACGATCGAATCGACGTGAAAAATATCTCCCGGCACAAACCGCTCCAGCAAAAAGAAGCTCTGCCGATCCCCCAGCTCCTCGAGCGTCCTCCAAACCTGCGCCGCCTCATGACACTTGCGAATCCCAATCGCCGACGCCTCGCTCCTCGGCTTCAACACCCACGGAGCCGGCACCCGCTCCATCCACTCCCGCAGCTCCTCATGCACCAGCACCCTCGTAAATTCAGGCACCAGAGTCCCCGCCCGACGAGCCTCATACCGCATCGCCAGCTTGTCGCGAAAATGCGACGTCAGCGTCCGCCCCATCCCCGGAATCCGCATATGCTCCCGCAGCGCCGCCGCTGTCTCCATATCGAACTCATCGAGCGACACAATCCGGTCGAACCTCTTCGTCCGCGCCAAATAAGTAACCGTGTTGGTGACTTGTTCCAGCGTCAGCCCCTCCGGCATCGTCACAAAATCTTCGAGAATCGGCCTCGGCCAGTCCGCATGCCGCAGCTTTTCCACCGTCAATAGCATCACGCGGCACCCCAGCGCCGCGCACTCCTGCATGAACGTCTGCCCCTTCTCATAACTCGTCAGGCACAGAATCCGTGGCTGTTCGCTCGTGTTCATCAGTCAATGGTGTTCTACCATAACGTCATTCCATGCCTGAAGGCTTCCACTTCTCCGCTGTCGAAATCGTCGCCCTCCACGACCGCGCCACCCGGCTCTGGCACGACGATGCCTTCAACGTCGTCTCAACCCCTCACCGCATCTACGACACCGTCCTCGCCCAGCACCGCGCCAACTTCGACTTGTGGCACACCGAAGATCGCGCCCGCACCCCCCACGCCACCGATCACGACATCGCCCAGGTTAAACGCGCGATCGACGACATCAACCAGCGCCGTAACGACCTCACTGAACAATGTGACGTCGTTCTCTTCGAATCCCTCTGCCACTCAAACCTCCCCAATCCCGAGGCCGAACTCCATTCCGAGAGCCCCGGCCTCATGATCGACCGCCTCTCCATTCTCGCCCTCAAAATCTTCCACACTGAGGAAGAAATCGACCGCCCCAACGCCCCTGCCGGCCACACCGAACGCAACCGCAACCGGCTCGCCCTCCTCGAGGAACAGCGCAATGACCTGCTCGCCTGCCTCGACCAACTCTGGCGCGAGGTCCTCGAGGGCAAGCGCCGCTTCAAAATCTACCGCCAGCTCAAGATGTACAACGACCCTACCCTCAACCCCGCAATCTACCGGGCGGAAAAGTGAACATCGGCCTGCGCCCCGCCGTTCCGGCGGATTACGCCTTCTGCAAAAGCCTCTACTTCACCGAAAATCAGTGGATCCTTGAGGCCCTGCGCCTCGACCCCGTCGCGCACGAAGTGAAGTTTCCCGAACAGTGGAAGCTGCCCGAGGTTCGCATCATCGTGGTCGACGGACTCGATATCGGATGGCTCCAGAGCGCCGCGCACCAGGACGGCATCTACCTCGGTCAGCTTTATATTGCCCGCCCCTTTCAGCGGCGCGGCATCGCACCGTCATCGTGCAACGCCTCATCTCCGAGGCCGTGCAGGCCATTCTTCCCCTCAAGCTCGACGTCGTCAAAATCAACCCAGCCATGCGCCTCTATCTGCGCCTTGGCTTCCGCATCACGGGCGAAGAAGAGCACAAATTCAACATGACCCTGGACCCGCCTTCGCGGTCTACCGCAGCACGCCTGATCGCTGATCGCTGAACGCTGTACGCTGGATTTCGTGCCCCTCATCGTCAACGCCGACGACTTCGGCCTCACTCCCGGCGTCAACCGCTCCATCGCCGAACTCCACCGCGCCCACGCGCTCTCCTCCGCCACCCTCATGGCCACAGGAGCCTTCTTCG
>Ga0182018_10003178_pt1 | contig 15130 bp, 15 predicted proteins | sample 812P2MmetaG_FD_120490 | JGI IMG/M metagenome (GOLD analysis project Ga0182018, IMG submission 120490) | Permafrost microbial communities from Stordalen Mire, Sweden - 812P2M metaG | ecosystem: Environmental > Terrestrial > Soil > Wetlands > Permafrost | place: Sweden: Stordalen | collected...
AATTTGGCGTCGCCGAAGGTGAAGATGCCGCCGTCGGCGGCCACCAGCCAGTAACCCTGGCCGTCCGGCGTGGTTGCCATGCCGACGATGGGCTCGTTGAGGTGGAGTGCGCCGGTGGAGCCGAAGTACCCGGCATCGCCGAAGGTGAAGATGCCGCCGTCGGCGGCCACCAGCCAGTAACCCTGGCCTCCGGGCGCGGCCGCCGCCGGACGGGCCGCCGGGGCGGGCGCCGCCACGCTCGTGCTCTGGTTGGGGGCGACCCCGACCCGAATCAGCGGATGTGAGGACAGAGTGGGAACGGGCGACGCGACGGCCGGGCTGGTCGCGGCCATGGAGACTGCGGCTCCGAACGAGAGCACACCCACGACGGAGATGGCGACGGAGCGCAGGAGGCTGCTCCTCACCGGTCTCCCGTCCTGGGTTCCATCAGCGACTCCTCCCCTTCGTGCGGCCGCGACGCAGTGGTCCCGGAGCGATTGGCGGAGAGGACGCGCACCAGGCCTGCCGACATCCTCCCGTGCCCCCACCGCGGCACCCGCCGACCGGACCTTGGATTCCAAGGATGTTAACGCAGGGGGATTGCGCCAGGGCCGCATTGGTCGACCCACTACGATTGGGGAGCATCCTCGAAAATCGGTCGCCACCAGGGGATGCATGTTCGATGGGAATCCGTCGACAACGGGCTGTAGCGCAGCTTGGCAGCGCGCCTGCTTTGGGAGCAGGAGGTCCCGGGTTCAAATCCCGGCAGCCCGACTCAGTGTTCCTTCCGGGGCTCGAGTAGCGAAGCAACCAATAGTTCTGTCAGCCATGTCTCGTGTTGCTCTGGCGTCCAGCCCTTCACCCCGACAGTCAATCGGTACAATTCGGGGTCGATGAGCACAGCAAGGCGGGAAGCCGCCTGCTGAATGGAGAGCCCTTCTCGGAGGTCTCCACACTCGGAGAGGTGCGCAGCGAACTGTTCCATGCCCGCGTGCCTTTCTCTCGAGCCGCGTGACCACAGCTCCGCAGCTTCGGGATCGATGGCGGCCGCGCTGCGGAGCATCTGATCGACCGCGGTAGCCCGCTGCGAGATGGCGACCGCATGGGCGGCATGGAGGCGCAGCTTTCCCTCCGCGCTTGGCTCGGCCATGATCGCCGCCAAATCAGCACGATCGGCGATAGGCACCGGTTCGTCATCACCGGCGACTGTCTGATCGATCACTGCTTTCAACACGTCGCGTTTGGCTGGGAAGTGCGCGTAGACGGTCTGGACGCTCACGCTCGCTCCATCGGCGATGGCAACGAACGTCGTCGCGGGGTAGCCGAGATCGACGAAGAGATCCCGGGCAGCGGTCACGATCCGCAGCCGGGCGTCACGAGCTCCCGCTTCCCGGCGGGAGTTGTCATAGGAACGTCTCTTGACAGGATCGATCATTCCAATATAGTACTACCTTATTGGATAACTTATAACTCTATTCGAAAGGTGGAACCGTGTACGCCTACTGCCGAGAGATGACTGGCGTACCGAGGAAATGGCGACCAAGGTGGAGAAGGAGGTAGGTGACGCCCCTGTTGCCGGTCTCGTCGTGCACGTCTCGGGTCCATCCGAGGTCGGGTGGAGGATCATCGACGTCTGGGAGTCAGAAGAGGACGACAACCACTTCCGGGAGGAGCGGCTCAACCCCGCTCTCCGAACTGCGACGCGGGGCACCCCTCCACCTCGCCGACCCTTTGACTCCTTTGCCGTGCGCGGCATCGAGGTGCTGTCGCGGCGCGGACCCAACGCGTGAAGGCTGATTCCGGAGCGCGACAACGGCCATCCCCCGTTTCGAAACGGCGGTCGGTTTTACTTTTCGGGTGCCACTCCGACCCGCAAACAACTGCCGTCAGAATGAAGCCCCGCCGAGGAGAACAAAATCCACACTGCCATTCGGCGTTGTCTGCGTGCTGGTCGGCACCATCTTGGCCGGGGGGTCGAGTGGGGCGAGCACGCGGGTAGACCTTTCGACCAAATCGACGGCCCACGTCACCGCCTCGACAGCCCAAAGCGAATCGACTGCGATCAAGCGGGCGGCGTGGACTTCGAATGTCGAAGTGCGCGTGGGCAATGGCTCATGGACCTTCACGTCCGACGGCGTTCCATCGTCGCGCTTCACTGCCGCTCACTACGCGGTGCCCGCCAACCCACTCGACGTGAGCGCCGCCGGGGCCAGTGTCATCGCCACGGCACAGGTACTGCGGGACCAGGACTACTCCTTCACTCTCCCGACAACACCGCACTATTCATCGACAACCGTCACAAACCTCGGAGCCATCGGAGTCATGTTGGATGGGGCGGTGCTGTACAACCCGTACGAGGCGAACAAGGAGACGGTGGCGACCCATGACAACTTCTCCACGACTCAGAACGGCACGACAGCATCGTTCCTCGACTCATGCGACGGCCACCCCGGGCCGGGAGGGCAGTATCACTACCACGGGCTTCCCGATTGCCTGGTCCAGTACGCGACCACAGGCAGGAACGAACAGACGACTTCTGTGTCGTCATTCGCCGGAGCCACAACGGCGCCAGCAGCCGAAACGAACTCCGCTGCACGCAAGCCCGTACTCCTCGGTTTCGCGTTTGACGGCTACGGCATCTACGACAACGTCGCGATGGACGGGAAGAAGATCGGCATCTCGTCTCTCGACTCGTGCAACGGCATCTTTTCGGCGGTCCCCGGCTACCCCCACGGCGTCTACCACTATGTCCTCGAGAACGTGAAGACGGACCGGTCGTCGCTCAACTGCTACCACGGTGTCGTCTCGTCCGCCTATATCCATGCGTTGAAGGACTCGATCAACGCCATCACAGGAGACGGTCCACCGCCGGGCCCAGGTCCTGGCCCCGGGTTCTCCACTCTGGACGGTCCGGCCGATGCCATCGCCGCGACGGCGAAGAGCCTGGCCGCCAACAAGAATGAAATAGTCCTGTTAACCGACGAGCTCAACGCCCTCGGTCACGGGGATCTCTGCTGATCGTCGCCACGGCGGCTTTGGCCATCTCGCGAGGCGCTCGATTACCCTGCCCGGCGTGTTCACCATCACCGGTACCGCGCAAAAAGACGCGTGGGACCGTGACGTGCTCCCTCCGGTGGAGCGGGTACGCCCCGGCCTGTGGTCGATCCCGGTTCCCATACCGAACAATCCGCTGCGGTACGTCTCGGTATATCTGCTCGAGCTGGACAGCGGGGTTGCCCTGGTCGACGCGGGATGGCCGACCGACGATGCCTGGGATGCGCTGAATGCCGGGCTGGAGGAGGCGGGCGGGTCGATGAGCGACGTCCGTGCCGTGGTCGTGACCCACCTGCATCCCGACCACTACGGGCTGGCCGGAAGGGTCCGCGAAGCTTCGGGTGCCTGGGTCGGCCTGCACCCAGCCGACGCCTCGCTGATCGAGGCGCGCTATCACGACACCGATGGGCTCGTGGAGCGGATGCGGGAGCTCTTGGCCATGTCCGGCGTGCCCCAGGACAAGTTGCCCGATCTCGCCTTCGCCTCCATGGAGGTCAAGTCCACCCTCAACGTCGCCCAGCCCGATCGCCTCATTGAGGACGCGGAGCTGCTCGACCTCCCGGGCTGGGACCTGAGGGCCGTGTGGACACCGGGCCATTCGCCTGGACATATCTGTCTCTTCTCCGATCAGCACAAACTGCTGCTCTCGGGTGACCACGTGTTGCCCCGCATCACGCCGAACATCGCGTTCCACTCCCAGCAGTTCGCCAATCCGCTCGGCGACTACCTCGAGTCGCTGGCCAAGGTCAGGGCGCTGCATCCCGACGAAGTCCTGCCCGCGCACGAATACCGCTTCTCGGGCCTCGACGAGCGCGTGGCCGCACTCGAGGAGCACCACGCCCAGCGCTTGGCAGAGATTGAGGGAATCCTGCAGCAGAGCCCGGGCATCTCGTGCTGGGACATCACGCTGCGCCTCTCATGGTCCCGCCCGTGGGACGACCTGCACGACTACATGCAGCGCGCCGCCAACGGCGAGACCTTGGCCCACTTGGTCCTGCTGGAACGTCGGGGGCGGGTGGCCCGGGAGTCGACCGTCCCGGCGCGCTTCTTCCTGGTCGAGTAGCAGCGCTTACCCGGGCCGGCGGCGCAATGTCACGCTGCACCAGGCGCGCTTGCGGCACGAGGGACAAGTCATGCGCCGATCGAATTGCCCGCGGGGAAGCCAGGCGCCGATCGGGAATTGAAAAATCAAGAGATCAAGCAGACCGATGTGGGACACCTGACGGCAGCGCTGGCAGTCCACCGTGACCGCCCCCCGCTCAGCCAGCGGATTGTCCGAGGTCGTGCGCACGCTGTCGGAGTCGGGTCGGGCGCCCGAGTACAGCGCACGCTTCCCGACGGGCAGCGCGACGGTCGAGGCCGTCGGATGTGACTCGTGGCCACCGGCCCCCGCGGTGGAAGGCACCCAGAACAACGCCCGCTTACCGAGAGGGTCGGGGGGCTTGGCGCGCCGGTCGTCTCCCATTCAGAGTGCTCTGACCGAGTCGAAGACCTGCGTGGCCAACGTGCGGTACGCGGCAGCACCCGGCGACGCGGACGCGTACTCCAACACGGACTGGCCGAATCCGGGAGCCTCGGCGAAACGCACGGACTTCGGCACCGGAGGGTCGAACACCCTGAGCCCGTAGCGCTCCCCCACCTCTCCCAGCACCTTCCGAGCGTGCGTCGTGCGACCGTCATACATGGTGGCGATCACCCCGAGCACGCGGAGCTTCTCGTTGGCAAACTGGCGGACGTCCTCGATGGTCTCGAGCAGCTGCCCCACGCCGCGGTGACTGAGTGCCTCACACTGGAGGGGGACCAGCACGACCTCGGCCGCCGTCAGGCCGTTGATGGTCAGCACACCCAAAGAGGGCGGGCAATCGATGAGCACGACGTCGTACTCATCCATGATGGGCTGCAAGGCGCGGGCCAGCACGTGCTCGCGCCCGGTGCGGTTGAGCAGATGTACCTCGGCACCGGCCAGGTCGATGGTGGCCGGAATGACGGTCAGCCCCGGCACCCCGGGGACCGCCCGGCGGACGTCGGCCATTTGGACACGGCGCACCAACACGTCGTGCAAGGACAGCCCGAGGTCGTCGGGATCGAGCCCCAGTGAGAACGTCAGGCAGGCTTGGGGGTCCAGGTCGACCACCAACACCCGCTTGCCCTGTTGGGCCAGGGCGACGCCGAGTGACTGCACCGTCGTCGTCTTGGCCACGCCGCCCTTCTGGTTGGCGACCGCTATCACTTTGACCACGGCGGCGAGTCTATGGCTGTCCCCCCGGACCGTCCTTGGTGACCACCGCGCCGCGTGGAGCCGCGCCCGGGGACGACATGTCCACAACCGCGGTGCGCAACGCTCAACCGCGATAGGCGGCCTCCTGTTGCCCCACGTCGTGGACCAGGTCTCCGAGGGCCAGATTGACGTCATCGAGGTGGTACCCCCAGTCGGGACCGAGGTTCGCCGTGACCGTCGGCCGGGGATCACCCGGGACGCCGGTGGAGGTCACCTGCAGCCAGGTGGCACCGTCCCTCGAGACGCACTGCGCCGTGTACTTCCCTGGAAACGAAACCCACGGGGTGCTCACCTTGACCCCCGGAACCGCCGCCGTGGCACTGAGGAAGTACGGAACGAGCGCTCCGGTGCCATCCGAGAAATTGACCGGATTGACACACGCCACCTGCTGCCCGGTGCTGCGGTCCTGGTCCGACTGCAGACTGACGCCCTGGCCGGGACGCCCGAAGTTCGATGTCGACGGCGGGGTGGAGCCGAAACTGGAGTAGGCGATGACGCACCCCGTCTGGCGCGCCGAGGCGCATGTCGGGATGTGGGTGAAGCTGCCGCCGACATCCTTGCCCTGCGGCACCTGCACGTTGCCACCGAGGATGATGGCAGACACCATCAGTTTGCGCAGCCGCGCACTGGGGTCGATCTGCTGGTGCAGTAGGCGGATCAACATCGCGGCACCCTGGGAGTGCCCGATGAAGATGACGGGACGGCCGTCGTTGTCGTGGGCGAGATAGTCCTGCCAGCCCGACAAGAGGCTGGCGTAGGCCACCTGGTCGGCCGCCGGATCGCCTCCGAGCCCTTTGGCCAGTGAGGCCGCCGTGCGCTGGTGGTACATCGGCGCCCAGACCCGGCAGACCTGCGAGAACCGTGACGCTTGAGAGACGGCAGCGGCTGTTTCCGCCGGTTGCACCTTGAGGTTGGCGTTGTCGGCCTTCTGTGTCGAGACGGTGGGGTACACATAGAAACAGTCGAACCGTGACGAAGCGGCGGGCGCCTGGGACGAGACGGTCGTCGCACCGCTTGCCGTCACGGTCGTCGAGGACAAGCTGAAGGCGCACGGGTCATTGGCCATGCCGGGGCGGCAGAGCCACACCGTGCCTGTCGGCGCGGCGGCACCGGTTGCCGACGCCGCGGGCGGCGACGCCACGGCGATGCCGGCCATCACGACGATGCCGGCCAGCAATGCCAGCACACTGGCGACCAACGAAGCACCCCGGCCGCACCGTGCCCCCGGCGGCCAGCGCGCAGCCCTCGCACCGTCACGCCCCGCACCGTCTCGCCGCATTTTGCCCTCCTTGTGCCGGCCGTCGCCCCCGAGCCCGTGGCGACGCTAGGCTATATGTAATCGATTGCACATTCAAGTGGAGTGACGTGTCCGACGAAGCGGTGCAGCGCCCGCCCAAGCGGGTGGACATGAAGGAAGTGGCCGAGGCAGCGGGAGTGAGCACGGCCACCGTCTCCCGCGTGCTCAGCCAGTCGGGTTACGCCAGCCCCGCGACCCGCGCCCGCGTGACGGAGGTGGCCGATCGTCTCGGCTACCAACCCGACTCGGTGGCGCGTGGCCTGCGCACCCGCCGGAGCACGACCCTGGCCATCCTCGTGCCGGACCTGCGCAATCCGGTGACTCTGGCGTTCATCCGCGGGGTGCAGCACGTGGCCCAACAGTGCGGCTACGCAGTGGTGATCGCGGACGCGCAGCGCGACGCCGAAGTGGAACGACGCCAACTTGCGCTGTTCCAGAGCCAACGGGTGGCAGCGGTGATCGTCGCGGGGATGATGCAGGACCCCTCGGCTCTCTCCACAATCGCACGGGGGAACTCGCTGCTTGTCCACTCGCCCGATGCCGCTCCGGGCTCGCTGGAGGGCGAGCGCGAGGCAATCACCGATGCCGTCTCGGATCTCTCGCGGCACCGGCACCGATCCGTGTTGTTCATCTCCCGCCGCGCGCCGTCAGCAAACGCAGAGCCGCCCGCCACGCTCACTGAGGTCCGACGCAGAGCTTTGGCGGATGCATCCGCAGAGCTGGGAATGCGCGCCGATCAGTGCACGCTCCCGACGGAGCTGTCAGGTGCCGCGGCGTCCGGGCGGTTGGCGGACGCTCTGGGAGGGCCGGGCGGCCCACGCGCAATCATCTGTGCGTCACATCGACTCGCCCCGCAGGTCCTCGCCATGCTGGCGACGATGGGATGGGACATCCCCGGGCAGATCTCCTTCCTTACGTTCGGGGACTCGGAATGGGCGACCGCATATCGTCCCGCGCTCTCCGTGATCCGCCTCAACCGCTACCAGGAAGCCCGTCATCTCACCCGTGAGCTCTTGGTGCAACTGGGCAACGTCCTCCCCCTCGAGGAGGCGGCCGCACTTCCCGCCTACGTCCCTCGGGACTCGGTGGGTGATCGGCCCGACGAGGCCGCCTAGTGATACGCGGCCTCTTCGTGCGCCACGTCGTCGACCAGGTTGCCCAGGGCCAGATTCACATCGACGAGGTGGTACCCCCAGAGGGGACCGAGGGAAGCCGTGACCGTCGGCCGGCGATCACCCGGGACGCCGGTGGGGATCACCTGGAGCGTCGTGGCACCGTCCAGTGTCTCGCACTGCGCCGTGTACAGGCCCGGATACGTCACCCACGGAGTAGGCACGCGCACTCCGGATGGGTGCGAGGTGGCACTCAGGAAATACGGTTGTAACGCGCCGCGGCCGGTGGTGAAGTTGACCGGGTTGACGCACGCCACTTGCATTCCCGCCTTCGCCGTCTGGCCCGACAAGGTGCTGACCCCGGTGCCGGGACGCCCAAAGAGCGACAAGGCCGGCGGCGGTGCCCCGAAACTTGAGTAGGCGATGACGCACCCCGTCTGGCGCGCCGAGGCGCACGTCGGGATGTGCGTGAAGCTGCCGCCGACGTCCTTGCCCAGCGGCACCTGGAGGTTGCCACCGAGGATGATGGCCGACACCAGCAATTTGCGCAGCCTGGGACTGGGATCGATCTGCTGGTGGAGCAACCGGATCAACATGGCGGCGCCCTGGGAGTGCCCGATGAAGATGACGGGACGGCCGTCGTTGTCGTGGGCCAGATAGTCCTGCCAACCCGACAGCAGGCTGGCGTAGGCGACCTGGTCGGCCCCGGGCTCGTCCTTGAAGAGCGAGGACACTGTGCGCTGGCGGTACATCGGCGCCCACACCCGGCAGACCTGCGAGAAGCGTGAGGCCTGGTCGACCGCCGTCGCGATCTCGGTCTCTTGGACCTCGAGGTTGGCGTTCGCGGTGGTCTGGCCCGAGACGGTCGGGTACACGTAGAAACAGTCGAACTTCGACGAGGTGTCCGGCACGGCCGGCACGCTCGTGGTCGCACCCGTGGCCGTCACCGCGGTCGTCGCCAGATTGGACGTGCAGGGATCATCGCCCTGGCCGGGGCGGCAGAGCCATACCGTGGTCGAAGGCGCGCCGGCACGCGCCGCCGCCATGGCAACCGGCGCCGCGGACGCGGCGGGCGCACCGAGGGTTGCAATCAGGGCCAGCCCGCCCAGCCCCAGCGCCAGAGCCGGGGCCACGCGCGCCTGGGCGCGGGCGCGGCTGCTACCCGCGCGGCGCCCCGATCGCTTCACCCGCTGCACCCCGATGCTCCCCCTTTCGGATCCGAGCCGCAGGATAGGCGCTGGACCCTCGGAGGGATGCCGGGGAATGGCGGCGGGCGCGTAATGTCGTAAAAACCGTGCCCGCCATCCCCCTCAACCAGAAGATCGCCGTCGGCGCGGTGTTCGTCTCCGCCATGTTCATGAACATCATGGACATCACCATCGTGAACGTGGCGCTCCCGACCATCGGCCGCAATTTCCACATCGCTCCCACGGCGGTGGACGGGATCGTGATCGCCTACCTCGTCAGCCTGGCCGTCTTCATTCCGGCGTCGGGCTGGCTGGGCGATCGCTTCGGCGCGAAGAGGGTCCTCATTAGCGCCATCGTCGTGTTCACCACGGGATCGGTCCTCTGCGGCCTGGCGCAGAACCTGTCCGAGCTCGTGCTGTTCCGCATCGTCCAGGGCGCCGGTGGCGGGATGTTGGCGCCGGTCGGCATGGCGATGCTGTACCGGGTCTTCCCTCCGGCCGAGCGCATCCGGGCGGCCAGCATCCTCACCGTGGGCACGACACTCGCGCCGGCCATCGGGCCGGTCCTCGGCGGGCTGTTGGTGACCGACCTCACGTGGCGCTGGGTGTTCTTCGTCAACCTCCCCATCGGGATCGCGGCCGTCACCTTCGGTGCGCTGTGCCTCGAGCGTTCCGCACCGCAGGAGGCGGGGGTGTTCGACCTCCCCGGGTTCGTGCTGGGTGGATCGGGCCTCGGCCTGCTCATGTACGGGGTGTCGGAGGGACCGCTCAAGGACTGGTCCTCACCCACTGTGCTGACCACCTGCGCCGGCGGCGTCCTCCTGCTCTCCGTTCTGATCGTGGTCGAGCTCCGCTCATCGCACCCCATGATCGATCTGCGGGTCCTGGCCGGCCGCCTGTTCCGATCCTCGAGCGCCATCATCTTCCTGACTTCAGCGGGTTTCCTCGGGACGCTGTACCTGATCCCCCTCTACTTCCAGGACGCCCGCGGCCTGACCGCGCTGCAGTCGGGCCTGTCCACCTTCCCCGAGGCGTTCGGCGTGATGCTCGGCGCCCAGTTCGCCAGCCGGCTGATCTACCCCCGGCTCGGCCCCCGCCGGCACATCACGGCAGGCCTCGTCGGCCTCGCTGCCATCATGTTCCTCTTCACCAAGGTCGGCCTGACCACGAACCTGTGGTTGATCCGGTGCGGCATGTTCGGGTTGGGGCTCATGGTCGCCCAGATCTTCGTACCCACCCAGGCGGCGTCCTTCGCCATGATCTCCCCCGCCGCGACGGGACGGGCCTCCACCATCTTCAACACCGGTCGGCAGGTGGGCAGCGCGGTGGGTGTCGCCATCCTGTCCACCGTGCTCATCGGCATCGGCTCGACCGAGGCGGCAGGAGGCATCGCCCATCCGAATCTGCGGGCCTACCACTGGGCCTTCGCCACCGCGGCCCTCTTTGCACTGGCTGCCACCTGGTTCTCCCTTCGCATCCACGACAGTGACGCGGCAGAGACCATGGTGCGCCGGGGCCACCCTCCGGTGCCGGCCACCGACCAGCCGGTACCTGTCTCTGGGTCCGTGGCCTGACCGCTGGCCGGCACGGTCCTTGCCGGCACCCGGCGCGACGGAGAGACTGCCGCCGTGCCGCACCTCCGCCACGTCTCCGTGTTCTGCGGTTCGCACCTGGGTGACAGCCCCTCGTTCGCCGCCGCCGCCGGCGCCCTCGGCACTGCACTGGCCGAGCGCGGCATCGGGCTCGTCTACGGTGGCGCCGCGATCGGGCTCATGGGTGCCGTGGCGGATGCGGCCCTGGCCGCCGGGGGTCTGGTCACGGGGGTCATCACCGAGTCGCTGGCCGACCTCGAGATCGCGCACCGCGGCCTCAGCCGCCTCGACATGGTCACCACCATGCATGACCGCAAGGCCCGGATGGCGGAGCTCTCCGACGCGGTCATCATGCTGCCCGGAGGGTTCGGCACGTACGAGGAATTCATGGAGTCCGTCACGTGGGTACACCTCGGGATCCACCACAAGCCGTCGGGGATCCTCAACGTCGACGGGTTCTTCGATCACCTCTTGCGCTTCGTAGCCCAGGCCGTCGACGCCGGTTTCATCCGCCGGCCGCTGGCCGACGCCATTGTGGTGGCGGACGACCCGGGGGAACTCCTCGGCGCCCTGGATCTCGCCCTTTCCTAGGCGGCTTCGGCCGGGGAAGAAGGCGGTCGCCCTGTGTGAATTTGCTTACCTATTTCCTTCTATTTGCTTGTTCCTCTATCTTCTTTTGTATATCCCTGTTTCCCGGGTTATCCATGATATTGACAAAGATGACTGTTTTAGTCGAGAATCATGTCCATGAAATCCACCCCCGCACCGCCGCGCGTCCGTCGACGCATCCTTGACCTGGGCTTTTCCGGCCGTGCCGCCACCCGGCTCGCCGTGGCCACGATGGCGGCGGGGGCCATGGTGGCCGCCGGGGCCGTCGTCGGCCTGGTCGCTCCAGCCGGCGCCAGCGGCGGAACGGTCAACCTGGTGGCCTATTCGACCCCCAAGGCGGCCTTCGGAGCAGAGGTGACCGCATTCGAGGCGACCAAAGCGGGGCAGGGCGTCACGTTCTCGCAGTCGTTCGCGGCCTCGGGCACGCAGGCCGACGACGTGGTGAGTGGGCTGCCGGCCGACGTCGTCAACTTCTCCACCACCCTTGACATGGACAAGTTGGTGAAGGCCGGGCTGGTGGCGAAGAACTGGGACCAGAACAGCACGGCGGGGATGGTGACCGACTCGATCGTGTCGTTCATTGTGCGCAAGGGCAACCCGAAGCACATCAAGACATGGGCCGATCTGATCAAGTCCGGGGTCCAGGTGGTGACGCCGAATCCCTTCAGCTCGGGATCGGCCAAGTGGAACCTCCTGGCCGCCTACGGCGCCCAGCTGACTACCGGTCAGAGTGCAGCGAAGGCGCAGGCCTACCTGAGCAAGTTGCTCAGCCACACCGTCTCGCAGCCCACCAGCGCCAGCACCGCGCTGCAGGCCTTCCTCGCGGGCCAGGGGGACGTGCTCTTGGACTACCAGGACGATGCCGACTACGCCGTGCACCAGGGTGAACCGATCACAGTGGTCACGCCCGCGCAGTCCATCCTCATCCAGAACCCGATCGCCCTCACGACGACGGGCGCCAAGAACCCGGCGGCAAAGGCCTTCGAGGCATTCCTGCTCTCCGCGGCAGGACAGAAGATCTGGGCCCAGCAGGGGTATCAGCCGGTCGTGGCCAGCGTGGCTAAGAAGTTCACGTTCCCCGAGCCCGCCAAGTTGTTCACAATCGGCACTTTGGGCGGTTGGACCAAGGTCAATACGACGTTCTTCGACCCGACCACCGGGATCGTGGCGAAGATCGAGGCTGGTCTCGGCGTCTCCACGGCCAGTGGTTGACGTAGGACTCGAGACGCATCGCGCGCCACCGAGCGCGCTCTCGGCGAAGTCGACCCGCACGCGCGCCCTTTCGAGGGGCGCCGCCGCGGCGAGCGGCCCGGCCCTCGCCGTCACCTATCTGAGCCTGCTCGTGCTGTTGCCCCTCGCCGCCATCCTCAGCCAGGCGTTCACCGGCGGACCCGCAGCCTTTTGGCGTGAAGCGACCTCGCCCGAATCCCTGGCCGCCCTCGAGCTGACGGTCGTCTGCTCACTCATCGTCGCGGTGTTCAACGCCCTCGCCGGGCTGCTCATCGCCTGGGTGATGGTGCGCGACGAATTCGCGGGAAAGCGCGTTGTCAACGCAGTCATCGACCTGCCCTTCGCCCTTCCAACGGTGGTGGCCGGCCTCACGCTGCTCAGCCTGTATGGGCCGAGCAGCCCCTTCGGTGTCAACGTGGCCGGAACCCGGGTGGCCATCGTCCTTGCCCTGGCCTTCGTGACCTTGCCCTTTTCGGTGAGGACGGTCCAGCCGGTCATCGCCGAGCTGGACCGCGAGACAGAAGAGGCGGCGGCCTCGCTGGGGGCCTCACCTGCGGCAGTGGCGAAACGTATCGTGCTCCCGAGTATCGCCCCGGCGATGCTGGCCGGGGCCGGCCTCGCGTTCGCCCGGGCCGTGGGTGAGTTCGGGTCGGTGGTGCTGATCTCGGGCAGCCTGCCGTACAAGACCCAGGTGGCCTCCGCCTGGATCTACAGCCTCTACGGGGATGACTTCCTGCCCTATGCAGCTGCCGTCTCGACCGTTCTGGTGGTGTTGGCCCTGGCTCTCCTCCTCGGCATGGGGTGGCTGCGTCGGCGCTTCGATGTCGGGGGTATCCAGTGAGCCGCCGTTGGCGCCTGCCGGCGCGGTTCGCTGCGCTCGGCTACCTGGCCCTCCTTATCGTCGTCCCGGTCGGTTCGGTGTTCTTCCGCGCCTTCCAGCACGGATTCGGTGCCGCGTGGGACGCCGTGACCACCCCCGAAGCGACGCACGCCTTCTGGCTCACCATCTTCGTCGTGGCGATCGCCGTCCCCCTCGACACGATCTTCGGCGTCGGGGTGGCGCTCCTCCTGGCCCGGCACCGCTTCCGGGGAGCGTGGATCCTCGACGCCTTCATCGACATCCCGCTCGCCCTCTCCCCGGTGGTCGTCGGGCTGGGCCTCGTGCTCGTCTACGGCAAGAGCGGCTGGTTCGGAAACTGGCTGGCCGCACGAGGCATCGCGATCATCTTCTCCGTCCCGGGCATCGTGATGGCCTCTGCCACGGTGGCACTCCCCTATGTGGCGCGGTCGGTGCTCCCGGTACTGCTGGAAATCGGCACGGAGCAGGAGCAGGCGGCCCGGACACTCGGTGCCGGACCGGTAGCCATCTTCCTTCGCATCACCTTGCCCTCCATACGCCGATCGCTGGCCTATGGCGTCACCCTCACGACGGCACGTGTGCTCGGCGAGTTCGGCGCCGTGGCCATTGTCTCTGGCGCCATTGTGGACAAGACCCAGACGATGACCCTGTTCATCGACGACAGCTTCAATAACCTCGATCCTGTCGGCGCCTACGCGGGAGCGGTTATCTTGGCACTGCTCTCCCTCGGCGTTCTCCTCATTCTGGGGGGCGACCGTCACCAACGAAGGGAACGACGATGGCAATCACCGTCAGCGGAGTCACCAAGCGATATGGAAGTGCTGTTGCCTGCGACGACGTGACCCTCGAGATCCCCGCCGGCTCTCTGACCGCGCTCCTCGGACCGAGCGGTGGGGGGAAATCGACCTTGCTGCGCATCATCGCCGGGCTCGAGACGCCCGATCGCGGCACGGTCGAGATCGACGGCGTCGACGTCACGGACGTGCCGGTGCGCAAGCGCGGTGTCGGCTTCTGCTTCCAGCACTACGCACCGTTCCGGCACCTCACCGTACGGCGGAACGTGGCGTTCGGCCTCGAAGTCCGGCGGCGCCCGAAGAACGAGATCCGCGAGAAGGTCGACGAACTTTTGGACCTGGTGAAGCTCGCGCACCTGGCTGACCGCTACCCTTCCCAGCTCTCCGGTGGCCAGCGACAGCGCATGGCCCTGGCCCGCGCCCTGGCCATCGAACCGAGGGTCCTCCTGCTCGATGAGCCCTTCGGCGCCCTGGACGCCCAGGTACGCCAGCAACTGCGGCGCTGGCTCCGGGATCTGCACGAGAAGATCGCCGTGACCACCGTGCTGGTCACCCACGACCAGGAAGAGGCCATGGAGGTGGCCGACCGGCTGGCCATCATCAACGAAGGGCACCTCGAACAAGTGGGCTCTCCGTCCCAGATCTACGATCGTCCCGCCAATGAGTTCGTCCTCAAATTCCTCGGTCCGGCCACGCAGTTCGGCGGGTCCTGGGTTCGTCCCCACGACCTGACCGTCCACCGTGTCGGCCGGGGCACGGGGCAACCGGGGGTGGTCGAGCGCGTCACCCATCTCGGGTTTGAAGTGCGCGTCGACGTCCACCTCAACAACGGCGAGAGGACTTGGGTGCAATTGAGCCGGGGCGCGGCCGACGAGCTCGGCCTCGAGGAATCCGACGTCGTGTGGGTGGCACCGTCCCCCCACGCGCTCGCCGCGACGGGAATGCGCCAGCTTTCCTCAGCCTGAGGGCGCTCCCGCGTCGAGGCGCTGGTCACGACGCCAGTTCGGACACCAGCGACAACGCGCCCCCGGCAGGAGTCGAACCCGCAACCTGATGGGTAGAAACCACCTGCTCTATCCAGTTGAGCTACAGGGGCGTGGATTCCAGCCTGACATACAACCTCACGACGATGTGCCACA
>Ga0182018_10003179_pt1 | contig 15124 bp, 12 predicted proteins | sample 812P2MmetaG_FD_120490 | JGI IMG/M metagenome (GOLD analysis project Ga0182018, IMG submission 120490) | Permafrost microbial communities from Stordalen Mire, Sweden - 812P2M metaG | ecosystem: Environmental > Terrestrial > Soil > Wetlands > Permafrost | place: Sweden: Stordalen | collected...
AAGCTCCTCATCATCGAGAACCACGACCAGCCGGGAATGATCGGCTATGTCGGGACGCTCCTTGGCAAGGACAAGGTCAATATCGCCAACATGTCCCTCAGCCGCCAGGAGGCGGGCCAGACCGCCCTCATGGTGATCAACCTCGACAGCGAGCCCAGCGAGACGGCGCGAAAGGAGCTGAAGGCCCACAAGGCCATCAAGCTCGCCAAGTTCGTCCAACTCTGACCGCCATGTTCGGTTCTGATGATCTTGGGCCTCTGGCTCTGCCGCTCGTGTTGGCGGCGGTTTCCGGCTACCTTCTCGGAGCCGTGCCGTTTGGCTACCTGGTCGCGCGTTCGCGCGGGGTGAACATCTTCACGGTCGGCAGCCGGAGTCCAGGCGCGACTAACGTCGGTCGGGTGCTCGGCACCCGCCCGCGAAACATCGTGTTTGCGCTCGACGTGCTGAAGGGCGCGGTGGCGGCGGGCTGGCCGCTCCTCGTCGCGTGGGGCGTGATCCGCGACTACAATGTCCCGAGCCTGCTGGGCTATGTCGGGCTTGCCTGCGCCCTCGTCGGACATTCGTTCTCGTGTTTCACCTGGTTCAAGGGCGGCAAGGGCGTCTCGACCGCGGTGGGCGGCCTATTGGTCCTCCTGCCCGTGGTGGCGGCGATCGCAACGGGGATCTGGGCCATCGTCTTCTTCACGACGCGCTATGTCTCGCTCGCCTCGATCATCGCGGCCCTTTCGCTTCCGGTGTCGGCTTTGCTGACTCCGCGCCGGGGAGGCTGGCTCGATGTCAGCGTGGCTTCGCTCATCGCGCTCTTTGTGGTCTTCCGCCACCGGGCCAACATCGTGCGCCTATTGGGTGGAACCGAGCAGCGCTTCGAAGGCAAGAAGTGCGACGCGTCGCCCCAGGAGGGAAAGCCATGACGGCCACCCGCACCCTCAACATCGGGCTGTGCGGCCTCGGAACGGTCGGCCAGGGCGTCTGGAAGCATTTTGGTCGGATGCGCCCCGAGCTTGAGTCGCGCCTCGGGGCACGCGTGGTCCTGCACCGGGCCTCGGTCCGGACGCTGTCAAAGGCGCGCGGGGTCAAGGTTCCCGCCTCCAAGCTGACGACGGATCCCCTTTCGATCGCGACCGATCCCGACATCCACATCGTGTGCGAGTTGATGGGTGGCACCGATATCGCCCGTCAAGTGACCCTGGCGGCGCTTCGGCGGGGAAAAATCGTCGTCTCGGCGAACAAGGCCCTGATCTGCGCGCACGGCGCCGAGATCTTTGCCGCCGCCCGGCGCCACGGCGGCCACTTTCTGTTTGAGGCGAGCGTCGCGGGGGGGATTCCCATCATCAAGGCGGTGCGCGAGGGCCTCGTCGCCAACCGCTTCCCGTGCATCTACGGGATCCTGAACGGCACCTGCAACTACATCCTGACGAAGATGGAGGAGCTCGGCGCCCCCTACGCCATGGTCCTCAAGGAAGCCAAGCGGCTCGGCTACGCCGAGGCGGACGAGGCGCTCGACGTCGAGGGGTGGGACACCGCGCACAAGGCGTCGATCCTCGCGTGGCTCGCGCATGGCGTCTGGATCAGGCCCGAACAGATGATCGTCGAGGGGATCGACGAGATAACCCCCGGAGATTTCAGGAATGCGGCCGCGCTCGGCTTTGGCATCAAGCTGCTCGCGATCATCACCCGCGATTTCGGCACCGATGAAATCGTCGTGCGTGTGCATCCGACGCTGCTTCCCCAGGAAAGCGTCCTCGCGCGGGTGAGCGGGGTCTTCAACGCGATTTCCGTGACGGGCGACGTGGTCGGAACAACCCTCTACATTGGCCGCGGCGCGGGGCAGGACGCTACGGCGAGTGCCGTCATCAGCGACATCGCCGACGCCGTGGCGCTCCTGCTCCACGGCAAGGGCGCCCACTTGATGGGCGAGGAGGGACCGCCGGCGGCCAAGGGTGCGCGGCTGTCCCCGCCGCAGCGGATACTCAGCCGCTACTACGTTCGGCTGACCGTGGCGGACCGGCCGGGCGTGCTCGCGCGCGTCGCGACCGTCATGGCCCGAAACCGAATGAGCATCGCCAGCGTGATCCAGAGCCCCTCCGAGCGGGCGGGCGCGGCGTCGCTCGTCCTGACCACCCATGAGAGCGACGAGCGCTCGATGCGCTCGGCGCTCCGGGCCCTGGCGCAACTCGGCAGCGTGCGGGAAAAGCCCCTCCTGCTGCGGATCGGGGACCTGGGGAGCTGAATCCCGTTCCATCCATGCCCAGAATCATCCAAAAGTATGGCGGCACCTCCGTCGGAGATGTCGAACGGATCCGGAAGGTCGCGGAGCGGATCAAGGCGGCGCGCGAGGAGGGCCAGCAGGTCGTCGTGGTGCTGTCCGCGCGCGCAGGCGTGACCAACGAGCTCATCTCCCGCGCCAAGTCCCTCTGCCCGAATCCGAGCGAGCGGGAGCTGGACCAGCTTCTCGTGATCGGGGAACAGGAGTCGATCGCGCTGATGGCCATGGCGCTCCACGGCATCAACATAGCCGCGGTGAGCTACACGGGCGCCCAGGCCGGAATCTTCACGGACAAGGTCCACACCAAGGCGAAGATCAAGATGATCGACCCGAAGCCGATCGAAAGGGACCTGGCCGAGGGCCGCGTCGTGATCGTCGCGGGTTTCCAGGGAATCGACGAGGAGGGCCAGATCACGACCCTCGGAAGGGGAGGGTCGGACCTGACCGCCGTGGCCCTCGCGGCCGCCCTCAAGGCCGACCGTTGCGAGATCTACACCGACGTCGACGGCGTCTACACGGCCGATCCCCGGGTCGTCAAAGGCGCCCGCAAGCTTCCCGAGATCTCCTATGACGAGATGCTTGAGCTCGCCTCCTCCGGCTCGAAGGTGATGCAATCGCGCTCGGTCGAGTTCGCCAAGAAGTACGGTGTCGTTTTTGAAGTCCGCTCCGCATTCAACCATAATCAAGGAACCCTTGTGAAAGAAGAAGTCGTCTACATGGAACAGGTCGTGGTCCGCGGCATCGCCGTGGACAAGGACCAGGCCAAGATCGTCGTGAGCAACATCGTCGACAAGCCCGGCTCGGCGGCCAAGGTGTTCCGCTGCCTCTCGAACGAGAACGTCATCGTCGACATGATTGTTCAGAACGCGGGCCGCCATGGGTACGCCAACCTCACCTTCACCGTCCCCCAGTCCGACATGGTGCGGGCCGTCAAGGCCCTGGAGCCGATGGTGAGCGATGTCGGGGGAGGGCAGGTGACCCTTCACGAGCACATTGCAAAGCTCTCGGTCGTCGGCGTAGGGATGAAGTCGCACAGCGGGGTCGCGGCGACCCTCTTCCAGGCGCTGGCGGACGCCGGGATCAACATCGATCTCATCAGCACCTCGGAGATCAAGATTTCCGTCGTTGTGGAACAGGACCGCGCGGACGAGGCCGTCCGGGTGGCCCATGCCGCATTCGGCTTGGACAAGGTGTAGCCCGCCCCGGGCAATGCGCTACGTCTCAACGAGAGGCGGGACCCCCTCCCTCGGTTTTTCCGACGCCGTTGCCGCGGGCCTCGCGCCCGATGGCGGCCTTTTCGTTCCCGAGGAGCTGCCGAACTTTTCCGGCGAGCTCGCGGGGTTCGTGGGTCTGCCCTACGCGGAGCTGTGTTTCCGGTTCCTTCGGCGGTTTGCCACCGACATCCCCGAGGAGGAGTTGCGGCCGCTGGTCGCCCGTTCCTACACCCGTTTCGACAGCGCCGACGTCGCCCCGCTTGTCGAGCTTGCCCCGAATCTTCACGTCCTCGAGCTCTTTCACGGGCCGACCCTCGCGTTCAAGGATATCGCCCTGCAGCTGCTCGGTAACCTCTACGCGCGGCAATGCTCGACGCGGGGCGAGGCGATCAACGCGCTCGGGGCCACCTCCGGCGACACGGGCGCGGCCGCGATCCACGGGCTGATGGGCCGGCCGGGCGTCGCCATCTTCATCTTATACCCGGACGGGCGCATTTCCCCCCTGCAGGAGCGCCAGATGGCCTGCACCGGGGCGTCCAACGTGCACGCCCTCGCAATCGACGGTTCCTTCGACCGGGCGCAGGCGGTGCTCAAGGAGATTTTCGCGGACGGCGCGTTTCGCGCGCGCCATAGGCTGGCCGCGGTGAATTCGATCAACATTGCGCGCATCCTGGCGCAGTCCGTGTACTATCTCTACGCCTGGCTGAGGCTTCCAGGGAAGCAGCAGGAAACGGCCGAGTTCGTCGTCCCCACCGGCAATTTCGGCAACGTGCTCTCGGGCTGGATGCTTCAGAAGATGGGGGTCCCGATACGGGGGTTCCGGGTGGCGACGAACCAGAACGACATCCTGCACCGCCTGTTCACGACCGGCGAGTACCGGGTCGGCGATGTGAAGCCGAGCCTGGCGCCGTCGATGGACATCCAGGTCGCCTCCAATTTCGAGCGGTTCCTCTACTACAGCTCGGGGCGAGACGCGGAGCAGGTGAAGTCCACCATGGGCGAAATCAAGGCCTCCGGAGTCTACCGTTTTCAAAATTTCAACCGGGACACCTTTACCTCGTCGCGGTGCACGGATGCGGAGATCCCGGGCATCATCCGCCGCGTTCACGAGGCCTATGGCTACGTCGTTGACCCGCACACGGCGTGCGCCTTCCAGGAGCTGGATTCTTCGCGGCCCTCCGTCGTCCTTGCGACGGCGAATCCCGCCAAATTTCCCGAGACGATCCGGGCCGCGATCGGCATCGAGCCCAGGCATCCCTCGCTCGAGGCCCTCAAGACGCTGCCGGTCGTGCGGTACAAGATTGTGGCTGACGCGGGGGCAATACGTGGCTTCATCGAAGCCCGCGCCGTTTGACGGCGCGCCCCATGGCCTCCACCGACATACGGATCTACGACACCACCCTCCGCGATGGCACGCAGGGGGAGGGGATCAGCTTTTCGGTGGCGGACAAGCTGCTGATCGTCGAGCGCCTGGACCAGTTCGGCATCGACTACATCGAGGGGGGCTTCCCGGGTTCCAATCCGCGCGACATCGCGTTCTTCGCGGAGGCGAAGAACCTCAAGCTCAGGCACGCCCGGTTGGCGGCGTTCGGGTTTACCCGCCGGCCCGGATCAAAGGCCGACGCTGACCCGCAGCTGCGCACTCTCCTCGAGAGCGGGATGCCGGTCCTCACGTTGTTCGGCAAGACTTGGTTGCTCCATGTGACCGAGGTTCTCCGGACGACCCCGGAGGAGAACCTTGCGATGATCGAGGACTCCATCCGCTACCTGGTGAGCCAGGGCCGCGAGGTGATCTACGACGCGGAGCATTTTTTTGACGGCTATGTCGACGATGCCGACTATGCCCTGCGCACGCTCGAGGCGGCCGCCCGCGGGGGGGCGTCAAATCTTTCTCTCTGCGAGACGAACGGGGGCAAGCTCGTGACCGAGGTGCAGCGCATCACGGCGTCGATCGTTGAGCGGTTCGGCGCGGGGCTCGTCGGGATCCACTGCCACAACGACAGCGGCGTGGGCGTCGCGGTCTCGCTCGCCGGCGTCGAAGCCGGCGCGACCCTTGTCCAGGGCACGATGAACGGGTACGGGGAACGCGTCGGCAACGCGAACCTGGTCAGCATCCTGCCCAATCTGGTGTTCAAGATGAAGCGGACCCCTTACTGCGCCCCGAACATGGCCCAGCTGAGGGACCTTTCCCTGTTTTTCGACGAGCTCGCGAACCTGCGGCCGGACCCCAAGGCGCCTTTTGTGGGCCAGTCGGCCTTCGCGCACAAGGGCGGGCTGCACGCGAACGCCGCCCAGAAAGTCGCGCGCAGCTACGAGCACATCGAGCCTTCCCTCGTTGGAAACCGGACCCGTGTCCTGGTCTCGGACATGGCGGGGCGCAGCAGCCTCGCCCTCAAGGCGCGGGAGTTCGGAATCGAGCTGGACGAAAAGAGCCCGGAACTAAAGGGCCTCATCGAGGAGTTGAAGGACCGCGAGTTCCGCGGCTACGAATACGAGGCCGCCGACGCGTCGTTCAAGCTCCTCGTCGCGCGCAAGCTCGGGCACCAGCGGGACTTCTTCGAGGTGGAGGGGTACCGCGTCAGCGTCGAGCGCAACGCCGACCGGATCTGGTCCGAGGCCACCGTACGCGTGAAGGTGGGCGGCAAGCCCGTCGACACCGTCGCCGAATCATCCGGCCCGATCGAGGCGCTGGACAAGGCGCTGCGCCTCGGCCTCGAGAAAACGTTTCCCCAGCTTCGCGACATGAAGCTGCGCGACTACAAGGTCCGCATCGTCGAGGGAAACGAGGGCACAGGATCCAAGACGCGCGTTCTCGTCGAAAGCGGGGACGGCCATTCCATCTGGGGGACGGTGGGTGTCAGCGACAACATCATCGACGCGTCGTGGGAGGCCCTTCGCGAAGCCGTGGAATACCGCCTCTCGCTCGCAGGGGTGGCCTAGCTAGAGCAGCGGCGCGAGGAGCCGGCAGAGGTCCTCGGCGATGCTCGTGATGACATGGCGCTTGGTGGCGGTCGGCACCCTGCACCGCTTCAGCAGGTCGTCGATCCACGCCCGGACCGCCATGATCTCCGGCTTCGTGTAGACAAACACGCCGACCTCGAAATTGACGAAGAGGCTCCGCAGGTCGAAATTGGGGGATCCGAACAGCGTGACGCGGTCGTCGACGACGATCGCCTTGCCGTGCAGCATCTCGGCCGTGTAATGCATCACCCGGCCGCCGGCGGCCATCAGGGCGCGCGTGAAATTGCGCCGCGCGAAATCCGTCATCGGGTGGTTCGACTTTGCGGGGACGATGAGCGTGACCTTGCAGCCCGCGCGCGCCTTGACGATCAGCGAACGAAGGAGCACCTCGTCGGGAATGAAGTACGGGGTCACGATCCAGATGTCTCGCTCAGCCTCCTGGATCATGGAAATCACGCCCTCATAGAGCGGATCGCCCGGCACATCGGGCCCGCTCGCGACCACCTGCAGCTCGCAGTTTCCCTGCACCGGCGCGCCCCGCGATTGGACTGCGGCGCGAATGGAGTCGGGGGACTGGCGCGTGACGAAACACCAGTCCGCGATGAAAACCTCCTCGAGGACAAGGGCGCCCGGGCCCTCGACCAGTGCGCCGAAATCGCGGAAGCGCTTCGGGCTGGGCACGGGGCCCATGTACTCGTCGGCGATGTTGCGGCCGCCGACGATCGCCCTTGCGCCGTCGAAGATCGCAATCTTGCGGTGGTTCCTCAGGTTGGCGGAGCCACGCGAGGTGAATGGCAACACCGGCATGAAGCGCCCGACGGACCCGCCCGCCTTGCGGATCGGGTCGACGAAGCCCTTGGAGGAGATGAGGCATCCGAGGGCGTCAAGCAAGAGGTGCACCTGGACACCCTCACCCGCCCGCTGGGCGAGGAGTTCCACGATCCTTCGGCCCGTCGCATCGCGCCCGAGGATGAAGGTGGTGATATGGATCGAGTGCTGCGCGCCCAGGATCTGGCGCTCGAGCTCCACGAAATCATCCTCGCCCGTCAGCAGGAAGCGGATCCGGTTTCCTCCCACCGGGGCGAAGCCGCCCGCCGCCTGGAGGGTCTTGGCGACCGGCAGGCAAAGGCTCTTGTTATCGGTGAGACAGAAGCTGGGAATGATCGGACGCAGCGTCGACTTTCCCTTGGCCAGCTGGCGCAGCTTGCGACCGCCGATGACAAGGTACAGCGGCACGCCGAGCCACGGGATGAACACGATCAGGAGCAGCCACGCGAACGTGTTGGCCGGCGCCCGTCGCTCGCTCATCAGCCGCGCCACCAGGAAGAATGCGAGGAGAAACCCGGCGACCGTGGCGAGGTGAGCCAGAAGGCCGCCGGGCAAGATGCGGTCCAGAAACTGGCTGACAGCGGTCATTGGGCGCTAAAAAGCTCATGAATTCGGGGGCCCGAGGCGAGATTTCTTCCGTTTCGTGAATCGGAAGCGTACCCAAGCGGGCCACGGGGCCGTCCGTCGATCGCCGGCCCCGGATTTCGCTCGGCCCGCGGGAGGGTTTTCTCCCTTGACGGTCGCCGACCGGACGGCGATTTTGACCGTTCTTGAGTGGGTGGAGTTGAGCAGTGGTCGCTCCGTGGACTGTAAATCCGCCGCCTCTGGCACCGTTGGTTCGAATCCAACCTCCACCACCATTACTCGCCTGCCAGGGAAAACAGGGCGATAAACGGCCACAACGCCTGTTCCAAACGCATCGAACCCATACCGGAAATTAGATAATTGGGGCTTTGCGCGGGCGCTCCAATCATTTTAGGGTCAGGTAACCCCTCCGTCAGACCCCATGGAATCGATCATCCACCTAGGTAAGATAGATTATATCATCGTCGGCGTTTATTTCCTGTTCGTCCTAGGGATCGGCTGGGCCCTCCGCCACACCATGAAGGGGAGCGGGGACTTTCTCACCTCCGGGCGCTCGATCCCGGGCTGGGTTGCGGGATTGGCCTTCCTCTCTGCCAACCTCGGCGCCCAGGAGGTCATCGGGATGGGGGCCTCGGGCGCCAAGTACGGGATCATGACCAGCCATTTCTACTGGGTGGGGGCCATCCCGGCGATGGTGTTCCTCGCCGTGTTCATGATGCCCTTCTACTACGGGTCGAAGGCGCGCTCCGTTCCCGAATACCTCAAGCTGCGCTTTGACGAGAAGACCCGCGGATTCAACGCCTTCAGCTTCGCAGTGATGACCATCCTCTCATCGGGCATTTCGATGTATGCGATGGCCAAGCTCATGGGCCTTCTGCTCGGTTGGAGCTTCGGGGCGAGCATCGCCGTCTCGGCCGTGATCGTGCTCATCTACATCTTCCTCGGCGGCTTGACCTCGGCGATCTACAACGAGGTCCTTCAGTTTTTCATGATCGTCTTTGGTTTCGCGCCGCTCGCCTACCTGGGCCTGAAGGACGTCGGGGGCTGGAGCGGGCTCAAGGCCAAGCTGGTCGATGTGTCGACGGCCCAGGGGTACGCGCCCGGGGCATGGGGCCACGCCTGGAGCCATCTCGGTGCACCGTCCCAGAACCCGATGGGCGTCGAATGGTTCGGAATGGTCATGGGCTTGGGATTTGTGCTGTCCTTCGGCTACTGGTGCACGGATTTCCTGGTGGTCCAGCGGGCCCTTGCGGCGAAGACGATGACCGCGGCAAGGCGGACGCCCCTCATCGCGGCGATTCCAAAGATGCTCTTCCCATTCCTCGTGATCCTGCCGGGAATGATCGCCATCGCGCTGACCTACCAGGCCGCGAAGGGGGCGACCGGCGGCTTCTCGCTGCCGCCCAAGAACGGATCCTATGACTACGACATGGTTGTCCCCTATATGCTGGTGCATTATTTCCCGACCGGGATGCTCGGGCTCGGGATGACGGCCCTCATGGCGTCCTTCATGTCGGGAATGGCCGGAAATGTGACCGCATTCAACACGGTCTGGACCTATGACATCTACCAGGCGTACCTCGCGAAGGACAGGCCCGACAGCCATTACCTCATGGTCGGAAGGGCCGCGACGGTCGTCGGCATAGCGCTTAGCGTGGCGGCCGCCTACCTCGCGGCGGCGTTCAACAACATCATGGATGTGCTCCAGCTTGTGTTCGCGTTCGTCAATGCCCCGCTGTTTGCGGTATTCCTGCTCGGAATGTTCTGGAAGCGGGCGACGGGAAATGGCGCCTTCTGGGGGCTGGTCATCGGTACGATCGCTGCGACGATCCATTACGGCCTCACCATCCCCATCGGGGCGACCTCCCTTTTGAAAGGGGGCTGGCTGGGCACGATCGAGCACGTTTATCCGAGCGAAATGGCGCAGAACTTCTGGACGGCCATCTGGGCCTGGTCGTTCTGCTTCGTGCCTGCGATCGTGATATCGCTGGCCTCCACCCCCGTGAAGACCGACGCCCAACTCCGGGGCCTGGTGTGGTCGCTGACGCCGCACGTGGACCCGGAGAATTCGGCCCTGCCGCTCTGGAAACGCATCGCGCCGTTTGGCGCGCTGGTCATCGTCCTGACCGTGATTCTCAACGTGATCTTCTGGTAGCCCCCGCCCATGCACCTCGACATCCGCTATCCCATCGGCCTTCTGTTCGTCGTCATTGGAGGCCTCCTTGTGGCCTACGGTCTCACTTCGAATCCGGAGGTTTATGCCGCGCACTCGCTCGGTATAAACATCAACTTGGGGTGGGGAGCGTTCCAGTTCGCGTTCGGCGTGGTCATGATCGCGCTCGCCCGAAGGGCACGCAAAAAGAGCGGCGGCCGCTGAATCACTTCAGCGCCAGCTCCGTGGACGCGTCGAAAAGGTGGGCGTGGGTCAGGTCGAACGTGACCTGGATCTTCTGCCCGGCATCAAACTTGTCGGTCGGGCTCACCCGGGCGATGAACGAGGTGGTTCCCGTGTCGAGGTAGAGGAGCGTCTCCGAGCCCATGGGTTCGGAAACCTCCACCTTCACGCTGGCAACGCGCCCGGGGTCGGGGGACGCCACCGTGAGCGCGTCGTGGATCGCCTCGGGGCGGATCCCGAAGATGACGGGCTTGTCGAGATGGGTGGAGGATTTTCCGGCGAGCGCCTCATCGAGCGCGATGGTGAGCGGGGCACCGGGGTTTTCCTCGACGAAGGACACATGTCCCCCGGAGGCGCGGAGGGTCCCCTTGAAAAAATTCATGGGCGGAGAGCCGATGAATCCCGCTACAAAGAGATTGTTCGGGTGGTTGTAGAGCTCCAGGGGCTTCGCAACCTGCATGATATCGCCATCGTTCATCACGCAAATACGATCCCCCATGGTCATGGCCTCGACCTGGTCGTGGGTCACGTAGATCATGGTCGCCCCCAGGCGGGCGTGGAGCTTTGAGATCTCGGTGCGAGTCGACACGCGCATCTTTGCGTCCAGGTTCGAAAGCGGCTCGTCGAAAAGGAACACCTTGGGCTTGCGCACGATCGCCCGGCCAAGGGCCACCCGCTGCCTCTGGCCCCCGGAGAGCGCCTTGGGTTTGCGCCGAAGGTAGTCCCCGAGGCCGAGCATCGTCGCCGCCTCGCGGACCCGGCTGTCGATATCGGCCTTTGGAAACCGGCGCAGCTTCAGGCCAAACGCCATATTCTCGTAGACCGTCATATGGGGGTAGAGGGCGTAGTTCTGGAACACCATCGCGATGTCCCGATCCTTCGGAAGGACATTGTTAACCACTTGGCCGCCGATTGAAACATTGCCGGAAGTGATCTCCTCGAGCCCGGCAATCATTCGCAATGTCGTCGACTTGCCGCACCCCGAAGGACCGACCAGGACCATGAATTCTCGATCCTCAATTTCGAGGTTGATTTTCTTCACGGCCGTCACCCCCGGACCATTTTTCTCAGGGTAGACCTTGACCAGATTTTCGAGAAGGACGCGCGCCATGATACAGGAAAGCCGGTAGATTAAACTAACTGCGAGTTTTTGCCGTAAAATCGGTCTTGCCAGTGGATTAGTGGGTAAACAGAACGTTTGGCACCTACTGGCAACCTCAAACATTGCCGGAACTTAACACCCCTCCAAGCCGTCCTGTCCGCCGAGCGCACCGCCCGGTGAACGCCAATGGATGGCATTAGCTTACCGAATGTCATCTACCTCCTCAACCTTCCCCGACAAATTTGTATGGGGAGTCGCCACGGCGGCTCCGCAGATAGAGGGCGCCGCTTTCGCCGACGGAAAGGGGGAATCGATCTGGGACCATTTTGCGCGGATCCCCGGAAAGGTTCTCAATGGCGACACCTTGGATACCGCCTGCGACCACTACCACAGGTTCGCCGAGGACTTCGCCCTGATGCGTTCCTTGGGGATCCGGAACTACCGGCTTTCGATCGCGTGGCCCCGGATCTACCCGAAGGGGGACGGGGCGCTCAATCAGGCCGGCCTCGATTTTTACCACCGCCTCTTTGACGCGATGGCCAAGAACGGGATCACCCCCTGGGTGACGCTTTACCACTGGGATCTTCCCCAGGCCCTTGAGGACAGGGGCGGCTGGACCAGCCGAGTCACGGTGGATGCATTCGCCACCTACGCCCACACGGTGGTGAAGGCCTTTGCCGGCAAGGTGAAGCATTGGATCACCCTGAACGAGATCCGATGCTTCACCCTCCTCGCCTACGGCCCCGAATCCTACAAGGCGCCGGGTCTCCCGGTATCCGCCGCGATGCTGAACCAGACCTACCACAACGCGCTCGTCTGCCACGGCCACGCGGTGCGGGCGGTCCGGGCTCACGGCGGCAAGGGCGCGCGGGTGGGAATCACGGACAATTGCGACGTGTGCATCCCGGTGACCGAGACTCCGGCCGACATCGCCGCCGCCAACAAGTGGTTCATCGAGAAAAACCTCCATATCCTGGACCCTATCTTCAGGGGGCGCTACTCAGCCGCCTATCTTAAGCGCGTTGGAAACGACGCGCCGAAGGTCGAGCCCGGCGATTTCAAGCTTATCGGCGCACCCACGGATTTCCTCGGGCTAAACCTGTACACCGCCGTTTTTGTGCGGGCTGCCGCCCGGGGCGGCTACGAAACCCTCCCGCTCCCGAAGAACTTTCCGCATGCCGACAGCCCCTGGCTCAAGCTTGCGCCGCAGACCATCTATTGGGGCACGCGCTTCGCCCATGAAAATTACGGCGCAAAGGCCATTTACGTGACCGAGAACGGCTGCGGCTACGACTTCGAACCCGTCGTCGAAGGGGAGGTTCTCGACCTCCACCGGCGCGAGTTCATCCGCAACTATCTTCGCGAGCTCCACCGGGCGATCAAGGACGGCGCACCGGTCAAGGGCTATTTCCTGTGGTCGTTCATGGACAACTTCGAGTGGGAGGACGGGTATACCCGCCGCTTCGGAATCGTCCACGTCGACTTCAAGTCGCAGAAGCGGACCCCCAAGCTTTCATCCCGGTATTTTTCCGGGGTGATTCGGCACAACCGGGTGCTTTGACGGCGTCGATGGGCCGTTTTGGCATCGATTTGGGCGGCACGAAGATCGAGGGGGCCGTCGTCGATCCGGCCTCGCCCGATCGGGCTGTGTGCCGCCTGCGGGTCCCGACCGAAAGCTCCCGGGGTTACGGTCACGTCCTTGCGCAGATTTCGAAGCTCGTCGGCATGCTTGAGCGGGCCTCCGGCGTCAAACGGCCGCCGTCGATCGGCTTTGGCACACCGGGCGTCATCGATCCGCTGACGGGCGTCCTCAAGAACTCCAACACCGCCTGCCTGAACGGCCGCCATCTTCGGGAGGATCTCTCGGCGGCCCTCGGGGCCGATGCGCGGATCGCCAACGACGCCAATTGTTTCGCGCTCGCGGAAGCGCTTTTCGGCGCCGGCCGCGGGCGCAGGGTCGTCGTGGGACTCATCCTTGGCACGGGCTGCGGGGGCGGGGTGGTGGTCGACGGGCGCGTGCTCGACGGGCTGCATGGAATCGCGGGAGAATGGGGCCACAATCCGATCCGCGGAGAGCGGACCCCGTGCTATTGCGGCCGGTTTGGCTGCGTGGAAACGGTCCTGTCCGGGCCCTCGCTGGAGCGATTCTACCGGGAGAGAACGGGCATGAAGCGCGGGCTGCCGGAGATCGCCCGGCGGGCCTCGGAGGGCGATAGGGCCGCGCGTGCGACCCTCCGGCGCCTGAGCATGAAATTTGGCGAGGCGATCGCCGTAGTGATCAATATCCTTGATCCGGACGCCGTCGTGATCGGCGGCGGGGTCGGCAACCTTGAGCTGCTCTATTCGGAGGAGACGCGGCAGGCGGTCCTCGGGAACGTGTTCAACACCGAACTGAGGACGGAATTCCTGAGGCCTGCCCTTGGAGACAGCGCCGGCGTTTTCGGCGCGGCGATGCTCAGCGCTTCGTCCAGATCCGGAGCGAAGCGAGGAGGAAGTCCTCGAGCGCGGCGGACTCGTTAAGGTTGACGCGAAGGAGGCTGGCGTCGCGTTCGAGGCAGTCGATCGCAGCCGTGAGCGGGCGCCGGGACCCCGTGTCGCCCGCTTCCAGAAGCTGGAACGCGTGGGCCCGGGTGGCCACCTCGATGCTCGAGAACATGCGCAGGCGCAGGCCGACGGAGACTTCAGCCTCGATGGCGGCCAGTTCGTCGTCCTCAAGGCCCTCCGGCAGCGTTTCCTTTCGACGCGCCCCTTCGGCGGTGGCGGCCTTGTCGAGCATCGAACCGAAGCGGGCGACGAGCCCGTAAAGCCCAAAGATCCCGTCAGCCACGCCGCGTCCGGCGCCGACACCCTGTCCCAGGCGGAAAAGCCACGCGCGATAATCCTTGAGCCAGGCGTCCCAGCCCTCGACGCGCAGCGACGCCGCAGCTCCGGGAAACCGGAAATGGAGCATGCGGCTGCGGATCGTCGGCAGCAGGGCGTGTGGGCGTCCGGTAAGGAGGAGGAGGGTCGTGCCCTTGGGCGGCTCCTCAAGGGTCTTCAGGAGGACGTTGGCGGCGGCCGGGGTCATGCGCTCGGCGTCATGGATGACCGCGACCTTGTGGTGGGAGACGGTCGCGGCGACGTTGATTCGTCCGATCAGGTCGCGCACGGAATCAACGGTGATGGACCGGGATTTTCCCGCGGGGCGCACCTGGAAGCAGTCGGGGTGCCGGTCTAGGCTGTAGGATGCGCCTTGCGCCGAACCGCGGGCCAGCAATCGATCGGCAATTGCCAACGCCGCGGCCGAAAGGTCGGCGGGATCGTCGCCCGCCAGCAGTAGGCTGTGCGAAAGGCGGCCGCGCCCGATGGCCCTTTCGATGACGGCCGCGGCCGGGGTGCCCGCCAGGGCGGGCGGCCATGGGACCGCCGCCGTCATCACATGACCGCGAGGAAACCCCGCGCTTTAGGGCGGCGGGGAATTGCCGCGCCGTGGTTTTTCTTGAAGTTAGACATGTCTAAATATAATGTATTACTATGATCGTCAGCTATCGCTTCCGGTTTTACCCGAGTGCGCGCCAGAGGCGCCTTTTGGGCAAGACCTTTGGATGCGTGCGATACGTTTACAACGAGCGCTTGCGCTCAGAAAGGACGCCTACGCCGAGAACAAGACGAAAATCAATTATGCCGAGAGAAGTGCAGCCCTGACCCTGTGGAAGAAGGAACCCGACCTCCTGTGGCTGAAGGAAGTCTCCTGTGTCCCCCTCCAGCAAGGCCTCCGGCACCTGCAAACCGCC
>Ga0182018_10003180_pt1 | contig 15121 bp, 7 predicted proteins | sample 812P2MmetaG_FD_120490 | JGI IMG/M metagenome (GOLD analysis project Ga0182018, IMG submission 120490) | Permafrost microbial communities from Stordalen Mire, Sweden - 812P2M metaG | ecosystem: Environmental > Terrestrial > Soil > Wetlands > Permafrost | place: Sweden: Stordalen | collected...
GCTAGCGCCCAGCCAGGAAGCCGCCGTCGATAACCAGGGATTGGCCGGTCATGAACGACGCCCGGTCCGAGCACATCCATACCACGGCTTCGGCGATCTCTGCCGGTCTTCCAAAACGGCCGACAGGATGGCAACTAAGAACGTATTTGTGGACCGCAGGAGCGTTATAAAGCCGCTCAGCCATCGTCGTTTCGACGGCTGCGGGACACACAGCGTTAATCCGGATGCCATTTCGAGCGGTTTCCAGCGCCGCGGCTTTCGTCAGCCCCATCACTCCATGTTTGCTGGCACTATACGCGGCTGCTCCAGCAGCACCGATCAGGCCCACCACCGACGCCATGTTTACAATCGCTCCGCCACCGCCCTGCAGCAGCATCTGTCGAATTTCGTACTTCAGGCACAACCAGACACCCTTGAGATTGATGTCGATCGTCCGATCCCAGTCTTCTTCCGATTGTCTGACGATGGGTACCCAAACACCCTCGATTCCGGCGTTATTGAAGGCGATGTCCAGGCGGCCAAATCTCTCCACAGCCTTCTGGATAAGGGTCTCGACATCGGAGGCCTTCGACACGTCGGCTCTCACAAACAGGCCATCGCCCCCGGCGGCACCGATCAGTTCGATCGTTTCCTTGCCTTCCGGTTCGCGGCGCCCTGAAACCACCACTTTGGCTCCAGCCTTTGCGAAAAGTACGGCGGTATCCCGGCCGATACCCGAGGTCCCGCCAGTTACGAGCCCAACTTTCCCTTCCAATTCGGTTGTCATAGTTTTCCTTCACGCATACGAGCCATCAAGTTTCAGCAGGTGCTGGTCCTTGAATTCAGCTTTTTTACACCAAGCGCTCTGCCTTCGGCCTACTCATTCAAACATAACAGGACTTTCGACTCAGAACTCCGAGTATCATTTGTCGTGAAATGCGGGCAATCGGCGCTACTCGCAATCAAAAACACAAGCTGGCTGTTACGATTTACGCATAGCCGCTTCTCGATGAGTGCGGTCAGAGCTCGCGGACATCGAATCGAAAAGGAGATCCTAGCAATGGCTGAACCAGTAGACTCTTCAGCCGGCGGGTCCGGACACGCAAACCACAAACTTGTGGGCACTTGGAAGCTGGTGTCCGCCTCGAGCACAACATCGAACGAGGAGCGCAGTGAGAGTCCCTATGGTGCCAACCCTGCAGGTTTTCTCACCTATACTGCGGACGGGAGAGTAACTGCCATCATCAGCTACGGCGGGCGCAAGCCACTCTCTTTCGGCGGTGGCGCGCTAGAGGAACAGGCCGAGGCGTTTAAGACATTTCTTGCATACGCCGGACGGTACACGCTAAACGCCGACAAGGTAACTCATCACATCGAAATCTCATCGATTCAGAACTATGTGGGAAAGAACCTGGTCCGCAGCATAAAATTTCAGGGCGATCAAATCATATTGGTAACACCACCCACGCCGGTGAATGGAAAAGTCCAAGCCGTCGAATTGATTTGGCAGCGTTTGCCGATCGGCTCCTGATAAAGCCCAAAACAGTCCTGTATCACATTGAATACAGGGTTGTTCCGCATGTTCCGAAAGCATTTTCAGCGGAAATATCTGTGTTAAACTCGGCCTCAGCTACCGCTGCCAGTTGTTTAAATTCAGATCTTGCAAGTAGGTGAACGTTGTCCAAGGTTATCGCTCCGGTCAAAAAAGTTCTTTTTAGCGACGAAATTCTGCAGGACCCGTATCCGACATACGCTCGCATGCACGAGGAAGGTCCGTTGCATTATGTGAATGTTGGCAGCAAATGGGCGGTGTGGTCAGTTTTCAGCCACGCCGAATGCTCGTCGATCGCGAAAGATCCGAGGCTTTCCGCCAAACGCGCGAAGCAAATGTTATTGCCTCTGCCGCTGAGCCGCCAGTCCGAGTTCAGCGAACTCGCGCGCATGCTCAGCTTGTGGCTGATTTTCATGGACCCACCGGAGCACACCCGGCTGCGCAAACTTCTTAACAAGGGATTTTCGGCCGCGGCGGTGGAAGGCTTGCGTCCGCAGGCCGAGGCCATCGTCGATCAAATGCTAAAGCCACTCCAGCACGGCTCGGAAGTCGAACTCATGAGCGAGTTCGCCAACCCTATGCCGGTGCGCATCATTTCGGAGCTTCTTGGAGTGCCGCAGGCGCTGCACGGCACATTCGTGAATGCTTCGCGGGCCATCGCCGCGTTTCGAGGCAATCCAAATCGCACGGTCGAAGAGGCGCGCGCGGCCCAAGATGCTCTCATAGAGTTGACTGAGTTTTTCCGAAAGACCGTGGCCGAACGCAGGCGCAATAAAGGGAGCGACCTGATTAGCCTGCTCATCGACATCGAGGAAGAAGGAGAAGTGCTGACCGAAGAAGAACTGTACGCCCAGTGTATCTCACTACTTTTTGCCGGACACGAGACCACTCGAAATCTGATCGGCAACGGAATGTACACGCTCCTGAAAAACCCGCAACAGACAGCGGAGTTACGAGAGAAACCGGAGATGATCCGCTCGGCGGTCGAGGAGCTTCTGCGTTTCGAGAGCCCCGTACAATTCACGGCTCGCGTGCTCAAGGAAGATATCGAGGTTTGCGGGCAGCGCATTCCGAAGGGATGGACGATCCTATGCATGCTCGGTGCGGCCAACCGGGATCCAAAACAGTTTAAGGAACCGAATCAGCTAAACCTGGGCCGGCTGAACAACCAGCATCTGGCATTCGGTGCGGGTCTGCATTTTTGCATTGGAGCCCAACTCGCCCGGCTAGAGGGACAGCTTGCGATCCTGAATCTGGTGCAGCGTTTTCCGGAGATGAAGCTCGCTGGCCCGCGACCGGAGTGGGCATCTACATTTGGATTGAGGGGCCTCAACAGTCTTCCGGTAATTATTTGAAAATATGGTTCGAGCTGCTGAGCCGCACCCGACGGCAAGATGGGTTTTGAAAGTCTAGGTTCCTCCGCAGATGATCGTCGCCGCCACGTGACCGACTCTGCTATCGCTAGCGAAATCGTTCTGCATTTTCATCGCACTCACCAGTGCGGACTTCGCGTAAGGGACCACGCTTCGCACTTTCTCTCACCCTCACCACCCGAATAGCGAACGCTTCACTTGCTTTTTCAACAGGACATATCATCTGCTAACAGCAAAGTTCAGAAATTAGTTGACACACAGTCTCGACGACACTTACTATCCCGCCGTGGTACGCATGATCTTCGCCGCGTGCTTCCCGACAGAGCCGTCCCCCCACCGCTTCTGTATAAATCTGGCCGTTACAACCTACGCACGCGGAGGACGCTGTGAAGCTCAGAATCCTGGTTTCTTGTTTATTCCTGCTGTTTATTCCATTCGTCAGCGCACAGGTTTACACCATCACTGACCTGGGACCACTTTCTCCCACAGCGATTAACGCCTGGGGCCAGGTTGTCGGTAATCTCAATGGAGAGGCTTTCATCTGGACGCAATTTGCAGGCCGGAAGGGTTTGGGTAAATTGACCGGCGGCACATCCAGTTCCGCTTCAAGCATAAATGATCTTGGAGTAGTAACGGGCACTGCTGATGGACCCGGCACGGTGATCTCCCCTTATTCGTCTACCCCGAATCAAGTGTGTACTGATCTCACTCAGCCCTTCGTTTGGGCACCAAGGAGCGGTATCCAAGGTCTGGGCACAGTCGTTTTCACATCAGACCCTGGATATCCGTGGTGTGATCTTCCATTCTATGCCTCTGGCATCAATGATCTTGGTCAGGTAGTTGGATACGGCGCAACTGGTCCGAATTTGTTTCAGTATGCTTTCCTTTGGACAAGTGCCGACGGCATGACTTCATTCGGAGGTAGTTTTCCACCCACGGAGGCGTACGGAGTTAGTAACACCGGCAAGATAGTGGGGCAGAACAGCATTTCGGTTATTGATATCGGGCACGCGACCTGGTGGAAGAATGGCGTTAGTACGGATCTTGGAACATTAGGTGGCGGCCCGGATGTGGTCTTCTACAGCAGTTTGGCTAATGGAGTCAACGATTTAGGGCAGATCGTCGGCTGGTCCACCACTGCGTCGATATCCATGGGAGGGTGCTCGGATTTCTTCGTTCCGGGCGGGTGCCCTATGCATGCAGTGCTATGGACGCCAAGTGGAGCAATAAGCGATCTGGGAACTCTCCCGGGCGATACACTTAGCGCCGCATCCAAAATAAATATATTTGGATTGGTTATCGGCTCTTCGGGAAATACGATTGTTCCGGTGGGACAGTCTCCAAGTTCCCCCCAGGTTATCGGCCGTCCATTCATTTGGTCCGAGCGCAATGGAATGCAAGATCTAAACACCCTAATCTCTGGTAACCCAGGGTGGATGCTTAGCTCAGCAACCGGAATCAACCTCTGGGGCCAAATCGTTGGATCAGGAACCCTCCACGGGCACGCCCGCGGCTTCTTGTTGACCCCGACTTTTTTCTAGAATGGTTTGGCGTCTGCGTAGGAATTTGCGGCACGGTCGCTTCATTAAATTTGCCCAGTGAAACGTCCCACGGAAAATGTCACAGCAAGCCGCGATCCTTAATTGCGGGGAAAGTACTGCGATGATCACTGTTTTGGCCGATCCAACCGAGATTCGCCTTCTTTTGCACAGGATCGACCGAAAAGTGCCTCACGGCTTGTGCGAATCCAAAAGGAAACGCGTTGATGGAACAAAGTCCAGTGACTATAATCACAGACTCGAACATTGCCCCCAGCCGATAATACGTAGCAAGTCATCGAAGATCGAAATCCCTTCCCCACAAATCGCAGCAGCTTCGTTCGCATCTGCGGGCGCGTGGACTTGATGAGTTCACAAAAGGGTGAAGAAATGGCTGTTGGGGATGGTGCTTCGAAACGGAATCCCAAACCAATCGGCTTGGATGCCGGTGAACGGGCTGCTTGTGAGCTGGAATCTTTTGCGCTCCTGAGTCGAGGCCCGCACGAGTTGATCCAAGATCAAGTCGAGCGCACGCCCAATGCTCCCGCCTTGATCATGGGCTCCGAGCAGATTTCCTACCGGGAGCTGAATTCCCGCTCGAACCGTCTGGCACATTTCCTTCGTGAACAAGGCGTAGGGCCCGAGACGCTGGTAGCCGTGTGCCTGGATCGTTCGTTTGATTCCATCATTAGCCTCCTCGCCATTCTCAAATCCGGCGGGACCTATCTCCCGCTGGATCCGAGGTTTCCGAAAGACCGTTTGGCATTTATGCTGGCGGACTCCGAAGTTAAACCGCTGCTGACTCATTCTTCCAAGCTGGAGGATCTTCCAGAAACAACCGCGAGGATCGTGCTGCTCGACCTGGAAAACGAGGCACTTTCCAAAGCTCCAGTCGCCAATCCTTCCTTTGAGAGCAAGCCTGAACATCTGGCCTACCTGATCTACACTTCGGGCTCCACTGGCAGGCCTAAAGGAGTCATGGTCCCGAGGCTCGCATTGGTCAACTTTTTGTTGTCGATGGCAGAAACGCCGGGGATGGCCACGTCCGACACGCACTTGGCGGTCACCACAACTTCCTTTGACATTTCGATCCTGGAATTCCTTCTCCCTCTCGTGAGCGGCTCCCGGATCGTCATTGCGACTGCGGAGCAGTCTGCGGACGGGCGCGTCCTTCAACAATTGCTTCGGCAACATCAGGTCACGGTGATGCAGGCAACGCCAACGACATGGCGCATGCTGGTCGAAAGCGGCTGGGAAGGCAAGAACGATCTGCGAATCTTTTGCGGAGGCGAAGCCCTGACCGCAGACCTCGCAGGTCAACTGCTGCCTCGTTGTCTTGAACTTTGGAATATGTACGGGCCGACCGAAGCCACCATTTGGTCTTCCACCGAACGCGTTACCTCCGGCGACCGCATCTTTCTTGGTTCGCCTATTGCCAATACGCAATTCCATGTTCTCGATGAGAAGCAGCGGCCGGTTTCTCCGGGCATGTCCGGCGAGCTTTGGATTGGCGGCACTGGCCTGGCCCGCGGGTATCTCAAGCGTCCTGAGTTAACCGCAGAGAAGTTCGTGATCGACCTCACCGGCAAGAATCCTGATGAACGTCTGTACCGCACTGGAGATGAGGTCCGCTGCCTCCCCGATGGCAGTCTTGAGTTTCTAGGGCGGCTCGACCAGCAGGTAAAGCTCCACGGTTTCCGCATCGAATTGGGCGAGATTGAGAGCGTTCTCGCCAAAATTGACGGGATCAGCCAGGCCGCCGTCATTCTGCGAGAGGATCGTCCCGGCGATAAACGCCTGGTCGCCTACTACAGGGGCCATACCGACTTGAGCTCTACATCTTTAGTTCAAGCCCTCAAGGCTGCTCTGCCGGACTACATGATCCCCTCGGTGTTCCTGCGCTTGGAGAAATTTCCCCTGACTCCGAATGCCAAGCTTGATCGCAAAGCTCTACCCCGTCCAGAGGGCAAGCGACCGCTTCTCGCGCAGGACTTTATCGCCCCGCGAACCGTGACAGAAAAACAACTGGCAGATCTCTGGTGCGACTTGTTGCAACTGGAAGAAGTCGGCATCGACGACAGCTTCTTTGATCTAGGCGGTAATTCACTGGCAGCGGTCCGCATGGTGACTTCCTACCGCTCTCGCTTCGGGTGCGATATCGCTCCGGTCAAAGTCTTTCAATACCCCACCGTAGCGAAGCTTGCAAATTTCCTCGAAGAGAGCGAGACGAAGTCAGATTTCCTGGCCGAGGCCGAAACCCGGGCCCGCCATCAGCGGCACAACGGGCACGACAAAGCTCGCGGTGCCGTCGCCGTAATCGGCATGGCCGGCCGCTTTCCGGGCGCGGCCGACCTCGATCAACTTTGGCACAACCTTTGCAATTCCGTCGAATCAATTTCTTTCTTCACCCCTGAGGAATTGGGTCCTGGTATTGAAGAACATCTTCGCCATGATCCCGACTACATCCGCGCTCGGGGTTTGATCGACGGGGCGGACCTTTTCGATGCCGCGTTCTTCGGTATTAATCCGCTCGAAGCCAAGGTGATGGATCCTCAACAGCGCGTCTTTCTCGAACTCGCCCAACAAGCCCTTGAGAACGCGGGCTACGACCCGGAGCGCTATAAAGGCCGCATCGGTGTCTACGCGGGCATCGGGGACAACCATTACTACACAACCAACCTCTTGACTCAACCCGATCTCCTGGCCATGGCTGGCAAACTCGCCGTCGAATATGGAAACCAGAAAGATTACATCGCTCTTCGAACCGCCTATCTTCTGGATCTCCGCGGCCCCGCGATCAGCCTCAATACCGCGTGTTCGACCACGCTCCTGGCGGTGGATCAGGCCTACCGCTCACTCCTCGACTATGAGTGTGACATCGCCCTCTCCGGTGGCATTGACATCACGGTCCCACAAAAGAGCGGCTTCCTCTTTCAAGAGGGAGGCACCTTTGCTAAGGATGGACACTGCCGTCCGTTTGATGCGGACGCCACTGGAACCATGTTTTGCGACGGCGCTGGCGTGGTCATCCTAAAGCGCCTCGCCGATGCTCTCACCGATGGGGACAAGATTTATGCGGTTATTCGTGGCACGGGTAAGAACAACAACGGTTCACGGCCTGCTTCTTTTTTGGCCCCCAGCGTGGATGGTCAGGCGGACGCAATAGCCCTGGCCCAGTCCAATGCCGATGTTCCGGTCGACACCATTCGCTACATCGAGGCGCACGGCACCGGCACTCCTGTCGGCGATCCAATTGAATTCGAAGCGTTACGGAAGGTCTTTGAAAGCAAGACCGACAAGAAACAGTTCTGCTATATCGGCTCCATCAAAGGAAACATTGGGCACCCGACCAATGCGGCAGGAGTTGCCGGTCTCATCAAAGCCGCTCTTGTTCTGCATCACGAGGAAATTCCTCCGACCCTCCATTTCAACAAGCCCAATCCCAAGATCGATTTTGCCAACAGCCCTTTTCTCATGGCCGACAAACTCACTCCCTTCCCACGAGGAGCGGCGGTCCGCCGCACCGCAGTCAGCTCTTTTGGTTTTGGCGGGACAAACGTGCACGTCATCCTGGAAGAGGCGCCCCAGCCAACACGCGGAACTGCATCGCGTCCGCTGCAACTTTTGCCTCTTTCCGCGAAAACTCCGGCGGCGCTCGATGCCTATACCCGCGCTCTGGCGGAACATTTCGGCGAGGCGGATCCAGGAACTTTTGCGGATGCGGCCTACACGTTTCAGGTCGGGCGGAGGCAGATGGCACACCGGCGTTTCGTTGTCGCTGCCGATTCCACCGAAGCAGCCAGACTTCTGGAGCAGCCCAATCCACTACGCTGCGGCAGCACGAAACGCTGCGACCGCCGAAATCCTCCCGTCGTCTTTCTTTTCGGCGGTCAGGGGACTCAGTATGTCAACATGGGCCTGAACTTGTATCGAGACGAGCCTGTTTTTCGCGCAACCGTTGACCATTGTTGCGAATACTTGAAGCCTCATCTGGGCAGAGATTTGCGTGAACTTCTTTATCCCCAGAGTGGTGATGAAAAGACCGCGCAGATCTCACTGCAGGACACGTTTTTCACTCAGCCTTCAATTTTCGTAATCGAATACGCGCTATCGCGTTTCTGGCAAAGCTTGGGCATCGAGCCTGCCACGATGGCAGGTCACAGCATCGGGGAATTTGTCGCTGCCACGCTTGCCGGCGTATGGGAACTCGAGGATGCTTTGAGCATCATCGCTCTTCGCGGCCGCTTGATGCAGAACCTCCCGCGCGGCTCGATGATGGCGGTGAGCGGCAGCGCAGATTCGATCGCCAAGCTTCTCCCCGCACAACTCCAGATCGCGTCCAACAATGCCCCGTCTTTGTGTGTGGTTTCGGGTCCAGAAACGGACATCGTCCAGTTGCAAAAGCAACTGGAAGCGGAAGAGATCGTCTGCCGACGCCTGCATACGTCTCACGCCTTCCACTCGGCAATGATGGATCCCATGGTTGCACCATTGCGCGATGCGGTCGCCAAGATCAAGCTCCGTCCTCCGGTGAAGCCCTTTGTCTCAACGGTCACGGGGCGCCCCATCACCGCTGCGGAAACCACCGATCCCGATTATTGGGCGCGTCATTCCCGGGCCACGGTGGAGTTTTCGAAAGCGATCCAGTATCTCAAAGAGCAAGGACACGACCTGTTCCTGGAATGCGGACCGCGCTCCACTCTGTGTTCTTTGGCCCGCCAGCAGTTCTCGCCCAACCATCCCTGCGTGGCCATTCCGACGTTTGCCGATACGCACGCAGACAATACGGAGTGGGCAACCCTGCTTTTTGCCTTGGGCTCTCTCTGGCAAAACGGCGTATCCATTGATTGGGATGCCTTCTACGCCAACGAAGAACGCCATCGCATTCCTTTACCAACTTATCCTTTTCAACGGCAGCGGTTCTGGGTAGATCCTGCCGCGCTAGCACCTGTTGCCCAAAGTCTCCACTCCGCGAGTCCCGCTTCAGCTCCTTCTTCCTCAGTTGAGACTTTCGCTACCGCGCGAGATAGCGTTGTCCAGACAAGTTCGACGTCTTCCCGCAAGGATCGCATCGCTTCCCGTCTGCTTGACCTTCTCGTACCGGTCTCCGGACACGAACGCTCGGAAATCAGCAAGTCCGCCACCTTCATGGAGCAGGGATTCGACTCCTTGTCCTTGACGCAGGTCGCATTTGCCATCCGCAAAGAGTTTTCTGTCAAGGTCAGCTTCACTCAGCTCATGAGTCAGTTGCCCAACATTGACATGCTGGCGGCGCATCTCGACGCTATCCTGCCGGCTGACGTTCTTCCTGAAACTCCTGTCGCCCCCGCTCTGCCGGCTACTTCCGCCAGCGCTGCGCCTGGTGATACGAATGTGCCAAACGGAGGAACGCTGGAGCGAGTCATTGCCGATCAAGCCCGCACCATCGATCGCCTGGTCGCCCTTCTGGAAAAGAGTGGTACGAATCATTTAACTGCATCCGTCCCTGCCGGCGGACAAAAGACTTTGGTCGCCACGCGGCAAGAAGGTGGCTCAGCGCTCACCGCTCCGCCCAATCCTTTAGAAGTTGAAGCCACGGTTCCCCAACGCGGGATCTATGCCTCTTCTCGCCTCTCCGAACGCTTGTCCGCCTCCTACAACGAATCCGTGACGTTGCGTTTTACCGGCAATATCTCGATCGAGAAGATGACGCGCGCCATGGAACGATTGGTGGAGCGACATGATGCTCTTCGCGCCACATTCGATGAAACCGGCTTGGTGATGAAGATCGCACCCGCGCAGAGAATTGCGATGCCGGTCACCGATCTTTCTTCGATCAACGAGTCCACCCTGCAAGAGAAGCGTCTCGGAGAAATGATTGCGGCAGAGACCTTACTGCCGTTTCCTCTACCCACTGGCCCGTTGTTCCGCTGCCCAATGGTTTTGCTCGGGCCCGATCGCGCAGCGGTGATCTTCACGGCGCATCACATCATCTGCGACGGTTGGTCCTTGGATGTCCTGATCCACGATCTCTGTGCTTTCTATTCAGAAGAAGTCTCGGGGGGGCCCGCATGTCTGGAGCCGGCCCAGAGTTACGTCGATTACGTGCAGACGGTAACCCGACGGCACCGCTCTGACGAGTTCACGGAAGCAGGCAACTATTGGCATGCCAGATTCAAAGACGGTTTTCACGTCCTGGCGCTTCCGACCGATCACCCTCGGAAGCCGCGGCGTGAATTTAGCGCGCGCCGTCTGGATCACTCCGTCCCGGGCCCAGTGCTGCAAAACCTCAGGGCAGTAGCCGCAAACCAAGGCTGCAGCTTTTTCTCCGTCCTTCTCAGTTCTTTGGCTATCCTTCTCGCCCGCATTTCACGGCAGCATCGTTTTGTCATCGCTCTTCCGACCGCGGAACAACCCGTCATCGGCCAACCCGGTCTCGTCGGGCACTGTGTGAATCTTCTTCCCTTCCCCGTAGAGTTACGCGACGGCGAAGATGTCAGCGCCTTCCTCCAGAGGGTACATGGCGAGCTTTTAGCTGCCCAGGACCATGCTATCTTCACCATGATCAGCTTGCTCGAAGACACGCATCCGGTCGTGCCTGCGCCAGGTATTTCCTCGATCTCGACTGGCCTTACGAACATCAAGAAGTTCAGGCGAAACGAATTGCCACAATCGGGATTCACCATCGATTACGATGCCAACCCTAAAGCGTACGAATCCTTCGAATTTTATGTTAATGCGATCGAGATAGAAGGCGAATTGCAACTTCGCTGCCACTACGACACCAAGCTTTTTGAGGATCTAACCATACGAGAATGGCTGGCGACGCTGGATTCGATTTTTCAGGATGTTGCAACAGATTCCTCGCTGGAGGTTGTGGATCTGGCCGGGCTCAAGCGTAGCCATGCTTCAGTCGCCTTTTCTGCTGATACCTCAAGTCAACAAGGTTCTCACGAATTCCTTGAGTCCGGTACGACTTCAACGCGCGAAATGCTACGGCAATCTTCAGATTCGGCCGCAAGCTCCACCTCTACGGAACCAGCATTGATCGAAGCCCTGCTCCCGCTCTGGCAACGCGTTTTGGGTATACCCGATATCAGACCGGATGATGATTTCTTTGCAATGGGTGGCCACTCCGTGGCTGCAGCCCGTCTGTGTGCCCAGATCGAACGGGAGTTGAGATGTGTGGTGCCTCTCGCAACCCTCTATGAAGCCTCTACCCCAAGGAAGCTGGCGGGCTTTCTAGCGAGGGCCAACGAATTAGAAGACTGGCAACGTCAGGTGGCCGTTCATGGATCAGCTGACTGGCCGCGCGCAAACGGGGCAAAGGGCAAGCCATTGCACGAGCGTAGCGCAGTCGCCAATCGCGATGTAGATCACCGGGCCTTCGCTTTCCAACCAGGCGCTTTGCAATCAGGCACGAATGGCCGTTCGACCGTCGAGGGCCAAGTTGACCGACTGGTACGCAGCTATGTTGACAAGATCCCCGAAGTGCAGTCCGGCGGAAGCGGCATGCCAGTCGGGGCGGAAAGTTCGGCAATTGCTTTGTATGAAACCGGCTGGGACGTCAGCCCAACTGAATCGACGAGTGCGCAGCTGGCTATGCCAGCAATCATCACTGCGACGAACCATTCGAACGTGCGTCAGTTCGTCGAAGAGGACATCACTCAAGTGGCGGATCTGTGGTGGACCTTTCTGCGTCACGGCAAAGGTGCCGCTCCCCTTGCAGTTCAATCTTATTTTCACGATCTCTACTTCACAAGTCATCCATGGATCGATCGCATATTCCCTTCCCTGGTTTATGAAGGCGACAACGGCAGAATCGCAGGTTTCTTGGGCATCATACGACGCAAAATGTCCCTGCGCGGCGAATCGATTCGCGTCGCCTTGGGCGGCAACTTTGTAGTTCATCCGGAGGCCAGGTCCACCCCGGCAGGCGTGCGTCTGTTGGCGGCCTATATGGCGGGAGACCAGGACCTTTCACTAACCGATTCAGCAAATGATGCCTCTCGATACTTACTGGAGAGACTGGGTTTCAGCACTATCGTGCCCTTCAGTATGAGTTGGGCGCGTCCGCTGCGACCGGCTCACTACGCTGTCCATGGTGTCTCCCGCTTAACGGGGCCGGCCCTTTCCGCAATCTTAAAGTTTGCCACTAAACCTTTTTGTAGCGTCATCGACGGCATCGGCGCCGCACTTTCTTTCGGTCCGTTTCGCCAGACCATGTCCTTTCTTCACGCCGAAGAGCTTGACCTCGAAACCCTCCTTGGCTGCCTCGCCGAATTTCGTGGAGAATATTCACTCTGGCCAGAATACGATCTCGACTCCCTGAAGTGCCTTCTTGCGTTCATGGAGCGGATGCACCCGCACTCGCATTTTCGAAAGGTGGTGCTACGCGATGACGGCCAGAAGATCGTGGGCTGGTACGTCTATTACTTGAAACCGGGGGACGTTGGCCAAGTCGTGCAGATCAGCGGTGAACGGAAATTCACCAAGGAGGTTCTCGATCATCTCTTCTATGATGCCTGGAAGCAGGGATGCATTGCCCTTCATGGAGTAGTGCGCAGCGACTTGATTCCGGATTTCTGGGAGAGAAACTGTTTCTTCACCTGCCGCAGCGGCTGGGCGCTGGCTCATTCTCGTAAGCCCGAACTCCTTGAACTCCTCAATCGCGGCGACGCTTTCCTCTCACGTCTTGACGGGGAGTGGTGCCTGGGCTTTGACGACTAACTTTGGCTGGGTGATCGAGCAGAAGAGTCTTCCATTCGTGTTTCTGGTGAAAGCGTCGCAGCTATTTCGCGTGAAGCCGGATGCCAATCCTCTAACTCTAACTCTTTTTGGACGCAATACATTTCGGCACTGCCGTGGCCCCAGCGAGTCCACCAACCCTGTTTGGACAGTCGATCCGACTGAGGCAAGTTCGACAGCTTGGCTTGCGCGCCAACCGGAAAACGATGACTCCGATGACGCCGTAGAAACCTGCTAAGCCATACATCCAGTGGGGGAGTGAGAACATACGGTCTCCTTTTTGGTCAGCAAGTATTCCATCCTATTGGCGAAAACCGTGTGACCTCTGTCATGCTTGGGGGTGATTTCGATCACGTAGAGATCGCCTCGGAACTCAGCCTTCTTTTTCCAGGAAGCGACGAGCCGCACTGGACCAAGCGAGCACTGCACCGATGGCAGCACCCAGCGAGTTCGTGATAATGTCAGTTGTGCCGGAGTTCCGCTGCGGTATATAGGCCTGCAGCACCTCAATCGTGAAGCTCAACGTTCCAGCGGTGACAATCGCGTAGAGAATTGCCTTTCCTGGGCTTCGCGTCGACACCAGATACGAATAAAAAACAAAACCCAATGGAACAAATCCTGCTATGTTTTGAAGGAGATCCTTGACATACCCTCGGCTGGGTTCGAATTCCTTCCTTGGGGACGCCAGCAGGGCCTTTTGCGGAATCTCGAAGTTCTTCGGGATTTCAAGATCCGGCGCAGAGGCCACTGCGTTGTTGATTTCGCGGCCTTTCCGCTCAGTAAAGGAGTAGAGAGCGACCGCATCGCTCCCATCCCCTGGACCGACTCCGGGAGGATCAGTCCAGCTTTTGTAGTGTTGAAAGACTTGGTCCGGTGTAAGTTCGTCTGAATAGATAGCCAAACCACGAACCTCGCCCGCCCAAGGCTGATAATCTGCGGCCGCGGTCCCTATAACGATCTGACCGGCTAGTTCGTTTGGCAATATCCTGAATCTAGGAAAGAACTTGGCCTGGCGGCCATTGGTGTAAACGACGGTACCGTTCGCTCCCGACACAATCGTCAGCAGGACGCTCTTGCCCACCTGGAAGGCATGATCTACATCGATCTTGCTTCGTTTCGCTTGGTGATTGCCGCCCAAAATGTCATGCGAAACCAACAAGCCATCCGTCCACTGTCGCAGGAGAAACTGCCCTGGATTTTTTGCTGTATAGAAATTCGCGATCGTAGACAAGGAACTAAGAGCGGCTGGCTTCAGCAAGATCTCCAGGGCGCATGATTGTAGAGCACTGTTCTCCGCCGCTAGGAGCGGCGCTTTGCTTATAACAACTCCAGGCCTATCGAACCCAATTCCATTCGCATCTCCCAACCAATGGACCCGATTTCGGGGAAAAGGATTGAAAGGCCACAACGTGGCGGCCAGAACGGCTATAACCGCCATGCCGCAGATGATTCCAAGTCTGTTCTTTCCTCGCGCTGCTCGTGAGTTGTTGTTCACCATTTCCGCCAAAACCCGCACCGCTCAACGTTCGTATACCTCGATCGGCAAGTCGTCAGGATCCCGAAAAAAGGTAAATGATTTGTTAGTAATCTCATCGATCCGAACGGGCTCGGGGTCAACTCCCTGGCTTTGTAGTTTTCGCACCGTTTCTTGCACATCTTCAACTTCGAACGAAATATGTCGCAGGCCGCAGGCTTCAGGAGACGAAAGACGCGCGGGCGAACTTGGAAAGGAAAAGAGCTCGAGCTGATATTGATCCCCAACTTGCAAATCCAGCTTGAAAGACCTTCGATCTTCGCGATAGGCCTCCCTAACAATCTTGAAACCAAGAATCTCGACATAGAAGCGCTTCGACCTCGGATAATCTGAACAGATGATGGCAACATGATGGATACCATTGAACATGGGTCCTCCAGCTTGCGTGCTATTCCTCCTCTGAGGAACGTCCACTTGA
>Ga0182018_10003182_pt1 | contig 15110 bp, 12 predicted proteins | sample 812P2MmetaG_FD_120490 | JGI IMG/M metagenome (GOLD analysis project Ga0182018, IMG submission 120490) | Permafrost microbial communities from Stordalen Mire, Sweden - 812P2M metaG | ecosystem: Environmental > Terrestrial > Soil > Wetlands > Permafrost | place: Sweden: Stordalen | collected...
CCCCCTGGTTTCTTCTGGCGCGCGCCGTGTAGAGTGTCGTCCTTCGCCGCGGGGTGGAGCAGTCTGGTAGCTCGTCGGGCTCATAACCCGAAGGTCGCAGGTTCAAATCCTGCCCCCGCCACTAGAGAAGATACAGGTCAGAGCCCTCCCAGCCGGGAGGGCTTTCCTGTGTCCGGCCAACCATCCCTACACAAATCCCTACAAACCGGCCCACGGGGATAATGTGGGGTCGTGCGAGGTACGAAGCGCAAGCGGCGTGACGGAGTGTGGGAGCTCCGCGTCTACCTCGGTCGTGACTCTGCCACAGGCAATCCTCGGCAGATCTCCAAGACCTTCCACGGGACGTCCCGAGAGGCAGATAGCGCTCTTCGGGACCTTGTGGACAAGTACGGCGAGGGCCGCCCTGACGGATTCGGAGCGACCTTCGGACAGCTCCTCGATCGGTGGCTGGAAGAGTGCGACCGGATGGAGCTATCCCCAACGACGATGCGGACGTACCGGGCTCAGATTCAGCAGAAGATTCGGCCTCGGCTCGGGAAGACAGCGCTCAACCGGCTCACGCCCAAGCACCTTGATGACCTCTACGGCGCCATGAAGGAGGACGGACTGTCGCCGAAGACGATCCGCAACCACCATGCCATTATCTCCTCCGCGCTCCATCAGGGCGTCCGGTGGGAGTGGGTCAAGCAAAATGTGGCCGAAAAAGCCAAGCCACCCCGGGTGTCTCAGCGGCGGGTGAAGGCTCCGTCCGTTGATGCGGTCCGATCCGTGATTGAGGCGGCAGAAGAGCGTGATCCCCGACTCGCGCCTCTTTTGATGCTGGCCGCGTTGACCGGTATGCGCCGCGGTGAGCTATGCGCCCTCCGTTGGACGGACGTAGATTTCGAGCGACGAGAACTCGATGTGGCGCGGTCCCTGGTCGTCGTGCCGGCCGGTCTGGCCGAGAAGACGACGAAGACTGACCGCTTTCGGATGGTTGCCCTTGATGACGTTGGTGTCGCCCTGCTCATACGCCATCGGGCGAAGGTTGAGGAGTGGGCTCAAGAGGCTGGCGCGACTGTGATGTCGGACGGATATGTGTTTTCTCATGCGGTGGACGGTTCCAAACCATTCCGGCCTGACAACGTCACTGGGTTCTTCACCCGAGTTCGAGACTCCCTCGGTCTGCTTGAGGTGCGACTTCATGATCTCCGCCACTTCACCGCCACGCAACTGATCGGTGCCGGCGTCGATGTGCGCACCGTGGCCGGACGGTTGGGACATTCGGATCCTTCGGTCACCCTCAGGGTCTACAGCCATGCCCTGCAAGAACGCGATCGAGCCGCGGCGGCCATTATGGGGCAGCTTCTTGAATCATCCCCTGAGAATCGCCCCTAGAAGGATCTTGCTCGGGTCTCGTCAATAGCCGGGAGGAAAGGTTTGTGGCGATCGCCGAGGTTTGCAATGGCGGTCTCTCTGTGGATGAGCAGACTAGGTCGCTCCAACGTGATCCTTAGCGAAGCGATATCCGATCAGAATTGCCAGAGCGCCGCAGTTCACCAGAGTCGATTCAATGAACGATTCCGAGTTGGCGACGTAGGCAAGCAAGGCGAGAACTGATATTCCACCAAGACAACCTGCGGTTACGTAAATACGCGAGATCTTCCGAGGCTTCCACTGGCCGATTTCGGGCGTGAACGTTCGCTCCAACTCCCATGCTGTTTCATATTGATTTCCAGGCTTCTTCTGAACGTACCCAGCAATATCCCAAAACAGGTAAAGCAGGAACGCTACACCAATGAGAACGATCTCTTCCCTGTTGCCGACCGATCTGCGGGTAGCCACGGACGCAACAAGGAAGTACACGATCACCATGCATATGTCGAGCGCAAATTTGATCAGTTCATAGTTGAAAAACTTGATTTTGAACTGCGGTCTGTTGGCGCTGTTGTGGTAGCCAATCCAACTCGTTAGAAGAAGAACCAGTGCAATCACTAGATAGGTAGTTGTTCCGGCGCCAAGATGGTTGGCCTTAGGATGACGTGCCCAGGACTGTACGGGATCAAGAATGACCGTAACAACCAATGCAAACAAAATATCAATGAAGGATATCCCGCTCGCGGAGACGTCAACCTCTTGCGTCATGCGCTTGCGCGTCATGAGCGATCTCGCGCCACCTCGCCAGCCTTGGTGATCAGATCTGGAACCTCATCCAACCCTTTAACGGTGAGGTAGCGTCCCGTATAGTCCGCGACTTCGGGCGCGTCTTCGAGTGCCCACGCGTCGGCTTCAACCCAAATGGCCCGCATGCCGAAGCTCAAAGCTGGGACGATGTCGGATCTAAAGCTGTTTCCGACGGTCCACGAATCGAGCGGATTCGCTTGAAGCCGGGATAATACGTACCGAAACGAATCTTCATCCTTCTGATCCACGATGTGAGCAAAATCGAGAAGCGGCGCCAGTCCACTATCCGCAAGACGCTTTCGTTGGACTTCCTCGTCCCCTTTTGTCAGCAGCGCAATCTGAAAACGATCACGAAGGCGCGCGATGACGTCTGCTGCGTTCGCATCGGTCGGAGCTTTCTTTTGGAATACTTCCGATGAAATTGAGCTCACGCGTCGAAGCTGCCGGCGCTTTAACTGAATCGAATGACTAGCGGCAAGAGATCTCGCCGCTTCGACGCTCGATCCTGGGAAGCGAACACGAGCCACGCCAAGTGACGCAGCACGCTCCAAATCGACTTCTCGTTGCCTTTGTTCAAATTCCTGAGAGTCGATTCCTAACGAACTTACATAGGTAGCTGTATCAGTCCTCGCTTCATCGTATAAGGGTTCGGTTTGCCAAAGAGTGTCATCTCCGTCAAGGATGACAGCCGGCATGCCACGTCGCTTCGCCGTCTGTTGGTCAATCACCGTTCCTCCATTACATCGGACTCCTGAGCCTTAAGGCATCGTACGTAAGGGGTGTTACAACGGCACCTAGGCGGTCCTGCTTGTAAACCTGACAGCATCTGCCTGTGGGTGCTCATGGCTCCTCGGGATTCGAAGATCCCTGGTACACCGTCGGACTGTCGTTATCTAGTGCCTCGCTGGCCAGAAGTGCTGTCGCTATGAAATCCCAACGCTGCTTCGTCTGTGGCTGTCTGCCGCGTATTCGAATCGCTGCCAATGCCTCGACCTCCGTCGAAGTGAGCCCATGCTCTTCGGCCACCGAAACGAGAGCGGCCGGCATGTTCCGAGACTCCTCTGAGTTGCTGCCCTTCCATATCCCTAAGACGGACTCAAGCCGCCTCACTGCTTCCGCTCCCGGCCGCTTGCTCTGACCTCGTTCGATCGCGCTTATGTAGGCCCGGGAAAGCTGAGCCCTTTCTGCGACGTCAGCCAGACTCCAGCCTCGCGCCTGTCGAGATTGGCGAAGTTGCCGGCCCCATTCCTGAGTGTCATCCATAATGGACGCTACTGTACACAGTTGTTGACAGGGGCATGTCCCAAGTCTATACTCAATCCCAGACAGAAGTGTACGTAATCAAAGATAATTGATGGGAGAGCAATGACAGACGGTTCTGAATCCACCGAGATCGAGAGACCCGACGTCCTGATCCTGGTCAACGACCAAAAGGTAAGGGTTCGCGGACCCAGGACCACCGGACTTGAGATCAAGGATGCCGCCATTCAAGAGGGCCTACCCATCGACCTGGGTTTCCAACTGATTGAAGAACTACCGCATGATCGGACCCGTGTGGTGGGTGATGCTGACGTGGTCGAAGTACGTACTGACAGCCGCTTCCTCGCCCTTGCTCCTGACGACAACTCCTGAAGTGTCGTCGGTCTACTCCTCGGGGCAATCCGTTGCCACTGCAGCGGTGCAGGTCGCGCTTGATGAGGTCTGTCGCGTCTACGAGGGCCACGCGATCACAACGAAACCCGATGGCGGAGGCGGCGCGTTTGTTGTTGTTTGTGATCTCGCGCTTAGCGAGTGCTTCGTCCAGGATTCGACATGGCTTGGATTTCAGATCTCGTATCTGTACCCGGCATCAGATGTGTACCCGCATTATGTAAGGCACGATCTCACCCGCCGAGATGCTCAGCCGCTAGGCATCGGATTCTCCCCAACTGTGTGGGGATATGACGACCGACAAGCAGTGCAGGTATCACGCCGATCGAACAAATGGGATCCGCGCCTCGATACAGCGGCCTTGAAGGCAGTGAAGGTGATGGCATGGGTCAACCAGAGTTAAGCGATTCAAACAACTCAAGGGCGTGGCAGCTTGTTATTCCACAATCACTCTGGTCAACTCTAAATTCCCACCTCTTCCGCAATGACAACGATGAACACGGCGCCGTAATACTGGCTGGCGTTACCTCCACTTCAACTGGTCAGAAGCTGTTAGCTCGCGAGCTCCTTATTGCGGAAGACGGGATCGATTATGTGCCTGGCGAGCGGGGGTATCGAGCTCTGACGCCAGAGTTCATCGCAAAGGCAGCCCGCCGAGCGCAGAGAGGCAAGTGGAGTTACATTGCAGTTCATTGTCATGGTGGTAGAAATAGCGTCGCCTTTTCCTCCGTCGATCTCGCGTCACACGAGCGTGGATATCCTGCACTTACGCAACTAATCGGTCGTCCCGTAGCCGGATTGGTGCTCGCGGAGAATGCTGCAGCTGGCGATCTTTGGCTGCTTGATGGAGGCCGTCTACCTCTTTCTGTACTGTCGGTAGTGGGTGAGAACCTCAGACTTATACGGTCTGATGACGACCAATCCCATCCGGTGTTCGAAGCCTTCGAACGACAAGCGCGCCTTCTGGGGGAGACTGGGCAGCAACATCTTCAGAGACTTCGCGTCGGCGTGGTGGGGCTTGGTGGTGCAGGCTCAATGGCAGCGGAAATGTTGGTCCGCATCGGTGTTGGTGAACTCGTCTACATCGATCCAGACACCATCGAATTGAGCAACATTTCTCGGGTTCTCGGGAGCGAACCAAAAGATGGTATGGATCGTGGGCGCCCAAAGCTACCATTGTTTAGGCGGCGTTCACGATCTGGACCTAAACTCAAGGTAGAAATTGCGCTCACCAACGCACGCCGAGCCGGGCTCACACCTCGGATTGAAGTGCACGCAACTGACGTCAGCGACCCAATCGCCGCGAGATCATTGACGACTTGCGATTGGATCGTGCTGGCCGCTGATTCGCAGACGGCAAGGCATGTCGTTAATACGATATGTCACGCGTTCCTAATTCCTGTGATTCAGGTTGGAGTTAAGATTCCAGTAGATCAAAAGACGGGAGAGGTTGGGTCTATCTTCTGCGTATCCCGCCACATCACGCCAGATAGTGGCTGCATGTGGTGCAATGGTTTGATAGACGCTACGGAGTTGCAGTTAGAGGCTACGGGAGATGAGGGTGAGCGAGCGCGACAGTATGTTGGGCCAGACGCTCCGGCTCCGAGTGTGATCACGTTGAATGGCGTGGCCGTGTCAGTTGGGCTCACCGAGTTGCTTCTCTCGACGGCTGGCCTCCTAGAGGCTGCTGTTTCGGGCACAGCGCACTCCGGATACCTTCGGTACTCACCTAGAAGCCATCGTATGGCGTACGACGAACCACGTAAGGACTCCGACTGCCTGTACTGCGGCCGAAACGCAGCCAGCCTTTTTGCTCGGGGCGATGATGCACTTTTGCCAGTCCGCCCCTCCTCTTCGATCTAGGAGCAGGATCCGACATGACGGCAGAGATTGCGATACTGAACAGGTCTGGCGTTGCGCTCGCCAGTGACAGCGCTGTGACGATAGATACTCCGACGGGACCAAAAATCTACGAGACCGCTAATAAGGTCTTTGCACTTATCAAGGGTCAACCCGTAGGGATAATGATCTACGACAGCGCGGATCACCTCGGCGTTCCTTTGGAGACGATAATCAAGGCCTACCGGATGTCCCGTCGCACGACAAGTTTTCCTACACTTGAGGAATACGGAAATGACTTTCTTGAATTTGTAAATTCGTCGCCCGATCTCATTCCGGTTGATCTCCACTCGAACTATCTCTCCGAGGTTGTCGCCAGGCGCACGAGAAGTGTGGTCGACCTCGTCAATGAGAAGGCTATGGAATTCTTGGCCACAGGACGAAAATTGGGCCCGCGCCGCCTTCGTAGTTTTATCAGCGAATCGATCGTGGACGCTCGGACTGCATGGGATAATCGACAAGACGGTCCGTGGGCGACCCAGCTTTCGATACCAGGTTTTGCCAAATCACATCGTGCAGAAATCGATACCCAGATCGCTCGAGTGCTTCAGCTTCTTCCAGCGACGATTGCGCATCGCGGTGCGATTCGGACCTTGATCGTCGAGTCTCTTAAGAAGCTCCCGATTACCGGGGAGCATACTCCGATCGATCCTCGGTCTGGCATCGTCATCGCTGGGTTTGGGGAACGTGAGTTCTTTCCCCGACTCATTTCGTACGACCTCTTCGGAACGGTTGACGGAGTTCTGCGTGCATCACCGAACCCAAAGGTTGAAATATCAGTCCACAATCCCGCCGTAATTGCCCCATTTGCCCAACGAGAGATGGTGGATGGGTTCATGACCGGGATAAATCCTCAAGTGAGGGCAGCCTTAATGGGCTACATGAATGGTGTTGCCAACAACTACCCGCAAGCGACCCTGGAGCTTCTGCAACGTCAGATTCCGGGTCTCGACCCGGCTCTGGCTGCCTCCCTTACCGGCCCTCTGAGTAGCCTTATCTCCATAATGGTTCGAGAGTTAGAACAACATCTTGATCAGTCATTGGAGACTCAGGTTCAACCCGTATTGGACAGCGTTGACTTTTTGCCGAAGGATGAATTGGCCGCTATGGCGGAAAGCCTCGTGAATCTAACCTCGCTCAAGAGGCGCGTATCCATCGATGATCCTCAGACGGTTGGTGGCCCCGTTGACGTCGCAGTGATAAGCAGGGGGGATGGATTCGTATGGATCAAGCGGAAGCACTATTTTTCTCAAGATCTGAATCCAGCATGGGTGTCCACTCACACTGAATACTAATTTTACTTGTGGAGGTGCAAGTGACGGCGAATCCGAACTCCCCTGATGATGTTCGGGGATGGATTGAGTACATACGTCGGTACTTGCCTGAAGATGCTGCCCAATGGGATCGCCTGCGTAACGCGGACTCCCGACTGTCGGGCGAGCACGCAGGAGAGCGCGCGATCGAACGAGCTGTTGCAAGGCTGATCGGTTCTGGAATCCCGAGGACCTGACCCGCAACCGACACTGCATCGCGGCGCGTACCCTGTGCTCAGATCCGTTGCTTGGGGGATCCATCGACAAACCGATGCTCCACTGACCTCAATGGCGTCACGGTCTCCGGAGGCCGGTCCGGGTTGTCCAGGCCGTCTTGTTCGTTCACTCCAGTGCTCCTGATCAGGCCCTCCCGTCCAGCGTCTACACCACCGTCTTCTCGGTAGCAGCCATTTGATTGCCAATTTGGATTGCCAAACTCGGTTGGCGGACGGCGATCACTTTGGCGCTCGCGATATTTGCCTGCTGCGGAACGGCAACCTTGGGGCATACGATCGTGGAACCAGCCACCTGGTGTTGGAGGTGTGGTCTTCGTTTGACCCAAACGATGCGTGATCGCTACGCGAACCGCTGAGGCCCTAGCAGTCGCCTGCCTGCGTGGCTCCATACGTAGCCTGAGCGGCTGTGAACTGGCTACCGTCCGGAGAGTCCAGTTGTTGAATCAGGTCGCTGCATGAGAATGGCTGAGTCTTGAGGTATTCCTTGGCTGCTTGCACGGCCTCGGTATTCCAGTTCACCGTGAGACTGTCAACAGCGACAGTCGCATCGTTGACCGAATACCCACTACCATCCGGCGAATCCAGTTGGTCAATGAGGCCCTGCTGCGAAAAGGCCATCGTGCTCAGGTACTGCTTGGCTGACGCCACTGCGCTCTTCTGCTGCTGCGTGAGGGCGGGAGTTGTGACTTGAGGGGCTGTCACAGGTGGCGCTGCTACGGGCGCCTTGACTGGCCGTGATGCGCAGACGAGCACTGCTACATTGCCCGATTTGGTCACCGAAAGGGACTTTCCCGAGCAGGTAACCGAAACGCTCTGACCACCACTCAAACTGACCGTCTTATGGCTCGTCTTGTGGCTCGAAGCGCTAGCCACGGCTAGTGGAGCGACCACCGTTGCGATGGAGGCAACCATGACCAATACGAGCCTCTTCATGTCGTGCCTCTTTCGTTGTAGGTGGCACTCCTAGAGCGTTCGGTTGCCAGTTGTCAAGTAGGACTGTGGCACGCCTCGCCGTAGTGGGTGTTCCTGACTGCGAGTGTTGTCGGGTCAGGGCGTTTCACCATCCAGAAGCTTTGGCCAGCTGCGAAGTGATGGTGGAGATCGAGCGTCATGTACGTTGGGAATCAGTTGGGGAAACGTTCGGCGGAGGTCGTTTCTATCTTCGTACGGTATGTGGGTGTGTCATGAGCCGAACGCCGTTCGTAGCCTCAAACCGTGATTGCCGGAGGGCGTAACGCTGGGGATGGACCGCGAAATCAGGCTGCAAAACTAAAGGCCCAAGCGGACCACCACGACGAGCAAGCTCGGCGTCTTCGGGAAATGGCAAAACGGTACGACATCGGCGCCGACGGCGAGGAGATCGTCGGCGCCGCCTTGGATGTGGGGCTCCCCGAAGCCGGTGGCTGGTACGTCATCCACAGCGTTGTCGTCTCGGAACGAGGCGGCGACATCGACCACATCGTCGTTGGGCCGCCAGGGGTGTTCACCCTCAACGCCAAACACCATGCTGGGAAATCGGTCCGCGTATCTAAGAGTGACTACAGAGTTGACGGCGGACGACGGGACTATGTCGACGCTGCAATGTTCGAAGGCCAAAACGCGTCAAGCCGCCTCAGCAGCGCGTGCTCTTTCAACGTCATGGCTTGCCCGATCCTCGTCGTTGTCGGCAGCGCCGATCTCCACGTCGCCGCGCAGCCACCAGGCATCCATGTGGTCGGCTGCGACGGAGTCGTCGAGTGGCTAAGAAGCCTCCCGCCGGTCCTGAATCAGCACCAGGCAGCGATGATCGCCGAACGCGCCGGAGATCCCGCCACCTGGCTTCCTCAGACGCTGCCGAAGCCCTCTCGGTCCAAAGCCCGCACACCTAGCCGCTCCCGGCCGGTCGGCCGCCGGGCCAAGACACGTCGCCGGCCTGCCCGAGGAGAGTTGGCTATGGCGCTCGCGGTGCTCATTGTTGGGATCGTGGTCCTCTTCGAGTTGTCACATCACACGCATTTGGCTCCCGGCACATCGAGCGAGACATCGACGACGATCTCCCAGACCTTCCAGACGGTGGGAACCGTCACTGACGGCCAGTGTGTTGATGCGTGGTCAGACCACGACGTCGAGGTGCTGGTATCGGGAGCGAAAGCGGGCAGTGACTGCACGCGGCTTGCAGCGTCCAGTTATACAGCCACGCTCGCATCAGGGTCGTACCCCACCGCACTGTCGGGTCCCTATGGCCGCTCGACGCCGGGTGACGGCTTGAATCAAATCTGTACTGGCTCACTTAGCGATGGAGACCACATCACCGTCTACGACGACGGCGGAGCGACCTTCGGGCACACCTTCTGCATGTCGTCCGGCCTGGCTCCGTAGGAGGCCATTGTGACCAATCTGCCCCACTTCGCCAGGCTCGTGTCACGCCTTCGCGGTTCTGATCCAATTTATGCTTCCTCTCGCGAGCGGTCTCCGCTTCCGACCACTAGCCCCGGCAATCTTCGAAGCGGATCGGCGAAAGGGCGCGAGCGACGGCGAGGCATCGGCAGGCCCCTGGCCGAAGTTCGCTCAGCCGACTTTCTATTGGGCCAGAGGCGTCGAGCGCTCTAACTGACTGTATCGACTGAGACCCCGAAGGCAAGACGACCTTGCACCCCCATGACAGACTGGACGGACGGCGGAGCGAGGCAACGTGGACGCAGAACCACCGGCGGAGCCGGCACCCAAGAGAGCCTGGTACAGACCGAGGTGGTGGTGGTCTATCCCCGGAGCGGTCATTGTGATCGCCGGGGTGAGTCTGGCCGTTTTCGCCGGGAGTCCCAAAGCCAACGCCCCGGGAGCGCCCGCGGCGGCCACCCGCTCGGGTGGGTCGAGCGGGAGCACAGGAACGGGGAACTCGGAGGCGGTGGGAAGCGGCTACCTCGCCAACGAGTCGGGTGCGGTGGTCTTCATCCAGTGGACGACGAGCGGGGACCAGCTTTCGGGCTCGGCTCAGGTAGAGACACTTAAGGGCACCCCGCCAAACGCAACGGTCTCCACCCAGACCCTGTCTGTGATGGGCCAGCTCGTCGGGGCGACGATCACGCTGAGCTTCGACGGCGGGACCGAGGTGTTCGGCACCCTCTCCAGCGGCTCGTTCACGGTGAACTTCCCCCAGCAGGACGGCTCGCTCGCTCCGGTGAGCTTCACCGCGGCATCGGCCAGCCAGTTCAACCAAGCGCTGGCGTCACTGCAGGGTCAGACCGGGAGTGCCAACCAGAGTGCCGCCGCCGCCCAGCAGATCGCATCGCAGCAGGCCGCCATCGACCGGGATGTCCAGAACGTGGAAGGCGACTTCGCCGCACTCCAGTCCGACGAATCCTCGCTGTCCTCGGATCTCGGTGGCTTCACGAGTGACCTCGCCCAGGAGAAGTCCGACCTGGCCGCGGTGGCCACCCAGGAGCAGGCGGTCATCTCGGAGTCGCAGAACGGAACCGACCCCGATCAGGTCTGCTCGGACTCTGACACCGACGAGTCAGACGCCGACACCGTTGGTTCGGACGGAGACACGGTGTCGTCGACGGCCGACTCCATCGAGACTGATCTGGCCTCACTCCGTAACGACATTTCTGGCACCCAGCAAGCCTTCAGCACGCTGCAGTCCGACCAGTCCCTGCAGCCCTCGTACCACGATGGTGCTCCGTCGCAATCGGCGTTGAACCAGGCCGTGGCGGCGGCCCAGGCAGCTGTCACTTCGGCCATCAGCACCGCCAACGCGGCCATCGGTCAGGCCAACGCCTACGAGACCCAGGCCTACAACGATGCCAGCGCCGCAGCGAAGTCTGGGAACTGCGTGGCGCCGGTCCCGCCGTACACCCAACCGACGATCCCGACCTCGTAGCCGTACCGAACCAACCCCCTCGTTGACCGGCTCCACGGCCACTGCAAGCCCTCTCGGACAATGTCCACAAAGGAGTCACACAGTTGCATGTCCCATGCGAGGCCACCCAGCCGGCTTACCGCGAGTCCTCGCAGGGGGAGGCTCAAATGCGCTCCCAGCCGTGTGGAAAAGGACAAGGCGCATCCAGGCCGGCCAGTACCGGCCGGCCCAATCCATTGTGTCTCCGGGGCGGGTCCGGACCGTCAAGGCACGGTGGGCACACGTGCCCCCCTCGGCTTCGCCGGCCTGGACTGTCCTGGCGTCGGGAGTGCCGAGAAATTCTTTTGGCGCAATGTCCACACCGATGTCCACGCGGGCCGTCGCAAGCCCGCTGAGCTGGCCCGTCTGTCGGCGATGTGTCACGCGCCGGCGTGGCGCGAGAGCCCTGAATTGCGTCGCCGTGGACATTGGCGTGGACATTTCTGTGGACGTCGCACGTGCACCATGCCGCCATGCACGCGACCGATTCACCCAATCCCCGCTCCAACTCCGACCAGCTGGGCGACGACCGGCTGGTGCTCAGTGTGGCCGAAGCCGGTGCGCTCCTCGACCTCTCCCGAGCCTTCGCCTACGAGCTTGTCGCCCGGGGGGAGTTGCCGGTGGTCCGCTTCGGGCGCCGCATCGTGGTCCCCAAAGCCGCTCTCCTCGAGCTGCTCTCCTCTGCGCCTTCGGGCAGATAAGCCATCCGCGCTGGTGCTGTCCATTGGCAAGCTGGTCGCCGGGGCGGAGGACTACTACCTCTCCATGGTGGCCGAGGGCCGGGAGGAGTACTACAGCGGAGCCGGGGAGTCACCGGGCACTTGGCTCGGCGCTGGGACCGACGATCTCGGCCTGACCGGGCCGGTCAAGCCCGAGGCCCTGGCCGCCATCGTGGCCGGCATCTCGCCGCACACCGGAGCCGATCTCGGTTTGCCGCGGCGTTCGGGCACTCGGGTGGGTGGCTTCGACCTGACCTTCTCGGCCCCTAAGTCCGTCTCGCTCCTCTACGCCCTGGGATCCCTGGATCACTCGGCCGGGGTGCGGGCCGCCCACGACCGCGCGGTGACCGAGGGTGTGTCCTACCTCGAGCGACACGCCCTCTTCGCCCGCCGGGGCACCGACGGCCTGCGCCGGATCGCAACGGGTGGACTGGTAGCCGCCGCCTTCGTCCACCGCACCTCTCGCAACGGCGACCCCCAACTCCACACCCACGTCCTGGCCGCAAACGCCGTGCTCGGCGAGGATGGTCGCTGGTCGGCCCCCGACGCCCGCGGGCTCTACGCCCACGCTCAGACCGCCGGCTTCATCTACCAGGCGTCTTTGCGGGCCGGCCTGGTCGAGTCCCTCGGGGTCGCCTTCGGTCCCGTCCACCGCGGTGCAGCTGAGATCGCGGGCGTCGACCCTGCGGTGCTGCGCCGCTTCTCCACCCGCCGGGCCGAGATCGAGGAGTACCTCTTTCTCCATGGAGGATCGTCGTCGGGGCGCACGGCCGAACTGGCGGCGCTGGCAACCCGAACACCCAAGCCGTCCCGATCGGGACCCGAGGAACATGTCGTCGACCTGCGGGCCCAATGGCGGGTCATGGCCATCGAGCGCGGCATGGATCCCGACCGGCTCTTTCCCGACTTCGGGCCGGCCCGATCCGTGTCCCTCGACGGTCACTCGAGCGTCCTCTTGTCGACGGCACTGCTCGGGGCGACTGGGCTCACGGCCGACGACTCGAGCTTCTCGCGCCGCGACGCCGTCCGAGCCGTCGCCGAGAGGCTCGTCGACGGCGCCCATCTCGACGCCATCAACGCGGTGGTCGGGCAGACCCTCGCCCGCCCCGAGGCCGTCTCTCTCGGGGCCACGGATCGGGCACAGGAGCACTTGTACTCGACCAGTGAGCTCTTGGGCATCGAGGCGAACCTCCTCGAGCGTGCCGCGGCCCTGGGCCGAACTTCAGCTGCCGTCGCCCCGGCGCGGGCCGAGGAGGTTATGGCCCGACGACCCGAGCTGTCGGCGCAATGGCGCGCCATGGTCGGATCCTTGGTCACCTCGGGACGCCCGATCGAGGTCGTCGTCGGGAAGGCCGGAGCCGGCAAGACCACGGCGCTGTCGCTCGCCCGGGAGATCCTCGAAGGCGCGGGGTTCGAGATCTCGGGCACAGCCTTGTCCGCCCGGGCGGCCGAGGAGCTCGAGGCGGGCGCGGGCATTGCTTCGGCGACATTGACCCGGTTCATGGGCGAGCTCGAGTCGGGACGCCGGACCCTGTCCGCACGTGACGTCGTGGTAGTCGACGAGGCCGGGATGGTCGGGACCCGGACCCTGGCCCGACTGGTGGAGGTGGCCGAGGTGTCGGGAGCCAAGCTGGTGCTGGTGGGCGATCCCCGCCAGCTGCCCGAGATCGCAGCTGGCGGCGCATTCGCGGCCCTGGCGGCGCGCCCGGGTGTCCTCGAGCTCACCGAGAACCGCCGCCAACGCGAGCTGTGGGAGCGGGACGCGCTCGACCAGCTGCGCGCGGACGACGTCTCCGCCGCTTTGGCCTCCTACGAGCGGCACGGGCGCATCCGGCTCTCCGACACCATGGCCGAGGCTCGTAGCGACCTGGTCGGTCGCTGGCTGGCGGCCCGCGAGGAGGGGGACGACGCCCTCATGCTGGCGGTCAACCGGCGCGATGTCGGCGCCCTCAACCACCAAGCCCGTGAGGTACTGCAAGGTCGCGGGACCGTGGGTGCAGATCTGATGGACGTAAACGGCAGGGCGTTCGCACCCGGCGACGAGGTGGTGTGCCTGCGCAATGCGCGCCGCCTCGGTGTGATCAACGGCACTCGGGGCACGGTCGTCGGGCTCGACGGCACGGACCTGGTCATCGACGCCGAAGACGCTCTGCGGAGATTGCCCACCGAGTACCTGCGCGCCGGTCACCTCGACTACGGCTACGCCACCACCGTCCACAAGGCCCAGGGGGCGACCTATGACCGGGCGTTCGTATTGGCGACCGACTCGTTGACCAAAGAGGCCGGGTACGTGGCGATGAGTCGGGCGCGGATAAGCACCGAGCTGTTCGTCGGCGGGGGAGCCTTCGAGCAAGGTCTCGGCCCTGAGGTCCCAGAAGTCGAGCCGCTCTCGCGCACAGCCGCCCGCCTGGCCGTCTCACGCGCCAAGGTTCTGGCCTCCATCTACCGCGAGGAAGGGCTCTTGCCGGGACGCGACCTTTCGGCTATTCCGACCCCTGAAAGGTCCGATCAGTGGTGGAACGCTGCAGGCGGCTTGCCGCTCGTGTCGGCCACCGGGCCAGCCGACGCGCTCGCTACGAGCCCGACCATGGTTGCCTTGGGCGCGACCGACTTCACCGCCACCGACTTCACGGGGCCAGAGCCGCCTGCCCACATCGTCGCCGCCCTCGGCCCCCGACCGTTCTTCGTCGATGAGCAGGGTCGCTACGATCAGCTCACGCAGTCCATCAACCGCTACCGGGCGCTCCATAGTGTTGAAGGGGAAGACGCGCTCGGGCCACGACCCCTCGAGACATTCGGGCGCCTGGCCTACGAATCGGTGGCAGCCGAGATCGCCCGCTATGAGCGCCGTCGCTGGCGCGAGCCACAAGGGCCTGAGCTCGGGATGGTGCGGTGATGCGAAGAGGAAAGGACAAAGTCGTCGACATTTCGGCGTCAACACCACTGAGCACGTCGCCTCCCTCACCGATGCCGCCGGGCACCCCCGGGCGTCCCTGGTGGGGCTGCTCGGTCGGCGTGCACCCCAACGGGCCTGATCCTCTCCCGGCGAGCGGCTACCGCTCCGTCACCCCCGTCTACGCCGGCGCCGAGAACGCCGTGCTAGTCATCGGCCCGCCTCGTTCGGGCAAGACCTCGACCGCATGCTCATCCTCGGACGGCGCCACCTCGAGGTCGTCCTCGGCGAGTACGTCGAGCACTACAACTCGCACCGGCCTCACCGCTCCCTCAACCAGCGCGCACCATCCGAGGCCGA
>Ga0182018_10003183_pt1 | contig 15107 bp, 16 predicted proteins | sample 812P2MmetaG_FD_120490 | JGI IMG/M metagenome (GOLD analysis project Ga0182018, IMG submission 120490) | Permafrost microbial communities from Stordalen Mire, Sweden - 812P2M metaG | ecosystem: Environmental > Terrestrial > Soil > Wetlands > Permafrost | place: Sweden: Stordalen | collected...
CCATAGGGCCGCGCCCACCGACACCGCTACTTCGGGAGCCGCGACTTCGCGGCGCCCAGGTCTCCGCTCGTAACGCCGATCTCGTCGTCCAGATCCTCGTCGTGGATATGCGAGCGCTGGGCCTCCTGGTCGAGGACCTCCCCGGCGAGGGCTCCGACGGCCGCGCCCACCACCATGCCTGCCACCGCGCCCGGCGGGCCGGCGAGAGACCCGACGATGCCACCGACCACTTCACCCGCAATGGCGCCTGCGATCTCGCCGTGCGTGTGGTTCGGTTTGAGGGGCTTCTCCGTCTTCGCTGCGTGCTTCTCGCTCGTGCTATTCGCCATGATTTGCCTCCGATTGCAGGGTCACTTTCTCGCCGGCAACTCTTGCCGGATCTGTTCGACGAGATCCTCGAGGAATCGGTGGACTGAGGCCTCCGCGATCCGGTGGGCGATTGCCACGTCGATTGCGGCCCCGAGCAGACCGAGCGGTGGTGTGTAGTCACCCTGAATCTCAAGCTGCGTCTCCGACGAGCTCAGGGGCCACGCGGCGAGATCGGCCGACATCAGCGGGAACAGCGAAGGAGCACGCGCCGCCTCCCAGCCGATATTCACGTGGGTGACGGGAGACAGACCCGCGACGCCTTCGTCGTCGTGCACACCGCGAACATGGAGATTCACCTCGACGCCGAGCTCCAGGCCGGCGACGGAGATGCTCAAGCTGCCGGCAAGCTCGTTGACACGAGCGACGGCCGAGGTGGTCGCCCGGTGCAGAACCTCGAGGGGCCGGTCACGCAGCAGGGAGCGTACGGCCTGATAGGGCCGGTCGACGTAGGCGTAGCAGCGCAGGGTTTGCGACTGTCGGATGTTCTTCATGTCCCCTCAGGAAAGCACAGACAATGCCGAGCCGTGCGGCATGGGTGGTGCTTCTGTCCTCCTGGAATGTCCGTCTCGCTGTCGCGTTCTCTTCCCGACCAATTGCTTCGGCCCGAGGCTTGGCCGACACCTCGGCCAGTCACCGTGGAGCTCATCGAGACCCACATCTCCTGGGTCTTTCGCGGCGAACGTGACGTCATCAAGGTCAAGAAGCCCGTCGACTTGGGTTTCCTCGATTTCCGGACGCTCGAGCGACGCCGGCTAGCCTGCGAGGACGAGGTGCGTCTCAATGCACGGCTTGCGCCCGGCACGTACCTTGGCGTCCTTCCCATCGTGCATGCTGCCGACGAATCACTCCATATCGGAGGCGAAGGACCGGTCGTCGAATGGGCAGTCCATATGCGTCGATTGGCGGACGGATTGCGTGCGGACGCAATGCTTGCGCGGGGCGAGCTCACCAAGGGGCACTTCGACGCTCTGGCAGACGCGATCGCTCACGTTCACGCCAGCGCCGCGGTTTCTCCGGACATCGCACGACGCTGGGCCTCGCCAGAAGCCGTCGAGCGCAACGCGTTGGACAACTTTGCGCAGACACGGGCGCTCGGCGGAAGCCTCGCGGCTGACCTCAATCTGGACGAGGTGGAGAGCCGCCAGGTCGCATTCCTGCAGGACCATGCAACGCTGATCGAGAAGCGGGTGTCGGCGGGCCGCGCTCGCGAAGGTCACGGGGACCTGCGTCTCGAGCATGTCTACTTCGAGCAGGAGGGATTGCGAGTCATCGATTGCGCAGAGTTCGACGAGCGCTACCGAATCGCGGACGTTTGCGCCGACGTCGCCTTCTTGTCCATGGATCTGGCTGCACACGGACGGGTCGACCTCGCCGAGCGGTTTCTCGCTCGGTACGCGCGCGCAGCCAATGACTACGAGCTCTACGAGCTCGCCGACTTCTACGAGGGCTACCGCGCGTGCGTGCGGGGCAAGGTCGCGGCGATCCTCGCCAACGACTTGGGCGCCCCGGACGACGTGCGCATGCGGGCTGCTGCGCTCGCCCACCGCCACTTCGTGCTCGCGTTGGCAACGACGCGCCCCTGGCTCGTGCCGCCGGCGTTAATCTGCGTTGGAGGGCTGATCGCGTCCGGCAAGAGCACCGTCGCAGAGGCGCTCGGGGAAGCGCTGTCTTGCCCAGTCGTCGATGCGGACCGGACACGTAAGAGCATGCTTCACGTCGAAGAGACACGCCCCCTGCACGACCCATCGTGGCAAGGCGCCTACGACCCGTGCGTCACCGACCGCGTGTACGACGAGGTACTGTCGCGCGCTTCATCAGTGCTCGCCTCCGGACGCTCCGTCGTCGTGGATGCCTCCTTCCGATCGCGCGCGTGGCGCACAAGGGCATGCGACCTGGCGAAGACGCAAGGCGTTCCCTTCCGGTTCGTCGAATGCCGAGCGCCGCTCGAAGTGTGCCGGGATCGTCTCGCGCGTCGCGAGGGCGGGCCAAGTGACGGCCGCCTTGCAATCTTCGACGACTTCGCGGCGCGATTCGAGCCGGTTGACGAGTTTCCTGCGCGCAACCACATGGTGCTCGATACCTCTCGCGACCTGGCCGTCGTCCTCGCCGAACTGCACGAAAAAATAGGATCTTGGCCCTCCACACTGGTCGTGTGAACGCTGGCACATTGCTTGCTGTTTACAAATGACAATGGCGGCTCACCGGGACGACGCATCCACGACGCTCCGGGACGCCCTGCTGGCGGATCACCACCGAATCGACGATATGCTGACCCGGATCCTCGTGGCGCTCGAGGCGGTCGACCCCGATCGGGCGGCGAACGAATGGGCGGACTTCGACCAAGCGCTGACCGCCCATCTCGACGCCGAAGACCGGTATCTCATTCCCGCGCTTTCCGTCTCCAGGCCGCGCGTAGCGCTGGCCCTGCTTCAGGAGCACCGGCACGTGCGTGGTCGGGCGCTCGAACTCGGCAAGGCAATCGAAAAGCGCGCGTTGCGCCCCGAGATCGTGCGCGGTTTCGTCGACGAGCTGTCTGCCCATGTCCGACACGAGACGTCCGTTCTTTACGAGTGGGCTGATGACGAGCTCGACGCGTCGGATCGAGACGCAGTCGTCCGAGCCGTCACCCCGACTGCACGACCGAACTCAACGACATTTCGAGAGGGTCGCACCAAGAGACGCGGCTAGCTCTTCTGTGCGAACAGCGATTCGAGAGCAGCTATGAGCTCGTCGACCTTCACAGGCTTGGTAAGATAGCGATAGAAGCCGGCTTGTAGCCCGCGCTGCCTTTCCCGCTCGGCGGCAGCCGCGGTGAGCGCGATGACGGGGATGTCCCTGGTCGAAGGATCTTCACGGAGTACGCGGAGAGCTTCGAACCCGCTGATGCCGGGCAGGTTGATGTCCATGATGACGACGTCCGGCCGGCGCCCACGCGCGAGCTCGATCCCCATCTCGGCCGTGGGCGCCGTCACGAGCTCGAGCGCATCGAACTCGCCGAGAACGTCTCTCATGAACGTCACGTTGGCAGGGTTGTCTTCGACGTAGACGACGAGCCGGTGCCCCTCGCCGCGGAGCGCCGCGCCCCCTCGCTTGTCTGCGACCTTCGACGGGGGCGGCGCGGACGTCGGCGAGCGGACGTTCAGCTCCACCCAGAACTCCGAGCCGACACCGGGCGTGCTCTGAAAGCCCACACGGCCTCCCATCAATTCGGCGAGGCGCTTGGTGATGACGAGGCCAATGCCCGTCCCCTCGATCGGTCCTGTCTCCTGGCCTGCACGCTGGAACGGTTGAAAGAGCTTGTCCTGCTTGTCGGCGGGAATCCCGATTCCCGTATCGATGACCGAGACGCGTATGCGCCTCTCCTCGGCGATCGTGACTCGGATCGTGGCCGCCCCCCCCGGGCGATTGTACTTGAGCGCGTTCGATGCGAAGTTCATCAGGATCTGAGCGAAGCGCGTGCGGTCCGCGGAGACTGGCGGGAGGGCGGGCACCTTTTCCACCCCGAGGCGGATACCCGCGCGCTCTGCCATGGGCTCGAGGGTAGTCCTCACCTCGTCGATCACCTCGCCGACGTTCACGGGCTCCGTCGAGATCGAGATGCCGCCCGCTTCGATGCGCGACAGGTCGAGGATGTCGTCAATGAGACGCAGGAGGTGCTCTCCGCCCTTCAATATCTGCGAGGCCCTCTCCTTGTGGCGATCGGAGAGCGGTTCTCTTCGATCTCGCTGCAAGAGCTGCGCGAAACCGAGGATGGCGTTGAGAGGCGTACGCAGCTCGTGACTCATCGACGCGAGGAACTCGCTCTTGGCAGCGCTCGCCGCATCGGCTGCCTGACGCGCCTCCCGCAGCTCCTCGGCGAGCCGTACGTCTTGCGTCAGGTCCCAAATCGTCTTGACGATGCCGCCCTCGGCGGTGCGCCGGTCGGTTACACGCAAGCTTCGTCCGTCACGTGTCCTTACGTCGAATGTGCTCTCGGGATCTCGACGCCTGGCCATTCGCTCGGACGTGAAACGGGCGCGCGCCTCGTCGCCATCGAACGCGAGATCATTCACCCATGTCGAGAGAATCTCCGCGTAGGTTCTCCCAACGAGGGGCCCGCGTGAGCGCTCTCCGAGAAGCCGCCGGTAGACGCTGTTGCAGAGAAGGAGGCGATCCGCGGAATCGAAGAGAGCAAAGGCGTCTTGAACCGTTTCGACGGCGCTCGCCAGACGATCGGCGTTGACCTTCGCGGAGGCCTCGATGCGCTTGCGATCCGTGACGTCACGGATCGCCACACAGGTCTGCGCACCCTCCGGCCCCTTCACAGGGCCGAGGCTGACTTCGACCGGCACCTCGGTTCCGTCCTTTCGCCGAGCGAAGAGCTCGAGCCCGGATCCCATGGAGCGTGCGGCGGGCTTCTCACTGAAGCGCGCCACGTGGATCTTGTGACGGGCGTGGAATCGATCGGGGATCAAGACCTCGAACGACCGGCCGAGCAGCTCCGATCGCTGGTACCCGAAGAGCTTCTCCGTTTGCAGGTTGACGAACGCCATGAGCCCATCGGAGGAGACCAAGATCATGGCGTCGGGAGCCGCGTCGAGGACCTGCTCGTAGCTAGGGGCGACAGAGGAGCCTGCAGCACCCTGGGGCTGTTCAGCGGACATTGGGTAGCTGCAGGCAGAATACTGCGCCCGGCGCTCCGTCCTCGATCCAGATTCGGCCGCCGTGCGCGCCCACCGCGCTCTTGCAGAACGCCAATCCGAGCCCCCTGCCTCCGCGGGAGCGCGAGCGGTCGCCCGACTCGACCTGAAAGAATGGATCGAAGACCCGTTCGCGCATCTCGACGGGAACACCGCCGCCGACATCGGCGATGCGAAGCTCGACATACTTGTCGCCTTGCGATGCCGTCACCGCCACCGCCGTCCCGCGCGGCGCATGGCGGACCGCGTTCTCGATCAAGTTGGCGAGCAGACGGCGGAGAAGGTCGGGGTCGGCGCTGAGGTGCTCGACCCGGACGTCGGAGTGAAGGTTGACCTCGCGGGACTGAGCCTCTTTACGGAGCTCGTCGAAGACGCTGGCCACAGTTGCGCGAACGTCCACGCTCGAGACCTTCGCCTCCAGCTTGCCTTCGTCCGCCTTGCTCAGGTCGAGCAGGTTCAAGATCATCCGATTCAGCTGCGTCGCCTCTTCGCGGATCCGGATGGCCAACTCGCGCGCGCTGTCGGGCAACCCCGCGTCCCGGAGCAAGATCTGCGCGTTCAGATCCATCGCACTCACGGGGTTCTTCAGGTCGTGGACGACGAACGCCATGAGCCTCTCCTTCTGGAACTGAAGGCGCAAGAGCTCGTCCCGCTGATTCTTGAGGACGTCGTAGTACTGGCGAAGCTCGGCCCCCATGCGTTGGAGTTTCAACGCCGTTTCCACGCGGACGACGAGTTCGGTCGGACGGAACGGCTTGGTCAGGAAATCATCGCCCCCCGAACGAATGGCCTGGTCGAAGGTCTCGACGTCACGTTGGGCGGTGAGGAAGAGAACCGGGGTGTGCACACCGCCGAGCGCGCGGATCCGACGGCAGGCCTCGAACCCGTCGACCTCGGGCATGCGCACGTCGAGAAGGACACAATCCGGCGCCTCGCGTTCGAACGCGGCGACGCCCTCCGCGCCGCCGTTCGCGAGCACCACGCGGTACCCCTCGTCCTCGAGCGTGCTGCGGGCGAGTAAACGGTTGGCTTCGTTGTCGTCCACGACCAGAACGATCGGTGGGGCCCCCGCTCGGCCTCCGGCCAACGCCGGGCCCAAAGGATCTGCCCTTCCCAGGTCCTCGGGGGGGATTGCGGCACTGGATCCCATTACACCTCTCGGTATAGCAGTGCGCAGCATGCGGCGCGCAATCCCTGCGCGCACACGCATGCGACGCGTACAGTCGACTCGTTGTTCCCTCGAAATGTACGTGGCACGTACGCTGCACTCGAGTCGCGCATGTCTCTCGACCAATTTCGACTTCCGGTGGTCACTGCTGGGATGGACGACACGGTGGAAACGGCCGCGCGCACGATGCGTGATCAACGCGTCGGCTGCTTGGTCGTCACGCGCGAAGGCCGTCCAATCGGCATCGTCACGGACCGGGATCTGGTCAACCGCGTCCTCGCCGAAGGCTGGGACCCGACGTCGGTGCGTCTCCACGACTTCGTCACCTTCGACCCGCTCACGGTGTCGGTGCACGACAGCATCGAAACCGCGGCGGCACGCATGCGTCAGCACGGGGTGCGGCGCCTGCCCGTGGTCGACGACGACGGCAAAGCCGTGGGGATCGTGACTTCCGACGATTTGCTCGTCCTCCTGGGTCGCGAAATCGGCGCAGTCTCCGAGGGAATCGAGAATCGCTGCGATTCGAGCGAGAGCCGCTAAGCGATTCGCGCGCGCTCCGGGGCCCGCAGCCGGGCGGCGCTTGCGGCCGCGTGAAAGGCAGAGTCGTGCCGGTGGCGCGATCCCTGCAACGCATCGCGTCATGCAGGCCCCGGATCAACTTCCCCACGAACCACCGCTCGTGAACCCGAGCGACCTACCGTCAACGACGACGACGTGGCATCACCGTTTCGCTCGCGTCGAGGGCGTCAGGCTGCACTGGGCCGAGCTCGGCGAGTCCACCGGCAAGCCGCCGCTCGTGCTGCTGCACGGCTTGAACGACTGCTACCGAACGTGGAGGCAGCTCGCTCCTCGGCTTGCGAACGATCGGCGCGTGCTCGTGCCCGACCTTCCCGGGCACGGGCTATCCGGCCGACCCGATGCTTCGTACGAGCTTCCCTGGTACGCGCACATCATGACGCGTTGGCTCGTCACGGCAGGCGTGGATAGTGCGGATGTGGTCGGCCATTCATTCGGCGGCGGAGTCGCGCAGATGATGCTGCTCGAATGCCCGGAGCGCATCCGCCGACTCGTCCTCGAGTCCTCCGGCGGACTGGGTCGCGAGATTGCCGTGTCCCTGCGCCTGGCCTCGATACCGTGGGTCGTGGAGCATCTGGGTCAGCGGTTCATGGGGCCCGGCACGCGCCTCGCCTTGAAGGCCACGGGTGACATGCTCTCGAGCCCAGACGTCGAACGGCTCAGCGCGATCAATGCGCAAAGAGGCTCGGCACGCGCGTTCGCTCGAACCGTGCATGACATCATCGACTGGCGCGGCCAGCGCCGCACCTTCTTCCAGCGCGCCAACGAGCTGTCCGCGTTGCCGCCGATCGCCGTCTTCTGGGGGGATCGCGACACCGTCATCCCGGTCTCGCACGCCGAAGCGTTGGCCAAGTACGTCGACAACGTCCGCGTCACGCGGTTCGATTGCGGCCACTACCCGCATCACGAGAAGCCGGACGCCTTCGTGGATGCGCTACGCGACTTCCTGGACTCGCCTGATGCGGGACCGGCGCGCCTGCGTTGCGAGGTGAAGGACCGAGCTTCGCCGCAAGGTGTGCCCCTTTGCGCACGAATTGCATCGTGATCTTCAAGCCTGAGCGCCTTGCCGCAGCGCGATGAACGGGAGCGAGGCTTGCATTCGCTTCGGCCTGGATAGAGGTTGGGAGGATCCAATGTCGAAGGCGACGACGCTCACGGGGGGGGCCAGATCGTGACTCATACACGCGTTCTGATTGTCGATGACGATCGAGGTGCACGTCTGGGACTGCAGCGGATTCTTTGCGACGAAGGCTTGGACGCCCGCACAGCCGAGAGCGGGGCGGCCGCGCTGGAGATGGTCCGTGAGGATCCCCCGGACGTCGTCCTTACCGATCTGCACATGCCAGGGATGGACGGCATCGAGCTCTGTCGTGCGTTGAAGGACCTGGATGCCGATCTTCCCGTCGTCGTGGTCACAGCGTTCGGGGACACGCCTTCCGCGGTGAACGGTCTACGTGCAGGAGCGGCGGACTTTCTCGCCAAACCGGTGGACGTTCAGGCCGTGTGCACGAGCGTGCAACGTGCGGTCGAGCGACGCGCGGCCAAGATCGAACGCGAACTTCTTCGCGAGCGTACCCATGAGCTCTATCTACAGGCGCTTTCTGCCGTGCGCGCCTACGAGGGCGTTCTTTCCATCGTTTCCCACGATTTGCGAAATCCTCTGAACGTCGTCTCCTTGCAGGCGCAACGACTCGCTAAGCTTTCGCTGCCTTCTGAGCAACATCGAGACGCGCAGGCCATCTCGGCGAGCATCCTCCGAGCCACGGACCGCATGGATCATCTCATCGCGGACTTGTTGGACGCGTCGCGCGTCCAAAGCGGGCACTTGCGCATTGATCGTGAAGTCCATCCTCTGAGTCGTCTGCTGGGGGACGTCTCCGACCTCCGTCCCCTGGCGCTTCAGAAGCAGATTGACCTTCAGATTCAGCGGCCGCCGGAGGATCGACCCATCTTTTGCGACCGTGCACGGATCGGTCAAGTTTTCGCGAATCTCGTGGCGAACGCCATCAAGTTCAGTCCCGAGAAGAGGCCCATCTTGGTTTTTGCCGAGGACGTCGAAGGCGGCGTGCGATTCGCGGTTCGTGACGAGGGGGCGGGGATCGCCCCGGACATCGTTCCACGGATCTTCGATCGCTTCTGGCGATCCAACGAGAGCGGTTCCTCGAGCGTTGGTTTGGGCCTCTACATTGCCAAGGGGATCGTCGACGGACATGGCGGTCGCATATGGGTGGAAAGCCAACTGGGAGTTGGAAGTACGTTCTACGTCCTCGTTCCTGATGCGCTCGGGTCGATCCAAAGATTCCGCGAGGTGGTATAAGCTCATACCTTGCTTGCGTACGCCTTCTCGATCCCCGGTCGCCGCGCGCCGAGGCGAATGATGTCTCCCGGGAGCACCTCGCGGCGCGGGATCTCACGCCAGGCGCCGTCGCGAAGAACCGTCGCCGTCGGCGCCACACGCGCGCGGAGCTGTTCGGCGGCACGCTGCGAGCGCCAGGTCTGGACGAAGTTGATCACCACGCTCAGAAGAACGAGTCCCGCGATGAGCACCGCGGCGACGGTATCGCCGAGAAGGGCCGATAGGCCGCTCGCCACGAGAAGGACGATCGCGAGCGGGTTGCCGAGAAACGGAGCAATCTGGGCGAGCGGCGCTCGCGCGCTGGCTCGTTGGGTCCGAAGCGAGCGAGCAGGTCCTGCGCGTCGGAAGTGGCGAGCCCCTTTGCCTCGAGGTCGGTCATGGCCCCACGCCAGAGCAGTCTGCGTGCCACGAGAGACGCGATTGACTTTTGCGCACGGGCGCAAACCATGCGCGCTCAGAGCGTTCGTTCACCGTCGCTCCGCGCACGGCACGCACCATGCTTGAGTGCCTCGTGGAACGGAAGGCCGTCGCAATGAAGCGCATCTTGGTCTGTCTGGATGGGTCGTCGCGGGGGCCGGGCGTTCTGGCGGCGGCCGTTGAGGCGGCAGGTGCCCACGACGCAAAGCTCATCCTGTTCAGGTCCGTCGGGCTACCGCCCGACGTACCACAGGATTTCTGGAAGACCACCGAGGAGCCACTCGTCGACGTGCTCAAACGCCGAGCGGGTAGCTACCTCGCCGAGTGTGCTGCGAACGTTCCAAAGGGCATCCAGGCTCAATCCGAGGTGACCGTCGGCGTTCCATGGCAAGCCATCTGTGACGCTGCGCGCCGTACCGACGCCGATCTCATCGTCATCGGCTCGCATGGATACGGGGGGCTCGATCGACTTCTCGGGACGACCGCTGCCAAGGTAGCTAACCATGCTCCGTGCTCAGTGGTGGTGGCGCGCGAGCCCCATACGACACCCGGGTGAAGGCATGTTCGTTGACACAATCCTCGTAGGAACGGACTTCAGCGACCTCGCACACGGCGCCATCGATTGGGCCATCGAGCTCGGGCGCGCGCTGGGGGCGCGCGTCGTCGTGGCCCACGTGTTCGATCTACCCATCGTGGGCTTTCCGGACGCATCCTTCGTGGTCGGCCCAGAGGCGGCCGTCCGCATGTTGGAGGACGCGCAGAGGGGGCTCGACGCCGAGGTGGCGCGCGTGCGCGACCGCGGCGTCCCGGTCGAGGCAGTCCTCCGTCAAGGCGACGCGCGCGATGCGCTGCCGGCGATCGCCGCTTCGATGGGCGCAGGCTTACTCGTCGTGGGCTCGCATGGCCGCCGGGGGCTTGCTCGTGCGCTGCTCGGCAGCGTGGCCGAGGGCGTGGTTCGCGCGTCGGCGAACGTCCCCGTCACCGTGGTTCATTCGAAGAAATAGCTACATGCGACGTACAATACGTCGGCACCGCGCCGTGTGTTGCGGACCACGCTGTGTGCACGTGCGCCACCTGGAAGATGCCGAAGGTGAGGATCGCCGTGCTGAACGCTACCCGCGCCCCGCGTGCCCGCGCAAGACGCCGGGCGAACGTCGTGGCAGATCCCATCGCGACGAGCATCGGCAGCGTCCCGACACCGAAGGCGGCCATGGTCGCCGCACCGCCCGCGCATGACCCGCTCGTGACGGCCGCGGCGAGAGCGGCGTAGACAAGCCCGCACGGCATCCAGCCCCAGAGCGACCCAAGCGCGAGCGCGTGGGTCGGAGAACGCACGGGGACGAACCGGCGCGCCGCGGGAGCGACGAGCCGCCAGACCGGCTCCCCGAGCCGTTCGAGCCAACTCAAGACGGGAGCAAATCCGGCCACGTACAGGCCGACGGCGATCATCATCATCCCTGCCACGAGGCGCAGCCCGAGCTCTGCGCGCGCGACCGTGCCGAACGACGAAATGGCCGCCCCGAGCGATCCAACGATCGCGCCGGCGGCAGCGTACGACGCGACCCGACCCGCGTTGAACGCCAGGATGAACGGGAGCTGCGCGCGCAGCGTTCTCCGCCGATCCATCGGAAGAGCGGAGCACGTCATCGCGACGACGCCCCCGCACATGGCCACGCAGTGCGTGCTGCCCATCAGTCCCATCAGAAGCGAGGAGAGAGCCAGTGCGGGGCTCATCGCGACGGTCCCAGGAACACGCCGGAGACTTGGATTGCGTCCTGATGGTCCGCGGTGCGAACGACACGCGCGCGGACCGGGAAGTCACCGTGGAACTGGTCGGAGCGCACCGAGAGGAAGATTGGAACACGCGCGTCCGCGAGCGGCCCGATAATCACTATGGGAAGGGGCAAGACCACAGACATCCCGGCGGAGGGATCCACTTCGATTCGGTAGGATTCGGACACGGCCTGCTTGTTGACGACGTGGAGCTGGAGCGCGTCGCGCACCTCGTCGCCGTCGACCTGGTAGGGCGCGCCGGGCAGGCGCAAGAGGTTCACTTCGAAATCGCGATGCTTGGACGTCGCCACGCCGGCCGCGAGAACGCCGGCCGCCAGGAGTCCAGTGTAGAGAAGGACGCGCGGCCGAACGACGCGACGCGGCTTTCCGGCAAGCCCGTTCTGCGAGTCGTATCGGACAAGACCACGAGCACGGCCGAGCTTGTCCATGACCTCGTCGCACGCATCGATGCATGCCGTACACGCCACGCACTCCATCTGGACGCCATGTCGGATGTCGATGCCCGTGGGGCAGACGACGACGCAGCGTTTGCAGTCGACGCAATCCCCGGCGCCCTCGGTGCCTTTCTTGCCGCGCGGCTCGCCCCGCCGCGCATCATAGCCGACGACGAGCGAGTGCTCGTCGAGCAGTGCCGACTGCAACCGGCCGTACGGGCAGAGGACGACGCAGAGCTGCTCTCGGAACCATGCGAAGTTCAAATAGAACCCGGCCGTCATCGCGAACGCCCACACGAACGCCTGCGGGTGCGCGCTCGGGCTGTGGCGCACCATCACGAAGGTCTTGGGGAGAGACGCGAAGTAGCTCAGAACGATGTGCGCCACGAAGAAGGACGCGACGACATAGAGCGCGTGCGTGACGGCCTTACGCGCGACCCTCTCCACGTTCCACCGCCCGGCGTTGCGCCGCATACGCTTCTCGCGTGGTCCTTCGATCCATCGCTCGATCCGCCGGTAGACTCCCTCGAGGAACACCGTCTGGGGACACGCCCATCCGCACCAGACGCGTCCGGCGAGCGCGGTGGCGAAGACAAGCGCGAAGCCGACACCCGTCAGCAGGAAAAAGAGGAGCCACGTGTCCTGCGCGTTGTACGTCGCCCCGAGGAGATAGAGCTCGCGCCGCTCGATGTCGACGAAGACGGCGGGATGCCCGCCGATCTTCACCCAAGGCAGCACCGCCCAGAGCCCAATCAGCAGAGCGAATGCGCCTTTTCTGGCCCGAGCGAAGCGACCATGAACGTCGGCCGGCTGAATCGCACGACGCTTTCCGTCCGGGGGCAGAGCCGCCGAAACCAGATCGTCGTCCAGCAAGGGAAGGCGCGTGGTGGCCACGGCTACGGCTCGGGATCTCCCTGCGGCGCTTTGCCGCCGGGAACGTTGGTGTTCTTTATCGAGAGGACGTAGGCGACGACGTTCTGGATGCGACGCTCGCCGAGCTGCGGGCCCCACGTGGGCATCCCTTTGGCCTGAACGCCGTCAAACGCGGTGCGAAAGATGTCGGTCGGCTTGCCGCCATGGATCCAGTACGCGTCGGTGAGATTCGGCCCGATGTTGCCGCCCCCGTCTGCGCGGTGGCAGGGGGCGCACGTCGTCGCGAACAGGTCTTTTCCCTGGGCAACGGTCGACGAATCCCGCGCCAGCGTGACCAGCATGTCGTCCGTGATCGGCGACAGGCGCGCCCGCTCCGCATCGGCCGCGCGTTGCGCTGCGGCGGCGGCCTGGTAGGTCTGCGCCGGCGAAGCGATGGCGTCGAGCCGCCGGCCGAACCAGTAGACGAACGCAAAGACGACCGCGCCGTACAGCGTGAGCTGCCACCAGAGGGGCAGCTTGTTGTCGTGCTCGACGATGTCGTCGTAGACGTGGACGGCGCCGCTGCCGTTCGAGTTGGAATGCTTGTCATCCGCGCTCATGGTCGTCCTCGAGCGGCAAGCGTGCGGCCGCCTCCGTCTCGACGCGCGAGCGCGTCATCGCTCGTGCCGTTGTTGCCACCCAGACGAAGAGGAAGATGAACATCGCGACCAAGGGCAGCGCGAGAAGCGGGGACTGAGCCAGGAGCTCGCTATGCATGGACGTATTCTCCTCACCCTTTCACTTGGCCAGGGACAGCGGCGCAACGGGGACGTGCTCTGCCTCGGGATGCTTGCCGAGGCGTTGCAGGTAGGCGGTCAGCGCGACGATCTCCGATTGGGGGTCGGCGCTTCCGACGCCCTCGTCCCGCAGGGTCTTCGCGATCTCCGCACCTTGTGCCTCCTCGTCGGAGCGGGCCGCCTGGATCTGGTTCGGCTCGTACGGGACGCCGACCGAACGGAGCGCCCGCAGCTTGTCCTCCGTCCTCGCGACGTCGACATGCGCCGTGGCAAGCGTCGGGTACGGCGGCATGATCGAGCCCGGCGACACCGACCGCGGATCGATGAGGTGCCGGTAGTGCCAGACGTTGGGGTACTTGCCCCCCTCGCGGGCCAGATCGGGACCGTTGCGCTTCGATCCCCACTGGAACGGGTGGTCGTAGAGGGACTCGGCCACCGTCGAGGGTTCCCCGTAGCGCTTTGCTTCGGATTCGAGCGTCCGGATCATCTGCGAGTGGCACGTGTAGCAACCCTCGCGGATGTAGACGTCGCGACCTTCGAGCTCCAGTGCTCGATAGGGCCTCGCGCCCGATGCGAGCTTCGCATCGCTCGGCGTGACGAGCAGGGAGGGCACGAGCTCGGCCACGCCCCCGGTCATGACCGCGAGGATGGTGAGCGACGAGAAAAGGAGTGCCCTTCCCTCGAGCAGTCGATGCCAGGACGGCTTCGCATGATCAGCCGCCAGGTGGATCGCGATCGTCCCGAGGACCGCGATCGACACGGCCACCGCAGCGAAGAGGATGCTTGCCTCGTTGTTCACAACCGCCATGGTCGCAGCGGTGACCACCACGAGGGTCACGACAATCACCGGCTTGCCGAGAAGTATCTCGGCCCACGGCACTTCGCGCTCGGGGTCAATCTCGACGACCACGGTCGCTTCCCCGTCGACCGCTTTGCCGGCAAGCGCCGTCCGGCCGAGGTTGTAAGCCATCATGATCATCCCGACGAGGTACATCGAGCCGCCGATGAGCCGCATCCAGTACATCGGCTTGATGGCGTTCACTGTCTCGACGAAGTTCGGATAGAGGAGCGCCCCTTGCGCGTCGGTCGCGCGCCACATCAGGCCCTGTGTGATCCCGCTGACCCACATCGACGCGACGTAAAGGAGGATCCCGAACGTACCGACGTAGAAGTGCGTGTCGGCAAGCTTCTTCGACCAGAGCTCGCGACCGTAGAGGCGTGGAACCATCCAGTAGAACATCCCGGCGGCCATGAATCCGTTCCAGCCGAGCGCGCCCGCGTGCACGTGGGCAATGATCCAGTCTGTGTAGTGCGCAAGCGCGTTGACGCTCTTGATCGAGAGGAGCGGCCCTTCGAACGTCGCCATGCCGTAGAACGTCACCCCTGCGGCGAAGAACTTGAGCACTGGATCCGTGCGGACCTTGCCCCATGCACCCTTCAGGGTGAGAAGGCCGTTGAGCATCCCGCCCCAGCTCGGCGCCCAGAGCATCACGCTGAAGACCATTCCGAGCGTCTGCGCCCAGTCCGGCAGCGCCGTATTGAGCAGGTGATGGGGCCCCGCCCAGATATAGACGAAGATGAGCGACCAGAAGTGGATGACGCTCAGGCGGTACGAGTAGACCGGTCGGCCGGCCGCCTTCGGCAAGAAGTAGTACATGATGCCGA
>Ga0182018_10003184_pt1 | contig 15106 bp, 11 predicted proteins | sample 812P2MmetaG_FD_120490 | JGI IMG/M metagenome (GOLD analysis project Ga0182018, IMG submission 120490) | Permafrost microbial communities from Stordalen Mire, Sweden - 812P2M metaG | ecosystem: Environmental > Terrestrial > Soil > Wetlands > Permafrost | place: Sweden: Stordalen | collected...
ATTCGCGGTCCATGGAGCCGACCCCGAGGTGCTGGCCTACGCAATGGCCAAGTACTCCCGATCCGCTCTTTCGATGCGCGAGTCGCTAACCGAGATCAGCTCCCAACGCGCGGAGCAATTCCTCAACACTTTCTACTTCGAGTACGGCCACCGGTCGATTGCCGATCTGGCGCATATTGCCTTTGCGGTGGAGCGGCTGAGCCTGTTGGCTGCCATGGTGCTGGTGGACGAGCAACGCTGGGACGGACAGGAGCGATCGACCCGGTACCAGAACTTCCTCAAATCTGGCTGGTACCTGCCGAATTTTGGCGACGACGCGGCATCGCAACAGCAGTATGTGGAGACTGTCCAAAACCTGTTTGGGGCCTATCAGCAGACCACGCCTGCCGTGCAGGAAGCGTTGCGCCGCCGAGTGGCTCGGCCCGAGTCGATGAAGCCAGAGGCGTACGAGCGAACCCTGAAGGCGCGCGCGTTCGATGTGGCGCGCTATCTTTTGCCACTCGCCACCAACACTTCACTTGGGCAGATTGTGAATGCACGAACGCTTGAAACGCAGGTTTCGCGGCTGCTTTCGCACCCGATGGCCGAGATTCGCGATCTGGGCGAAAAGCTGCGCGACGCAGCCACCGGGCCGGCCTGGAATGTGAATGCCCAGGCCGCGGGCACTTTTGTCCAAGAGCTCTCGATGAAAGATCAGGGTATGGCGGGTGAGGCAGCACGGTTGTTACTCCGCGAGGTGAAAACGGCTCCAACGCTGGTGAAGTACGCGCATCCAAACGAGTACCTGATGAAGACGCAGGCGGAGCTGAGCCAGGCTGCGCGTGATCTGCTCGGCGGTGTGGCAATTGCCGCGGCCCCTGTGGTGGACCTTGTTGAGCGGACAGAGGGCCTGGAAGTTGAGTTGGCTGCGACGCTGATCTATTCGGCCGGGCAGCACTCTTACCGGCAGACACGTGACATGGTAGCTGGGCTGTCAGAATCGCGCGTCAACGAGATTGTCGAGATGGGACTGCGGCACCGCGGGCGTCACGATGAGGCGTACCGCGCCTTTCACGCGGGCGCGGCGCTTCGCTTTGACTTCCTGATGGACATCGGCGGCTTCCGCGATATGCACCGTCACCGCAGGTGTACGCAGATCATTCAGCCGCTGACAACTGCTCATGGATACGAGATTCCGGATAGCGGCGACATGGGTCCAGGCGTGAATCTGCTCGAAGAGGCCGGTGTCCTGGCGGAATTTGAGTTGGCGCTCAGGAATGCGCATATGGCGAGCGGCGAGATTGCGGCGAGCAAAGCGCCGGAAGCGGAACAGTCGGCGCTGTATCTGCTGCCGATGGCCACGCGGATCCGGAGCCTGTTCAAGATGGACTTTGCCGAGGCGCAGTACATCTCCGAATTGCGTTCTGCGCCTGCAGGACATTTCAGTTACCGGCGCATTGCCTGGGAGATGTATCTCGCCCTGCAGCAGCAACACCCGACTTTGGCAAGGCATCTGCGCGTTACGGACTTCACGCAGCCTATCGACATCCTGCAGCGGTAAGGCCGACTGACCCTTGCGAGTTCCTTCCTCGATGGCCACGATGCCCTCGGGCCGGTAGCGGAAAGTGGAAGATTCATATGAAAGATCAGGCAATCGCAGGAGTCTCGCTCCTCGCCCTCGCATTTGCCACTGCAGGCTGTGGCGGGAAAGGCTCAGCGGGGACGGGCGGATCGGGTGGCACCGTTGGATCAGGTGGCACCGGGGTTTCCATCAGCGCCATCACCGGGCCAAATCACTTGCAAATCGGGGTCAGCTCCCCAGCCACGTATATTTACACCTCATCTGTCACCGGCAGCACAAACACGGCAATTACATGGTCAGTGAACGATACAGCGCTGGCCACCATTGACGCCTCCACCGGCGTAGCCACGCCCTCCACGTCAAACACCGGCACGGTGACGATCACGGCCACCGCCTCTGCGGACTCAACGAAAAACGCGACGATGCAGGTCAATGTGGCCGATTGGATACTGGTAGGCCCCCAGGCATACATAACTGATAGCTCCAGAAGCTTTTACACTCCACTGCTCCCCGTCAGTGCGGCCGCAATTGAGACCGAATGCTCCTGGTCTCACGATCATCTCGGCTTTGTATGCTCGGTTCTTACCGACGCTGGCGCAGGGCAGTTTTTCATCTTCAAGACAGACGGCACCGCCGCCGGCACCGAGCAGACAGCTACCATCAACCTCGGTCTCGGAGACTTAACTGGCTTTGGAGAGTACCCGCACCTCTCACCTGACGGCTCCAAGGTGATTTGCTCTTGTATTACGAGCGGCACCGAAGGCTCCGGCTTCGGCCCATGCCTTGTGAACGCCAACGGAACTTCTGCTCCTATTCTTCTAGCCATTGACCCAGACGTGAACGATTACATAACAGCCTCGCCTCGCTTCAGTCCCGACGGAACTCAGGTTCTCTTTACACTCAACAACGCTCTCTGGACCATGAACTCCGACGGAGGCAACCAGCATCAGATCTTTGCGGCGCCATCCATGAATGGGGTGTTCTCGCCTGACGGAACCCTGATCTATTTCAACGGCACCCTGCCTAACGGTCAGGAAGGCGTCATTCGCGCAAACGCAAACGGGAGTAATCCGGTTGTAATCGTGAGCGGCACGGGTTATCAAGTTGCCGACGTTTCGCCGAACGGTCAGAGCCTGTTGTTATCAAGCTCTGGAAACTACACGGTAAACACAGACGGAACGGGACTCCAACCGATTGATGGTTTGTCCCCGGGCTCCTGGTATTGACCGTGCAGCCTTCGCTCAATTAAAGCGGCTCGGGCCAAATTGGAATTGGCCGTGCGATCTACGTGATCAGATTGGCCGCAGGCGTCCATTCTTTGTGCTGGCTCTCGGCAACACCGCGATGGGCAAGCACGCCCAACCAGGTGTTGAGCCCGTCAGCAAGACCCGGATCGCGCTTGAGAGCTTCGCGCGGTCCGAGGTTGGCGAGCCTCAACAGATAAGGGAACGTGGAGTTTGTGAGCGCAAGTGTCGAGGTGTGGGGAACGGCCCCCGGCATATTGGTGACGCAGTAGTGGACCACACCTTCTTCGACGAAGCTGGGATTGGAATGCGATGTCGGATGGGCGGTCTCGACGCAGCCGCCCTGGTCAATGGCAACATCGACGATAACCGCACCCCTCTTCATTGCCTTGACCATGGGGCGGGTCACGATTTTGGGAGCCGTTGCGCCGGGGATGAGCACCCCTCCGATTACGAGGTCGGCCTCGCGCGTTGCCTGCGCGAGGTTATAGCTGTTGGACGCCAGCGTGTAGAGGCGGCCACCGAAGATGTCCTCGAGCTCGCGCAGTCGATTGAGGTTGACGTCGATAATTGTGGTTTTTGCGCCGAAACCAAGAGCGATGCGCGCAGCATTGGTGCCCACGATGCCGCCGCCGATGATGCAGACATGAGCTGGAGGAACGCCAGGAACCCCGCCCAGCAGGATGCCGCGGCCCCCGCGCTCCTTTTCAAGGTAAGTCGCGCCGACCTGGACGCTCATCCGTCCCGCCACCTCGCTCATCGGCGTGAGCAGTGGCAGGGTGCCCTGGCGATCATGGACCGTCTCATAGGCAATGCCAATTACCTTCCTGTGCAGCAACTCTTCGGTTAGCGCAGGAACCGGCGCGAGGTGCAGGTAGGTAAATAGAACGAGCCCATCGCGAAAGTAGACGTACTCGCTCTCGATCGGCTCCTTGACCTTGACGACCATCTCCGATTTGCCCCAGACAAAGCCGGCGTCGCCGACGATCTCTGCGCCCGCATTCTGATACTCCGCGTCGTCAAAACCCGACTGTTCACCGGCCCTTGTCTCCAGCAGAACTGTGTGACCGGCTTCGACAAGGGCCTTTGCACCGGCTGGTGTAACACCGACGCGGGCTTCGTGGTCTTTGATTTCTTTGGGTACGCCGACAATCATGGCTGGCTATCCTCACTGGGTTGGACGCCGGAGGCGAAAAGCGTTGAGCCAAAGGATCGCCCGGCGCCAAATTGAAACTGGGAGGGCTGCTCGGCGCCGGGCAGCATCGCTTTCAACTGAAGTCATCGTACGGCGCACGGGGATTCCAATGTTTGCAATGATTGTGATATAAGGCACATATGAGCACGAAACGTGTTCGAAAAAGCGCCGAATTGCACAGCTTGAGCGCAGCCGGTGTGGAACTGGGCGATCCGGCCGCTGAAGTGGCCGGATCGGGCGGGCTGGACGAACTGGACGAGGCGATTCTTCGCCATCTCGAACGCCACGGACGGGCGACGAACTTCGAGGTTGGTGAGGCGGTTGGGTTGTCAGCTTCAGCGGCCTCGCGGCGGATACAGGCGCTGGAGGCGGCGGGGGCGATCCGCGGGTATCGCGCGCTGGTGGACGATCGGCTGCTCGGCAAGCGGATGACAGTGTTCATTCGCGTCTCGCTGGAGCGGCAGTCGGCTGCCGTGCTTGCGTCGTTTGAAACGGCGGTTCGGCGCTGCAAGGGCATCGCCAGCTGCCATCTGATGGCAGGGCATTTCGACTACATGCTTGTGGTTCGAGTCTCTGGCATCGACGACTATGGACGCCTGCACCAAAGGGAGCTCTCGAGGCTTCCTGGAGTCACGCGCCTCGAAACCAGCTTTGCGTTGAGAGACGTGTTAGAAGGCGATCAGTCCTGAGGGGCGCTCAATCCTGACCGAAACGGAACCGGCCCGCATCGCGGCATACCGGTTACAGCCGGCTGGAACCAACTCGAGACGATCTTCGCCGGAATGTTTCCGAAAGCGGACGAGCGTTTCTCGCCGAGGTGTACGAATTTCGGACATTCCCCTCGAAAGGCGGCCGCGCAGCCGATTTATACCAGCAGGGCTGCTGGCTGATTTCCGCCCGCACTTCCAAGCCCGCAAGCGGAAAAGCCAAGACCACATGATGCGGACTCTGCATTGGTTTCTATTCAAGGGTCGACGGGCGGCCGACGGAGGAGTGAATCGAGTTATGAATTCGCATGCGGTGGATTCGGAAAGAAATACGCAGGCTCCGTGGGCCCATTTCAGCCTTTGCCCGTTCTCGCAAATTGCAATTCGCGTGATGAAGCTGGTGAACAACGAGGACACGCCATTCGCCCAGGTGAGTTCGCTGATCTCTTCTGACCCGGCGTTTTCGAGCGAAGTGCTGCGGATCGCAAACTCGCTGTGGTACGCGCCACGCGTGCCGGCGGTGAGCATCGCGCAGGCAGTTGCGCGGCTGGGGGCGAAGAATCTGCAGGGAATCGCGCTGACCGTAGCGATGCGATCGTTTCTCGGAGACTCTCTGAGTCGTCCCGTGATGCGCGATATGTGGAAGCACAATCTGGCCTGCGGCCTAATCGCAGAAACGCTTGCGCCGCGGACGGACCTGGACAAGGACCTGGCGTTCACGGGAGCCGTCCTGCACGACCTGGGTCGTCTTGCGCTGGCTGTGCTCGAGCCGAAGGAGTATGTGTTCCTTCTCGGCAAGCACAAAGGGCCGTCATCAAGCATTCTGCCGCTGGAACGCGAGGCATTTGGCTACGACCACTGCGAGGTGGGCGCCGAACTGGTGGCGAGTTGGAATCTGCCCATTGCCTTCGAGGCGATCGTCAAGGAACATCATTGCCTGCGGCAAACGTCCGACCCATGGGACATGGCTGCGCTCATTAACGTCTCCTGCCGCCTGGCCGACTCAATCGGCTTTCCGTCGTTTCATGGCGTAGAAGTAACGCCCTATGCCGAGCTTCTCGAAGAGTTGCCTGTGATCGAACATGGCAGCCCCTATCCCGATATGGAGAGCCTAGTGGCCGAGGTGAGGACGAAGATGGAGGGCGTGGAGTCGATCTGATCTTGATTCGATCTACTCCGCGTTGTCGATCTGCGCCCGTTGCAGTTTGTCGGAGTAATCGACATACACAGCTTTCCACGTGGTGAAGAACTCAATTGCGCCGAGCCCTTCGCGGTGGCCGTTGCCGGTATGCTTGACTCCGCCGAACGGCAGGTGCACCTCAGCGCCGATAGTGGGCGCGTTGATATATGTGATTCCGGCTTCGAGGTCACGCATCGCGGTGAAAGCGCGGTTGACGTCCTTCGTATACAAAGCAGTCGAAAGGCCGTAGTCGATGGAGTTGGCAATCTCGACAGCCTGCTCGAAGGTGTCGAACTCCATGAGGGAAACAACTGGGCCGAAGACCTCTTCCCGCGCAATACGCATTGATGGCTGCACTCCGCCCAGAACCGTCGGCGCAAAGAAGGTGCCGTGCGTGTACGGCCCTTCGGTAAGCGCATGGCCGCCAGTAAGGAGCTGCGCCCCTTCCGACAACGCAATCCCGACGTAGCGCTTTGACGTTTCGATCTGGGCAGAATTCACCTGCGGGCCCACCTGCACGGAGTCGTCGAGACCGTTGCCGACCTTCAGGGCCTTTGCGCGGGCAACGAACTCGGCCGTGAATTCATTGGCAATACCGGCTTGAAGCAGGATCCGGCTGGTGGCGGTGCAGCGCTGGCCGGTAGTGCCGAACGCGCCCCACAGCGCGCCTTCGAGAGCGAGCTCCAGGTTGGCGTCGTTCATCACAATTTGCGCATTCTTGCCGCCCATCTCGAGCGAGACAGGCTTGAAGGTGGCAGCAGCTCTCTGCGCAACAAGCGAGCCCACTTCGCTTGAGCCGGTGAAGCTGATGGCGCGGACAAGGGGATGCTCGGCCAGAGCCGCGCCCGCTGGTGAGCCGGCGCCGCAAACAAGATTAACGACGCCTGAGGGAAGTCCCGCATCGACCAGCGATTGGACCAGGTTGTAAGTGGAGAGGGGCGTATCGGTAGCGGGCTTGATCACACAGGTGTTGCCTGCGACCAAAGCGGGAAATAGTTTCCAACTGGGAATCGCCATGGGGAAATTCCAAGGAGTAATTAGACCGACAACACCCATGGGCATACGAACGCTCATGGCGAATTTGTTCACGAGTTCGCTGGGCGTTGTGACGCCGAATAGCCGGCGTCCCTCACCCGCGACGTAGAAGGCTTCGTCGATCGCCTCCTGGACGTCGCCGCGAGTCTCGGCCAGCACTTTGCCCATCTCCCGCGTCATTTCCTGCGCGTATTTTTCCTTGTTTTGGACGAGTAGGTTCCCTGCTCGTTGAAGGATTTCCGCGCGCTTCGGGGCGGGAACGAGCCTCCATGTGGCAAATGCCTTTCGTGCAGCCTGCACGGCGAGGTCCACATCTTCGGCCTGCGAGGCGGGAAAGGCACCCACTACATCGTTGTGGTCGGCAGGATTGAGGTTGAGGATAGTCTTGCCGCTCGAGGCCGGCAGCCAATGGCCGCCGATCAGATTGTGAAACGTGGGGATAGTCATGGAGATTCCTCGAAATTCCCGCAAAATCCGGCGAAACCAGGGTGCCGATCAGAAAGCCCTGCTCCGCCGCCCGCAGGAGGGAAACACCTGAGTTTACCGCACCGTTGACTACTTCGACGCTCTGCCAGATTGGCTATCAAGAGCTTTTTGGGCGGCAACGCCCGGTGGCCGTACAATTGATCGTGAGGTAGATTCAATTTTCCAATGTCATTGAACGGTTACCCTTCGCGCTCCTCGCGATCGCACGGACTGCGCTCGCTTTTCAGCATGTTTTCCAGTGATTTGGCCATCGATCTGGGAACCGCCAACACGCTCGTCTACGCAGCCGGCAAGGGCATTGTGGTGAACGAGCCTTCCATCGTTGCGATTAACAAAAATACAGGCGAAGTTGAAGCCGTGGGCAAGGAAGCCAAAGAGATGCTAGGCAGGACGCCGGGCAACATCGTGGCCATCAAACCCATGAAGGACGGCGTCATTGCCGACTTCAAAGTCACCGAAAAAATGCTGAACTATTTCATCCAGAAGGCACACAATCGGAAGATGCTGGTGCATCCGCGGATCGTGATCGGCGTTCCTTCTGAAATCACCCAAGTGGAAAAGCGCGCAGTGGAAGACTCGGCCTACAGAGCCAAGGCCAGCGAAGTGTACCTGGTGGAGCAAGCGATGGTGGCCGCGATCGGCGCGGGTCTGCCGATCACCGAACCCTCCGGCAACATGGTTGTCGACATCGGCGGCGGCACCACGGATATCGCCGTCATCTCCCTTTCCGGCATCGTCTATTCGCGATCGGTGCGCATGGCCGGCAATCAGATGGACGAAGCGATCACCAATTATCTAAAGCGCAAGTACAACCTGCTGATCGGCGAGCGCACGGCGGAAGCGGTGAAGATCGAGATCGGCTCGGCCTTCCCACTGGACAAGCCGCTGACGATGGAGATCAAGGGGCGGAACCTAATTGAAGGCGTTCCCAAGACAATTACAATCGATGACAGCGAAATTCGCGAGGCGCTCGGTGAGTGCATCGCCGTCATCATGAACGCGATTCGAGTGGCACTGGAGCGGACTCCGCCAGAACTCTCGGCCGACATCAGCGACCGGGGCATCGTGCTCACCGGGGGCGGCGCCTTGATCAAGAACCTGGACAAACGGATTCGCGAGGAGACAGGACTGCCTGTTTCGGTGGCGGATGATCCGCTGGCTTCGGTTGTTCTGGGCACCGGCAAGATGCTTTCGGACTTCCGCCTGCTCCGCAAAATCAAGATCGATTGAGAAAGTTGTCAGTGATCGGTTGTCAGTTCTCAGTGGCCAAGGCACCGACGGCGGCTAGCGGTTGGCTCACGGCTGTTAACGAGCGCTACGGACGGAGCATTTTCAAAGACGCATCGGAACCCCTGGTTATATCGCACCCGCTACTGACAACTGAGAACTGACAACTGACAACTGGCTTCTATGGAATCGTTCTTCGTTCGCTATCGGAACCTGGTGGTGCTGCTGGCAATCCTGCTGGCGCAGATCATCGGGCTTGCCGTGCAGGTGAGGCGGATGGGCGATGGGAGAAGCACGCTGGATCCAGGCGACGGTCCGGGCGTCCGGCTGATCCGCCTCTGGGCCAGTGCACTGGTTTCCCCGGCGGAGCGCGCGATTCATGGGTCCAGGCTCGGGGTCAGCGAGCTTTGGCAGAACTACTTCGATCTGCGCCATGTGCGAGAGCAGAACCTGGAGCTACAGAAATCTCTAGACAGGCTTCGGTTGGAGCAGGCCGCACTGATCGAAGACGCGCGCCAGGGCCAGCGGCTGCAGCGACTGAATGGCTTCCAGGAGAAATACATTTACAAGACGGTGGCGGCACAGGCGTTTGGCTCGAGCGGCAGCGACCAGTCGCGTGTGTTCTACGTCGACAAAGGCAAGAGCGACGGCCTTGACCGGGACATGGCGGTGGTTACGCCGGATGGCATTGTGGGCAAGGTTCGCGACGTCTTTCCGCATTCGGCACAGGTGCTGGCCATCAATGATCCGACCAGCGGCGCGGGCGTCATTTTGGAGACGACGCGGATTCGGGGCATCCTGCGCGGAAACGCGGCCGGCCAGCCGGAGATTGTCGGCGTTTTGGCGGATAACCGCATTCAGCCCGGAGAGAAAGTGCTGACTGCAGGGGGCGACCAGATCTTCCCCCGGGGATTGCCGGTGGGCACGGTGGAAAAAATCATCCCCGATCCCCTGCGTGATGGATTCATCCTCATCATTGTGAAGCCCGCATCGCAACTTGACCGGCTGGATGAGGTGCTGGTGGTGACCTCGACCGAATCGCGTTTCTCACCCCAGGATCAGCAGGACATTGCCGAGAGCGAAGCGCTGAAAGGGCCGGAAGCAGCCGCGATCAAAGATGAGCAGATTCGGGATCAGCAGATTCGGGACCAGCAGAAGGCTTCGCAGATCATGGCCGAGCACCTGCCCGGTTTGATCGATCCGAACCTCCCGGCGGATCAGCAACCGCTGCATGATTCATCGAACCCCAATCCTGTGACGAATCCGCCGAAGGCCATTCACCCGGACAGGTTTACGCCCGGAGCGGACGGTGGCGCTACGGGAGCGGATTCCGTTTCGACGAAGGAACAGTCACCGAAGCCTGCATTGCCGGCCAAGGGAAAACCCAAGCAACCCAACGCGCCGTCCGACGTGCCACGGAGGAATCCCTGATGGCCGTGCTCAGCGCGGGCTTCCGCCGCGATCTGGAGATTCGTCGCTATCCGAGCATTGTTTACGGGCTAATACCGCTGGTAGCACTCGTGCTGCAGGCTTGGCTGCCGCGTGTCCTGGGCAGGTTTGCCTGGTTCGATCTACCGCTGGTGGTGACCGTTTATTTTGCGCTGGGACGGCGCAGCCCCATACAGGGAACATTGATGGGCGCGTCGATGGGCTTGTTTGAGGACGCGCTCTCGCACCACGCAATCGGGGTCAACGGTATTGCCAAGACAGTGGCCGGGTTTCTGGCGGCGTCGGTCGGGGTGCGCATCGATGTGGATAACTTCACCGTGCGGCTGCTGTTCATCTTTTTCCTCTCGATTCTGGCAAGTGTGCTGTATGCGTTTGTAAGTCGGTTCCTGCTGGGCATGGAGCTTGAGTTTAGATGGTTTACCGAACTGTTCAAGGCAATCGGCAATTCGGCGATTGCCATTCTGACATTTCCACTCCTGGATCGTCTGCAGATCAGGGACTAAATTTCGGGAACAATGGGATTAAGCTAGGACCCAGAAGACGATGGATTCAGTATCATTCACCCGCGGCGAAAAGCTGTCCGGCGTCAAAGCGACGGCTGTGCAGTACGGCATTTTAATGATGATGCTGGCGCTGGCGGCTGGGCTGTGGCGGCTTCAGGTGCTGCACGCTGAAGACTATCGGCTCCAGGCGGAACAGAACCGCATCCGCAAGGAGCCGGTGCTGGCAGCACGTGGGAAACTCTTTGACCGCGAAGGACGGATTATCGTGGACAACTACCCTTCGATCTCGTGCTTTCTGGTGAGGGAGCAAAGTAAGAACGTTGACGCCGATCTGCCCGTGATTGCGCGGGGACTGCACCTGGATCTTGACCAGCTTCGAGCGACACTGCGCCATTACCGCGCAGCCCCTGGGTATCAACCAATCGCCATCAAGCAGGACGTGACCGCCGACGAGGACGCGTTTATCGAGGCTCATCGCAACGAATTGCCCGAGCTCGAGACGTGGGAGGAGGCGCGCCGGCTTTATCCGCGCGACGGATTTGCCTCGCACATCATTGGATATGTGGGCGAGGTGAGTGAAGAAGATCTGAATCAGAGCCGCTACGCCTGGTACGACCCGGGCGACATGGTGGGCAAGGCAGGCGTGGAGGAAACCTACGACAAGCTGTTGCGCGGGGAAGACGGCTCGCGCGATGTGATCGTGGACAGCCATGGTCGCGAGGTCGGCTACCAGGGGATACAGCTCGCGAAACCAGGGACGGATCTGAAGCTCACGATCGACAACGACCTGCAGCGCGCAGCCGAGCTCGCACTTGGCAGCCGCAACGGCGCGATTGTGGCAATGGATCCGCGCAACGGAGAGATTCTCGCGCTGGTTTCCCGACCCAGCTTTGACCCGAATGCCTTCTCCATCCGCATCAACCGCACGGACTGGAACAAGCTGATCACCGACCCTGATCATCCGCTGCTGAACAAGGCAATTCAGGCCCAACTCGCACCCGGATCAACGTTCAAGATCCTGATGTCGGTGGCAGGACTGCAAGAAGGAATCGCGCAGAACTTGAAAGTGAACTGCACCGGAGGGTGGGGGCCTTACGGCTTCTTCCACCACTGCGACGAACGCCACGGCGCCGTCGATATTCATAACGCGATTCCCTTCTCCTGCGACACCTACTATTACCAGTTGGGAGACAGGCTTGGGATTGACCGGATCGCGAAGTACGCCACCGAATTCGGTTACGGGCAGAAAACCGGAATCGATCTTCCCGGCGAGCAGGCCGGCCTCATGCCGAGCGCGCAGTGGAAGATGAAGAACTATCACAACCGCTGGTACCCGGACGAAACGCTCGACGTTGCAATCGGACAGGGCGCGGTGGAGGCAACGCCGATCCAACTGGCGCGAATCATTGGCGGCATTGCATCCGGCGGACATATGGTAAGGCCCCATGTCGTGTTTCCCGATCAACTTCCGGCCGATTTCCGCAAGTCCTTGCTTGAGGACTTTCCGGGAACAGGTGAGGTGAGCCTCCCTATTGACCCAGATAACTGGACCATCATCACCGACGGAATGGCGGAAGTAACGCAGCCCGGCTACTTCCATACTGCGGGTTCGGCGCACCTGGAGGGGATTGATCTGGCCGGCAAGACGGGCACGGCGCAGCTAATGAGCCATGAAGCTCTGGACAAAACCACCAAGGGTCGCGCCACCAATCCGAATGTCTGGTTCGTAGGCTTGACGCCGCGCCGCAACCCGGAACTGGTAGTTGCGGTGCTGTGGCAGAACGGCCAATTCAGCTACTATCCAGCGCGGATCGGCGCAAAGCTGGTGGCGGCCTACGTGGAGAAGCAGCGGAGGCTGGCTAACAATCTGGCGCCATCGAAGCAGTCTGCACAGGCAGAGGTGGGAGCCGTGTGGACCGAGCCCTTGCCGCCGTCGGGCAAAGGAGCAAATGCCCAAGCCACCTGGGGGACCCGCCTGCAAGCAGGGCATTTCTTTGTTGATCATGGGCAGGTTGTCGAGGCTAAGGTGGAAAAATCGCTGGCGTTGAAGCCAGGGGCGAAGCCATCGCCAAGCCGGAACCAACCAAAACTACGATCCTCCGAACAGGCCGTTACGACCAGTGTGGCTAATTCTCCGCGAGGCGGACAATAGGCCATGGCAATGCGCAGATTCCTCACCTTCCGAGACTTCGACTGGACGCTGCTGGCGGTCGTTCTGCTGATCTGCGCGCTCTCCGTTCTTGAGATCTACTCAGCAACTCTGCACACCAAGTACGTCGGCTTCCACACCAAACAGATGCTCTACATCGCCGGCGGCCTGGCCGCCATGTTTATCTTCGCCAAGATCGACTACCACCGGATGCTCGACCTGGTTCCCTGGTTCTATGGCGTCTTCCTTTTTTTCCTGGCTGCTGTGCTGATCCCGGGGATCGGGCACAAGGCGCTCGGCGCTCGGCGCTGGATCAAGCTGGGCCCAATGCTCTTTCAGCCGTCGGAGTGGATGAAGCTGGTGCTTATTCTGGCTGTTTCGCGCTACTTTGCAAACCTCGGGGGCCGGTCGCTCACCTGGCGGGAGATATTCAAGGCGATTGCTTTGGTGGGAGTTCCTATGCTTTTGGTGCTCAAAGAGACCGACTTGGGAACAGCGCTCGTCTATATTCCGATTCTAGCTGCCGGCCTTTTTCTGGGCGGTATCAGCGTCAAACAGGGATCGATACTGGCGCTTGCGGCCATGCTCCTGGTGGGCGCGGGCTGGTCGACCGGGAAACTTCTGAAGCCTTACCAGAAGGCGCGACTTACCAGCTTCATCAGCCCGGACAATGATCCGAAGGGGGCCGGTTACCAGATCCGCCAGTCGCTCATTGCGGTGGGCGCGGGCGGCGTGTGGGGCAAGGGAGCGGCCAAAGGCAGCCAGACCCAGGGAGACTTCCTGCCCATCCCCCATGCGGACTTCATTTTTGCTGCATTCAGCGAGGAGCATGGGTTTATCGGCGCGATTTTCGTGCTGCTGCTATACTTTTTCATATTGATGCGTTTGATTCAAAACGCTCAAACAGCCGCAGACATGTCCGGGTCCTTGATTATCATGGGATTCGTGGCTGTATTGACCTTTCAGATCGCGGTCAATGTGGGCATGGTCATTGGCTTCATGCCAGTCACCGGAATTCCTTTGCCGTTAATGAGTTACGGCGGATCTTCAGTGTTGTTCACATTCCTGGCGCTGGGTGTGGCGATGAACGTCCGCATGCGCCGGTTTGTTAACTAAAAGTTCCCTGGCCGAGGCGGCCGAATCGCTTGCCGGGGATTCGGATACACAAGTTTACCTCCTGTCCAACGTCTGATCGATTTGGTTGGCAAGAGCCTAAGATTCAAGCATTTAGCCGGTCAGGTCCGGATGGATCTCGAGCCCGGCAGGATTGGGTTCATGAGCACGCAGAGACGGGAAAGCCACTCCACCCCGACAACAGAAGACCGTTTGAAAGGGTTGCTGAGGGATTGGCGGAGTTCTAGCGACACTGCCTGCGCGGAGAATGATGAGCAACTGGAGGTTGCTCGCACCGCGCTCCAAGGCAGTTCGCTCGCCACGGCTTTAGAGAGTTTCCGATTCACTTGCAGGCATCTGGAGGTATTGCAAGGTGGCTCTTTCTTGGCGAAAAAGCCACTTGGCATCCAGGTTTCTGGAGAGAGCAGAATCGAAAACGCTGGAACGGCCCCGAATTGGGAGGCCACAAACTCTCTGCATTTGGATAGCTGCACTTCAAAGTTCGTCGAGCTTTTTGTGCCGGAGATTCGGCGCGGTTCGCTTCCCGTTGGGAATGCTGGCCGCGTGGACTCCAGCCTGACAGCCAGCCGCAGGTCATCCCTTCCGCTTATGCCCGACCCTCCCGTTCTTGAGCATCTCCATCCCGCCTTGCCCCAGTTCCCGGCCGCCAAGGGCAGCCGGACGGAAAGGTACGATGGCAAAAGAGATTTGCATCTCCAGCACTCCGCATGAGACGCGGCTTGCAATTCTAGAAGACGATCAGCTCGCGGAAATCTACTACGAACGCGAAAACGAGTACACACTTGCGGGCTCCATTTACAACGGCCGAGTTACACGGGTTCTCCCGGGCATGCAGTCCGCCTTCGTGGACGTGGGCCTGGAGCGCGATGCGTTCCTCTATGTAACCGACTTCCTCGAACTCGAAGACCCGGAAGAGTCCGACGAACTTGAGAAGGCTTCGGCGAGCGGTGCCGCAACGCCTCCACGCGAAGTCCGGCACACAAACGGTTCTGAGCGGGATAGCAGGCGGAATGGGGGCCGCAACGGGCAGGCTGCAGACCAAAAGCAGGAATCTCGGCCGCAGCAGCCCGGCGAAGATCGCCGACAGATCGCGGAAACTGGCGAAGAAGGAAGCCTCGAAGCCGCAGTTGGACCAGATTCAGGCCTGACTCACGATGCGAGTGGTGAAGAGTCCGGAATGGGCGGGACAAGGCGCTGGCGTGGCCGTCGTCGCCGGCGTGGCGGCCGGGGCCCGGC
>Ga0182018_10003185_pt1 | contig 15106 bp, 12 predicted proteins | sample 812P2MmetaG_FD_120490 | JGI IMG/M metagenome (GOLD analysis project Ga0182018, IMG submission 120490) | Permafrost microbial communities from Stordalen Mire, Sweden - 812P2M metaG | ecosystem: Environmental > Terrestrial > Soil > Wetlands > Permafrost | place: Sweden: Stordalen | collected...
GAAAAGGCTGTGTGCATCCTGGCCTGAGGCGGACTGGTAAGTGGCGAGGCTCAGGTAATCGACGCCGTTGAAGTTCCAGTCGGGGGCTGCGCCGTTGGTGAAGTAGATGTTGTTGTCGAGGGCGAAGTCGGAGGTGGTCAAGACGAGATTGGGGACGGTGGAGTAGATGATGTTGTTTTGAAAATGTTGGGACCGGTGCCGGTGAAATCGGCGTTGACGGTGGAGAAGGCCGGGCCGGGCGTGGCTGGATTGAAATAAAAGGTGTTGCTGTAAACCTGAATGCCGTCGAGGGTGCCGCTGACGGGGGCGCCGTTTGTGTTCAGGAAAATCTCGCCGGGGTCGGCGAGGTTGGCGAACTGGTCGTTGTTCGAGCAGACGTTATAGCGAATGATTTGATTGGTGCTTGCGATGTTGTACGCGCTGAACACGGAGACGCAGTAACCGGCGGCGCCATGGCCGTAGTTGTACTGGACGATGTTGTTCGTGTTCCAGACGTCGATGTCGAAGTCGCCGCCGTCATAGGGACTGTAGTCCTGAATGTCGTAGGCTTCGTTGTTCTGGATGATGCAGGTGTGGCAATAGAGGTCCATCAGGCCGCCGGGTGTGTCGGCGCCGCATCCAGGAGCGAGAGGGCATTGGCCGGTGTTGTGAACCACATTGTTCTGCATGAGGCCGTTGGTGGCTACAAAGAGAGTGATGCCGATTCCAGAGAGGTTGTAGGCCGAGGAGTTTTGTACGGTGATGTTGTTGCCCAACATTTCAGTTGATGTGGCCGTTGGGAAAACGCCAGCGTCGGCATAAATGCCGTAGAAGACCTGGCTGTCGTGAACTGTCACCCCATCGATCACAATGTCGTTGAAGGTTTCCCCGGCATTCCCGATGGAAATAAAAACCTCTCCTGAGTCGTTCCCGGTGGTGATGTGATGTGCGCCGCGAACGTTGAGGTTGGTGAGGCGGAAGTGAGTGTAGGCGGTGTTCGGATCGGTTCCCGCGATATTGACGCCGTAATAGTCGCCCCCGACTACTTCGAGGTTGTTGATCTCCCATCCCTGCTGGCCGACCAGCTCGACTGCTGCCGTATTCATGCCGCCGTCGATGATGGGCTGGGGGCCGGTGCCGTAGGCGTCGATGACGATGGGTGAGGCGGTGGTTCCGGAGCCATGAGGGCTGAGCGCGCCGCTGCACGTCATGCCGCGTTTGAAAAGGAGCTGGTCGCCGGGGCTGAAAGTTGTGGCGCTGACGGAGGCCAGGGTGTTCCACGGGCTGGCCTGGGATCCAGTGCCGTTGGTGGCGGCGGAACAGTCGACATATGTGTTGGCGGCGGCTATGGGAGGAGTCGGGTTGGCAGGCGGAGTGGGATTTGTGAGCGTGGGCAGGCTGGAGGCGATCTGGCTGGTGTTGCAGGCGGTGAGGCAGAGGCAAGCCGCGAGGCAGATCGACAGTGCGGGGGCTCTGTTCGGGCGAAATTGCATGCGCGAAGGCTGCCTGGCGTGGATTGAGTTGAGGGAGACCATTCCTGCAGCTCCGGAGGAAACGGCACGCGTTTTAAGGCGGGGCTGGCGTGTGACCCGCAGGGTCAGCCGTCCCGATCGCGTATCAGGCTTATGGGCGTCAGTGTAGAACAGTTCACATTCGGATTGCACCCCTTTTGGAGAAAGCATTGAGATGGGATTCTGGCGCGGGTGTGGCAAAATAGCCAACTATGAGAGACAGATTTTTGCTGGTTATGGTGGCCCTTGTGGCGCTGATATGCCCTGCGCAGAAGCGGATGGTGCTGATTGACCAGGATGGGTCGGGGCCGGGTGGGTCAAACCAGATGTCGATCCTGGCGCTGCTGCAGAGCCCGCAGGTTGAGGTGCTGGGCATCACGATGGTGACCGGCGATGCGTGGCGCGACGAGGAGACGCTGCACACGCTACGCATGCTGGAGCTGACTGGGCACGCGAATGTGCCGGTGGCGCGGGGCGCTGTGTTTCCGCTGGTGAGGACAGAGTTGGAGACGCGGCTTGAAGAGGCAGAGAACGGCAAGGTGGCGTGGCTGGGCGCGTGGGGCAAGGGCCAGACGACGCTGATGGAGACGGCGAATGGGGTGGTTCCAGTGACGCCGGCGAACCAGCATGCGCATGGGCCGTATGAGGTACCGGCGCTGGCGGAGGGGATGCCGGCGACGAAGGCGATTGACGAGGACGCGGCGCACTTTCTGGTGCGGCAGGTGAGGGCGCATCCGCACGAGGTGACGATCTATGCGGCGGGGCCGATGACGAACATCGCGCTGGCCATTGCCATCGATCCGGATTTTGCGGTGCTGACGAAGGGGATTGTGCTGATGGGCGGGAGCCTGAACCCGGCGACGGACGATCCGGAGTTTGCGACGAGCCCGCGGCACGAGTTCAATTTCTGGTTCGATCCGGAGGCGGCGCACATTATGCTGCGCGCGGACTGGCCGCGGATCGACGTGACGACGGTGGATGTTTCGATCAAGGCGCCGTTTACCGAGGCGATGCTGAAGGAGATTGCGCAGAGCGTCAAGCCGACGGCAAAGTACATTGCGGCATGGAGCCAGGACCGCTACTACCTGTGGGACGAGCTGACGGCGTGCGCGTGGCTGGATCCGGGGATTATTACCAGGGAGAGAGTGCTCTACATGGACGTGGACCTGAGCCACGGGCCCACCTACGGAGAGACCCTGACGTGGGACGAGAAGTTTAAACCGGCGACGGGGGTGCGGCTGGTGCATGCGCAGGTGGATCTGGATCTGCCGCGATTCCAGAAGGTGTTTGTGGAGCTGATGAAGAGGTAGCGGGGCGGTAGGGTGTGGGGTGTCGGGTATAGGGTGGTGGAAGAGGCAACGATGACGCAGGAATCGATTTTAGGGGCGAGCAAGCTGGTGGCGTTTGTGCCGACGATTGACCCGGCGAAGGCACGGGCGTTTTATGAGGGCGTGCTGGGGCTGCGGCTCGTGGAAGACGCGAAGCCTTTCGCGCTGGTGTTCGATGCGAACGGGACAATGCTGCGCGTGACGACTGTGCGCGAACTGACTCCCGACCCGTTTACCGTGCTGGGGTGGGATGTGGAGTCGATTGAGCCAACAGTGGACAAGCTGACCGCGGCCGGGGTGGAGATGCTGCGCTTTCCGGGGATGAACGACGGCGACCCGCGCGGAATATGGACTGCGCCGAGCGGAGCGAGGATTGCGTGGTTCAAGGATCCGGATGGAAATGCCCTGAGTGTGACGCAGTTCTGAGCGGAGCACAGTTTCGGGAGCGGGCTGGAGACGCTGGATTAACTTGACATATGGGTGGCCCTACCTGAGAATTTCGGCATCTGCCAATGGGCAACTTCTTCGACCCGGAAACATCCAGACTGCCCGTTTAGTAAGCCGGAACTTCCTCATTGGCGCTGGATTTGCGCCTTGATTTCGCTCGCACCCAGAGGTGATATGCGTCCTGCCGGCAATTCCGCGAGGGTAGCTTGCTGCGTGGCCCTCCCTCTCTATGCGCTCGTTTGCGTGCCCGGCGCAAATGCGCAGCTTGGCGGCCCTTCGTTCGGCTGGGGAGCGAAGAAGACCGTTACGCTTCGGAGCAAGCTGCCTCCGATCTTCGATGCGCGGGGAAAGTCAGTGCAGATCCAGACCAGGGATGGAGTGCTGACGATTGCAATCGAGAGGCAACTGACGCAGAGCGATTCGACGATCCGCGTGGGTGGAACCACTCCGGATCTGCTGATTGAAGGCACGGTTTCACAGAGCCATCTGGTGGCGTTATCGAGAGCGAACGAGAGTGGTTCGATCGTTACCAAGATGATTGGGGATCTCTCGATCATCTTTCGGATCACGGAGCCCCGCTCGAAGCTGGTGGTGAAGTCGGACATCGCAACGGCAAAGGTGAACGAGGTGATCAGCAAGACCGCCGCGCCGGCAACTGCTCAGCAGCAGCCGGTCAAGATTTTTGGAAGGACGATGCCGAACCTGAGCTCAGTGAAGGTTCCTGGAACGAACCAGACAGTGCAGACGCAGCCGGCCACGAAGCCGAGATTTGCGAGTGTTGACGAGGCGCAGACGTACCTGGTGAACGATGTCGCCCGGCAGATTGCGGCCTACCTGGTGAATACCACAGAGGTGATCACCGTCCCACTTGCCGTGGGCGGGCAACTGAACGGGCCCGACAAGTTTGCTGTCAATGGGTTATGGTCGCGCTACCGTGAGGCGCTTGGAGAGATGCAGCCGTTTTCCGACGCAAAACAAGAGGGTTACCGGCAGTACGACGTTGGCGTGGCCAACGAGGGGCAGGCTTATGATGCCACCGAGAACAAAGCCGCCATGAAGTATCTCGAAGAGGCGAGCATTGCCTACGGCAAAGCGCTGGATGCGAATCCGGGCGAGCAGGCATTTCTCGATTCGCAAGGACGGATCAAGGCGGCCCTGGAACATTACGAAGACATAGGCAAAACGACGCCTCTTTCGACAGCAGGGCCTTTGACAACCAGCCTGGGAGAGAAGCCCGCGGCTGCCGACGACGCCATGACGAACAATGATGTTATCGACATGGTGACCGCCCATCTGGACGAGAAAAACATTCTGGACACTATTCAGAATGCACCGGCGGTGAATTTCGACCTGAGCCCTAAAGGCCAGATTGCGCTCAGCAAGGCGGGGGTGAACGGAAATGTCATCATGGCGATGAAGAACAGAACCCGCAACGCAGATTCAACACCAGTAAAGAGACGGTAAACTCATGCGGCGATTCGCATGCATCGTTGCGCTGCTGGCGCTGTCCCTTGCGAGCGGAGTCGCGCATGGCGGCCAGCGCCGTAGTGGTCAAAGGCGAGTTGGCGAGAGTTGCTACACAGCCAAGGACCTGGTGGTGCAGGCGCTGGAGCGGCTTCGCGCCGACAGCGGCCCGAGCGAACTGGAAGACGCGGATCAACTGCTGAGGCGGGCAATCGATCTGTGCGCCGAATCGGGAGATGCGTGGTATTACCGCGCGCTTATCGAAGCAAAGTTGAATCGTATACCGCAGGCCAAATATGCGATGGGCCAGGCGCAGGATTTTGGCTCCGAAGCTCTGCGGGACGGCCTGAACCCGTTCATTCTTGCTACGCCGTCGTCGCGGGGATTCAACATGGAGGCATCGGGGAAGAGCCCGCAGCCGAAAGCGCCGCCTCCGGCCGTGGTTCCCGGGCCCGTGCAGAGCAAATGGGCGCTTGTGATTGGCATCAGCCGGTTCATCGACAAGGAGATACCTTCGCTGAACTTCTCCACGCAAGATGCGGATTCGTTTGCCGCAGAGCTGAAGGATCCGGAGATCGGACGATTTCCTGCTGACAATGTTCGGGAGATCACCAACGCAGATGCCACGACGAAGAACATCAAGGAACAGCTCAACTGGATCGCGCGCAACGCGCAGCCAAACGACCTTGTGGTGATCTATGTGGCGACCCATGGCTCGCCGCGGAATCTGGACTCAGTGAGCGGCGTGAACTACCTGATTACCTATGACACGGAGATGTACGACGGCGGCAACTTCGACGAGGACGCGATGTACGGCACTGCGCTTCCCATGGTGGAGCTGGCCGATGCTGTGGCGACGCGGATGAAGGCCCTGCGCACCCTGGTGGTGCTTGACACGTGCTATAGCGGAGGATCTGTGGACAGTCAGGCATCCGCGGCGAAGAGTGCGGCCATCAAGGCGGCGCCCTCGCACGCGATGCTGGAGCAGATGGGGCAGGGCACGGGCCGCATCGTGCTGGCAGCAAGCCAGTCGGACGAGGAATCGTTGGAAAGCAAGAAGCTGGGGCACGGGTTCTTTACTTACTATTTGCTTGAAGCTCTGAAGGCCGGCAAAGGAAACACGCCGATGAGCCAGGTCTTCGCCGAAGTGTCGAAGAATGTCTCTCAGTTGGCGACCGAGAGCGGCGGGCGCCAGCATCCAGTGATCTACCAGAGTTCCTCGTCGGCGGACTTTTCTCTGAGGGCGCAAGGGGCGAGCCAGGCCAAGACGGGATTCTAGAAGCCCCAGAAAAGCAGAAGCCCACGCCGTTTACTGTGTGAGTTCGCTCGAAGGCGAAGAAATTGCAAAAGTCTGACGATTCGCGGATAATTCTGAATCATGAGCGACCAGTCAAAGATCGAGTGGACAGACGCCACATGGAATCCTGTGCGCGGTTGCACCAAAGTGAGCGCTGGTTGCAAGCATTGCTACGCTGAGACTTTTGCCGAGCGCTTCAGAGGTGTTCCGGGACACCCCTATGAAGATGGGTTCGATCTGCGAATCGTTCCGTCTAAACTTGACACCCCGCTCGGGTGGAAACAGCCGCGACGCATCTTTGTGAACTCCATGAGCGATCTGTTTCATGAGAAGGTGCCGACTCCCTACATCCGCCAAGTCGCGGGGGTGATGAAATCGGCCAACTGGCACACCTATCAGGTGCTCACCAAGCGCGCCAAACGACTTAAGAGTTTATTGATGAACGAGCTGAATGAGTTCTCAACGGAGGCACATATTTGGTGGGGTGTGAGCGTGGAGAACAGAAGGCATGGATTGCCACGTATAGACGAGCTTCGGCAGTCGCCCGCCGCGGTTCGATTCCTATCTGTTGAGCCCCTTCTCGAGGACCTTGGCTCGATCGACCTCACTAGAATCTCATGGGTGATTGTTGGCGGAGAAAGCGGTCACGGTGCACGTGAAATGAAGGCGGAATGGGTCCGGTCAATCAGGGAGCAATGCCAAGACGCCAACGTTTCATTCTTCTTCAAACAGTGGGGCGGGGTGCGTAAGAGCGAGGCTGGGAGGCAGCTTGACGGCCTTACTTATGACGAGTTGCCTGTTCTTGCGTGATGATGTGATCTAGTACGGAGCTTGATGGAAGACGAATACACGGATCGAGAACAATCGGGGATCAAGCACTTTGCGCTTAGAAAGTACCTGGAGCCGGCCACGAGGATTATCGGCTCAGGTTGGGGCGGATTCACCTACGTAGACTGCTGTGCGGGGCCATGGGAGTCGCGGTCCCCGGATTTAAGCGACACATCCTTTGGTCTGGCAGTCGCCGTCTTAAGGGAGTCGCAGAAGTGGCTTGCCAGTCGCGGTAAGAGGACAAAGTTCAGAGCGCTCCTGATCGAGGAAAAGCCTGAGCCCTTTAAAGAGCTGGCTCGGTTCGCGGAAGCGACGACGGGCGACCATGTCCAAGTAGATGCGCGCAATTGGGACTTCCGAGATCATACCTCCGAAATCATTCACTATGTGGCAAATCCAAAGTCCTTTGGGTTCATTTTCGTTGATCCGAAGGGCTGGACGCCGGCCGAGGTTCGAACGCTGGCACCGCTGCTGCGAGTCAGACCGGGAGAGATCCTTATCAACTTCATGTCAGCGTTTGTTGTGCGCTTCCTCAATGATCCAGCAACGAATATGGATGAGATTCTCGGGTCCGATTACAGGGCACTTCGAAATCTCAGTCACGAAGAACAGGAAGATGAATCAGTGCGGCGCTATTGCGAGCTAATCCGAACGGAAGGCGATTTTCGATATGTGTGCGCTCTGCCTGTGATGAAGGGGGACCGGGATGAGATCAACTTCTATCTCATCTACGGAACGCGAAACGCAAAAGGCGTCGAGGTCTTCAAGCAAGTTGAGAAAAAGACGGAGGAAGAGACTGCGCTAGTTAGGGCCCTGCGCCAGCAAAGCAAGCGCTCGACTCTCGACTTATTCGGCCCAGATGTTCTTTATAAGCGCGAAGAGCGTTATCGACGAATGGCTTCAAGGCGCAAGTTTGACGCAACAAGAGCTCTTAAGCGCCTATTATCGGTTCGCAAGAAAGTCCCTTACGACGATTGTTGGGCAGAAGCTCTGCAATTTCCAACTGTTTATGAGTCGGATCTGCGCGACTGGCTCGAAAAGGCTGAGGGGGCGGGATCGATACGCGTTGATGGGAAAAGCCGCAAGGATGAAGCACTCGTCCGGGGACGTGGCCAAATCATCGTTAAGCTTTGAAACTAGCGAGAAAAACGCCCAAACTAAGATCTCTTGGTGTGGGCGTTTTTAGTTGGCTGGGGAACTGTTCGCTTTATCCGTTGAGCTGTTCGTGGAGCTTGCTGACCGTGCGGTGAAGATCCTTGTCAGTGCGGCGCTGCTCGTCGATCTTGGCGATGGAATGCATCACGGTGGTGTGGTGCTTGTTGCCGAACTGGCGGCCGATTTCGGGCAGGCTTGCCTCGGTGAGCTGCTTGGCCAGGTACATGGCTATCTGGCGCGGAACGACGACGTTGCGTGAGTTGTTTTTTTGCTTGAGGTCGGCGACGCGCATGCCAAACTGCTCGGCGACAGCGCGCTGGATGGCCTCGATGGTGATCTTGCGCACCTGCATGTCAATGAACTGCTTGAGGCACTGCTGCGTTGAGGCGAGCGTAATCTCCATGCGGTTCATCTGGCACCAGGCGATGAGGCGGGTCATTGCGCCTTCGAGCTCGCGCACGTTGGTGCGGACGTTGGAGGCAACAAAGAGTGCGACGTCGGTGGGCAGGTGAACCTGCTCGTTCTCGGCCTTCTTCTGCAGAATGGCGACCTTGGTCTCGAGATCGGGCGGTTGAATGTCGGCGATGAGGCCCCACTCGAAGCGTGAACGGAGACGGTCTTCGATCTCAGCCAGTTCCTTGGGCGGGCGATCGGAGGCGATGACGATCTGCTTCATGCTCTCGTGGAGCGCGTTGAAGGTGTGGAAGAACTCCTCCTGGGTGCGCTCCTTCTGGGCGATGAACTGAATGTCGTCGATGAGCAGGACGTCGACGGTGCGGAATCGATCGCGGAATGTGGTCATCCGATCGTTGCGCAGCGAGGTGATCATCTCGTTGGTGAACTTCTCGGCCGAGACGTAGCAGATGCTGGCAGCCGGCTGACGGCGCTTCACTTCGTGGCCAATGGCATGCATCAGGTGGGTCTTGCCCATGCCGACGCCGCCATATAAGAAGAGCGGGTTATAGGCGCGCGAAGGCCGCTCGGCGACGGCCAGAGATGCCGCGCGGGCAAACTGATTGCCGTTGCCGATTACAAAGGCGTCGAAGGTGTAGCGCGGGTTGAGCTGCGCCGCGGTGGACCAGTCGAACTTGGCCTGCTCAGGCGCGCGCGAGTGAGCAGGCGGCGCAGTTGGCGCGTGAGCCGGGAGTGGCGGGAAGCCACCGTCTTTGCGCTGCGGAGGGATGGAGGGATCCTCTTCAGCGGTGACGAAGCTTACGTCGTCAAACTCGAGCGACTGAAATTCGATGGCTTCCTGGATGAGGTCGCCATACTTGTCGCCGATGTGTTGGAACTCCGGCGAGGGAACACGAACGTAGAGCGTTCGGCCCGCGGCGTGGGAGTAGCGAGTGGGTTTCAGCCAAGTCTCGAAGGACTGACGAATCACTTTCTTTTCGAGTGCCGCCAGAATCTGGAGCCAAGGGTTGAGTACGGGTGCCTGAGAAGATGCAAATGCCATTGATTGGATCCTTACCCGCGCCTCCTGATATGTGTGCCAGAACGGTCTAATCCCCGGCTTGAGGCAACGGCTCACTCATGGCGCAAAACGCGAGCTTTGCGCACAGACGATTCCTGACCGAGTACCTGTTTGCCGCTGGTCCGCCCCTGCAAATGCCTCGGGGCCGAGGATTCAACCGTCCCGCGGGACGCTTGGGAACATTCTTTGAACGGGTCCGATAGTAGCACATTCGGAGATGATTGCAATCCCTGTTTAACAAAGTTTTCTAAGCGCGGTTGGAGTTGCACCAACGATGGTGAACTTGTCGTTTTCGGTTACCAGAGTCACTGTCAAAATGGCCCCAAAGGGGCACCAAATTGTCGAATTAGGAGGGAGAAGTTTGACGCGCCTGAGTGTGTGGTCCGAGGGGCCGCGGAACACACGGCGCTGGATTCCTGACTCAACCTACGATACACTTGATACTTGCCGTCGAGGCACAGAATTTAACAGAGAAACAGGAGCGCATTTCCATGCCAAAGCGCACATTTCAACCAAACCGCCGGAAACGGGTGAAGACACACGGTTTTCGCGCGCGGATGAAGACCAAGAGCGGGGCAGCTGTGCTGAGCCGGCGTCGCGCGATCGGCCGCAAGCGCGTGTCGGTGAGCGCGGGATTCCGCGACTAAGCCTGGGAGTTGAGGCCGGAGCGAGCCATGCAACCAAGCAGGCTCCGGCAACGAGGCCAGCGGCAACGCAGATGAACGCCCCCCATCCCAGCTTCCGGCCAATCACACAAAGGTCGGCAGCAAACCCGCAAATACCCATCGGAATAAAGCAGTCGCTCGCAGGCATGCGCCTGAAGAAGCACGCCGACTTTCAGCGCGCATACGCGGCAAGCCGGAAACGGCAATCGGCGTCGATGAGCTGGTTTCTTGCGCCGCAAGACGGGGGCGAGGAAGGCCGGGTTGCAAGCAGACGCGTGGGGCTTACGGTGGGCAAGGTGCTGGGCAAGGCAAATGAACGCAATCGCATCAAGAGACGCATGCGTGAGGCTCTGCGGCGGCAAGTGGAGCTGCTGCCGGAAGGGTGCGATCTGATTCTGCATCCAAGGCGAATTGTGCTCACGATGGAATTCGGGAAACTTGAAGCAGAGATCGTGCGTATTCTTCATCAGGCACAGGCTGAAGCTGCGCGGCTGAAGAGACCGGCGGGCGAGCCTGCGGAGGCGGGCGCGAGAAAGGCCGCAGTATGACGCGATTGCTTCTGGGCATTCTCGGGTTCTATCGCCGCTGGCTTTCGCCGGCGCTGCATTCGCTGGGGCCGGGCGGGTGCAAGTTTGAGCCGACCTGCTCAGAATATGCCGAGACGGCGGTTGCGATTCACGGACCGCTGAAGGGCTCGGCGCTGGCGGTGTGGCGGTTGCTGCGCTGCCATCCATTTGGACGCGGAGGGGTCGACCCGGTGCCACCGGCGGCGGCGGCAAGACCATTCCCGCACGAACCATTACCATAGAGAGAGCGGCGATCCCGCCGGCTGGGACAATCCATCCACAGGTCTCAACCCGCAACCTAAGAACAGACCACGACAGGAAGTATCCTTTGCCCGAAATTCGCAATCCTAATTTACAAACCCCGGGATCTCCGGGAGGCAGCGGTGGCGGCGATCTGCGCTCAACCTGGGGCTTTGCCCTGCTGTTCATCGTGATTCTGCTCGGTTACCAATACTTCTACAAGCCGAAGACGGAAACGACAACGCCCGCGACAACCCAGAGTCAGAGCCAGGCGGCGGCGGCAAGCGCTGCAAATGCCGCTCAGGCGGGGTCGAACGCGGCTGGCACGAGCGCGGCGGCTGCGACCCCGCAGGCTGGACACGGGCAAGCGCCCTCGGCAGGGCCAATGCTTGTGGCGACCACCGAGACCGAAACAACGGTTGAGAACGAGCTCTACAAAATTGTGCTGACCAACCGCGGCGCACAGGTGAAGCACTGGATTTTGAAGAAGTACAACGACACGGCAGGCAAGCCGCTGGACCTGGTGCAGCCGGAGACCTCGGCGAAGTTCGGGTTTCCGCTTTCGCTTTTTACTTATGAGCCCGCGCTGACAAGCGAGTTGAACCAGACGCTCTACCAGGTATCGGGCTCACAGACCTCGGCGACCGGCTGGGTTCTGGCACCTGCGGCAATCACGTTCCACTTTGCGGCGAACGGCGTTGACGCACTCAAGACGCTGCGCTTCGACTCGAGCTACGTAGTGACGGTGGAGACCGAGGTCAAGCGCGGCGGTTCACCGGTGAGAGCGCTGGTGCAATGGCCTTCAGGGCTGGGCGACATGGAGGAGTTTCTCCCTTCGTCGCTGACGCGCGGGCCTACGGTGACGCCTTCATTCTTTGCGTGGTCGGTAGACGGCAAGCAGGACACGCTGGCTGCCGCGAAGGTAAGCAGCGGCGCCACGCTGAATGGGGACTACGGTTACGCGGCGGTCGAGGACCTCTACTTTGTGTCGGCTTTGCTGCCCGACGATCCCGCGGGCGCAAGCGTGGTGACGCTGCACAACACCATCGACCTTCCAAGCAACCTGAGCGATCCAAACAGCCAGAAGAAGCCGGCTCATGTGCTCGGTGTTGCGGTCGGGGATACGAGCGGGTACACGAGGCTGCGTGTATTCGCCGGACCGAAGGCCATGGACTTGCTCGCGGCGGTTCATCCGATCGGCCCGGATGGAAAGCAGGCAAGCCAGTCTCTTGAACCGCTGATCAATTTTGGCTGGCTGACGGTGCTCGCGAAGCCGCTCTACCTGGCGTTGCGTTTCCTGAACGAGCACGGCATTCCGAACTGGGGCTGGGACATCATCATCATCACCGTGATCTTCAACCTGGTGATGCTGCCGACGCGACTGATGATGATGAAGTCGTCGCTGAAGATGATGCGCATTCAGCCGAAGGTTGACGCGCTGAAGCAGCGTTATGCCCATCTCAAGGTGAGCGACCCGAAACGGGCCGAGATGAACACCGAGATGATGGCGCTCTACAAGACCGAGAACGTGAACATGTACGGCAGTTGCCTGCCGCTGCTGATCCAGATGCCGCTGTTCTTCGCGTACTATCGCGTGCTGGCCAACGTGATCGACCTCAGGCAGGCGCACTGGTTCTGGCTGAAAGACCTTTCGGTAGCCGACCCGCTCTACGTTCTGGCAGGGATCATTATCGTGAGCATGTTCCTGGTGCAATGGATGACGCCTTCGCCCGGAATGGACCCCAACCAGCGGCGGATGATGGCGATCATGATGCCGGTGATCTTCGGGTACTCGATGTCGCACTTTGCTTCGGGGCTCGCGCTCTACTGGGGCACGGGCAACGTGATCAACCTGGGAATTCAGTTTGCGATCAACAAGTCGACGATGGGCAAAGAGATGGTTGAGATTGCCGCCAAGCGCCAGGCGCGCAAGCTGGGTAATGGCAAAGGAAAGACCATCCAGGGACGGAAATAGGGCAGAGGGCGCCGTTCGCGAACAACATTTTCAAAGTTGCCGCGTTGTCAGCGTTGCGGCGTCCCACCTTGGCCACAAGAACAAATACGTGGCGAGGGTGGGGCACCCGGACCTTTGACGATCTACTTACAGGGGACCCCGCTGCGGCAAATGCCGGGCGGGGTTTTTATTTGGCTGAGCAAATGGCAGAGATTCGACCGGGCCGGACTCGATGAATCCGGGGGAGATCCTGTATCGTCCAACGTGTATGGTATCGAATGCGAAAATCGCCCCGCACCCCGCGGCGGAAGCTGAGGAAGTCTACCGCCGGTGGCTTCAATTTCTCGACGATGAGTTTGTGCGGCACAGCTCGCCGGAGAGGCGCGCGGAGATAGTGCGCGACCAGTTGTACCAAATCTATTTAGGGCGTCCGCACGGTGGAAAGCTGAACTTGACGCTGACCAGCGAGTTGCCGGGGAACATCATCGGGCTGTCGCTCGACCCGACCAATGTGACGCTCGAGGCAGAACACTTTTCGGACCTTAATATGGAATGCTACGAGCGGCGCAAGCCCCTGCTGTGGTTCTGGCTCATGTTCGACCGCTCGCCGATCGGGCTCAATCACTGGCTGGGGCTGCGGTTCCGGTGCATGCTGGGCCGGCACATCTTCGACCACCTGGGCGAGAAGGTGAAGATCTATCACGGCGTGGAGTTCACCTATGGGTACAACCTCTCGATTGGGGATGGTGCGGTGATTCGGCAGGGAGCGTATCTGAACGATCGCGGCGGCATCAAGATCGGCAACAACGCGGTGATTGGGTCCTATGCACGAATCTACTCACACGCGCATTCGCTCGATAATTTTGACAACGTAACGCTGGCGCCGACGACGATCGGGGATGGAGCGCACATTGCGAGCCACGCGATCGTTCTGGGCGGAAGCAACGTGGCGCCTGGCGAAACGATCGGGATATTTCCGGCCGATCGGGTGTAAGGGCTGGGACGAAGTTCGGGAGGCTTCGCCTGCATGAGCTAGGTCGAGCCTCCGTGGATGACAAACTTCGCAATGTAGTCGTACAGCAACTGGCGGTGATCGCGGCGATAGGCGGGATAGTCCTGCGCGACGCCCTGGTCGGCGTGGTTAATGAGTATCCAGCAATCCACCATGCCCGCATCATTCAGATCCATCAAAGTGCGCAGACTTTCGTCGAGGCTCTCGCGCTTGGCCTTATTCTCTTTGGCCACCGTGAGCGCCGTGGTCAATGCTGCATCTTCTTCCTTGAGCGAGTGCCGGTAAGTATTTTCGCCGGGAAGCTGCTTTTGGAATTCCTCAATCTGCCAACTGGCGCGAACCATGGAATAAGAAAGCCAGGCCGCGGATGAGGGATTGTCCTTGTCGTTGGGGCCCGTGGGAGCCATTGTGATGGTGATGCCTTTGGGATTTTTGGGGTCCTTTGCCGGCGGGGCGGGGGTTTCGATCCTGGGCGCAAGCAGGACGGCCTTCTCGGCCTTTGCCCATTGCTGAATTCCCTGCCAGGCCAGCCGCGAGTAAGGCTCGGCCACGATAGCCTGAATGTACTTTTCCTTTGCTGCAGCGGGATCGCTGCCGAAACGCAGAATGGCGTCGCCCCAATAGCGATAGGCCGTCTCGCGATCCCGGTCGACCTCGATGGCACGGGCAAACCACTTTGCCGCGGTCTTGAGATCTTTCTGCGAGTAGGCTGTGTCGCCCGCATACAGGGGCGCCTCATAAAGTGCCGGGTCGGCATCGGCTGCCGCCGAGTACTTTTCCAGGGCGGTCTTGAAGTCGCCCGCGGCGAATGCTCGTTCGGCCTCGTCTACGAGCGCGTGGGCCGGCCCGCCGACGCCGGCCACAAACGCGAGGGGCGCATCCGGGTCGACGTTTGCCATCATTTGAGCCACGTTGGTGGTATCGCCCAGTTCGACGGCCCGCTTGGCGGCATCGCGTTCGCGAATCATGAGCGCCTTGATCTGGGCGGCGTTCCTCTTGGGGTCGCCGGAAAGCTGCTCGATCTGGGCGAGGATGCACCCGGCGAGCCGCTCGAAGTAGATCCACTCGGTGGGCCGCAGTTTTGTGAGCTGTTCATAGAGCGGCTGGGCTTCAAGCCGCCTGCCTGCATCCCACAAAGCGTTGGCGCGGGCCTCTTCCTGCTCCTGCGCCACGACCACCTGCCCAA
>Ga0182018_10003186_pt1 | contig 15106 bp, 12 predicted proteins | sample 812P2MmetaG_FD_120490 | JGI IMG/M metagenome (GOLD analysis project Ga0182018, IMG submission 120490) | Permafrost microbial communities from Stordalen Mire, Sweden - 812P2M metaG | ecosystem: Environmental > Terrestrial > Soil > Wetlands > Permafrost | place: Sweden: Stordalen | collected...
CTCGGGGTTGCAATAACAAGTGGTGCTTGTCCCGCAAGTCGTCGGGAAATTGTGGGGAAGGGGAGTCCCGGCACAGGGCGTGCTAGCGTTGACCGGCGGGTTGCCCGTGCAGAGGACCATCGGAGAGACGCCGTTGTTGCTGGCGCCCATGACCTGCACGGCTGCGGGGCCGCTGGCTCGCAGGTAGACCGTGGCTTGAGCAAAAAGGGACGATGCCAGAAGCGGAAGAAATAACAGCCGCCTCATATTTCCACCCCCACCGCAACGAACGTGCTCCCGGACTTTTGATTGTTGTACTCCGCCGTGGTCCACCCGGCGGATCGGGCGATCCCCGTGGAGAGTCGAACTTCGTCCATGGCCCCGGCAAAACGCGTGGAGTCGATGCCCGCTATCGTAAACGAAGCCCCGCCCGTGGATGGGACGGTTGTCGGGATAGTATTAACGGTGTACCAAGTCTGCACGGCCCCGTCGTAATAGAGCAGAAGGCGCGAGGCGTTGCTTTGTGTCCCGTCGTAGGCCAGAGTGTATAAGTGCATCGATCCCGCGGTCGGTAATCCAGCGGCGACGTTATAACCCCCGTTGAAGCCGACGTTAAATATCGGCCCGGTAGAATTCTCCCAATAGAATCCGCTTCCGCTGTATTGGTCCATTGCTACTTCATTGTAGGTCAGCGTACTATAATTTGCCCAGAACGACAACGTAAACTGAGCCGCACCGTCCAATGACGTCACGTGCGGACCTGTTAGATAATTCGACCCCGAGAACGAAGCCGCACCATCGATCTGGCCTGCCGTAGCGGAGACGCTTCCCGTATTGGTCCAGCTTGTCGCATTCGACGTCGAATCGGACGTGCTCAGCGTGGCGCCGTTCGGCAAGTGCAACACGAATTGATAATTGCTATCCCACACATCCGACGGCGCGAGGCCGCCGGCGTTCTGGGCTGTTGTGATACTCGCATTGTCGTAGCTCACGTAGAATAGGGTATTTGCCGACGATGAGATCGAAGACAACCCCACCCAGTCAATAATAGCCCCTGTACTTTGTACGCATGTCTCTTGCTCCCAGGGGATTTTAGTTATCCCTCCGGAATCGCTAGTAAACACTACATCGTAACAGTTGGCGTTCTGGATTCTGGAGGCGCCTAGCGTGGCTGTGACCAACGTTCCGAAATTGGAGAGCGTCGCTCCTCCAACCTGAGTGTGGTCTATAGTCAAGACCCGGCAGTGTGCATAACCGCCGACCGGCGTACAAGTGGACGAACCTCCCGTTGTCGTCGGCCCTCCGGGCCCGGGTATTCGGACTTGCGCGCGGGCAGGGATACTCAGGATCGCTGCAAGCACCGTGTGCGACAGAACTTGTGAGATATTCATGATAGTCTTCTTTCGGCTAATTGAGTGCGTAGACAACGTGCACCGTCATCCAGGTGGCGACGCCGTCGGCCGTTCCACTAACGGCTTGGATGTAGTCGCCGGCTGCAATGGTGGTGTTCTGTAAGGTGGCGCTGCACGTGGTGCCGTCAATCCCGGCTACCGCCGTTACTTTCGAGCAAGCCCGTCCTCCGCTGCCTGCCGTGGCTAACGCGCTGGATACCAGATTGCTGACCGTTCCGCCATGATCCACGCCCATAGTGATGGCCGGTGCTCCGGTGTTTGCCCGAACGTCGATTTCCAGGACCGTGGCCGCGCCGGGGATGAAGCACACTCCCGGCTGGGGACCGAGGTCTGCATTCGCCAGCGCCGCCGTCCCCGTTTTCGCGCTGCCGAAGGTCAGGTCGCAACTGCGGGTCTGCACTGACGCCAAGGTCGTTGACTTGACCATTTGCCAGGCATTCCCCGACGAGTCCAGGCAGGTCTGGGTCAGTGTGGCACTGAAGTAACATGTGACGAACCCGCTTGATGGAGTGCTCGGTACGCCTCCCGTTGCTCCGGTCGCTAAATACGGACCGCTTCCAGTGACGCTCAGGATCTTCTTCCAACTGTTTGTGGCGTAGCACCACCATTCGTCGTTGTTTGTGGTATCGAAGTATACCGCCAGGTTGGTTGTCGACGGCGCCCCGCAACTGGACGCGGGTGCACCGGTGCCTGTTGTCAAAACGACAGAACTGCTTCCGCCGGACGTTGTATGGCAGGCTCCGTCCGCTCCGAGGTACTGTGTCCCGGTGCAACTCGCAAATAAGTTCACGACATCGGTTGCGGTAGCACTGGAGAATCCACCGGCGCCGCTTCCCTTGAGCACCGTCGCTGTAGCCGTTGCGGGAGCGTAATCGGTCCCCGGCGTCGCGTTTCCGAGTGTGCCGCCGCCGGTGAACTTGGCCAGGCTCCCCGCAAGTCCCGTACCGGTGAGCGGATTGGTCAAAGCACTTTGCTTGTTATTGAAAGTCGTCCAGTCCGCGCTGCTCAGACAGCCCGCGACGGAACCTGACGCCGCGCCGCAGCTAATCGTGTTGCCCGCCTGATTCAGCGGGCTGGAGAATGTCAGCGGCGCTTCATAATCGGTCCCGCTGCTCGCGCTCGCAAATCCTCCGCCGCCGTTAGCCTTCAGGATCGATGTGCCGCTGGTAGCGGGAGCGTAGTCCGTGCCCGAAACTGCCGCTATAATCTGATGGCTGCCGTTGGCCTTGAGCAGACCGCCCGCGGGGATGGCGGCTCCGTTGACTTGCGCCACAGTTGGGCTCGGATAAGATCCGCTCAAATCACCCGACGCCGCGCCGTTCGGCGGCAGAGCTGCCGGCGTGCCCGATATCTGGGCGTAGGTGTAATCGCCGGTCTGGGCGGTGACCGCGCCGGTCCGTCCGAACACGCTGGACACCGCGCCGCCGCTTCCGGATCCGGACTGCTGGGTCCACACGTTCGCACTGGTGCAGTAAAACTGGTTCAGGCCGGGCGTCGCATCGGTTGCGAAATAGACCTCGCCTATCGCACAGGTAGACGGCTTGCTCGCGGTGGTCCCTGCCGCGGCTGGCAGGGTATGCGCAGCGCCGTGAAAGTCCTGCGTGCCGCCGCTGATAGTGTTGCTCTGGTTAGTCTGCATTGCCGTTGCTGGCAAGCGGCCCGCATTGAGCGTTCCACCGGAAATGTTGCCGGCGTTCGTCGTGTCGGTCGTCGCACTGGCCGCAAATGTTACCCCATTCGTCTTGGTACAGTTGGTAGCCAGGCTTCCCGCCACCGTGGTGCAGTCGCCCGTGAGGGCGGGCATTTGCGCGGCCTGGACTGGCGTCGCGACCCCCATGAAGTCGGTCCCCGCGGTCGCGCCGGCGAACCCGCCCGCTCCGTTGCCCTTGAGGACCGATGTCCCCGACGTCGCCGGAGCGAAGTCGACACCTGCTGCGGCGTTGGTGAAGCCGCCGCCTCCACTGCCCTTGAGGAGAGCCGTGCCGCTCGTCGCCGGGGCGTAGTCGGTGCCCGGTGTCGCCTGAACCATCTGCCGGCTGGCGTTGGCCTTCAGGACGCCGCTGGTCGGAATCGCGGCTCCGTTGACTTGCGCCACTATCGGGTTGGGATAACTCCCGCTCAAATCGCCGGACGCCGCCCCGTTCGGCGGAAGCGCAGCCGGCGTACCGGCGATTTGCGCGTAGGTGTAGTCCCCCGTCTGTGCCGTCACCGCCCCCGTGCGGCCGAAAACGGAGGGAATTTGCCCGGTCATCTGAGCCCACATGTTCGTCGCCGTACAGAAATACAGGTTCTCTCCGGCCGGCTCGCTGGTATTGAAATATGCCTGCCCCACCGAGCACGTAACCGGGTTGACTGCTCCCTGCGAGTAGCCCACCGGCGTCCAGGTGTTCACCGCCGTGCAGGTTTGTAACTGGCGGCCGTTAACTCCGTCGCTCGCAAAGTACAACTGCCCTACCGAGCAGGAAACTGGCAAGCTCGCGCTCGGGCCCACCTGTACCGGGCTAGTCGTCTTGCCGCTAAAATTCACTGTCGATGCAATATCCACCGTCGGGTTACCGGCGGCGCCGCTACCGTTCGTCACACTGATGTTGGCGGACCCGGCCGTGATGGTACGGTTTGCGGTCGCTCCGGGAGAGGTCTCCACGACTAACCCGGTCCCCCCAGGGTCGCTGAAACCTCCCCCTCCCGCGCAGGTCTCGGTGCCGGACGAGTTCATCCAGCAGAGCCCGGACCCGATCTTTGCGTAAATCCTCAGGTAGCCGGCTACAGGAGCGGACGGCGTGGAAACCTGGGCCCACGGCAAATAACTACTGAACAAATTGGTGCCGTCGAAAGTCTTGTTTTGAAGCGTTCCGCTGCCCGACGGCGTTACATAGTCCGTGTCTGGAATGGCAGGCCCCAAGCTGGACTCCCCGGAGGCGGGAGTGCCAATCTTCATCAGCGTCGCCGCCGTCGGTATCGAGTCGCTCCACCTGTAATTGAAGTTATTGGTGAATACACCCGACGGCGCTAGAATTTGCCGGCTATTTGTGCCCGACCCCGCCGGCCATGTAATATGTCCTGTGAACCCGCCCGGACAGCTCAGGGTCCCGCCGCTGTCACTACATAAGCTTGCCACGCTTTGCCGGCCCGGGCCCGCGGAAACCACCAGGGAACCCGCAATCGTAAACGGACTCGCCAGCGTGACAGCCGTCGTGGCGGCGCAGGCGGCGCCTGCGGATACGATGTTTCCACTGCTATCAAACGCTGCACAATCGCCGCTGTTGACGGTGCCGCCCCCAAACCATAGATTGGCGCCGAGCAGCGTCCACGAATTGGTGGTCGTGCAGCCGTAGAGATTGTGTCCCGCCGGCGCGGCGCTGTTGAAGAACGTCTCGCCGACCGAACAGGTTGCCGGTAGCACGGCGCCTAACTTTGATGGTTTGGTGGTCGCCGCGGACGAAAAGTCGACGCTTTTGGCCTGCGTTCGCAAGTCGATTAAGGTTTGGGCATGAAGCAGCGGTAGGCCGCCTAGTAATGCCGTTTGCACCCACACGCGAAACGATTTCATGATCGGAACAATCCTTTTGACCTTGGCTCTGCCGGACGACACGCCGTGTGACACCACGAACGTCCCGCTCACTCCCTCCGTTTTCGGGCCGCCTCGCACCGCCAACATTACTGGCGGGCGCGGCCGTCGGAAAGGCTGTGGACGTGAGCCTCTGACTCGCCCTCATGCTAGCAGGCCTGTCACCCGGGACTGACTCGTCCGGTTACCTAAGTTACTCAGAAGCAAAGAAAAAAACTTCGCAGAAAGTTGTGAACGTAAAACCGGCCAATCGGCGGGAGGCCAAATGGGGATTCTTTCTCAGTGTGGATTCTGGCCCCCGGAGTGAAAGCGGGGCCGCCGAATCGGTGTTCCTCGGCCAATGCCGATTCCGGGGCACGACTTCGCCCTCAGGATCGTCTTTATCCCAGTTCCGGCGATGAATGCAAGCCCGATGAGCATGACAAGCATGACACCGGTGGCTGCCGCGGCTGGGTCCAGCATGCCGGAAGGTCGCCATCATCGGCCGCGGGCATCGCCGTATACAGACCCAAGACGGTACACGGGATTAGATTCCGGTTCGCCGCGGCAACTGCAAGGCGCGCGGCGGCTATTGCCGGATTGGGTGCAGGTCCGGCGCCCGGGACAATCTACGGGATCGGCAAGCGGCGCTCGATCGGATTGGCAAGGGACTGCCCGCCGAACAAGCCAAAGTGCCGAGGCGCCAGCTAAAGCAAGCCCCATCGCCGAACAGCTATAGATACTTGACGAACAGTACGCCATTGCCACGCTCGTTGTAGACCAATTCGTCCACCAGATTGCGGGTCATGAGGATTCCGAAACCGCCGGGACGCTGGCCGGCTTCGGCGCGGACTTCCACGTGCCGAATCGGGGAATCCTCCGGATTGGAAATGGCGGCGTGCGGCAGCGAGTCCAGCGAAAAGCCCTTCCCCGGGTCCTGGATCTGCACAATCAGCGCTTTCGGAGTGCGCACCAGCCACACCCGGACCCGCTTCTTGGGGTTGTACCTGCCGCCGTGTTCGATCGCGTTCAGCAGCAGTTCCCGAAAAGCCGACGTGACGTCTTCGCGCATCTGTGCGGGCAGGGCCGCTTCGAGTTCGCGCACGAATTGGGTGGTCCGGTCGCCGGCTTCCATATTGCAGCGGACGTCCAGCGTGATCCATTCCGGTCGCGCCGAAACCACCAGGATGTCATTCTGCCACGAAGCGGTGTCGAGAGCCTGCTGCACGATGTCGTTCAACGGACCGGACGGAGGGGGATTGTGGCAGTACCCGAAAACCCGGGCGCGGATGGCGCCAATGACGTGGGCCGGATCGGAGTCGCCGGTCAGAATCACCCTGGCATCCGGTTGCAATGCGCGCACCCGGCGCGCCATCCGGAGTCCGTCGGAACCATTGCGCCCCTGGCCGGCCAGCACTACGTCATAGGGCGCGGCGCGCAGGAACGCCTCGGCGTCGGACCTCCCATAGGCTCCCTGTATGGTGCGGTCCTCGCGCTCCAGAATGCTCCGGATGAGCTCATGGACGGAACGGTCGGGGTCGATGACCAGTAGACTGCGGGAACTCAAAGCATCTCCGTTCACTGATTTAGACGAAGGCCAGCATACCATGGGGGTACCGGTGGTCTCCAGTAGGGGTTCCCGCCAAGTCCCGCCAAGGCGCCGCGGCCGGGCCTCACTTTTTGGGGAAAAACGTAACCTGCGGACCGTAGCGAGCATCTCAAGTCATGTCATGCTGTCTCTAGCCTCCTCTCGTGGTGTCGGCCGCGCTGGCCTTTTCGGCGGCGTCAGGCTTGTCGGTTGGCTGCTGGTTGCCTGCTCCGCGGCGTTTGCGCAATACCCAGGGCAGTATCCGCCGGGAGGCTATCCTGGGGGCGGTTATCCTCCGGGAACAACGTATCCCCCCGGAACGTATCCCCCGGGGTCGTACCCTCCCGGGCAGTACCCCAACGGCAACGGTCGGGGCATTCCGCTGCCATCCAGGGGCAGCAGCACCAAACCGGACGCTAACGCACCACTGCCCAATTTCCGCGGCAACCTCAAGCAGATGGACGACAAGACCCTCACCCTGGAATTGCAGGACCACCGCGAACTGCAGTTCAAGCGGAACGGCAAAACCAAGTTTTATAAGAATGGCGATGAGGTGAAATCGCCGAAATTTTCCATCGGCGATCAGCTTTCCGTGGAGGGCCCGCAGGATGCGGAGGGCTTCATGACGGCGGTCAACGTCTACTGGGAGAAGGGTGCGCACGATGCCACCACCGCCTCCGCCAGCGATAGCAAGGACAAAGGCGGCGCGGGAGTCGACGCCTGGAAGGACGACCCCAAGAAGGATCCGGCAAAGGATGCCGCGCCCGCGGCCGACGCGCCCGTGCGCGCCACCGAGACAGCCCCGCCGGCGGCGGCGCCCGATCCCGATGACCCCGGCCGGCCCAAGCTGGTACGTGGCAAGCCTTCCGACCCGTCGCGCGAACATGCAGCTTCCGTACCGGACCAGGCGGCACCGCCATCCGCGCCACCCACCCAGATCGCCAGCGCGGGGACACTCAGTTCGCCACCGCCCGTGCTCAATACCGGCAGCCCCAGCATTCTCCGCGGCAACGACGATGAGCCCATCCGGCGGCCCGTCGGCGACCCGTTGATCGACAAGGCCACCGAAGCCGCGCTCGATTTCACCGAAGGCCTGCCGAACTACGTCTGCCAGGAAATGATGGCGCGCTACCAGAGCACCACCCGGCCGCCAGACTGGCAGGCTTTGGATGTTGTAGGGTTGGCCGTGGTCTACGAACAAGGCAAGGAAGACTACCGCGACATTACTGTGAACGGCAAACCGCTGAAGAAAGGTATCAACCAGATGGACGGCGCATGGTCCACGGGCGAATTCGGCACCATGCTGATTGATCTGCTATCGCCCGCGACCGCCGCCGACTTCCACTACCGGAGAGACGAGCGCACCAGCGGCGTGAACACCAAGGTTTACGATTATTCGGTGAAGCGCGACAATTCTCATTGGCAGATTACCATGGGGTCGCAGACCTACCGGCCGCCATACAAAGGCGCCATCTGGATAGATCCGGCGACATCCCGGGTGTTACGCATTGAGATGCAAGCTTTTGGCTTCCCGGACGACTTCCCCACCGATCATGTGGAATCCGCCATGGACTACCAGTACACTCGCTTGGGCGACGCCAAGCAGTACCTGCTGCCAGTCCACGCCGAAACCCTGAGCTGCCAGCGCGGCTCGGATTTTTGCAGCCACAACGTGATCGATTTCCGGAACTACCACAAGTACTCCGGCGAATCGAACATTACCTTCGGAGACGTGAAGAAGTAGCGGGAAGCCCCTCGCCGAGCCGCGACTGTCAAGGAGTGCCCCATGGCCCTGCGGGCCACCAAAGGTGATGAAGACGCCGTCGCGGCGGGGAGGCGTTTTCGCTGTTTCTTCGCCGGTTTCTCAACCGAGCGGAGGGCCATTTGACTTGTCTCAAGCCCTTCTTCCCCCGCAGCCCCGAGTGGCTACCTCACGTCCGCCTCAAAGCGCCTTCTGAATCGCCGCCAGCAGATCCGGCTCCGTGAGCTTTTCGTCGTAGCGCTTCACTTCTTTGCCGGCACGGTCGAAGACTACCGTAACGGGGTACGATTCCAGCTTGTACTTTTGGGCCACGGCATCGCCGCCCAAGCCGACGGTATAGTCGATCGGATGCTTCTGCAGGAAATGGCGAACCGTGTCGGCGCCTTCATCGCCCATGTCGATCCCCACCACCGCCACGCCTTTGGACCCGAAGTCGCGGCTCACTTTGTTAAAGGTGGGCAACTCGCCCACGCAGGGGATGCACCAGGTGGCCCAGAAATTTACCACCACCACCTTGCCGTTGAGCGCCGCGGCGTCGAGCGGAGCGCCTTCGAGCGTGGTCACCTGGGGAAGATCGATGGCCGCCGCGGCCGAAGACACCGGCGCGGCCTGCGACTTGCGCACCCAGGCCAGGTAGGCCGCGGCGTCGGTGGTGCGGCCTTCGAATTTGTCGATCAGCTTTTCGTCGGGGTCGAGAATCGCGTAGAAAGGCATCGCCACCGTGCCGAACTTGTCCAATTGCAGCTTGGAGTTGGCCTCGGAGGCGGCGTCGGTGCCATCGGTATAGAGTTCCAGCAGCACGAAATCCTTGAGCGCTACCGCAACCTCCGGCTGCGACAGAATGTTGGCGCGCATCCAGTGACAGTTGGCGCAGGCGTAGCCTGTAAAGTCGATGAATACCAGCTTGTGCTCGCGGCGCGCCTGGTCCAGTGCGTCGCGGTATCGGTCTTTCATCCACACCAGGTCACCGGACGAAGCGCCCTGCGAATTCTCGGCCACCATCGGGACGTAGGCGTCGAAAAGTCCCAGCTTGCCGCCCGACATTCCGGGCCACAAGCTTACTGCGAAAATCAGAAACGCCATGCCGGTGAGCAGGCGGCCAAGCCCCATGTTCTCGTCCGGTTTGATCCCCTCCAGCCGCACGAAGCCCAGCAGGTAGAGCCCTGCCATGGCGAAGAGCACGATCCACGCCGCCAGGAATCGCTCGCGCGTGAGGAAGCCCCATTGCAGCACCTGGTCAAGGCTGGACAGGTACTTCAAACTGGCCGCTAGGATGACAAAACCCATCACCACCTTCACGCGCGCCAGCCATCCTCCGCTACGCGGCATGCGCGTCAGGTAGGAAGGAAACAGCGCCAGCAGGAAAAACGGCAGCGCCAAACCGGTGGCAAACACCACCATGCCCGCCACGGGACGCGTACGGCCTTCGCTTACCGATGCGGCCAGCAGCGTTCCCACGAACGGCCCCACGCAAGCGAACGACGAGAGCGCGAATGTCAGGCCCATCAGCAGAGTGCCGGCAAACCCGCCGGTGCCCGACGACTGGTTCAACTTTGTGAGAATGGAAGACGGAATGGTGATTTCGAACGCGCCCAGCAGGCTCAGTCCGAACGCCACGAACAGTACCGAAATGAAGCCGTTCACCCAGGGATTGGAACCTAGTTGTTTGACTCCCACTGGCCCCAGCAGCGCCGTTACCAGCAGCCCCATCCCGGAAAACAGAACGATAATTCCCAGGCAGAACACGACCGCCTGCGTCACCCCGCTACGCTTTTCCCCCGACTGCTGATTGAGGAAGTACGACATCGTAATCGGGATCATGGGGAAGACACACGGTGTGAAAATGCAGGCCAGTCCTGCCCCGAAAGCCACCAGCAGAAACGCACCCCAGCCCTGCGAATCGGGCGACGGCGCGGCGGACGCGGCCCGCGGTGCTTTGGCTTCCGCGAAGCCCGCCGGAATGGCGGTGGAAGGCGCCGGCGCGGCAGCGTCGACGATCACCGAAACCGGAAGGGTCCACTTGCCGGGCACGCAGGCGGTGTCGTTGCACGTCTGGTAGCGCGCGCTGACGGAAAGCTCCTCCGGGCGGGCCGGAGCGTCGGTGCGCAGCTTCACGTCCAGCAGGAAAGCGGTATCGCCTTCATAAGTCTCGGCTTCCGCGCCCAGCACCCCGTCGAAGGCTCGCTTGGGCGGCGGCTGCAACACCCGCGACAGCGACTCTGGCGACACCTTGAAAGTAGCTGGCAGCCCGGCTGCGGAAGAGGCGGAATAAAGGTGCCAGCCGGCATCGATATGTACCGCTGCGCGCACCCTGATTGTAGAACCCGGCGGGGCGGATGCCGGTTCAGCCCGTAGCGTCCACGCGGCGTGCTGCTGCCCTTGTCCCAAAACCGGCGCCTGACAGAGCAAAAGGGATACCGCGGCCAACCCGAACTTGCGAGCTGCGGGAATCATTCTCTCCAGCCTCCAATATCGCCTGCACCACTCGCAATGGGCCTACTCGCCGACCGCGCACGGGGTGCCGCGCAGTTCGTCCTCGATCCGCTGATTGATCTTGCCGCCGGAAAATTCGGCCGCCACGCGAATGGCATTCTTAATGGCGTTGGCGTTGGAGCGTCCGTGGCAGATGATGCATACGCCCCGCACACCCAGCAGCGGAGCGCCGCCGTATTCCGAATAATCCAGCCGCTTCTTGAACGTCGCGAAGGCATTCTTGGAAATGGCGTAGCCAATCTTGCCGCTGATAGTGGATTCCAGGCTTTCGCGCAACAGGTGCCTAACCATGTCGCCCAAGCCTTCACTCACCTTGAGCGCCACGTTGCCCACAAACCCGTCGCAGACGATCACGTCGACATTGCCGCTGTAGAGGTCGCTGCCTTCCACATTACCCACGAAGTTGAGATTCAGGCCTTTGAACACCGGCATGGCGGCGTGCGTCAGCTCGTTGCCCTTATGCTCTTCCTCGCCGATCGAGAGCAGCCCCACACGCGGGTTCGGCTGGTGCAAAATGACGCGCGAATAGATCTCGGCCATCACCGCGAACTGGCCCAGCATGCGCGGCGTGCAATCCACATTGGCGCCCACATCCACCAGCACCACCGGCTTGTTTTCCACCGCTGTTGGCAGAACGGCCACCAAAGCGGGCCGGTCGACTCCCGGCACTACTCCTTGCACCATCTTGGCCGTGGCCATGACTGCGCCGGTGTTGCCCGCCGACACGAATCCCTGGGCCAGTCCGTCGCGCACCATGCGCGAGGCGACCCGGATGGAACTGTCGCGCTTCGTGCGAAACGCCTTGGCGGCGCTGTCCTCCATGGTCACGCGTTCCCTGGCGTGGACGACCTCAATGGGGAGGTTATGGTGCCCATTTTGCACCTCCAGCTCGCGGCGGACCACATCCTGCTGGCCCACCAGAACCACTTTCACTCCCAGGTCTCTGGCGGCGCGAATCGCCCCTTCCACTTCGGCTTTGGGGGCGTGATCGCCGCCCATTGCATCCACCGCAATGGTCAGCATGTTAGATCGCAGCTACTCCTGCACGACTTCGATCACTTCGCGGCCCTTGTACTGTCCGCAGTGCGGGCAGACGCGGTGTGGCAGTTTGGGCTCATGGCAGTTGGGACACTCGGAGAGGCCCGACGCCTTCAGGGCATCGTGCGCGCGACGGGTGCTGGTGCGCTCCTTGGAGTGTCTACGTTTCGGATTCGGCATATCTCTTCCTCTACAATCTCGTCCCACCACCCTGGCGCGGCGGGTTCATTTCGAAAAACTATCGGATCTCTAATTTGCGCAGAGCTCCCCAGCGATCGTCCTTGGTACTGGTGCGGCAATCGCAGGGGCTCTGATTCCGATTCTTGCCACAGACGGGGCAAATTCCCTTGCAGTCTTCGCTGCATACTCTCTGCATCGGCAAGGCCAGCAGAATCTGTTCCCGAAGGATGTCCTCCAGCTCCAGACCGCCATGATCGTAAAACCCGATCTGCGCCTCGCCTTCGTCAATCTCGATTTCCTCGTTGCGCGCGACGTTCGATGCAGGCTGGTAAAACAGGTCGAAGCCGGCATCCAGCCGAAAGCGCGCGTCCACCAGACAACGGTCGCACGGCGCCTTAAGTTCCACTGTATAACGGCCTTGGACCCGGACTTCTCCGCCCGAATTCTTCAGCAGTTCGGCCGAGCCGACCGCCTGCAAGGGAGAAGCCTGCTCCAGATTTTCGCTGGCGAACTCGATCTGCCCCGGCTGCAGGGTTTCGTCGAAACGAATCTTGCGCAGCTCCATCTCTTTGACACTAAGGAACATTTAGGCACACCTGGATTGTTGGGCAGAACCTTCACATTATAGCAGGGAACGCGCGGCGCGGAAGGTAACGGTGAGCGCGAGACTGCGCGACACAAAAATGACGGATCGCGAATTTTCGTTTTTGCGGCCCATGCCAGACCCGTTACCGACTTTGGTCGACGACAGATCCACTCTGCTCCAGCAGATTTCCGAACTCGGCGACTTCCAGCCGGGTTCCATCACCGGTGCGACCCGGCGCTGTGGCAATCCCGGGTGCCATTGCGCCAAACCCAATGACCCCGGACACGGCCCTCATTTTCAGCTCACCCAGAAAGTCGAGGGCAAGACGGTTACTCAGAATCTGCCCTCTCCGGCAGCCGTCCGCAAGGCGGAAAGTGAAATCGCGACGTTCCGCAGATTCCAGACCCTGACCGGCGAGTTGGTCGATGTCAATCGAAAGATCTGCCGCTTGCGGCCCGTGAAGGAGCCCCAGCAGACGGCCCAAGAAAAAAAACGGCGCAAGCAATCCGGCAAGAAGTCGTCCGTGAAGTAGACCGGTTCCTGCGGATTGCTTTTCAGCAGCGACGTGACCATGGCCGGCTCGATCTGGAAGCGGTCGACACCGCTTTGCGATCCGCCATGCACCGGGCCGGGGCTTCCGCGCTCACCGAACTGCTGCAATATGATCCGCCGGATGAGGACCACCGGACAATTCCCTGTCCGTGCGGCCACTCGGCCCACTACAAGGAATTGCGCTCCAAGACCGTGCTGACCGTGGTGGGGCCAGTCCGGCTCACCCGCCCTTATTACCTCTGCGCCCAGTGTGCGACAGGACAGTGCCCGGTCGACGGGGAACTGGGTATCGCCGGTCTGGAATCCTCGCCTGGCGTGAGGCGCATGGAAGCCGTGATGGGCAGCGAGATGCCGTTCGCCTCGGGGTGCGAACCGATGAAGGTCCTCGCGGGCCTGGAGGTCCCCGCCAAAGCCGTCGAGCGCGCCGCCGAAGCCATTGGCGCGCAGATCGCCCTGCGGGACGAGCAGGAAATCGCCCGCGCTAAACAATTGGTCCTGCCCCTGGTTTCCAAACAGCATTCCGGAAATGTATGTGCTGATGGACGGGGTGCAAGTTTCCGTGGTTCCCGCTGAAACCGAAGGACGGATCGGAAGGACGGAGGGTCAGCGTGCCCGTACGCGCGAGTGTAAACTCGGTTGCGTGTTCACCCAATCATCCGTGGACCACGAAGGATGGGCCATCCGCGATTTCGATTCCACCACCTATGTGGGCGCCATCGAAACCGCCGAAGAGTTCGGCTTCCGCATCTATAGCGAAGCCTGGCGCAGAGGATGGGAGTGGGCCAAGCTTAAAGTGGTCATCGGCGACGGAGCCGTCTGGATCTGGAATCTGGCCGACCAGCACTTTCCCGGCGCCATTCAGATCGTGGATCTTTATCATGCCCGGGAGCACCGTTATGTTGCGCTATTTCGGGGCGGCCACTGCTCTGATTCTCGTTGGAATTTCCGACGGCACGGTCGGATTTGTCTACATGCCATCTAACTCGTTTGTTTTTCCTGCGATCTACGGGAAATCCTACAGAGCGCTGTTGAATTCCTCGACGCCGCTACAATGCTGTAAAAACCTACAGCGTGTATTTGCTTGAAATCACGACAGTTAAAGTCGCAAGAATCAGCATCGTTTGGTACTCGCCGTGCCCTTGTGAGAGTCAGAAAGGTTGGAAAGAGTATGACAGTCATTCTGGTTCTCGCAACGTTCCTGGTTTTCATCGTTCTGGACTACTTCATGAACAGAGGCAAGGTGATGAGCACCGTTCCGGTGTCCGCGCCGAGCGCGGTCCCGGCCCAATTTGGCGGCGACTATGTCGAGAGTTTCCATGTTCCACAGACCGTTTCTTATCACTCGGGGCATAGCTGGCTGATGCAGGAACGTAAGAATGTCGTACGGGTGGGTGCGGATGAGTTTGCGTCGGCCCTACTGGGCAAAATCGACCGAATCGAACTCCCCAAGCCGGGCCAGTGGATCCGGCAGGGACAGAAAGTCCTCTCGTTCTTCCGCGACGGACAGAGGACGGACATGGTTTCGCCGACCGAAGGCGAGGTGATGGAAGTCAACGCGGAAGTTCTCGACAACCCGGCCGTTCTTCGGAACGATCCTTACGGTAAGGGCTGGCTGGTGGCGGTTCACGTCCCGGACGAAGAGAACACCTCTCGCAATCTGATCCCCGGCGGCCTGGTCCGCGAGTGGATGCGGGACGCGGCGGAACGGCTCTATTCCCGCCAACCGGCTCTGGCTGGGGCAGTTGCGGCTGACGGCGGACGTCCGGCGGAAGACCTTCTGGCGAGCTTGCCGGAGGCCAACTGGGCCGAGGTTACCGGCGAGTTCTTCCTCACTGTTTAGAGTGCTTTGTAAGTTTTTGCTACACATTTGCCGCGATTTCTGGTAAAAAGGGAGTTGAGGATCTGTATATGTCAAAGGCGATCCTGTACGACAGCACGTTATGCATCGGGTGCAAGGCTTGTGAAGCAG
>Ga0182018_10003187_pt1 | contig 15097 bp, 13 predicted proteins | sample 812P2MmetaG_FD_120490 | JGI IMG/M metagenome (GOLD analysis project Ga0182018, IMG submission 120490) | Permafrost microbial communities from Stordalen Mire, Sweden - 812P2M metaG | ecosystem: Environmental > Terrestrial > Soil > Wetlands > Permafrost | place: Sweden: Stordalen | collected...
CCATCGGCGCAGCCTTCCGCGTCGAGAAGCCGCTCGATCACTACTTCGTCCTCGTCCGCGAGATCTGATGGGGCCTCACGGCGTTCGGAGCCGGCGTGCGATCAGGACGTGGTAGCCGGGAAGGTCGAGAGGCCGGCCGCTCATCGTGCCTGACTGCCGCCACGTCGAAACGATGGGTTCCCACGATCCCTCGGGCAGAACGGCGCCTCGCCCATAGCCGGGGCTCCCTCCAAATATGCTGGTCATCACGCGTGGGACCGAACACGACTTCGGTCATGCGATGGTCGAGGGGGTGCACACCACTTTGCACACCACCTGGCGGTATCGGCGTGGACGCCCCGGTACCCGCCAGTCACGATTTTCTCGGGAAAAGAACCGCTCCGTACCTCTCAGACACGCCTGTCGTCACGTTGACACGGTAGGGGTCGGAGGTTCGAAACCTCTCGCGCACACCCGCTGCTGGAATGCCGACAACGTGGCTCATCGCGGAGCGCGCCCGAGCGCGGGCGGTGCGGATCATCGGACGTGCGAACCATTTGTCAACGCTTGCACGCCGCAGACGAGAAGCCGCTTCTCACGCCTCGCGCGACGGGGCATCCAGCGGCAGGTCCACCACCGCATCCTGGAACCGGGCGCGAGCTGCCTTGAGCTTTCCCTCGAGGTCGGCAATCTGGGCCTGCAAGCTCGGCGCAGGCTCCACGGAGGCCTTCGCATCCTGTCGGAGGTGCGCGATGCGCCGTTCCGTGTCCTCGATGGCCCTCTCCATCCTCACGAGCTCGTCCACGTGCTCCTTGAGCGGACCCTCGAGCTCCTCGGACGACAGGTGCGCGTCAGCCTCACCCAGCCGCATCCGCAGACGTTGCAAGGCGACCGACGCCGGATCGATGGCTTCGTGCGTACGGACCGCGAGCTTGTAGAGACGAACGGCCTGGTCGAACGCGAGCTTCGCCGAAGCCTCCTCGGCCGCGCGCTCGGCCCAGTCGGCGGCGCGTAGCTCGTAGCCCGCGCCCAGCAGATGGAGGGCGACGGCTTCGGCGTCGACGCCTGGAGCCTTCTCGAGCTCGACCGCCAGCCGGGCGTGGTGGTCACGCACGGCTTCGGGGGACAAGGGGGCGACGATCGTCTCGGCGATCCGGCCATGGCTGATCTCGATCAGCTCGCGCCCGTCGCGCAGCTCGGTCCTCACGAAGCGTCGGGCGCGGAAGCGAGCGACCACGTCCTCTGTCTCGACGCTCAACCCCGCGGCGCTGCCGACGAGCGAGACCTCGAGCGGCCTGCCGCCCACGGCGACGACCTCGAGCAACCGCCGGGCCTTCCCGTCGAGACGGGACACCCGGTCGCTGACCATCTTCTCGAGTGTCACACCGCCCGACGCACCGGATGCGAAGGCCGGCGCGCTCGGCTCATGGCCGCGCGCGCTGCGGACCAGCTCCTCGACCAGGTACGGGCTTCCGCCCGACTCGCGCGCGATGGCCACCGCGTCCTTCAGCGCCCGATCGTCATGAGCACCCAGCAGCGAGAGCGCGAGGGCGCGGGAATCGTCGCCGTCCAGCGGTCCCAGGGGCACATGGCGACGCTCGGCGCCCGCGGGCCAGCGGGCCCGCATCTCGTCGAGGAACGGGGTCGTCCGCGCGGGCTCGTCCTGGTACGTGAAGACGAGCAGGATCGGCGCACGCAGCGCCTCGAGCAGGAGGCCGATGCTGTCGCGGTCTCCCCAGTGGATGTCCTCGACGCACACGACCAGCCGTCCGTGGTGGGAGAGCTCGGTGAGCAGGGACGGGAGAGCCGCGAACGCCCGTCGCCGCGCCAGGTGGGGATCGGCGACCGCAGGCTCCGGAGGGGCCACCCCGGTGACGCTGCGGAGAACTGGAAACAGGCGAGCGAGCGCCCGGACGTCGCCCGGAGGCACGAGCCCGCGATCCTCGACGAGGCGCAGGAGGTGCCTGCTGAGCGAGTCGATGACGCTGTCGAACACCTTGTACGGCACCGTCTCGCGCTGGTAGACGCGCCCGCGCAGGACGGTCGCGGCGCCCCGGTCGACCAGGTCGTCGAGGAAGTGCCGGACGAGCGCGGACTTGCCCATCCCGGTGGCGCCGCTCACCATCACGGTCACCGAGCTTCCCTGCCCGGCGGCGACGAAGGCCTCTGCGAGCGCCCGGAGCTGAGGATCGCGACCCACGATCGAAGCCTCCGGCATCGGCTCCGTCGGAGGCAGGCTCGCTCCCGCGCTCCGGAGACCGATCCGGCCGAGGATCTGCGTCCCGGTCGGCCTCTCGGTCGGCTCGCGACGCAGAAGCTCAGTACAGAGAAGATCGAGGTCGGAGGCGACCCCCTCCACGCAGTCGTGCGGGGCCGGAGGATCCATGATGCTCTTTCTCGTGATCACGTCGACTACCGAGCCGGCAAACGGCACCTCCCCGACGAGCGCTTCATAGAGCATCACGCCGACGCTGTACCAGTCGCTCGCGGATGTCGGTGCGCCCTCGGTGGCCTGTTCGGGCGCCATGTAGCGGGCCGTACCCACCAGGGCCAGGTCGACCTCGGCCTCTCGACCGACCTCTGTGGCAACCCCGAAGTCTAGCAGCACGACTCTCCCTTCCGGGGTCACGAGCACGTTGGACGGCTTGATGTCCCGGTGCAGCTTGCCTGCGAGATGGAGCGCATGGACCCCCTCGGCGAGCTGTCTCAGCGCCGGCCGGAGTCGAGCGAGATCGGTGGGGGACTGCCTCGCCGGCCCCGAGGTGACTGCGCGCTCGACCGATGGCGAAGCGGCGGGACTCCACGCCGGCGCTCCGGCTGGAGCTCGCCCGAGCCGCGCGGTCGCCACGCTCGAATTGGGCCCGGGAGAACGGTTCGCCAGAAGGACATGCTCGATGAACGTCGTCCCTCGGATGAGCTCCATCGTGAAGAAGACGCCCTCGTCGTCCGAGGCCACCAGGTCGTAGAGACGCACCAGGTTGGGGTGGATGACGTCGGTCAGGGTCCGGAATTCCTGCTTGAATCGATAGAGGGCGTCCGGGCTGAAGCGCAGCAGGGTCTTCACCGCGACCGGCTGGCGACGCTCGCGATCGAACGCCTCGTAGACGACGCCCATGCCCCCCTCTCCGATGCGCTGGACGAGCGCGTAGCGCTCGGTCCCCTTCCAGCTCGCGCTCGACCCTCCCGTGGGGCCCTCGCTCTCGAAGCCGTCGGAATTGCGCACCTTTGTCCCCCTATGCGACGCTTTCAAGCGAATGCCTGCCGTGGAGGTCGATTCGATCGTCTACGCGGACGACGCCGACAATTGCATCGCGCGCTGGCACAACGTCCTCATCATCATACGCCGCCGCCAGCAAACGTTGGAGAACGTTGATCGGACGCGCCGCGCCGCCACGGAATACCTGCAGAGCACCGGAGGCAAGATTGGGCTCTTGCATGTCTATGAGCCAGCCGCCGAGCTTCCCGACCGTGCGTGCAGACAGGCGACCGCCAAGATTTTCGAGGAGCTTCGCTCCGAGGTCGCGTGTGCCGCCATCGTCTTCGAAGGGGATGGTCTGAGATTCGCGATGATGCGCCTGACGGTGCGGGCACTCGGCGCGCTCTTCGGCGCGTCCTCCCCGCGCTTCATCTGCACGAACGTCGACGATGCGGCCCGGTGGATGCAGCCCCTTCTCGGTTCGGGCGGCGAGCCTCCCTTCTCGCCGGGCACTCTCGTCGAGGCGGTCGCGCGCCTCCGCGGCCGGATCAACGCTTCCTGAGCCCGTTCAGCGCGAGATCCATCATCCCGGAGATCCTCCGCACCGCCACGGACGGATCCTTCACCCATAGATCCCCGTAGAGCACATAGCCGGTGTGCGTGAGATCCTGCAGGATCGCCGCAAATTCCTCCACGTCGACGTCGGCGCGAAACTCGCCCGATCGAATGCCCATCCGGATCACCTCGGCGACGTCCGCTCTCCCCATCGTCCGCAGCTGCTCGAAGCGGTCGGTCCAGTCCCGCAGCAGGCCGTGAAGCGCGCCGGAGAACAGGCCGCGTACGAGCGGGTGCTCGGCGAGGTAGATGGGGCCGTTTCGGGCCATCCTCGTGAGGATCTCCGCGGCCGACATCCGCGGGTCGACAAAGCGCGTGATCTGGGCGCCCCAGGCCTTGAGATCGCGATGCACCGCCTGGTAGAGGAGATCGGCCTTGCTCTCGCAGGCCAGGTAGATGGTGCCCTTGGCCACGTCGGCGCGGCGCGAGATTTCGTCGACCGACGCGTCCTTGTAGCCGTGCTCAACGAACACGGCCGTCGCCGCCTCGAGAATGCGCTGGTGCTTTGCCTCATCCACGGGAAGACCGTGTATCGGGCTGCGGGGCTCCCGTCAAAGCGACGGGGCTCAGTTTCGGAGCTCTCGCTTGAGGATCTTGCCGGTGGCCGTCTTGGGGAGCGACTCCCTGAACTCCACGATGCGCGGGTACTTGTAGGCGGCCAGTCTCTGCTTGCAGTGGGCGACGATCTCGTCCTGCGTGGCGCGCTGCTCGGGCTTCAGCGCGAGGACGGCCTTGACCTCCTCGCCGTGCCGCTCGTGCGGGACGCCGATGACGGCGGCCTCCCGGACCGCTGGATGCGCGTAGAGCACCTCCTCGATCTCGCGCGGGTACACGTTGTAGCCGCCCCGGATGATCATGTCCTTCTTGCGGTCGACGATGAAGTAGTAGCCGTCGGCGTCGCGGTACGCGACGTCCCCCGTGGAGAACCATCCTTCCCGGATGGCCTCGGCCGTCGCCTCAGGGCGCTTGAAGTAGCCCTTCATGACGTTGTGCCCCTTGATGCAGATCTCGCCGGGCATCATGGGCTCGGTGATGGTAGCCCCCCCTTCGTCCGTGAGCCTGAACTCGACGCCGCGTATCGGGATCCCGATGCTCCCGGCCTTCTTCGGACGATCGAGCACGTTGAAGCTGGCGACAGGCGAGGTCTCGCTCAGCCCGTATCCCTCGAGAATGTTCACGCCGTACTTGTCGTCGAACGCCCTCATGACGTCGACGGGCATGGCGGCGCCGCCGGAAACGCAGTGCCGGAGCGAGGAGATGTTGTAACGGTCGCTCTTCGGGTGATGAAGGAGCGCGAAGAACATCGTGGGTACGCCACCGAAGAGGCTCACCTTGTGCTTCTGCATGAGGGCGAGCGCCACGCCGGGATCGAAGCGGGGCATCATGACCACCGTTCCTCCCGCACGGAGCACGCTGTTCTGCAGCAGCGTCTGCCCGAAGCTGTGGAAGAGCGGCAGGACGGCCAGCCCCACCGTCTCGCGCGTGAGGGGCAAGAGCCGCGACGAGCAATAGTCCGCGTTGAAGAAGAGGTTGAAGTGGGTGAGCTCGGCCCCCTTGGGGTGCCCCGTCGTACCGGAAGTGTAGATGAGGACCGCCGTGTCGTCGGGCATCGTGTGCGCCGCCTCGGCGACCGGCTCGTACGCCGCGATCAGCACCGCCATGTCCTCCACTCCGCCCGGAAGGGACGCGCCGCCAGCGCCCGGCGTCGTGACGACCAGGCGTCTGCATGTCTCGACGCGGGAGCATCCGGCACGGGCCCGCTCGAGGAGGTCTCCCGATGCCACGAGGACCACCGCGTCCGAGTCCGCGAGGTGGTAGGCAATCTCGTCAGGCGTGAGCTGGACGTTCAGCGGCACGACCGGCGCGCCGAGGTAGTGCGCCGCGAAGTATGCCACCGTGAATTCCGGCACGTTGGGCAACATCAGCGCGACGTGCTCTCCGCGACGGACGCCGAGCGCCACGAGCGCGGAGGCGAACCTTCGCGCCGACTCGTCCAGCTGCTGGTACGTGAGCGAGGCGTCATCGAGGACGACGGCGGGCCTGTCGGGGAATCGAGCCGCGCTCTCGCGCAGGATGGTGGCAAGGTTCAGCGTCATGCGCTCCTCCGTCGGTCGAGACCGACCTTCCGATCAATGAGACAGAAACCAGCAGGTGACGTCTTGAGGCGCCACCGCGAGAACTTCGTGGGTCGCATTCGGATCAATCGTGAGCTGCGTCTCGGTGTTCTGTGCGAGCAGGCGTGCGTGGTAATCCTGGGCGAACGACACCGGCACGAGGGGGTCCATTCCCCCGTGCAAGAAGAGCGTGGGCGGGTGATCCGCCGGCAGAGCGGGGATGTCGCAGGGGCTGGCCGAGCACGTCGCGTAGCCGCCTGACTGGATGGCGAGGGCCGCGAAGGATCCCTCGTAGCTCACGGCCATGCGGCTCGTCATGAAGCCCCCGCTGGACATGCCCGTCGCGTAGAGCCGCTTCGCGTTGACGGGGCCGAAGGTCTGGCCGCCCATGATCGCCGCGAGGAGCTCCGGGATGAACGTCGCGTCGGAAGACGTGTCGTAATCCGGGAAGTTGGTGTCCCAGCAGCAGCCATTGGCCGTGGTCGGGGCGATGACCGCGAAGCCGTTGTCGAGGAGGAGCGCCTGCATCAGCATGTAGTTGAAGGCGCCGAGGGGAGCGCTCGAGCTGCCCGACCACGTCTCGTCGGGGCCAACGTACGAAGGCTGGTAAACGACGACCGCAGGCCAGCCCTCCGCCGGAGGGGCACCGAGCGGCACCTGCCAGTAAACCTGCCGGCCTCCGACGGTCGAGATGGTCGGAGGGCAGTCCAGGGACGATGCGGTGACCGTGCAGCGGCTCTCGCCCGCGGGCTTGAACTGCGGAGCACACTGGCCGTCATCCCCCGCGTCGCCCGGGGCAGGCGACACGGCGCTCGGTGCCCCGCCACACCCCAAGGTGAGCACCCCAGCGACCCAGAGCCATGGTTGCAAAGTGCCCATTCCGACCTCCGCGTACTCCGTTTGGGTTGGTCTATCGCCGCAGGTTCGCAACGCCTCGAGCGACCGCGTCTCTGAGCGAGCCGATCGGACTGTCCGGGCCGAGGTACGCGGTCCAGAACGCAGCGTCGACCCTCGCGCGCTTCAGGCTCCTGGATTTGGCGCCGAACGCGAAGACCAGCTCGCCCTCGGGGTGAGTTACGAAGATCGCCCGGTTGCCCGCTTTCACGTCGTGATCGATCGGCGACACGAAGTCGCCGATCATGGCCCCCTCGGCGTCGCCCGAGCCGAAAGATTTCTGGAGGTTCTTGACGAAGCTCTTGCGCAGCGTGTCCGCGCTGGCATCGCGCAGGAAGACCATCTCCGCACGCTTGTCGGCCCGCATCGACGACATGGCCCCGAAGAACCGCTCGTCGTGCCGCAGGGCCTCCGCAAGGGCGTCCCCCCTGAGGCTCGCGTACCTCTGACCTGGACCGGCGAAGTAGGTGTCGATCTCTGCCCTTGCCCGGGACTCCTCGACGCAGAAGTCCATCGCGTAGACCTTCCAGAAAAGGTACTTGCGAACACCCGCGCCGAGACACATGTACGTCTGCCCCTCCGAGGACGGGCGGCTCTCGAAGGACGTTCCGCTCGAGGGCTCGACGATCACATCGGCGACCGCGACCGCCGGAAAGCTCATCGCGAGGAGAGCCGCCAGCGCCACTATAGCTCGCGCCTTCACTGGCTGCCCCCGTGCTGGAGGAACCAGCATGTCACTGCCTGCGGCGCAATCTTGAGGACCTCGTGGATGATCTGCGCGTCGACGATGATCTCCGTCTCGGTTCCCTGCGCGACGAGGTCCTGGTAGTAGCTCTCGGAGTCCGATATCGGCACGGCGACATCCAAAGCGCCGTGGAGGAAGAGCGTCGGCGGATGGTTCGCGGGAAGCGGCAGCGTCGGGGTGCACGCCACTGCGCCGGGGCAGCTCGCGTAGCCGCCCGACTGGACCGCGAGGGCGACGAACCACCCCGGGTAGCTCACCGCCATGCGGCTCGTCATGAATCCCCCGCTCGACATACCGCTCGCGTAGAGCTTCGTGGGGTCGACGGGGCCGAAAGTGCCCGCCTGAATCGCGTTGAGAAAGATGGGCATAAAGGTGGCGTCGCCGGACGTGTCGTAGTTGGGGAAGTTCGTATCCCAGAAATTCCCGCTGTTGTCGGCGGTCGGCTCGATGACAGAAAACCCGTTGTCCAGAAGCATCGCCTCCAGCAAGAGGTAGTTGAATATCCCGAAGGCGCCGCCCGCGTCGCCGGACCACGTTGCGCTCGGCGGGTACAGCGAGGCCTGGAACAGGACCACCGCGGGCCAGCCGTTCGGCGGAGGCGTGCCGAGAGGCACCTGCCAGACGACTTCGCGGCCGCCGATGGTGGCGTTCACGGAGCTGCAGTTCACCGTCGTTGCCGTGACGGTGCATCGGCTCTGGCCGGCGGGTTTGAGGTGGGGCGCGCAGGTTCCCGGATCGGGCGGGGTGTTCGGCGCCGGGCACTCGGTCAGGCTCTCACCTTCACACTGGAACTGGGTGCCGGCTCCAGGCAGGGCGGTCCCGGATAGGCTGAGAGGGCACCCACCGTCGCCAGCAGCCGGGATACAGTCGACGACGGCCAGCGACGCATCGTCCGGAGCCGCAGACGCGTCGTCCGATCCCGCGTCCGGAGCGGTCCCCTCGTCCCCTTCCGTACCCTCCGTGCCCGCTTCGCTCGAGGCCGCGGCCGGACCCCCTTCCGGGCTCGCGTCATCCGACACCGCCGAGACGGCACCGGACGCTCCCTGGGACGAGGCTGGTTGCGAGGTGGCGCCGCCGTCCGGCGGGGGGGGCGAGCCGGGGAGAGCCCCGCACCCCCATGTGTTCAAGAGCCCGGCGAGGAACGTGCACGAGATTGCGTATCTCATAGAGAGCTCTCCTTGCTTCGTCACCGAAAGTGTCAGAGATCGAAGTCCTTTGAAAAATCGACGAGGGCCATGTTCAACCGCGACCCGTAGGTCCCCGGCTTCGCGCAGAGGGGGCACTCGGTCGCGCTCGCGACCTCGTTCGCGGTGATGACGGCCGTCTCGTCCGGGCGGTACGAGAGGGCCACGTTCACCGCCCAGCTTTCGCCCCTGTACCCGGCGCCGAGCGTCAGATAGTTCCCGGCCACGGGCGGCTGCATGAACGTGTCCGGATACCCAGGATTCGAGAAGCTCCCGTCCCAGGCGTAACCCGCCCGCAGGGCGACTTCGTGCGTGGGCCGATACTCGACACCGACCTTGATCGTGCTCGAATCACTCCAGTTGAAAAGGAAAGGCGCGTTGATCGTGCCGTGCGGTAGGTCTCCGTTGAGGTTGATCGTCTTGAATTGCGAATTGGAGACGAACTCGTAGTCGACGGCAAAGCTGACAGGGTCGAGGTCGACGCGGACGCCGGCGCCGAGCTTGCTCGGGTAGTTGAGCTGCGCCTGGATGTTGGTGGCGGCTTGGCCGAGAAGGTGCCCGCTGTCCGCGCTGGAGGTGAGCTGTATCTCGGGGCGATAGACCGCACCGAACGAGAGCTGCTTCAGCGGGTGCCACTGGATCCCGAAACGGAAGCCCGTGAAGTTCGCCCCGGAGCTATTGATGTCGACGGTGACAGGGTTGCTCGCCGCCCCGAGGTGCCGGTCGAACTGGATGATGGTCACCCGGTAGCCGACGCCGAGCGACAGCTGCTTGATCGGGGTGTAGGAGACGGCCGGCGAGATCTCGTAGACGATCGTATTCTGCGAGTTGAGCGTCGGGACGCCGTTCGCGTCGTTGTATTTGAAGGTGCCGCTCACCGCTCCAAGCGGGTAGGCGCCGAGCCCGACTGAAAGCTTGTCGATGGGTCGGTAGGCGGCCGCGATGAATGGTGCGGGCGCGACGGAGTCGCCCGACTGCACGTTCTGGTTGGGGTAGCTCGGACTCGTCTCGAGGTTCGTGTCCACCAGGGTCAGGTTTCCCAAGAGCGAGAGGCCGCTCACGCCGGCCAGCCCGGCGGGGTTGTGCCACACGGCCGATGCGTCGTTGACGCCCGCGATCGCGGTTCCGCCCATGCCCGCGTGCCGCGCCGTGTAGACGATGGGCAGGTCCAGTCCCCCGGCGACGGCGGGCGCCGCCGAGAGGCCGAGAGCGCCGGCGAGAGCAAGAGCGAGCGGCCTACGCATGTCATCCGCCCGTGTAGCTGGGATTGCTGCCGAGCCCGGCGCACTGCAAGAACACGGAATTGCAACTGCTCGCGCCGGGGCTCGGATTGGCCGCGAGGCAGGCCGAGCATTGGGCCTGCGTGCCCGTAACGCAGGGGCCCGCGCAGTACGTCGTGGTGCAGTTGAACAGGGCGACCAGGCAGGTCTGGCAGCTGCCGGAGAGCGCCGGGCTCTTGCCGGAGAGACACGAGGTGACACAGCTGTCGGGCTGGCCGATGCAGCTCGTGCCGCAGCTCGCGGTTTGAGTTGAAGCCGTTCCGTCGATGACGAGAGCGCAGTCCCCACAGTCGTCGCACTTGCCTGAGCTCCCCGGGTTGCACGTGTACTGGGTGCTCGAGGTCACCGCGGGGAGGGCGGGGTGGCACGTGACCGTCGTGGAGGTATCGGCCGTCGATGTCGCGGCGGGCGCAGGTGATCGAGACGCTTCGCCCGCGGCGGCGTCCGGCGTGGACGATGGGGACGCCTGGCCCGTACCGGCGTCCAGGGCCGGGCCCGTCGCGTCGTCCGGCGCGGCGCCGCCGCCGTCGTCACTCACCGCCGCGGCTGCATCGTCGCCTGCGATCGTTTGGCTGGGGCTCACGCCGCTGCTGCATGCCGCGAGACACGCCGAGATGACGGCGACTGCGGCGAGGACCCGCGGGTCACCTCCGGCTCGATCGATCGACAATTTCATTGGCTTCCCCTTCTCGTTGTCTTCGCCCGAGGGCACTCGAAGCGAGTTGACTATGTATAGATTATAGTCATTCGTCGTGCAAGAGGAAACGTATGATAGGCCCTAAAAATGGCGTTTGACGTGGATTTGACCTTGCTCTTGTGAATGACCATATGTAGTGTATTGGTCATGAACGCAGCACACCCCCTTCGCCCTGGGATCCAGGAGAGCCAACCTCGGACCGCTGGATCGGCGAGTGAAGCTCCCTCGTCCCAGAGGCTCGCCGTGGGAACCGTCGCCCTCGCGTGCTCCACGATCGGGCGAGGTTCACCGGTCCTCCTTATTCATGGCCTCGGCTCCAGCCAGCGAGACTGGGAGGCGCAGATCCCAGCGCTCGCGCCTCGCCACCGCGTCGTGAGCTTCGACCAGCGGGGCCACGGCAAATCCGCGCCGGTGTCGGCGCCCTACACGATGCGGGATCTCGCCGCCGATGCTGCGGCGGTCATCCGCTCGCACGGCGCGGCTCCGTGCCATGTCGTCGGCCTCTCGCTAGGGGGAATGGTGGCGTTTCAGCTTGCTCTCGACGAGCCCGGGCTCGTGCGGAGCCTCGTCATCGTCAATAGTGGTCCCGAGGTCGTCCCGCGCGCAGCGAAGGAGCACGTCGCCATCTTCGCGCGACGCGTCCTCTCGCGCTTGCTGCCGATGCGCTGGCTCGGCGCGCTGCTGTCGCGGCGACTGTTCCCCCACGAGAACCAGAGCAAGCTGCGTGCGGATTTCGTCGCGCGCTTTGCCGAGAACCACAAGCCGTCCTACCTCCGGGCGGTGTCGGCCATCCTCGGATGGTCCGTCGCCCATCGGCTCGAGTCCCTCGCGCAACCCGTGCTCGTGGTCAGCGGCGATCGCGACTACACGCCGACCGCGCGCAAGCGCCTGTATGTCGAGCGACTTCCCCGGGCGACGATGGAGATCGTGAAAGACTCGGGCCACGCGACGCCGGTGGATCAACCGGCGGAGTTCAACAGGCTCGTCCTCGACTTCCTGGGTCGCGTCGACGGCGAGACGATCGCCGCAGAGTAGCTCCCTCAGTCGTCGCAGGAGGGAGCCGCGCCCGTGGTCGTCTTCTCGTATCCATAGCCGCCGCCGCCGCCGCCGCCGGCGACGCCCGTGCCATTGCAAGTGGACGGGGTTCCGCCGGCCCCGGCGGACGATGGGCCGCCGGCCCCGCTCCCGCCGCTGGCGCCCCCGTTGCCGCCCCCGACGGCGATCGCTCCCGTGACGGTGACCGTGTGCCCTTCGAGAAGGATCGTGCCTCCGGCTCCGCCGCCTCCTCCCCCACCGTAGTACGTGACACCGACGACGAGCTCCGTGCACGTGCTCGTGCCTCCTGCTCCACCGGTGGCAGTGACGGCCCCGTCGACCGTGAGCGCTCCCGCGGCCGAAATCTGCACGGCGCCACCTCCGCCGCCTCCGCCGGTGGTGCACCCTCCCGGTCCACTTTGACCTCCCGGACAGCCGCCAACCAGGGGATCGAGAGGGACGTTCGGGCGCGGCGCTCCCGCAGCGCCTCCCATGGCCACGACGGGACAGTCGTTGGCACCTTGGCCGCCGGCCGTGGCGGCTCCACCGCCGCCGCCGCCGGAGTTGCTCGTCGCGGTGTCTCCGTTGCCGCCCGCGCTTCCTCCACAGTCGTAATCACCGCCTGGGCCCGACGCCCCCGCCACGCTACTCCCGGACGGGCCCGCGGCCCCGTTCGCGTCGACCGTCCCAACGATGCTCGCGTCGCCATACACGGCGAGGATGACCGCATTGTCTCCAGTGAGCGTCAGGGTGCTCCCCACGCTCACCGTGAGCGCGCGGAAAGACAGGACGTCGATGCCCGGTCCGTTCGACTGCCTCAGGTTCGGCGTGACCTCGGGCGCCGTTTGCCCGGGACACCAGCCCGTGAACGCGTGGGCCGTGGAGTCGTAGGTCGTGTTGCAGTCGATGGTGGTCGCTGTCTCGGGCGCCGGGTAGCTCGACGGATCGAAGTTGCTCGGCGCGTAGCCGAAACCTGCGGTGCACGAACGGGCCTGGCCCGGACTATCGATGTAGCAGGTGGAGCAGGCATCGCCGGCGTCGCCTCTGCTCCGGGGGTAGCCCGCGTCGTCCAACGAAGCCTCGTCCGAACCGGATGCGGCGTCCGGCAGGGCGGCGTCCGTGGCCGTCACCTGGTCGAGCGACGGATCCGCCGAGTAGTCCTCGAGGCCGGAGACGCTTGCGCAAGCGCAGGCAAGCGGGCCGACCGCTGCGAACCCCAGCGCGCGGACGAAACGCATTGACCAAATATACAGTTTGAGTCATATTTGGTCAAGACGAACTTGATGCATTCAAGGTTCAATGGGCTCTTAGAGGATGACCCTGTTCTATATCGGTTCATAAAAAAGCGCGAAAGGTGTGTGGAGATGGCATCGCTCGACGACATTCAAACCATGGGCATCCTCGGCGCCGGCCAGATGGGCGGCGGCATCGCGCAGGTCGCGGCGACGGCGGGGCTCCGGGTCCTCCTGATCGACGCTTCGCTCGACCTCGCGGACAACGGTAAGCGGCAGATCGCGGGCGCCCTCGCCAAGCAAGTCGACAAGGGGAAGATGGTCCCGGACGCGCGAGACGAGGTGCTGGCGCGCATCCAGACGGCCGGTGCGCCGGATCGAGTCGCCGAGTGCGATTTCGTCATCGAGGCGGCGACCGAACGCCTGGATCTGAAGATAGCCCTGCTGCGAAAGGCAGACGCCGCGCTGGCTCCAGGCAAATGGCTGGCGAGCAACACGTCGAGCATCTCGCTGACGAAGCTGGCGGCGGCCACGTCTCGCCCGGATCGCGTCATCGGCATGCACTTCATGAACCCGCCACCTCTGATGAAGCTCGTCGAGGTCGTGCGCGCGGTGCAGACGAGCGACGAGACGCACGCGCTCACGCTCGCGCTCGCCGCCAAGATGGGGAAGACGACCACCACCACCACCGACGCACCCGGCTTCCTCGTCAACCGCATCCTCCTCCCGCTGCTCTGCGAGGCTTGCTTCGCTCTGCAGGAAGGCGTGGGCACCGTCGCCGACATCGACACAAGCGCGAAGCTCGGCCTGAATCATCCGATGGGGCCCTTCGAGTTGAGCGATCTCATCGGACTCGATACCGTCCTCGCCATCGCGGACGTGCTGCACCGCGAGTTCGGCGACGATAAATACAGGGCGCCGACGATCTTGCGAAATCTCGTGGCCGCCGGACGGCTAGGGCGCAAGAGCGGCCGCGGTTTTTATACGTACGAAGAAAGGGCCACAAGCAAGATGTCTCCTCTCCGCCCGTCAGGCGGTGCCGCCGGCCCCGCTTCAGTCACGCAGGGGTCGGCAGCATGTTAGCGGCAAGGCGACGCGCTTCGACGCCAGAGTGGGAAAAAGAGGCGATGAGGTCTTCGAGAGGCAGGGGCGGAAGCACGCGCCGCATCGTCGGGGCGGCGGTTACCTGGGCGGCTTGTCTCGCCGCTTGCAGCAGCGGAGCGACTCCGAGTGGCGGATCGGGCGCTCCTTCCGACGGCGGCCCCGGGGAGGCGGCGCCCACCGCCACGTGCACGGCCCCGCCGGACGCCACACCGAGCACGCAATACCTGTGCACCGTTGGGGGCGGGTGCGACGGCTGCTCCGACTGCACGCTCGTCATGGACGGAACGGCTTCCACGCAGGTCGCGAGCTGTGGGACGAGCTGCATCGGGCAGCCCGACAGCTGTGTCACCACATGCCTCTCGAGCAAGAGCCCGGCGCTCTCCGGCACCTGCCAGACCTGCCTGGTCGCCCTCTTCAACTGCACCACGACCTACTGCGCGGGCCCCTGCGTCACGGGCACGCAGGCCCAATGCTCGGCCTGCCTCGAGGCCAACCCAGCCCCCGGTCCGACGAGCTGCAATTCCGTTTTCCTCCAGTGCGCAGGATTGAGCGACAACCCTGGCTACACCGGTTGACATCGCGTCCGGGACCCGACCCCGAAACCTGAAACTCTCCTCCTGTCCACGCCGAGAGGAACCATGCGAGCGCCGACGAAACTGAATCCATCGCTATGAGGCGTCGCTGGCGCTGCTCGTCTACTGCTGGCTTGTGGAGGAAATGGTGGCGATGGCTTTCCCAGCTCGGGGGGCCTGGGCCCGAGCGCCGATGCCTGGGATGGAAGGGATCACCCGTTTGCGCGGCGTTCCGATCGCGGCAGGCGCGATCGTCCGGGCTGAATGAGAGTGCAAGCCTTTCCTTGACTTCGATGAGCGAGCCGCCGCGTTACGCACGATCGCCGACCCGCGCATCCCGAGGATCGCTTCCATGCAGCATTCTCGGGGGCATGGAGATCCAAGCGCGCGGGCGAGACGCCGTGGCCCTCGCGTCCTGGCTGCAGCACCTCGTCGATGCCGCTCGCCGAG
>Ga0182018_10003188_pt1 | contig 15096 bp, 14 predicted proteins | sample 812P2MmetaG_FD_120490 | JGI IMG/M metagenome (GOLD analysis project Ga0182018, IMG submission 120490) | Permafrost microbial communities from Stordalen Mire, Sweden - 812P2M metaG | ecosystem: Environmental > Terrestrial > Soil > Wetlands > Permafrost | place: Sweden: Stordalen | collected...
CTCCCCCACCACCGCCACCTCCTCCTCCGCCACCGCCGCCACCACCACCGCCGCCACCGGAGCTGCCGCAGCCGATGCCGAAGCCGATGACGCAGCCGAAGAGAAGGAGGGTGAGGAAGTTGCGCCACGCACGCCGGCGAGCGGGGATGGAGAGAAGCAGAACGCAAGCCAGTGCCGCGCCTCCGCCCGAGGCAAGGAGATCGAAGGGACGCCACTGTTTTTCAGGCGGGGTATTCTTCGCGGTGGTTGGGGGAACCAGCGCCACCTCGGTGAGAATGTACCCGCCTGCATAGATCTCGACGGCTCCCGTGGGGGCCGCGCCTCCGGCGCTTCCGGTGACCGTGCCGGACAGCGTCACGGTGGTCGTGGGCGAAATGCTTCCGCTCAGGGAAGCTGTGATGGTCGACGTGGTTCCACCCGCGCTCGCGAACGGAATGGTTCCCGAGATGTTGGTCGAGGCGTAGTTCGCATCTCCCGCATAGCTGATGGTGACGGTAGGCGAGCCGGTGGCGGCGGTGGTCGGGATGGTGACGGTCGCAATGCCGGCAGGAGCTCCGGTGGCGGGATCAACGCCCGCCGCGAGGGTCGCACTGGTAACCCCGGAGATGCCGCCAATCGTGACGGTACCCGTAGGAGCAGCGACCGGCACCGTATAGGGGCCGCCGGTGGGGGTGGTGAAACTGCCGTTGGAGAGTGAGATGACGTTTGCGCTGTTCAGCAGGACGATGGTAAGGACATCAGCCTGGCCAGAGGGGAAAGCATTTGACGAAGTGGCATAGCTGGTATATACGCCGATGTCCGGCGTGTCCTTGGTGACCGTGAAGGCGATCGTCGACCCTGAGGATCCCGAAAAGCTGCTATCACCGGAATAGGTGGCGGTGACGGAATGGCTGCCCACCGCGAACGGGGCGTTATATTCGGCGTCGTCCTCCGCGTTCAGCGTGGCGGTGTTCACCGTGCTTCCGCTGTCGGCGAAGGCGACCGTGCCGGTGGGGAGCGTCGTGGAACTGCCGGCTGGCTGGACCTGAGCCGCCAGGATCAACTGCGATCCATAGGAAACCGATCCGCCGTTCCCGGTGGTAATTACGCCAGCACTGTTGAGAATGTTGAAGCTCGTGGTGCTCGACTGCTTCGCCACAGTGACCGTCACCGGCGTCGAAGAGCTGGGCGCGTTGGCGCCGTCGCCGCTGTATTGCACCCAGATCTGGTAGGTGCCGCCGGGCAGGGAATTCACCGCGCCCGAGAATGCGCCAGAGGTTAGGGTTAAAACACCCTGTCCCTGCTGCAGCGGCGTCGTGCTGTTGGTCATCAGAGCCACGGTCCCGGTCGGAGTACCGGTACCTCTGACCGTGCCGCTGATGGTGATGGCCGTTCCCGGCGTGATCGAGGCACCGGTTGTCGGCGAGGTCAGCGTCGTTGTGGTTGCGCTGAACTTGACGTTGCCCCAGTTCGCGACCAGCTGCGCGGCGTCGACAGAGCCGAGGCCGGTAGCGAGGTTATAGCCGGCGGCAGCGTCGTATTCGGGCGTGGTGCCGGTGCCGATCTGACCCTCGACGACGGAAACGCCATAGGTTGGGTCCATGATCGTGATGGGAGTCTTCGCGGCGATGCAGTCGAGAGGCGCGACGACATCGCCACCGAGATCGATGGAGTCGATGTTGCAGGGGACCGAATTCGTGCCGACAGTAACGTCGTGGAAAGCAGCAGGAAACTGCGTTTTTAAGGGATAGAGGACGAAGTCGGCCTGGCCCTGCGGACCATATTTCTCATTGACGAGAGCCATAATGGCGGCAAAGCTGGGCGCCGAGGCCGAGGTCCCGCCCACACCGGTGATCTGATACAAGCCGCTGCCGGTCGGAGTCTGGCAGTCGCCGTCCGAAGCGCAGAGCGGATAGTAGCTGTAGTTAAGCCCATCGGCGGCGAAGAGGGCGACGTCAGGAATGTCGCGGACTTTGTCGGCAGGAACGCCGGTGCCGGTCTGCCAGGAGGGTTTGGGATAACCCGAGGCCGTACCGGCGCAGGCTCCGGCGGCGTTGTAATCGTTGCTGGCGCAAATCGCCGCGCTGCTGGCTCCGCCGCTGCCGCCGGCGATGCTGGTAGCACCCGTGAGGCTGTAGAGATTCACGGCATCGAGGCCGTACTGGCTGTCGTTCCAGGGCTGTTCCGGGATGTAGCCGAGGATCGAGGTATTGGGGGTCTGGGAGGCTGTAGTGCTCCAGTACGTGGCAAGCTGGGTCTGCAGGGCCGAACTGGTGGCGTAATCGCTGTAGTAGAAGTCGGTGCCGCCGACGGCGACGTTGTACGGGGTGGAAGCGAAGCCGCTGACCTGGGCTCCGTAGATGGCGTACTCGTTGTTGTCGGAATCGCAACCCGCTGCGGCGCTGTCACCGGTGGAAACGGCGACGGTGATTCCCTGTGCGGCGGCTTGCTCCCAGAGGCTGGAGAGAAATGGGTTGGTGGAGCCGAGGGCCTCTTCGCAGAGGCCGAAGCTGACGCTGATGACCGGGGCGATGTTGCTGTCGACGGCATGCTCGGCGGCGAGATAGAGGCCGCTTTCGAGCGCAGTGTCGGCAGCGATCACGAGATCGACGGAAGCTTTGGGAGCGACGGCGCCGGACCACTCAACGTCGAGGTAAGCTTCGATGGAATCGTAGTTGGGGCCATCTGGATTGTTGATTCCGTCCACGCCCGGGTCATTGCCATCGATGACGACGGTGGGGGGATTGGCGGGAAGGCCGAACAGAGTGCGGAACTGATTGACGAGGTCGATGTTGACGTTAGCGTCGTTGATGATGGCAATGGTTTGGTTGGTGCCGTCGAGGGTGGTGCCTGTGAACTTCGAGTTCAGAGAGGCATTCGGCAGGTCGTACTGAACGCCGAAATCACCGGGAGCCAGTACGAAGCTGACGCCGGTGCTGTTTCCGTAGGTCCAGTTCGGAGTGGCTTTGTTGGTCTTCGGGTTGTAGGAAGCAGTGCCAAGAACACGCGCCTGACGCTTGTTGGGCGGAAAGTCATTGAGAGATGGGAAACCGGCAACGACCGGCGCGAGAGCTGCGGGAATGTCGGGCTCATTGGCCGTGGCGTAGTGGATGTTGCCGTCGATCTCGTATTGGTGAATCTGGGCGTGGAAGGCGTTGCGGAGCTGGGCGACGTTGCCGTTGAACTCGATGACCTGTTTGCCCGCCTCGACGCCGCTGACCTCGAAACCATGGGATGAGAGCCACGACTCGACGGTGGCGATGTCCTGGTCGGAGGGGCCAAACTGCTGGCCGAACTGGGTGGGCGTGAGCCACTTGTGATAATTCGCAGTCCCCTGAGTATGCACATCGGAGATGAACTGCTTCAGCGTCGCTTCCTGGCTGGCGCTGCGGCTGAGAACCAGATGCATCCGCGAGAGCGGCATGGAGTCGGGCGCGACGCCGCGATCGTTCGCAGCGTTGGCGAGCGGGTGCACGTAGCCATGGAGCGCGACCCGGGCATTCTCATCGACAGGGTCGACGATGCGGTTGGGTACGATGGACTGGCTGGTCTGCGCGGGGAGCACTGCGCCGAAGAAAGTGAGAGAAGCGGAGAGAATTGCGAGGGAGCAGACCCTGCACGTCATCGAGGAAAACATGGCCATCCTTAGCTAAGGGCAAGAGGAGAAATCCACACGCCGCGGAGACCTGCGGCGAACCATAGTCCCGGTGGGAACTCGACAAAGGTCGGGTTCCGATGCGATCCATGATATCCCTGCCGTCGTGATTGCGGACTCCGGAGAAACCGGCGGATTATCATCTGGCGATTGACCTCAGGCCTGGCGTGCTACGGCTTCGGATCGAGATGGAGACTCGCTCGACTTGGCGAGGTCCGGGGACCCGGAAAGAAGAGCCGCAAGCACAGGCACTGCGATGCTTTAGACAGGGAACCTCCGGATTAGTTGCGGCTGCGCAAAAGAAAACCCGAAGAAAAACGCAGCGTGGAGCACGTGTGTGGCGGGGCAGCCGACGAGACTAATCACTGCCGTCACTACCATTGAGATCGAGCCATTTTCCGGCCTTGTAATAGTGAATAACCTCGGAGCGCTCGAGCCGGGCATCGTCGATGGCGTCGTGGTCGATGGTGGCGGCGCGGCGCAGCTGCGGAGAGGCGCGGAGTTCGGCGGACGACCGAACGGCGATGCCCCAGGACGAACCGAACACGGTGCTGCCGGGTTCGCTTCCGAGCCAGGCGGAATCCGGCTGGTTGCGCAGGGCGATGGGGGATCCAACCTGGCCGTCAAAGAAGACATACAGGGTGGTGGTTCCGGCGGAAGAGCAAAGCGCGGCCCAATCGCTGCTGCCGGCAGCGTGAAAGGCGCCGTGGATGACGTTTTCCGGCTGTTTGGCCTCGAAGCTTTGCGGGATCACGCACTGGCGATGACTGAGCTCGGCGGCGACCGGCGCGGGTAGATTGGGGAACGATGCCAGCGGCAGGAGGCGGATGCGGTAGGTGATCGCCTCACCGCTGGCGGACAGCGCCTTGCCGCTCTCGATGCGTTCAGCGCTCGGAACGGGGAGTGGTACGGGCGGCGAATTGCCGACCTGCCCGGGAGCCATCAGGAATCCGGCAAGGAGACCGGCAGCTGCCACGGAATTCATCTGGAGCCGAGGATGTTTGGATAGGAATTCGCATCGAGCCACGCCGAGGCGGAGCGGAGCAGATCGTGAAAGAAGGCGAGGCCTTCATCGGGAAGGCGCACGACGAAGCGGGGCTCCCGGAAGTCGTCGATTTCCGGGATCGGTGCGATGCAATCGAAGAAAGTTTCCTCCTGGGGAGGCGTTTCGGCGGGATTGCCCTGGATGGCGATGGAGAGTCCTTCTCGAAACCAGTAATGCAGCCCAACCATGCGCTGATCGAGGCGCTGGAACGCGGGCGGGAAGCGAGTGAGGCGAAGATAAGCGTCGAACATGGCGAGGGCGCCGGGGATCTCGTCGGCGTCAGCGATAGCAAACACGGCGCGGTCGCCGTCGGCCATCCAGATTTCGAGGCCTTTGGCGAAGTTTGCTGCGAGGGAATCGGCGGGCTCCGACGGGGCTGGAGCGGCCTCGTGCTCTTCCGCGGGTGTGCCGGCGGGCGCGTCGACATCGACCGGGTTGGGAGGATCGGTGAGGTTCACGGCGAGAACGGCGGCGATGCGAATGCGATTGCGCAGGTGCGCGTCGTCGTATCCTGGGGCTTCGGCTATGTAATTGCGGCGGAGCACGGCTGCGCCGGGCCGTTCGAGAAGTGCACGCAGACGAGTGGCGGGGAGGGGGCGCGGCAGAGCCGCAGCTTTCATTTCGAGACAGGGCATGCGTGTCCTCTTATGGGTGGCTGACTGAAAAGTATACGCAAGGGGAATGGAGACTATGCGAATTTCGCGACAGGGACAGGGCTATGGGGGAGCATGTTTGACACCCAATGCGGGCGAAAGTAGCGTCTGAGAGAATGCAGATGTTGGTGCGCTAAGCCGCTGGTGCCGCGGCGGCGCATGCTGGGCGCACGTCGGAGGAGTTTTAGGACCATGCGACTGGGAATTGTGATCATGGCTGCGGGCAAGGGCACGCGGCTCAAATCGAAGCGGGCCAAGGTGCTTCACGAGATTGGCGGAAAGCCGTTGCTGAAGCACGTGATTGCGGCTGCGGCCCAGGTAGTTCCGCCGAACGACATCCTTGTCATCGTCGGACATCAGGCGGAGGCTGTGCAGGCTGCTGTTCGCGATACCGGAGTGCGCTTCGCGGTTCAGGAAGAGCAGCGGGGGACGGGGCATGCCATCCAGATCGCGGAGCAGGCCACGCGCGACTACGACGAGCTGATTGTGCTGTCCGGGGACGTGCCGCTGCTGCGTCCGGAGACGATCCTCACGCTGCGCGATTTTCATCTGCGCGAGCGGGCGGCGATGACGGTGCTGACCGCGGCGCCCACCAAACCTTTCGGGTATGGGAGGGTTCTGCGCAGGTCGTCCGACGCGCCGGAGGTTGCGGCCATCGTGGAGCAACGAGCCCTTCAGCCGGAACAGCAGGGAGTGCGCGAGATCAACTCAGGCATTTACGCCTTCCACCGGGAAGCGCTCTTCAGCCACATCGGACAGCTCCGCGCCGAGAACTCGCACAAGGAACTCTATCTGACTGATATGGCGCACATCCTGGACGACGCCGGAGAGCGGGTCGTGGCGATTGAGGCAGCGCAGGCGGCCGAAGTGCTGGGCGCGAACACCATCGCCGAGATGATGGAGCTGGATCATAAGTTGCGCCTCGCGACCGCTCACCGTCTGATGGCCGCCGGGGTCACAATTCTGCAACCGGAAACGGTGATGATCGACGCCGGGGTGGAAGTGGGAGCGGACACGGTGATCGAGCCCTTCGCACAATTACTGGGAGAGACGCGGGTGGGAAGCGACTGCCGCATCCGGTCTTACTCCGTGCTCGAGAACACGACGCTTGGAGATCAGGTGCTCATTCTGCAGTCGTGTGTGATTGCCGATGCACGGATCGACAAGGGCGCACGCATTGGTCCGCTGGCGCACCTGCGGCCCGGATGCCACATCGGCGAAGGCGCGCATATCGGCAATTTTGTCGAGGCGAAGAAGACGAACATGGGAAAAGGATCGAAGGCGAATCACCTGACCTATTTGGGAGACGCCGAGATCGGCAGCGGCGTGAACATCGGCGCAGGGACGATCACCTGCAACTACGATGGCGTGAACAAATACAAGACGCTGATCGGTGACGGGGTGTTTATCGGCAGCGACTCGGCGCTGGTGGCGCCGATCGTGATCGGCGAGGGTGCGTACATCGGCGCAGGGTCCGTCATTACCAAGGACGTTCCCGCGGATGCGCTGGCCGTCGCGCGAGGGCAGCAGATCAACAAGCTCAACTGGGCGAAAAACCGGCGAGCGCAGCGGGAAGCGCAAAAATCGGTGAGCAGTAAGCAGTAATCAAGGGATAGCGATCAGGCGGCTTCCTGGCCGCTCTGGTGCATGCTCGCGAGTTCGGCCCGCAGCCGCATGCGCGCCGTGAGCGCAGTGCGCAGAACAGTTGGGTTGCTCATCTGGAGGAGCTCGGCGACGTGGGTGGCCGGATAGCCCTCCACATCCATCAGCAGGAAGACGATGCGTTCGGTTGAAGGGAGACAGCGAATCGCCTCCTCAAGCTCAGTGCGCAGAATATTGTTGCGCGGAGGCAGATAGCCCGAGGTGGGAGGCGGGAGAGGCTCATCCTGCACGAGAACCTGTTGCTCGCGCAGCTGCTCGAGGAGCGCAGTATCGACGATGGCATGGTTGGGCTCGTCGACCTGGCGAAAGGCGCGCACGAACGCGCCGCGCAAAATCTCCTCGGCTGCCAGTTCGCTGCCCGTCATGTAATAGGAAACCGAAAAGACGCGATGACGATGGCTGTCGTAGATGTCCCGCTGCCTCTCTTAGAGGCTCTGCGGGGCAATCTCCCGGGACGTCATTCTTGCGAGGTGCCGATCGAATTCGAACAACATGCTATGGGCCGCTCTGGGTTGTGACTCCGGCAGAAGAAGCTTAACACGAACCTTAGATGCAGAGGTACACCGTTTGGGGTAGAGAGCGAGTGGCACAATTTGACGCAAAATCGGCTTTCCGGTAGTCGCGGGTGCCCCAACGGAGCGGATGGGGATGTTACCGATGGGGGTTGACCCGGAATGGTCCACCACGTTCCACGTTCCGGGAATTGTCGCATATTGGCGAATCCATCACGATACGATAGAGCGGAATTCTTCGCGATCCGATAACACCTATGGGCACGTGAAAAGGCCGTTTGTCTGGAGGGGAAGTGGCGTCAGAGCGGATTCTGATTGTGGACGATGAACCGTACGTTCGCACTCTGATGGCTACCATGCTGGAAAAATCCCACTACACGCCTGTGCTTGCCGCCAACGGCCTGGAGGCAATCGAGCATCTGGAGCAAGATCCGCCCTACGATCTGATCCTCTCCGACATTGTGATGAACGGCCTCGATGGTATCGGGCTGTTGGAGCGCCTGAAGGAAGTTCAGCCAGACACGCCGATGGTGATGGTAACGGCGATCCACGACGTGGGGGTCGCGATCTCGGCGATGCGCAAAGGCGCTTATGACTATCTGCTGAAGCCGTTCGAGAAAGAGCAGCTGCTGGTGACGGTGCGTCGGGCGCTCGATTATCGCCGCCTGGTGCAGCAGAACTCGGTATATCGGCACAATCTGGAGCAACTGGTTTCGGCGCGCACAGAGATGCTGCGCCAGGCCATGGCCGATCTGGAGCGGTCCTACGACATCACGCTGGAGGCGCTGGGCGACGCACTCGATCTGAAAGACGCCGAAACCGAGGGACATTCCCGACGGGTGACCGCCTACACCATTGCACTGGCCAGGCATTGCGGCGTGGAGATGGCGCAAACGCGAGTGATCGCCCGAGGGGCTTTTCTTCATGACATCGGGAAAATGGCGATTCCGGACGCTATTCTGCTGAAGCCAGGCAAACTGGATCCGGAAGAACAGCAGATTATGCGCGAGCATTGTGCCCGCGGCTATCAGATTCTGCGCAAAATTCCGTTCCTCGAGGAAGCCGCGGACATCGTTTACGCCCACCAGGAGCATTACGATGGCAACGGCTATCCGCGGAACCTGAAGGGCGAGGATATCCCGCTGGGGGCCCGGATTTTCGCCATTGCCGATACCGTGGACGCGATCACATCGGATCGTCCCTATCGCCGGGCGCGCTCCTATGACGTTGCGCGCACGGAGGTGGAACGCTGCGCGGGAACCCAGTTCGATCCGAATATTGTGGAAGTATTTCTGGGGCTGCCGGACAGCTTGTGGGAGGATCTGCGTTCGGAAATGACGCGGCATCCGCGCTTCTCTCCGCTATCATTTGCTGGGGCGATCGAAGACCTGAAAGTCTGACGATTGGCCTGAAAATCCGGAGCGTGGAGAGGCGGCCATGCCTTTGCTGGGAGAGCGAATCGTTGCATCGAGGCTGAAATCCATGCCCTTGTGGAAACTCGAGGGCGGCGCGTTGGTGCGCCATTGCGAGTTCGACAACTTTGTCGAGGCCATGCATTTTGTGAACAGCGTGGCAGAAATGGCGGAGGGCGCGGGCCATCACCCTGACATCGACATTCGCTACAACAAGGTGCGGCTGGCTCTGATCAGCCATGATGCGGGAGGATTGACGGAGCGGGACTTCGATCTGGCGGCCGGGATCGACAGCCTGGGCTAAAACGGGCGACTCCGGGCGCCAGACGTCCGTTGAGCTGAATTACGTGGCTGCCACTGCGAATCGGGACCGCAACTTTTATTCTTCGTCCCCGTCTGGATGAACAGGTGATTTTCTCCGGGGGTTCGCCGGTTGCCGGAGTCCGGAAAGGGCCTTTCTGTTCCAGAGAACTACGGCCAGACCACCGAGAAGTGCGGAGCCGGCTACGATTGCGCCCGTGAGAAAAGCGCGAAGTCCGCGTCCGAATTGGGGTTGGCCCGTTTTCTCGGGTGGGTTTGGCATTGGATGCGCCGGTCGCAGGGGTTCCAAAACGGGACCATCGTGACCGTCAGAGCCCAAAGAAATATTAAATTGTGTATCCGGCTTGTGCGTTTGGGGCATCAGGGTTACACTATTCTGGAGATTGGGGAAACAGAGTTTTCGCCCGCCGAGCAAAATATTCATTCGGTTTGATGCAGACGGGCATCAGAGTTAGAGAGGATTTGGGCCAGACCGGCGACCGATAATTCCCGGCTGGCGAACAAGTTTATAAGTTGCGTCACTGGCCTCCCGGCACGAACAAATTACCGTTCGTGCCGTTTTTTTTTCTTTTGGCGGGTTGAGCCTCGGTCACGAGCCGGCATTCCTTCTCTTTATCGCCCACCCGGCGGTGGAAATTCCCTGGTAGCATGAGATTTGGAGATTCTTTCCGTGAAGCGAATCGCCTTTAGTCTTGTGCTGGCCGTGCTTGTCATTGCCGGATATTCCGTTCCAGCAAGCATGACGCCGGCCAGTGCGGTGCACGCCCAGTGGTCCGATCCGCAGCAGGAGATTCCTGCCTACCACCCCGAGGCGCCCGCAAAAGGGCAAACCCTGCCCCCTATCCTTTCCGGAAATCAGTTGACGGGAGCGTTCTTCCGGGAGAAGTGGCAGGTCGAGGTTTATAGAGAGGCGGCCCAGATTCCAGGTGTACTGTATCAACTGCCCTGCTATTGCCGCTGCGACCGCGCACTGGGGCACACGAGTCTGCACAGCTGTTTCGAGGGAAACCACGGGGCGATCTGCTCGACCTGCGCGGCCGAAGAGGCGTACGCCTACAAAATGACGAAGCTGGGCCGAACACCCCAACAGATTCGGGAAGGCATCGAACGCAGGGAATACGAGACGATTGACCTGGACGCGCTGGGGCGCAGTTAGACCCGCGAAACGCCAGGTTATCGGTTCGCGCACCGGGTTTTGCAGATTGCTATCGGCGAATGAGTCCGCCATAATCTCCAACCATGACGCGCCTCCTGCGGATTGCCATGCTGCCGTTGCTGTTCTCGTGGAACATCGGCACGATTGCTGCCGACACACCGCGCCGGCCGGGACCCTATGTGCTTCCCTGTTCGGGTGTGAGGCTGACAGCGAGCTACATGGCGGAAGTGGGGGCAGGTGCGGGACCTGGCTTTTCCTTTCACATTGCCAATAACGCCGGCAAGGACATTCGCATGGAGCAGCCCGTTCCGTCGAGCGCACACTGGTACGCGCGGACGGGCATTCGCTGGATGTGGCGAGCATCGGCAGGGCGAGGCGGTGCGTTGGTCGACGCGCTGCGTGAAAAAGGGCCGATGTTCGCCTATCAGCCGGTAGCGCCGCCGGAGCATGCCGAGTATCTGAAGGTCCCCGCTCACGGATCCGAGGACTGGGTGGTGCCGATGCGCGACGACCCTGCGATCGCCTACCGGCCGAGTTGCCCGCGCTGCAACTATCCTGGAGAGACGGAGTATCAGGCAGTGTTCGCTTACGCCTATCTGCCGAATCCGGAAGAACATGCGACGGATTTACTGCGCTGCGGGCTGCGGTCGGCTCCTGTACCGATGCCGCCGGTGGCCCTCCACGCTGCGTCACTGGAGACGCATTAAATTTCATCGCAGCCGCATCCTGTATCCCAAAAGTCTCGTCTGTGTGCGTGAAGTGGATGAGAGCCGGGTGCGCAACACGGCGCAGCGGAGTGGGTTCGAAAAAGCAACAAAGGAGGAATTGAAAAATTCCATGAGAAACAAAATATTTGCAATAGCACTCGGCGGAATGCTCGCGCTTGGCGCGACTGCTGCCGTGTTCGCACAGGACCAGACAGCGACCCCGGGCGGCCAGCAGCAGGGCCAATGGGGTCAGGGCCATCGGGGGATGATGAATCCCGACAAGCAGCTTGAGCACATGACAAAGACGCTCAATCTGACTGCCGATCAGCAGACCCAGATCAAACCGATTCTGACCGAACGTCAGCAGAAGATGCAGGCGTTGTGGCAGGATCAATCACTGTCCCGCGAGGATCGCCACAGCAAGGCAGAGGCTATCCACCAGGACACGCGCTCGCGAATTGAGGCGGTGCTGAACGATCAGCAGAAGCAGCAGTTCGAGGCGATGCAGCAACGTGGGCCGCGCGGTAACGCAAACCGGCCACAGGGCGTCTCTCCCCAGTAAGGAAGAAGCAAAAACCGACGCAGGGCCGCCAAAACGGGGCGGCCTTCATCGTTTGTAACAGGGCGCGGTTTGCGGCGATGGGGTCTCGTTATGTAACCGTTGCTGTTACTTGTTCCCTGAGCGGCAATTCCATAAAGACATTCGCGCGCGCATATTTCGATTCGTGCTCTGGCGCGGGAAGATGGCGAAAGCCGAGCTGCTCATAAAGGTGAATGGCTGCGGCGGCTTTCGTGTTCGATTCGAGATAGAGTCGATGAGCGCCCATGCGGCGCGCCTCATCGATGGCGAACTGCAACAGCATGCGTCCGACTCCACGGCCGCGCACGTTCTCTGAGACCGTCATTTTAGCGAGTTCGAGTTCGCCAGGCGCGATGACGATGAGCGCGCAACAGCCGATGGTTTCACCGGTAGCTTCGGCAATGCAAATCTGACCTCCGGGATTGAGGATGTGCTTCCTCGGGTCGCTCAGCACCTCTCGATCGCCGGGCTCAAGCGCAAAGTATTTACTGATCCAGGCTTCGTTGAGGCGAAGGAACGCCGCTTCGTCGCCGGGGAGGAACGTGCGGTAGACGACGCTGTCGGCGTGCGGTTGCGTCATACGGGGAGATTAGCAAGGTGTTTGCCGATTCGCGATCCGGAATGCAGCCGGCAGGGACCAGCCGACAGCAAACGGCTGTCAATGCGGAGACGGTGATCCCGGCACGACCGTCGCGCCTGGTTGCTGCTGCGCTTCGGCGTGAAACTTCTTGTAGTCGCTGTCGGTGACGTGGATATTCGCGCGACCGCCGATGATGCCGAAGGCGTGGGCAGTTACAGAAACCTCGGCGCTGGTGGGCAGCCACAGCTCATTGTTGACCAGCTTCTGATCGAAGACCAGATGGCTGCCCTTGCTGAGCGAAACGAGGCCGAAGCCGATGTGGAGGTTGTCGTCGAGGCGGGCCACCAGACGGCGCACCTGGCGATCCTTCTCGTCGACCCAGACGGTTCCGGACATTTTGCGCGCGGCCTCTTCGGCCAGGCCATGCGCTTTGGCGTGCGGGTCGCCGGTGAAATCGAAGGAGATGGTGGGCCGTCCGTCGAGGATTTCGCGGCGCGGGCTGGAGACTTTGACCATGGCGAGGATGTGGCTGACGCTGATGACGACTTCGCCGTTGGGGGTTTGGCCGGGCGGAGTATTCTGCGCCTTTTCGACGGCTTTCATCACGCGTTCCTGCTCTTTTTTCTGCTGCCCCGGGTTAAGGTCCTTGCCGTCTTTCTGAATTTGGCGGCGCACCTCATGGGTGTTGACGTAGAAGATTTCATCTTCCTCGGAGTCGGTGCTTTTGACGCTGCCGTCTTTGTTCAGGTGCTGGCCGACCTGGAGCTCGCGGAAGGTGTAGTTCTCCTGGACGGACTCCATCTGCTTCTGGTGTTCGCGGACCTGTTCCATGAGGGTGGGCACGTCAGGTAGAGGAGAGTCAGCAGGCACTGGGACGGAAGATTGCGGGGAGGCCACAATGGCGGCCAGCAGAAGAATCAGCGTCCAACCCGCTGGCCGGAGTGCATTGGCGCGGAAGGACGGCAGGTTTCCCGATGGGGAGATCATGGAGTGCGAGGAGGGCTGGCTCATAGGCACATTCTATATCGCTTAGTATATATATCACTTGAGACCTAATATTCAGGATTTCGACTCATCCTCGAAAAATCCGTGCCGTCCTGATAGCGTTATCAGTCCTGGACTCTTCATACGTCTTTGTGAAAAGCGAGGAACACTACGGATGATTCGACTCCTGTTGAAATGGGTTCTGAATGCCCTGGCGTTGCTGGTTACAGCAAAAATGGTGCCTGGGTTCCATGTTCGGAGCGTCGGCGTGGCGCTCATCGCGGTCATCATCATCGGTCTGCTCAACGTTACGATCGGATTGTTGTTGAAGATCATCACGCTCCCTCTTGGGATTCTGACGCTGGGACTGTTTTTTCTGGTCATCAATGCGTTCATTTTGAAGCTGGCCAGCAATGTGATTCCAGGATTCTGGGTCACCACCTGGACCGCGGCGCTGATCGGCGCCTTAGTGCTGGCTCTGCTGCAGATGTTCCTTTCACTCATTATGGATAAGGATTAGCGCGAGGCGAGCTGGAAAACGCCGGCAAAGGGCGATGCGCAAAAGAGATTAGCAGCAAGCGACGTCGGTGCGGGCATCTTCCTGCAGCGAAATGCTTCTATACAATGAACCCATGCCGCCCGATAATCCCTCCCGCCGCCGGCAGAAAGCTCCTCCACCAGGCGAAACCGGACAGGAAGCGCTGTATCTGCGTTCGCTGAGCGATCGCCAGGTTCCGGTCCATGTGAAACTGCGAGACGGAGAGACAATCTCCGGCTGGATTGAGTATTTCGACGACCGCATGATTCGGCTGACTCGCGAAGGCAAGCCCAACCTCTTTATCTATAAGCATCAGATTCGGACCATCACGGAACATGGGCGGGACGGCCGCCGTCGGGACCGGAAAGAGGATCACGCGGGCGAGGACGCTCAGTGAGCGAACCACAAAGCGGACCCCGGCCTCTGGACGGGGTCCCGAAGCAGCTGGAGATTGCAGCGCGTGCGGCGGCGATTGCGCTCGAAGCTGGTGCTCTGATCCGCGGCTACTTCGAGCGCGGGGTGGCGACGGAGTACAAGGGCGACGTCGATCTGGTGACGGAGGCCGATCGCGCATCAGAGAAGCTGATCACAGAGCGGCTGAGCGCGGCGTTTCCCGATCATGGGATTTACGGCGAAGAGGGCGCGCGGCGGCGGATCGACAACGAATACCGCTGGTACGTCGATCCGCTGGACGGCACCACGAATTTCGCGCACGGCTTCCCGGTCTTTTGTGTCTCACTGGGCCTCGAACGTCGGCCGCCAGGACTGGCTGCGGGAGAAGACGGCGAGTTGGTTGCCGGAGTGATCTACGATCCCACGCGCGACGAGCTATTTTCCGCGCAAAAAGGGCAGGGCGCATGGCTGAATGGCCGCCGCGTGCATGTGTCCGGGACCAGTCATCTTGCCGAGGCGCTTCTGGCCACCGGGTTTCCGAGCCGCAAGCGCCACGCGAGTCCGAATATCCATTTCTACCAGGAGTTCACCATGCGGTCGCACGGCGTTCGTCGAGCCGGAGCGGCGGCGCTCGACCTGGCCTACACGGCGTGCGGGAGGCTGGATGGGTTCTGGGAGTTCAACCTCAATCCGTGGGACACAGCCGCGGGGGCGCTGATGGTTCAGGAAGCCGGCGGCTCGATAACAGGATTCGACGGTGCGCCGTTTCGTCTCAACAGCAGGGAAGTTCTGGCCAGCAACGGATTGCTGGACGACGAGATGATGGCGCTGTTCGCCGATATGTTTGCCGGAAGGGGGCTTCAGCCGATTCCGACCCCGGCGGAATTTGCCGCGGCACGGGCGCGGGGAGCAGGCTAGA
>Ga0182018_10003190_pt1 | contig 15090 bp, 8 predicted proteins | sample 812P2MmetaG_FD_120490 | JGI IMG/M metagenome (GOLD analysis project Ga0182018, IMG submission 120490) | Permafrost microbial communities from Stordalen Mire, Sweden - 812P2M metaG | ecosystem: Environmental > Terrestrial > Soil > Wetlands > Permafrost | place: Sweden: Stordalen | collected...
CTTGCTTCGCATCTTTCCTCTTCGGCCGAACTGAAGCAGCGCATGGAGCGCGAGGCCAGAGCGATTTCTGCGCTGAACCACCCTTACATCTGCCATCTCTACGATATTGGGTCGCAGGACGGAACCGATTATCTGGTAATGGAGTTTCTGGAAGGGGAGACCCTGGCGGAAAGATTGCGCAAAGGCGCAATGCCACTCAACGAGGTCCTCAAGATTGCAATCGCCATTGCGGAGGCGCTTAGCGTGGCGCATCGGCAAGGGATTGTGCACCGCGATCTTAAACCAGGCAACATCATGCTCACGCGGGCAGGCGCCAAGCTGATGGATTTCGGTTTGGCGAAGGCCACGAGCCCGACCCCAGGCGTTTCAGGATCCAGCGCGCCTCTGTTGTCCGCAGCTCGGACGATGAGCGGGGCCAGCCCAATGTCTCCGCTGACGACGGCAGGATCAATCATCGGCACCATCCAATACATGGCCCCGGAACAACTTGAGGGCAAAGAGGCCGACGCTCGGTCGGATCTGTTTGCGCTAGGCGCGATTCTTTACGAAATGGTGACGGGCAACCGGCCTTTCGCGGGCCGCAGCCAGATCAGCGTTGCCAGTGCCATCCTTGACAAAGAACCTGAGCCAATTACCGCGACTCATCCCCTCACGCCACCTGTGTTCGAGCAAGTCGTGGCCAGCTGCCTGGCCAAGAATCCTGACGACCGGTTCCAGAGTGCACATGACCTGAGTCTCCAACTGAAGTGGATTGCGGGAGATAAAACCCCAACTGTCAAGCCCGCAGAGTATGGAAGAACAAAACGGGAAAGCATCCTCGCGGCCGTGGCAGGCACGCTGGCACTCCTACTGATCGCATCCGCGATTCTGTGGCGCACCAGCCGCCCCATTAAACAGACCGCATACTTTTCTGCCCCGCTCGGGTTCTCGGCTCGAGACGTTGCAGTCTCGCCCAATGGCCACACCGTCGCCGTTGTTGGCCGGGATTCCGAGCGAAAAAATCTTTTGTGGATCTACGAGCCCGGCGATCCGCAGGCGAAGGCAATCCCCAACACTGAGGGAGCCAATTTTCCGTTCTGGTCTCCCGATGGCAAGTCGCTTGGATTTTTTGCCGACGGAAGATTAAAGAGGCTGGATTTGTCAGGCGGGCCGGTGCAAACGCTCTGCGAGGCCCAGACCGGCCGCGGCGGTGCATGGAACAAAGACGGAGTCATCGTGTTTACTCCGAGCGGACAGTTGGGATTTGGCCTGTATCGAATCGCTGCTTCCGGAGGGACGCCAACACAAATCACATTTCCAGACAGGGAGCACGCGGAAGACAGCCACCGCTGGCCTGTTTTTCTGCCTGACGGAAATCACTTTCTATACTTGGCGATGGACCTTTCCGGTCGGAAAACTCTCTCTGCCATTTATGTGGGCGCCCTGAATTCGAGCGAGAAGCGTCTGATTACACAAGCGAGAGCGAACGCCATTTATGCCGCACCTGGTTATTTGCTCTTTTACCGCGACCAAACGCTTTTTGCGCAACGGTTCGACGCGAAGAAGCTTGAACTGAGTGGAGAACCCACTCCTGTCCTCACAGAAATTGAATACTTGCCGCGAATTCAGAGGGCAGTGTTCGCGAGTTCCGACAGCGGCGTTTTGGTCGCTCAGAGATCATCCGGCGACACGGGAGCCTCGCAACTGCTTTGGTTTGACCGCAAGGGGCAGCAAGTTGGAGTCGCAACGAAGCCGGGCGTTTACGGCAACATCGCTCTGTCGCCGAACGGGAAGTTCGTTGTCGCAGATGCCATGGATCTTGCCACTACGAATACCGATCTCTGGATCTACGATCTCGAAAACGAGAGCGCCAAGCGGCTGACCTTCGATCCCGCCATCGATTCCACGCCGCTTTGGAGTCCGGACGGGACCAAGCTGGTGTTTACTTCGGACCGCGCCCAGAAATTCAACTTGTACGTGAAAAATGCGGACGGATCACAAGAGGAGCAGCTAATCCCGCAGGAAGGTCCCGATCGCTATCCAATCGATTGGTCGCAGGACGGAAAATACGTGATGTATCAACGCGGCACGGACTTGTGGTACGTGACTTTTCCTGAACTCACGGTCACTCTTTTTCTGAAAGCAGCCTCTGCCCCTAATCTGGCCCGTTTTTCACCGGATGGCAAATGGGTCGCCTATGCTTCGAATGAAAGCGGACGATGGGAGATTTACGTAACTTCCTTTCCTGCAGCGCATGGAAAGTGGCAAGTGTCGAGCGCGGGCGGGGAACAGCCCAAATGGCGAAGCGACGGGAAAGAGTTGTTCTACCTCGCGCCGGACGGCAAGATCATGGCCACGCCCGTTGCGATCGGTGCCAACTTCGGTGCGGGAAGCCCGGTGGCGCTCTTCCAGGCGAATCCCCGCGAAATGGTCGCCACGTCCGAACGGTTCGCCTATGATGTAAGCAAAGACGGTCAGCGGTTCTTGATCAACACGCAGCTGAAATCCGCATTGATGCCAATGTCCGTAGTGATGGATTGGACTGCCAGCCTGAACAAATAGTTGGAAAGGGTCAGGTAACTAATCGGCCGCAAAAGACTTGGGACGAAGACCGGCAGTTCCGGCTGGTACACCCGTCGTTCCAGGGGGATCTCCGGAATGTAGGAGAGCGCGGATGCCTTGGTCGTAGGATCGTTGCGGTAGAATCTGTCGAATGTTAGGACACAACGCTGCCGCGGACAGAAGCGCTCTGGGTGTCGCCGAATCGGGAATCGCCCTGCTGTTACTAGCTGTCTCCGCATCCTGCGCTGTTTTGGCCCAAGCCAACTCTCCCACCGCTCAGAAGGTGCTGCCAGTTAGGATCGGTGAAGCCAAGATGGACAATGAACACACAGTGACCAGTTCAGACTGTGTGCTGGTCCTGCCCGACGGGCGACTCCATCTCGAGCGCCGGAGAGAGGCAAAGCCAAACTCGACGGCAACGCTGAAGATATTCGAATCTTCGCTCGATTCCTGTGAACTCGAACAGCTTCGAGGCATCATTAAGGACGAAGAGGCGAGCGGTCTGCCCGAATACGACAGGCAGCGAGTCTTTTTTCAGAATGCGCCCTGCTTCACCCCGGTGACCGTGGACATCGGCGAAGGGACAACGGCCCGGAGATTTGGATATTGGGCTTGGGACAAGCGAAATGCCGGACCCGACGTTCCCGCCAGTGTGAGGACGCACTGGCAGGATTCGGCAGTGACACTGCGGCCGTTGGTCGAGTGGTTCCACCGGATTGAGGCCTCGAACCTAATGCCCTCGGATGCGGAGTCTACACAGTGTTCCGTTCTCGCTGTCGAGTGAAGTGGTCGAATCCCTCTCGCCGTCGACCGATTTCCCGGTGTTGCCGGTTGTACGGCTTCCCTGCTCCGCTGATTTCTCGACGGGACGACGAGGGTTTCTCCAGTTGCTTAGCATAACCTCGCCACCGTGCTGTCCCTACCAACCCCGCCGAAGTGTTTCGCCGGATCAGTCCTCGCGACGCTCTATACCGCCTTCGCCCGAGAAGTGAGGGCTCGGCCTTCGGGTTTCAGTACTTTCGAGGCCTTATGGGTTTACTTGCGTTACGGCCCGGTCACTCGCTCGCCATCTTATTAGATGGCTTCGTCAATAGGCTTCAGGATTCTCAGTTTCCTTCCTTCCCGCTATTCGAGCTACGGGGCTTGAACTCTTACCCCGATGGGACTTTCACCCACTGTTTATGCCAGCCTTCGCTGGACGCACCCTTCTCATTACTATTCTCGTGATGGTGGGACCGGGCCTCATCCTGATTGCCGGCAAACCATTCCGATCCAAGTGATGTCTGGCAAGGGAAATGAAGCCGAGTGTCCGGTCGGCCACTTGGCTCGAAGGTGACATCCGTCCTGAGGTACAAACGAGATGCAGATGGGTGCCCAAAGTGTGCTTCGCTTTGCTAGCATCTGTTTGGGAGGCCAGATGCGTGCAACGCGCCACTGTTGTACTTCGGCCGCTCTGCTTTTTTTCTTCATACCTTTTGTCCTCGCGCAGCAACCACCAGATGGCCTGCTGAAAATTGACGAGCACAATGTCCGGTTTCATCTCCTTCCCAAGCCCGAACTGGAGCTACCTATAGTTAATCTTTCGCACCAGCGATTGGAAGGAACATTCCTTCTGGAACTGGTTCATTTTGACGATCAGGTTCACTCGACAATGAGGGGAAGGTTTCAAGAAGAACCAGGCATCACCGTGGAAAAGCTGCAGTGGGACGCTAAAGCTCTCCCAACCACGACTCCCTCGGAGTTGGGGTGGTACCGCCTGCGATACACGTTCACTCCCTCCGTCAACGGCCTGGATGCGGCGCCAGTCCATGGAGTGCTGCAGATGGGAGGTTTGATCCCCGATGCATTTGAACTCCGGCTAACCGGCGCCGAGACTGTTGGATTCGGAGCGACGTATCCGCTGCGTGTGCGGGTGGATAACCCAACTACGGGAGAGCCAATCGCAGGCGTCTCAGTCGACTTCAAGCTCGAGGTCGGCGACGATGATGACGATCAACCAACGATGCGTAAGAATGTGCTCACTAACCGCTCGGGGTATGCCGTCGTGGAATTCAACCTCCCCAAGACCTCTTCCGCCTTCGAGGGGAAAGCGATCGCAACTGCAACTCTCGGCGATTTCAGCGAAAAGGGATCGATCGACATCAAGGTCCCTGACGCCATCCAGTTGACGCTCACCACCGACAAGCCGCTGTATCAGCCGGGTCAAACCGTTCACACGCGCGCATTGGCGTTTGGTCCCGACCATCGAGCGCTCGCAAATGTCGCCCTTAAGATCACGCTTACAGACGACCAGGGACAGACGCAGTTTGAAGATACATTCAACACGTCGAAGTTCGGCGTGGCCAAGGCAGATTGGGAGATTCCTCAGAAACTGCAACTAGGTGATATCTCCATCACGGCCGAGGTGCAGAGTGACCGATACTCGAGCCAGCAGTCTCAGGCGAGGATCCGCATCAGCCGCTATGAACTGCCCACTTATACGGTGAAGGTCAGTCCCGACCGCGCCTACTACCTTCCCGGTCAGAATGCCAGCGTGGAAGTTCGAGCCGACTACCTTTTTGGCAAGCCGGTCCAGCGCGCCAAGGTGAAGGTAGTTCGCCAGGAAAACCGGCACTGGGATTCCGAGAAACATGAGTGGGTGGCAGACGAATCGCAGGCTCTGGAAGGAGAACTGGATTCCGACGGTAAGTTCACCGCACATGTGGACCTTACCGGGGATTTCCACGACTTCAAGGAGTCCTCTTACCAGCGCTTCGAAGATCCGACGCTGGCCGCCTACGTTACCGATCTTTCAACAAAGCGCACAGAACAACGCCGCTTCAAATTGCGCCTGAGCGCCCAACCGATTCACTTATACCTCTCGACGGCGGGAACAATTACTGCAGATGCTCCGTTTACGCTGTACATAACCAGTTCTTATGCAGATGGAACTCCGGCTGCGGTTGACGGCGTGGTCGAAGGCGCACGGTCCTACAGTGTCGGCCAATTCGGCGAGGAGCCCACTGTGACCGACCGCCTGCCGCTAGGTAAGTTCCATACCAATCACTATGGAGTGGGGCGCGTTGAACTTCAGCCCTTACCGAAAGACTTGCTCACCGCGATCAGCACGCGCGGCTATCAAGAATTGTATTCGCATGCTTGGATCCGCTCCTGGTCCGAGTACCGCGACTATAACAACTTCGACCAGCAGAGCGTCCAGAGCAACGCGCTTATTCTGTTGCGAGGTGCCGATGCCGCGGGCAATGCAGGCCACTACAGCGAACAAGTTGCGATCTTTTATAACCTCGATTACGTTAGGGTAAAGACGGACCATGTTCTCTATCGGCCATCCGATCCACTTCTGATCAACGTCGTTTCAAACGCCAAAGTCAAGGAGCTGATCGTCGACATCTTCGCCGACAGTGGGTTGGTCGTGTCCGAAGTTGTGCATCTGAAACATGGACAGGCAGAACTGAGGGTGCCCTACGATCCGCGGTTCCGCGGAGCGCTAACCATTGTTGCCTATGCGATGACAGGCGTCGGCGACCAGAATCGCGCCCTGTCAGGAATCACGAACGTCATTTATCCTGCCCGCCAGGAGCTGCAAGTGGCGTTGCGCATGGCGCGGACCACATTGCGTCCGGGAGAAAGGGCGAATGCAGACCTGCACATCCTGACGCCCGACGGAAACGCAGTCGAGAGCGCCCTGGGAGTATTGGTTTTTGACAAAGCCGTGGCTGAGCGCGTGCGAACCGACGAAGAGTTCGGCCGCGAGTCTGGCTTCTCCGTTTACGATTACGTGCCTTATTACTATTTAAGCATTGGCGGTATCACCTATCGCGACTTGCTCAATCTTGATTCGAGCAAACCCTTTGCTGAAGGGATTGACCTTGTAGCCGAGGAGATCCTGCGTTCGGGATATCACGCCTGGCAAGGCGATTTGTCGCTCGTGGGGGGTGCATCGGACTACGGCCGCGATGCGGCTTCTCGCTTCGACGGCGCAATTAAGAACAGTACGCAGCTCTTAAAAGGCGCTCTGGATGAGATTTATGAGACAAGGATGTCGTATCCGAAGAACGAGACCGAACTTCGGTCTGAACTCGACGATTGCGGGGTTGATCTAAACCGCACACTCGATCCATGGGGCATTCCTTATCGGACGGTATTTTATGTCTCAGGCCAATTTGACGTGCTTTCTCTATTCAGCGACGGAGTCGACAAGACTCCCAACACCAAGGACGACTTTCTGGCTTTGAGTTTTGGCTGGCCCTACCTCCATCAAACGGGCGTCGCGATCGACAATGCCGTGCATGCATTTTACGAGAGTACGGGAAACTATATTCGCGATTATGCCGCTCTTCGCGATGAGGTGAAGAAGAAGCAGATCGACCTCGACGCACTGCGCGACCCCTGGGGACACCCCTACGCTTATCATTTCGAGATCGCAGGCGCGTTCTTTCAGATTCGCATTGAGAGCGCGGGTCCAGACGGCGAGTTCGACACAAAAGCGAAACCTTCGTTGGATGACGTTCACGAGTGGACCTCATCGATTCACTACTTCCAACAGGAGAGCAGCGACCTCGAGAGCGCACTGGCTGAGCATTTTGCACAAACGGGAAAGTTCCCCCAGAGTGCCGACGAACTCAAACCCGTTCTGCAGGCTGCGAAGTTGACTCCTGAGCGTCTGCTCGACCCGTGGGGCCATCCCTACCGCTTTAATTTCAGCACGAGGAGCCGCTATTGGGACCGTGTGAACACCCAAAGCATCTCGGTCTATGGCGAGCCACCGCGCCGGACTACTGAGGTGACTCCGGTCACGCAGCAGTTGGCGTACATCCAAGTGGTCAGCAATGGCCCAGACAACGATCCTAACGGTGGCTTTCCAGTGGCCGAGTTCAGCCGCGTGATCGCCGAACAAAGCAGCAAAGACATCAAGATAATGCCCACTCCTAAAGAACCTCCGCGGACCGGAGAGCATGGCGGAATCAGCGGCGTGGTCAAAGACCCGTCCGGCGCGGTCATCGCAAAAACTACGGTGACGGCGGATGCGGAAAATGGCATGCAATTCACCGAATACACGGACAGCAGCGGCCGGTACACCTTCTCCAATATTCCCACGGGAATTTATCGCCTGGAGTTCGCTGCTACCGGGTTCCGAGCGCGAGTGGTGCTGAGGGTTCCGGTGCAGCAGTCTGGAACAACCAAAGTCGATGTAACTCTCGACGTCGGAGGCAGTTCCGAGGTAGTGATGGTTGAATCGACAGCGTCGCCGCTGCAAACAGAAAACGCATCTGTCGCCCAGAAAACAGTCGGGGCGGCACCTAACAAGGCGCCGTCTGAAAAGCAGCTGTTTACGCCTCGACTGCGCCAGTATTTCCCCGAGACTCTGCTCTGGCTGCCGGAAGTGATCACAGACAAGCAAGGACACGCTCGCATCAGCTTCCCTATGGCAGATAACATCACAGCGTGGAAAATGTCGGTGATTGCTTCCACCGAAGGCGGGCAGGTCGGAGTAGCGGAGAAGGAACTGCGAACGTTCCAGCCCTTGTTTCTGGAACATGATCCACCGAAGGTACTCACGGAAGGCGATCGCATCCATTTACCCGTGGTCATCCGGAATTACACGGCGAAGTCCCAATCGCTCGAAACAGAGTTAAGAGTGGAGTCATGGTTTTCGCCGTTGTCCGCCCCGCGACAAAGCATAACCGTGGCTGCCAACAGCGACGCCAGTACGATCTTCTCCTTTCGGGCAGATCACAGTGTGCGAAAGGGAAAGCAGCGAGTGACCACGCACAACTCTGAAACAGGAGACGCGGTCGAACACGAAGTGCTGGTTCATCCTGACGGGCAGGAGATTTCCTCCAGCGTAGCGCAAGTGTTGGCCGGGCCAAACAATTCGCTGGAGATCGAGGTTCCTGACGACGCTATCCCCGGTTCGATTGATGCCGAGTTACGCCTTTACCCGAATCTCATTGCGCACGTTCTCGATGCGATACACGGGATTGGGCAACGTCCCGCGGGGTGCGCTGAGCAGATAACCTCTGTGGCGTATGTGAGCCTGATGGGCCTGCAAGTTCTGGCGAAGGCAAACCACCGCAACGATCCTTCCAATCCTCGCGCTCAGATGGCCGCGAGCGCGAAAAAGGCCGTGCAGGATGCTTACGTTCAACTTGTGGCTCTTCAGCAATCCGACGGCGGGTTTCCATACTGGCAGAGTCAGGCTTCGAATCTGGCGCTCACAGCGTACGTTTTGCGATTCCTTGATGCGGCGAGCGAGTTTATCGACGTTGATCGCAATGTATTGAACCGGGCGGGGGCTTACATTGTTGGCCGTCAAAGTAAGACAGGGGCATGGCTGACGCACTTCTGGGGACAGGAGAAGGATGTAGAAGACTTGAACCTCACGGCCTACATGACGCGCACTTTGGCTCCCGCGGGCGGGGGCAAAAGCAGTATCAAAGCCGGCGCCACGGATCAGCAAGACATCAAGAGCCGGCAGGCTATAGAAGCCTCATTCAAGCTGGGGATGAACTATCTCGAAGAGCAAATCGATTCCTGGAAGGACCCATACCTGGTGGGAAATTACGCCCTTGCCGCTGCCGCATCAAACGAGAGTGAATTTGTTTCTCGTGCACGATCTCTGCTGAGCAGCTTGGCGCATCGGGAAGGCACTGCCACCTATTGGAATTTGGAAGCGAACACCTCCCCTTTCTATGGTTGGGGAAACACTGGCCGACTTGAGACAACCGCTCTTGCGGTAGAGGCCCTTGCCAAGCTGCAAGACAAGAATCCCGACGGGGAAATAGCCCAGCAGGTCAGTCGCGGCCTCCAGTACCTGCTCGGCCATCGAGATGGTTATTCGGTCTGGTATTCCACCCAAGCCACGGAGAATGTGATCGAGGCGATGATTGCCGCCATGCCCCCAGGAGATGAGACCGCGGGTCCCTCCGTAGCAGACATCGTCGTGAATGGGCACAACGCTTCCACCATGCAACCGCGGGAAGCGGGCGCCATCGTTGGCCCGGCGACGCTGGAACTCGCACAATACCTGCACACTGGCCATAACACTGTGCAAGTCATTCGCGGCGCGAACTCATCGGCAATGAATGCGCTAGTCGTCACTTCGCACTACATACCCTGGAAGGACTCTCGTTCGACCGCCGGCGAGAACTTTATCTCCGGCGATACCCGCGCACTCCGCCTCAAAGTGGAATACGACCACACAGATCCGAGGCCTGACGAAGTGGTGAAATGCCAAGTAGAAGCGGAGCGTATAGGGTTTCACGGCTATGGGATGATGCTCGCCGAAATCGGATTGCCTCCCGGTTTCGAGGTAGACCGGGAATCGCTGGAGACTGCAAGAGAAACGGGCTCGATCCAAGGCTATGAAGTTCAACCGGACCGCATCGTTTTCTATGTCTGGCCCGAGGCCAGCGGATCCCAGTTCGAATTCCGGTTCCGTCTGCGTTACGGTATGGACGCAATGACCGCGCCGTCTCTCCTCTACGATTATTACAATCCTGAGGCGAACGCCACGGTGGTTCCCGTACGCTTTGTCTCGCATTGAGTTCTCAAGAACCTAGCTCCCCACGACTTACGTCGCACTCTGTGCCGGGCTATGCCGCCTCGCAGGTAGAGACTTGACCAGATTCAATTTCTGCTAGGACACGTATCGGTTCAGACAACGGAGCGATATCTGGGTTACGAGCAGAAACGGAGCCAAGCCGTGAACGATGACCTCGGACTCGAAGACACCTGATGGTTGTGGTCCCGGCCCCGAACCGGACTTCTGGCCCGTGTCGACGGGAGTGCGTCCTTGCCCATAACTTCAGAGCCGCCCTCAATTGCTAAATTGAACGCGACCAGACGCCAGTGATCGTTTCTCGCTTGTTTCTGTTTCAACCAGATACGTACTCCAAATAATCGCAACTTCCCCGAAGCGCTGAATCTCAGTGCGTGGGAACTCGAGGCGGACAAGCTCGCCACCTCCAGTTCGAAACGCAGCGGCGGATTGGAACACCTCGGCCTGGGTCTTCCACTTCTCCTCCCCCGCGCTGATGACGATGGCGTCTGGAGGCACCAGTTTCTGGAGGGTCTTCGTGTCGCCGGCAAACCAGGCGCGCCAGATCGCTTCCCGCAGCTTGAGGATCTCGCTTCGGTCCTCCGCGCTTGATGCGAAGCTCGACCCCAACAGCATGACCAACCCGAGGAACGCTACTGATGTGATCCGAATTCGACGACGCATGCTTCCCTCCTCTGACATGGGTCGCAGGTCATCTCACGATCGCCCGAGAGCGATCTGCGCGACCCGCCCGGTGCATGAACTTCCGGCTCTCGCCTACGCCCCTTTTTCCAGTTGGTGGGTTTTGGCAGGACGGTACGCTCCCGGGACGGTGCGGGCCGCAATTGACAGGCGATTCCACGTGTTGATGACGGTAACGGCGAGAGTCAGGTCCGACAATTCCTTTTCGCTGAAGTGCGCGTGCGCTTCTTCATATACGGCGTCAGGCACATGCCCGGTGGTGATGAGCGTAACGGCCTCCGTCCAAGCCAGAGCGGCGCGTTCGCGTTCGGTGTAGTAAGGGCATTCTCGCCACGCCTCCAACGAGTACAATCGCTGTTCCTGTTCCCCGCTCGTGCGCAGGTCCTTCCAGTGCATATCTAGGCAGTAGGCGCAGCCGTTGATCTGGGAGGCGCGCAGCCTGATCAGATGAAGCAGGGATTCTTCAAGACCACAGTCCTCCAGATACTGATCGAGGCCGAGCATGGCCTTGTAGACACCTGGGGCGGCTTTGGCGTAGTTGAAACGAGCTTCCATAAATCCTCCTATGAGTTGGCCAACAAAAGACTCGATGACGGAGTTCGCGACTCCGCTCCATGATTGCTGCTCTCATGCAGAGCAAGCAACAGGGCTGCGGCCGACGCCGAAAACACCGAATAGTCGAGCGGGGACTTGATCCCGAAAGAGATGGCCAGGGTGATGCCAAACAGCGCCAGCAGCACCGCACTTCCGAGGGCTACCCCTCGGGGCCACACCCCGAGAATCAAGGCGATTCCCAAAACCAATTCGGCGGCCGTTGCCGACCAAGCCAAGAAAGGAATCGTGTAGGCAGGCAGGAACGAGTTCACTTCCGCCGTATACTTCACGAAGTTGGCGAAGTTTCCGTAACCAACACTCTTGCCGTAAAGACCGAAACGCGAGGCGATTCCGGAAAGGAAGGCGGCGCCGAGTGCGATACAGGCATAGAAGATTGGCGACCGCTCCCAATCGAGCGCGCGCGTTTTTCTCGCTGCGCTTTTCAGTAAGGTTCCCGACGCCGCCCGTAGTGCCCCGCTCATGATTACTTTGCGCCTCCAAGCTTGGTTTCCGGCACATCGGTCACATCGGTGCTGAGTGGCCCGTCGTGATCGCAAACGAAATATGCAATGAACGTCGCCGCCTCAGTCTGGCTGGCGTTGGCGGAAACGACGTGAACGCCCTTGGGCGCTTCGTAGAAACTCTCGCCAACCTTGTAGGTTGCTTGGGGTTTGCCTTTGACTTGCGTGCCAAGCGCTCCTTCGACAACGTAACCGATGACGGCGCAAGGATGACTGTGCGGCGGCGATGACTCCCCGGGTCCGTAGTGCACCTCAACCACAGTTGCCTTCAGATGAGTACCATCCAACTTCGGGAGAACCTGAGAGAGCGCGACGCGAGCTCGTTCTTTGGTCTCAGGATGCGTCGTACCATTGGGAGTCTGAGTCCATGCGAGTGGCCTTCCCAGCACCGCGGTCCACAGAATCATCGCGACCGAGACCCGGATTCTGTAAGGATTCATGGTTGGCTCCTCTGGTGCCAACCCTAAGCCCATAGTGGATCATTGACAAGGTCCATTTATTATATTATGGCTGTACCATTATCAAAGGATGAAGCGAGCGACTGTCTTCGAGCTGGTACTTCCGCCCCGGGATTCGTCGATGTCTGCCAACCGCTGGCTATATGAGGCGTTGCGCGCGAAGATTCTGGAAGGCGGGCTGCGTCCAGGAACCCGGCTTCCGGCCACACGCGATCTAGCCCGCCAATACGGACTCGCGCGGGGAACGATCGTCAACGCTTTCGAGCAACTCAAGTCCGAGGGCTACGTGGACGGCAGCGTGGGATCGGGGACGTATGTGAGCAAGATCTTGCCCGACGAATTGCTCCAAGTCCCACGGGAGAACGGGACGGGACGGTCGGCACCACGCAAACGGCGACGGAGAGTTTCCGACTACGCAGGGCGGGTGAGTCTGTTTCCCAATCTTGAAATCCGCCCCAGCCGCGCTTTCCGGGCCAACATGCCTGCTTTGGATTTGTTCCCGACGACTTTATGGGCGCAGGTTGCGGCTCGGCGCCTGCGGCGTGTCTCGACGAATCTTCTACTGGGCTGCGGTCCGATGGGATACACGCCACTGCGGCAAGCTGTGGCCAACTATCTGAGCACTTCACGCGGAGTGAAGTGTGTTCCCGACCAGGTGGCGATCATCTCCGGTGTGCAGGAAGCGCTCGATCTGGCGGCACGGCTCTTTCTGAATCCCGGAGATCGAGTGTGCATGGAAAATCCGGGGTATCCGGGTGCGGCGATCGCATTCAAAGCCGGGGGCGCAAAAGTCTCCGCCATACGCCTGGATGACGAAGGCATGCAGGTGCAGGATGCGAGTATGCGCGGAGCGCGATTGGTCTACGTAACTCCGGGACATCAATTTCCGGTCGGAGTCACGATGAGTCTCGCCCGGCGTCTGCGGTTGCTCGAATGGGCTGGAAACTCAGGCGCACTGATCCTCGAAGACGACTACGACAGCGAATATCGGTATGCGGGACGGCCAGTGCCAGCGCTGCAGGGACTTGATCGCCACGGGCTGGTGATGTTCACGGGAAGCTTTAGCAAGGTTCTCTTCCCGTCGTTGCGGCTCGGATACTTGGTGCTCCCGCCCGACTTGGTGGATTATGTGTCCACGACACTCTCAGTGACCAATCGCCACGCACCGCTGCTGGAACAGGCTGTGCTTTGCGATTTCATTACCGAAGGACACTTCGGGCGCCACCTCCGGCGCATGCGAGAGGTGTATGCGGAGCGGCTGTCTGTCCTCCTCGAATGTGCACGTCACAGTCTGACCGGACTACTGGAGATTTCAGGCGTTGAGGCCGGATTACAGACCGCGGCTTGGCTGCACAGTGGGCTCGACAGTGAATTGGTGGCGGCTGTGGCCGCCAAGCGAGAGGTGGAGGTAACGCCTCTGGGCCGCTACAGCCACGGCAGAACGGAGCGCGAAGGACTACAGCTGGGATTTGCCGCGGTAGACTCAAAGGAAATCCGGCGCGGGGTGCGAGAGCTCGCGATCGCGCTAGAGGTCGCGTCAAAGATGTTGCCTACGAGCGGCAGCCGAGTGCCTCTGAGATAAGGGTGTTCGACGCTAGCCAAGAAAAGAAAACTGGCTGTATCGCTGTAGGAACTCCACTGTGTGTCGTGCGCACGAAGCTAAGGGCAGAGTCGGTCGAACCGGTTTGCTCTTGTCAGCTCGCGGTCATCCAGGTGGTGAAGAAGCAATTGAAGTTCTTCTGGTGAGAAAGTCCCAAACCGTATTGGTCTGCGCCAGTAAAGCACCGGAAGCCGCTCCCAGAGTATTGGTAATGACGTCGGTCATGTCGGAATGCCGTTGCGGGATGTAGGCCTGCAGCGCCTCGATCGCAAAACTCAACATTCCCGCAGCAATAATGCTGTACAAAACCGCTTGCCATCGGCTTCGCTTCGCCAACAAATAGATGCAGAACAGGAATCCCAGCGGAGCAAATCCCGCGATATTGCTCAGGGCGTCTTCCACACACATCCAATCACACGCTGCGCGGGGCGACTCCAAGAAGGGTTTGTAGGGAACCAGGAAGTCTTTCGGTATTTTCAAGTCTGGTCCGGAAATTACTTGGCTGTGGATGTCAGGGCCCGCCCCCTCGTTAAATGCATAACGCGCGGTGGCTGCATCCGGATCGGCAAAATTTGCCCCGCGTACATCGGTCCAGGCGTTGAAATTGCCAAGCACTTCGGTGGCTGTAAGCTCTTTGGAATAAATCGCTAGGCCGCCTATTTCTCCCTGCCACGGCTCATAGTTTACTGCCGACGTTCCTAGGACGAGCTGCCCCGATAGATCGGTTGGGGAGATCGTGAATTCGGGAAAAGCCTGCGCTTGGCGACCATTGCTATAGACAATAGTCCCTTTGGAGCCGGACGTGATCGTCAATAACAGGAGTTTTCCTTGCTGGAAAAATCCATCCACATCGAATTTCACCCCTTTCTTATTGTTTCGGGGCTTAACAAATCCGCGTGAGACCAACAGGCCATCGGTATACTGCCGCACCCAAAATTGAAACGGGCTCGAAGGTGAGTAGAAGCTTAAGATCGTGTGAACGCCCTCGATGCTCGCAGGACGAACCAGGATCTCCAGGCTGCATTCGGTCGCTCTTGCGCTCAAAGGCGCCTTGCTGATCACAACCCCGGAGCCGTAGAACCGAATTCCTTTTGCATCAGGCAGCCAGCTAACTCTATTCGGAGCGAAAAAAGC